>Ga0326728_10011270_pt1 | contig 20515 bp, 25 predicted proteins | sample MB3enrmetagenome_FD_207602 | JGI IMG/M metagenome (GOLD analysis project Ga0326728, IMG submission 207602) | Lab enriched peat soil microbial communities from McLean, Ithaca, NY, United States - MB31MN | ecosystem: Environmental > Terrestrial > Soil > Wetlands > Peat | place: USA: New York... | reverse complement strand
CATTCCGCAGCCAATTTGCGTAGGGATCGAGAGGACTGGGATTCATTTTGGTTCAGGTTTCTGGGCCAGGAGGTCGAAAAACCCCTGCTCAACTTCTTTAAGTTGAGCGTCCAAACCCATATCGGCAACGCCAAGCTCGGTCTCCAGCAAGCATGCCTTTGGCTCCAGGGCAAAGTCCTCCAGAATTTCCAGGCTCTTATGGTCGCGGAAGTAGTGCCTCCAACCTTCCGCCTCTTCAGGTCGCACGCGCACGATAATTTTTGTTTTCTGTTGCAATCTCTCGATCATTACTTTAACGAGTCCAGCGACCACCAAACGATCTACCTGCGCCTCACGGTGCAGGATTTTGGCGGCAATCGCTAGCGCCATATGGACTAACTCGATCTCAACTCTTGAGTAGTAGTCCTCGCGTTGCCGCTGAAAATCGAGGATCAAGTCCGCCACACGCTTGCGCTCCCGCGCCAGTTCCTCCTCGAAACGTGCCGCCGCCTCGCGTCCTCCTTGTGCTATTCCCTCGGCATGAGCGTCCGCTACGAGGCGAGATATCTCTTCTTGGCTGATGCGCGACGCCCTGTCGGCTTGGGCGGTTTTTTCTTCCCCCGATTGTCCCAGAGACACAGCCATATCCGAGGCCGCTTGCGGCCGAAGTGCGTCGTGATAGAAGAATGCTTGCACCATCGGGCCCACACCGTCAGCAGAGTTGTCATACGACGTACTCATCGTCTCCCTCGGCTTTCAAGGTCACTTTACCGTCGGCTTCGAGCTTGCGCAGCAGTGTCACCGATTCCTGTTGCGCATGGATCACATCCTTGGCGCGCACCGGACCCAGTGTTTCCATATCTTCTTTGAGCATCTCAACCGCGCGCGAGGACATGGCTCTGAAGATGTGGTCTTTCAGATCCGCACTTGCACCTTTCAATGCCATCGCCAGCGTCTTCTTGTCCATCGAACCCAGCCACTCCCGAACCGAGACGTCGGCAACTCCCAAGAGATCTTCGAACGTGAACATCAAATTTCGGATACTGATAGCAGTTTTGGGATCGTCGTGTTCGATGGTTTCGAGAATTGCCTTCGCCGTCAGGGGTTCGAGCCGGTTCATCACGTCGGCAACACTTTTGAAGCCAGCATAGGTCTTCCGGCTCTGCTCCCCCAACGACAGCAATCGTCGATTGAGAACCACAGAAACCTTCTCGGCCATTTCAGGTGAAAACTGCCGCAACTGCGCTAAACGCTTGACCGACTCGGCTCGAACCTGTTCGGGTAGTTTCATCAACAGCGCCGAAGCTTGCCTTCCATCAAGATGCGCGAGAATCAAGGCAATCGTCTGGGGGTGCTCGCCTTCAAGAAACTTGGCCAATTGCTGAGGATCCGCCTTCTGCAGCGAGTCCAATTGGCCGACGCTCAGTTCTTGTAATCGCACCACCTTTTGCAGAAGGTTGTTGGCGGTGTCGGTCCCAAAAGCCTTGACCAGCAGACGAGTGGCGAATTCGAGGCCCCCGGCAGCCAGATAGTCCTGGGTGAGAGCCAGTTGGCTGTACTCTTCCAAAACACCGTGCGCCACCTCCGCCGGCACTCTTCCCAATTCCGCCAGTTCTTTGGTAACGGTCTGAACATCTCTCTCGGAAAGATTCCGACAAACGGCGCTGGCCGCTTCCTCCCCCATAACAGCCATGAGAATTGCGGCCTTGCGTACACCATTCATCCGTGAAGGAGCGCGAGTGGTCATTTGGCTCCCTCATTCAGCCAAGCTTGAATCAGCTTGCCGGTTGCCGCAGGCTCGGTTTTCACTTTTTCGACAAGTTGCTTCTTGAGTGCGACCGCGCGCAGTTGCTCGGGAGACAACGTAGCCTCTTGTCCAGCAACGAGTTCTGCCACTGTAACGCTTGCCGCTTGCGACTTCTGAGAGGCAACACGAGCCGGCAACTCCCGGAATGTAGTCAGCAGTTGCTTTTTCAGCGGCCTGAGCAACAAAGCGTAGGCAAGTAGGAACAACAGGATCAACGCCCCATACCGTACCATGCTGGACCAGTCATTTAGGGTAACCCGCACGCGATCCGTCATCGTGGGCTTGGCCGGCGTCTCCACCGGTACTTCTTCAAAAGACAGATTCTGGACGGTCAGACTGTCGCCACGATTGACATCTAACCCGATCGCAGCCTTGGCCAGATCTTCAATCTGCTTAAGTTCATCCGGCGTCCGCTTTCTGCGGGACTCCGAGCGTTTTCCGTTGTCCTGTTTCACATCGATGGCATCGTCCACCAGCAACGCTGCTGAGATTCTTCGAATGCGGCCGGCAGGTTCCACGGTATGGCGGACCACTTTATTGACTGCGAATGTGTTGCTCTCGCTCGTGGAGAACTGAGACCCGTCTCCACCCTCTAACGCTAGCTTCGTGCTGCCGCCTCCGCCAGGGACGTTGCTGGATGTTCCTGGGACACCACCCGCCAGGCTTCCGCCGACCTGCTCTTGCGATTTCTGGGAAGCAACCGCGACCGCGCTCTTCGGATCGTACGTCTCCTGGCTTTCCTCGGTGCTACTGGGGTCGTACTCCACGTTTACGCTGGCTCGTACGTGTTGCGGACCGACAACCGGTTCGAGCGTCTCCAGCAGTTTCGCGGTGTATTCCTGTTCCAGGCTCCCATCGGCGGAAAACGCGCCATGTCGCGGAGCACCCAGAGGCCGGTTCGTGTCGGCATCGATCACGGTCACATTCTCTGGGCTTAACTTGTCCACGGCGCCTGAAACCAGGCGCGCAATTCCCATTTGTGTCTCTTCAGAAAGCCGTCCGGAACGTAACCTAAGAATGACCGATGCTTTTGCCGCGCGTTCGCGATCCAGGAACACCGAATCTGTGGACATCACAAGGTGAACGCGGACACTCTCCACGTCTCGCAGAGTTTGGATGGAACGCTCCAACTCGCCTTCCAGGGCGCGCTGGTAGTTCACCTTTTCATCGAACTCGGTCTGCCCCCAGTTGAGTTTGTCGAACAATTCAAATCCTAAACGGCCGCTGTGCGGCATCCCGTCCGAGGCCACCTCCATGCGGCTGGCATCCAGCTTGTCGCTAGGTACGTTGACCCCTTTGCCATCGGGAGAGATTTGATACGCAATGTTTTTTGCCGCCAGTTTTGCACCCAACGCCTGGGCATCGGCCGCTTCCATCCCAGTCATGAGGGGCACATAATCGGGCGTGGAAATCAAATGCGCAAACCCTGCCAGTACGCCAATGGTCAGCACTGCGGCTCCAACCAGCAACAAACGCTGTTTGCCGCTGAGACCGGCAATGAAAGCCGTCAGTTGCTTCTGAACTTGGTTCAGTGATGGCATACGCTTATTTTTCGCGACCTAGCCTCGGCTAAAATTGCAGCTTTGACACTTCCTGATACGCGCTAACAATCTTGTTTCGGACCTGCATCATAAGCTCAAAAGCGATGTCCGCCTTTTCCACCGCGATCATGACGTTGTGGACATCCTGCCGATCTCCCTGTACCAACTCCGTGACCTTCTGATCTGAGTTGTCGCTAAGGTCGTTGACCTGGTTGATGGCATCCTTCAGCGTCGCCCCGAAACCGCCTTCCGTTTCAGAACTCGAGGGCGTGGTAGGGTTTGTCGGCGGAGTTCCGGGGAGGACCGGCAATCCGGAGGTAATGGTGTTGTTCATCGTTGTTGTCCTTGAATAAGGTTGTCCCTGAGCAAGCCCTACTTCAGTAGCTCGATGGATTGTTGGATCATCTGCTTTGACGCCGTAATTGCAGATGCATTGAGCTGATAGGAACGTACCGCACCCATCAGATCGACCATCTCCTGAATCGGGTTGATGTTAGGGTAGGCCACGTATCCTTCCTTGTTGGCGTCGGGGTGACCGGGGTCGTATCGCATCAGGGGCGGCGTAGGATCGTCCACGACGCGCTGCACCCGTACTGCCGGGAGGGCGCCATTCAGCGTCGGCTGGAATCCTGCCAGCATCATCCGGAAAGGCAGGTTCCCCGAAGTTTGGAATACGACCTCTTTGCGGCGGTAGGGCCCGCCGGCCGGCGTATGTGTGGTTTCTGCGTTCGCCATATTCGCTGCGACGACTTCCGCCCTTTGCCTTTCAGCAGACAATGCCGAGCCGCTGATCTCAAGCGTCGAAAACATGCTCATCCCTGGCCTCCCTCTTTGATTGCACTCATCAAGTTGTGGAATTCGTGTTGCAGCAGCTGAATACCCAGGCCAAACTGCAGCTGTGTTTCCGCGAGCAGCAGGCCTTCGCGATCTAAGCTGACGTTGTTTCCGTCAGGCCGTTCTAGCAGTCCTGGAACCGGGCGCGCGACTGGCAGAAAATTCCCCTCCTCCTCGCCAGACGCGGCAGCTCGCCGTAGTTCACTCCGAAAATCCAGATCCTTCGTGTGATATCCCGGAGTGTCCACATTTGCCATATTCGCAACCACCAGCTTATGGCGCTGCGAAGTGACATCGAGGACCTTCTCCAGAAGGTTCATCATGGGAGTCGATACATCGTTCATGCATACCTCCTCGGTGGTAGACCGTGTTCGCGAATCTTGTTCCGTATGGTCCGCAGGCTTACCCCCAGCATCTTGGCGGTGCGGGTCCGATTCCCGCCAGTAATCTGCAACGTCTCTTCTAACAAAAGACGTTCGACCTCGCGCATCGACGTTCCTGTACGAAGAGGGGCGGGAGAAACTGAGGGCGGCGTCCGGGAATTGGCCGCACTGGAAAGTTCAGTCTTGAGGCATTCCGGACCGATCTCGCAGCCGTCAATCAAGGTGAGCACTCTGCGAATGAAATTGCCTAACTCACGGACATTCCCCGGCCAGGAGTGCGCTTGCAAGCCAGCAACGAATTCGGGATGCAAGATCGGAATTGGCCTGCCGGCTTCGCTGGCAAACTTTCGTGCGAAGAAATCGGCCAGCACCGGGACATCCTCCCGACGTTCCCGGAGTGGGGGGAGAGGCAGGGGAATTACGTTCAACCGATAATAGAGGTCGGCACGAAACTTCCCCTGCTCGACCATGGCAGGCAGAGAGACGTTAGTGGTGGCGACAATGCGAATATTCACGTGCGTGCTGCGCGTGTCTCCTAACCTCTCTACCTCACGCTCCTGGAGTGCGCGCAGCAGCTTCGGCTGCAGATGAAGTGGCATCTCACCGATCTCATCCAGCAATAGGGTCCCGCCTTCCGCCAACTCGAACTTTCCCGCCTTGGATGCCGTTGCGCCCGTGAAGGCCCCGCGCACGTGTCCAAAGAGCTCGCTTTCGAGGAGATGCTCCGGCACTGCCGCGCAATTTACTGCGACAAAAGGTCGGTCTCGCCGGTCGCTGTTCTCGTGGATGTATCGCGCAAAAAGCTCTTTCCCCGTACCGCTCTCAGCTTCGATGAGAACATCGGCATCGGTTCTGGCGGCATGCCGGGCCCGCTCCAACGCTCTCAACAGACTTGGGGCGGTACCGACAATCGCTCCTGACAGAACCGCATCCTCCGTGCTGCGGCCCGCCTGCCGCATCACCCGTTCTACCGCAGATTGCAACTCTTCAAAGGAAATTGGCTTGGTCAAATAGTCGCAAGCACCGCCCCTCATGGCCTGCACTGCCTCCGGGACACTGCCGAATGCTGTAAGCACGATAACCGCAGTCGAGGGACTGGAGGTGCGGAGAGAGCGCATCAGGTGCAGGCCATCGCCGTCGGGCATGCGGACGTCGGTCACGACCAGCGGAAAATGCCGGGATTCAAGCTTGCGCAAGGCTTCCATGCTTCCCGCGGCAACGTCCACATGCCAGCCTTCGCGCTGGAAGTTCGTGCTCAGCGCCATTCGCATTCCCGGCTCATCATCCACAACTAATACCGATTTGGTGGTTTGCCCGTTCATAAAACCGGAAACTCCATGCGGAATGTGGTGCCTCGTCCCAACTGGCTGCGCACGTTGATCGCACCGCGGTGCTGTTCCACGATTCTCTGGCAAACCGTCAAGCCCAGTCCCGGAGTCTGCCCGGTTGTCGTGAATCCAACTTTGAAGATATGAGGCAGATCCTCTGGCCGGATCCCGCTGCCCGTGTCGGCAAACTCGATAACGGCGGTTCGCCCGGATGTCCCCACCTCTATCCCTGCTGCAATGGTTATTTCGCCCCCGGGCTGCGTATGTCGTATGGCATTGCAGGCCAGGTTTAGGATCAACTGCCTCAATGCATTGGGATCGCCGGCAATCTCTGCGTGGTTCAGAGTCTCTCGCAGGGTAAGGTTCACACTCTTCTGCTGCGCCAGCGGACGGATGAACTCCACACTAACTTTCAATGCCGAACCGATATCCAAGGGACTCATTTGCAGTGTCCCTGGGTTATGAAAGCAGAGCACGTTATTCACAGTTGCGGAAAGCGATCGCACACCAGCTCGCAGATGCTGGACACATCGCTTCGATTCATCACCAAGCCCGGGGTCGCCCGCGAGACAACCGGTCAGCAATTCAAGACTTCCCAGCGGATTGCGGATCTCGTGGGCGAGAACCGTTGCCATTTCCGCAAGAGCAACAACGTTGCGTGACTTTTCGCGCTCCTGCTCCGCGTTCTTGTGCGCCGTCACATCGCTAATAATCAAAACCAGACAGGAGGAATCGGCACTCCGTGTTTCGCTGGCAGGGCTCGTCATTCTGCTGTAGCGAATCGACAGACAAAGCCCCCGTCCGCCTTTCTCGACCATGACTTCCTGTTCATGACCACGCTCCCACGTTTTGCTGCACACAGCCTTGACTGCGGCTTGCAAGCATCCCGGAAGGCTGTGCCATCCAGCCGGCTCTGTCACGCCAAGAAGTCTGCGAGCCTCCGGATTCAACAGAACGACTTCTTCGCTCTGCGTCTCCAGCACGGCCACGCCACAAGGCAAGGCATCGAGTATCTGGCGTAGCACAACCCGCATGCGCTCGGTTTCGGCAACGCTTGAAGCGAGAGCGCGATTGCGCTCCTCCAGTTGCCTGCGCAACTCCGCTACCTCACCGTGCAATTGCCGGTGGGAATCCTCAAGCTGGTTCGCCGCCCCAATGAATGCGGCAAAGGCATCGGCCAGCTGACTCTCTGCGATCTGCGGAGCTTCTATCGATGCGTGCATTGGAATCCCGTGAGAACTAGGCAACATCTGCCCAGTTGTCATGCAACAGCTCTGCCAAAACACATCGCTCTCCGAAGGGCAATGTCGGAGGTAACGCGAGTTGGATTAAAACTCGCCAGGAGAATTGAAGAAAACGCTTCGATGGGTCGATGAGTGCATACCAGACTCGGTCGTAAACGATAGCCGCGCATTGCGCGATCGCCATCGCTTTCGAAGCCGCAATGGTTAGGCTGAAATGAGAATGCTGACGTTTGGCTTGTTTTCGATACGCTCGCTGTGTTACTAAATGAAATTGCGCTTGGAGAACAAATCGGAAGTGACGGACAATATATATAACTACGGGTACCGAGTACCGCGTTTCCGCGCTGATTTTCGCTTATTGCTGCAAACCACCGGTCCCAACCCGGTGCTGCTGGACGCGCGCTGCACGGATCTCAGTGAGAACGGGCTTGCCGCTGAAATCAACGCATCCCTGGAGATCGGGGCGATGGTGACGCTAATACTGACGCTGCCCGGGAATTCGACTTCCATGAGAATCTCCGCCAAGGTGACTAATTGCCGAGTCGGCAGCTACGGATTCGCATTCGTCTTCTCTTCTCAAGACCTGCAAACTTACATGCATGAGTATTTCGAATCGCGCCAATCGAGCATGCTTCGCTCGCCGGATTTGTCCGAGTAAAGCCTCCCGAAAAGAACGCTGATAGCCATTCTTCTGCCCTTGGACTTTGGCACGTCCCATGCATCACAACTAGGCAGATGTTGCCTAGTGCTCATCTTTTTCTAACGAAGTGCAGCTGACGGAAGCGTAGGTAACGCCGCTCCATGGAAAGAGTTCTAACTCAAGAAGAAATCGACGCGATGGTGCGCATTGCCTCTGGCCGGCAGGACGACAGCCAGAAGAAGGAGACGCGTTCGATCAAGCCTTGCACCTTCCGGCAATCCGGACAACTTACGAGTGAGCAGGTCGCCGCGGTTAATGCTCTGCACGAAAGTTTTGCTCGGAACCTTACTCAATCGCTGGGGGCTTACCTGCGTGTGACTTTTGAAGTCAACTTGGTTTCGATCGAACAGCTAGCCTACAGCGAATTCCTGGAGCGGGTACCGGAAGTCACATACATGATGTGCTTTCGCGTTGAACAGATGAGCACGGCGGCTGCCATGCAGATTGATCATTCCCTTGTCTTTCCGCTAGTCGACATCCTCCTGGGCGGGATAGGCAAGTGCGAAGTCTTGACCAGAGAGGTCAGTGAGATTGAAGAACAGATCATGGAGGGTGTGGCCAAGATCATTTGCCGCGAATTGGAAGCGGCCTGGACGCCTTTGGGCACAAAACTCGATCTGGATGGACGTCAGGCTCCCGCGCAGATGCAGCGCTTTCTGGCCCCCACTGAAAAGACCTTGTGCCTGAGCTTCGAGGTCAAACTGGCAGAGACGACTGGCATGTTGAACCTGATTTTCCCGGTTTCGATCTCCAATACACTCATCCGCAAACTGTCGGCTGATTGGTCGTATGGCAGATCTTGCCCAGTCGGTCGTCCCAGTGAACAAATGACCGCAAAAATGCTGGACTGTTCATTTCCCATTGAGCTGGGAATCACCGCAATCAAGCTCCCTATTAAGATTCTCGCGGGACTCGCCCCCGAAAGTGTGTGCAATCTTGGCATACCCGTGCAAAAGCCTGCATCCCTCATCATTGCCGGCCGCGAGGCTTTTGATGCCAACCCGGTTCGCCACGGAAGGTTCCGCGCAGCCCATGTCGCACAGCAGCTAACGCTCTCCTCAGCGGAAAGGAAACGCTAGCATGCCCGCAATCACTCCAGGAACTCCGCTCCACTCTTTTCTGGATGCCCTTGGCAAGGCAAGCGGCGACGTTTTCTCACAAGCCCTCGGCGCACCTTGGAATGTGGAGATCGACACAGCCGATGCCGTCCCATCTGTCGAAACTTCCGCCCTCTGTTTTCAGTTGTTGACCTCCGGAGGGTTGCAAGGCAACGCCTCAATCCAGGTTGGGACGGCCGACGCGCTTCTCCTGGCGCAAAAATTTCTTGCGGAAACCGTTGATCCCTCTGCGGAACTGAATCAGGATCGAAAAGAAGCTCTGGAAGAACTGCTGCGGCAGGTTGCAGGCCTAGCTGCAACTAGCTTGAAGAGTCTGTTCGGTGAAGCCAAGCTGGAAGTAAGTATCATTGATCCTCCGACTTGGCAGGGAGTAGACGTCGCACTGCTGGCTTCCGAAGCCTCTTCGCACAAACTGCTCTTGAGACTCCGGCTGAGCTCGGAACTGTTGGCCAGCATATCGTCCACAAGGGCCGCAACTCCAACCCAGGCTCCCGCTACAAATCCCGAGGCGAGTAATGCCGCCGTGACCCATGAGCCGAATATTGATTTCTTACTAGGAGTTAACCTTAATCTCACACTGCGTTTTGGGCAGCGTGTTTTGACTCTGCGCGAAATACTGGATCTGACCTCTGGTTCGGTAATTGAGCTCGACCGAGAGGTGCAGGAACCCGCTGATCTCCTCCTCGGCGATAAGTTGATCGCGCGGGGACAGGTAGTTATCGTCGACGGCAATTATGGCATTCGAATCACTGAAGTTGCGGACGCCCGGCAGCGTATCGGAACTCTGTAAATTCGGATTGCCGAGCCAAGTGAATGTGAGGCGTTGACGATTCTGGGTTGGGGCACTGCGACTGTTGTCGACACAGGGTCAGCTGCGTACAAGCATAGCGGCGCTGCTAAAGTTATTGCCGGCTTGTGCCGATTAGATTGCGTTGCATCCCACGCTCTTGATGCAGCGTGGGCTTCCGAACCAAGTTTCGGAAGCTGGTGTTTACAGGAGATATGAATGTCGATTCGAGCATTGATCGTAGATGATTCCTCAGTGATGCGGAAGATCGTGGAGCGCTGTCTGCGACAGGCAGGCATGGATTTGGGACAGGTCCTTGAAGCCTCCAACGGAGCCGAAGCCCTGGCGCTGGTTACCGAGAATACCATCGACCTGATTCTCAGTGACATCAACATGCCGGTAATGGATGGATTGGAATTCGTCAAACACTTGAAAGAGATGGAGAGCGCCAAGAATATTCCAATCGTGATGATCACCACGGAAGGTGGAGAAAAAAGTGTTCTCGAGGCGCTATCGTTCGGCGCCAAGGGATATATTCGGAAGCCGTTTACTCCGGATCAGGTTAAAGATCACGTCATCCCGGTACTCGGAGGCCAGTCATGAGCGCACCCACGCAGTCTGCCACCGGGCAGTCGGCGCCACTCGAAAGCTGGCGCCCGATTTTACTCTACTCCGTTCAAGAGGTCTTCACTATCATGGTTGGGGCCGAAGTCCGTGTGCCCGATAAAACAGATCCACCTCTCGTTACGGAAGTTACTGGGATGGTGGGTCTTGCGGGTAATATCTGCGGAGTCCTCAGCGTCCGCTGCGGCAAGAGTTGTGCGACAGAGATTGCCTCTCGGATGCTCGGGGTTCCTGTCGCCGAAGCCGTCTCCAACTTGAGCGACGCGGTAGGAGAGATCTGCAACATGGTGGCCGGCAACTTCAAAGCTAAGATTGATAGCCTTCAAGATAAGTGCATGTTGTCGGTTCCTACTATTATTATCGGCGAAGATTATCAACTCTATTCACTGGCTGCGGGCGACCGAATCGACCTACCCTTCCTGTTTGAGGGAAAATCAATGTGGATCGGCCTTGAGGTTCGCAGCTAGATTGCTTACGCACCGGTGGTCATTCGTGGCCAACGGAAGTGGGATCGAGTACTCTGGATCCGGCGTGCCTGAAAACTCCGAATCGGGCATAATGAAACCGGTTGGTTCATTCTGAAGGTACAGACCATGAAGATCGATCTAAACAGTTCTACTCCCGACCCAGTTGTTACCCCGCGACAGAACAACAACGACGTCACCTCGACGAGTCAGATCCACAATGTTGAGCAGGTTAGCAATGCCGCGGAAGATAAAACCACTCTGTCGTTTGACGGTGCCAGTGTTGACGCATTGGCTTCCCAGGCCATGTCGTCGACTGATGTACGTCAAGACAGAGTCGATGCCCTGCGCCAAGCCGTCAGCAACGGCCAATACAAGGTTGATCCCGACCAAGTTGCCGAAGCAATGCTACAGGAATCTCCCAAACTGTAGTTCACCGCCTGGAGACCTCAATGGACTCCCGACGCCGTTTTCCGGCGGACGTGGGCAGGCGGCGCCTAAAGTTTACCTCGCCAACTGCCGATGATACTGACCGTGAGATCCTCCCGCACAACCCCAGGCCCTGGAAGTGATGGCGACCAACTTTCCCGTTATGTGGCTCGTCAGCCGATTCTAACTAGCAAGGATCAGGTATTCGGCTACGAGTTGCTCTTTCGCGACGGTGTCGAGGATTTTTTTCGTAATTCCGATCAAGATGCCGCGTCCCGCAGCACCCTCGATACGTCCATGCTAATGGGACTGGATGTCCTATGCGATGGTCGGCATGCTTTCGTTAACTGCACCACTGATACGCTTCTGAAGGGCTACGTTACGCTCTTGCCTCCGAGCCAGGTGGTCGTCGAAATCCTGGAGTCGGTTCCCGTTGACGATCTCGTAAAGGCTGCATGTGTCCGTCTGAAGGAAGGTGGCTACACGATTGCCCTCGACGACTTTGTAGCGAATGATCCGCGAGCGGAGCTTGTGGAATTCGCGGATATCATCAAGGTGGACTTGAAACAGACACCGGCTGCAGAGCAGGCCGCGTTGATTAAACGCTATGGCTCGCGTTGCCGCATGCTGGCTGAGAAAGTTGAAACCCACAAAGAATTCAGCGCTTGCCAAAAGGCTGGCTTCTCTTATTTTCAGGGCTATTTTTTCCGCAGACCCGAGCTTCTGCAAGCTCGCGAGATTCCGAAAAACCGTGTCAACTACCTGCGATTATTGCAGGCAATTTCGCAAGTGGAGATCGACCCGAGGGAAATCGAGGATATCATCAAGGGCGAGGCATCCCTCTGTTATCGGCTCCTGCGCTACTTGAATTCGGCTGCTTTCAGCTTTGCCTCCGAAATCCATTCCGTCAGGCATGGGCTTGCCATTCTGGGCGAACGGGAGGTCCGCCGCTGGGTGCGTCTGGTAGCAACACTGGGCGCCGCCCAGAACAAACCCTCCGATCTGGTACTTTCCGCCCTGGTTCGCGCTCGCTATTGCGAATTGCTCGCTCCCAAAATCCCCCATGGAGAATCCGATCTTTTTCTCGTGGGCCTGCTTTCGCTAATGGATGCAATTCTGGAAATACCGATGGGCGTGGTCCTGGACGGAATAAGCCTGGATCGTGAAACCCGGGCTGTGCTCCTGGGCCAGAAAAGCCCGCTGGACCCCGTGTACCAGTTAATGCTTTCCCATGAACTAGCTGACTGGCCCAAGCTGTCTGCGCTTTGCGCTCAACTGAGGCTTCCCGAAAGCCTCGTGACTGAGTGCCACTGGAAAGCCATGCAGTGGGCACGCGAGATGACCGCAGGAGCTTGAAGAAACTCAGAACCCAGGTTTTCTCATGGTCGCAACGACCCCTCGGAACTGGAGCGGCCCTTGCGAAACTATCCGCGAACCAAACTGAAGATCACCATGGTGCTTTCACCTGGCGCTGACACCGGGGAGAGATCAAGCCAGCTCATCAACATTGTGGGAATCTTCACCATCCTGGAGAGGGTCGCTGACATCATCCAGGATTTTGGACCTGGGTTCTTGGTTTCGACGGCGACGCTGATCGGAAGAGGTTGCCTGACGTCGCGTGTTTTCGGTGGGAACCACCGGTTCGAGCCGACCTGGCATGGAAAAGTCATCCATACATCCGCTTCCTCCTAATACTATCCCTCATGGCGGTCTTAGCCTTTAGTCCTATCGGCAATGTTGACGGAAAACCTTAAAGGCCTCTGGGAGTGGCCAGTTTGAGATCTGAGCTTCTGTCGACTGAGACTCACTACCCTCTCCATCCTGACGTTGCCATTCGGCATAAAGCAGCCAGCACTACCGGCGCGTTGCAGCGCCACCTCGTCATTGAGGGTGTTGGGCCTGATTCAATACTCCATTACCGAATTGCAGCGCAAAACGCCTATAGGCTGTTAGAATTTAGACTGATATTGCGCTTTGGGCATGCATCGGCATCCCTCCGATGCTGAGTCCGAGTGAAGACCGCTTCGAAGCGAAGAACACAACCTCGAGAAATCTCTGGCTGAGGAAAGTACCTCCATGGCCCGGATTCAGAAAGCACGCACCAAGCTACTAGTCATCGATGACAATCAGGAAACTCTTCGCTTCGTGCACGAGGCGCTAGCCTCGGACCAGCTTGAGATTCTGACGGCCGGCGATCCCGAGACCGGCCTCCAGCTTTTTTTCCAACATCACCCCCTCATTGTCCTTGTCGACCTCATAATGCCGAAGATCAGCGGAATGCAGGTACTGGAAACCATCGTAGCTGCAGATGCGACCGCGGAGGTGATCCTGATCACGGCCCACTACTCCACAGACTCGGCAGTCGAAGCCATCCAAAAAGGTGCGTACGACTATCTGACGAAACCTCTTGATTTGGAGAAGCTGCGAACACGTATCGGCAGCATCCAGACGGAAGTTCAGCGGCGAGAGAGAACGGCCCAGCTGGATCGTGAGTTGCTGGACGTTTTTGAGTTCCAGGGCATGATCGGCCGCAGCCCGTTGATGCTCGACGTCTTCGCAAAGATCCGCCGAGTGTCTCCACACTTCAGGACGATACTGGTGACCGGCAGCACGGGAACGGGCAAGGAATTGGTCGCGCGTGCGCTGCATCACCTCAGCCCTGTATCCGCCGGACCTTTCGCGGTCGTCAATTGTTCAGCTTTGGTGGAGACTCTGCTGGAAAGCGAGTTGTTCGGCTACGTCAGAGGAGCCTTTACAGGCGCGCACCGGGACAAGGTCGGCGTCTTCGAATATGCGGATGGCGGCACCGTATTCTTGGATGAGATTGGCGAATTGCCCTTGTCTGCCCAAGCCAAGCTGCTGCGGGTCCTGCAAAACCAGGAGGTGCAGCGCGTCGGTTCGCTCGTACCGCGGATGGTCGATGTACGGGTAATTGCCGCGACCAATCGCGATCTCAAGAGCCGGATCGTAGAAGGCGCTTTTCGCGAAGATTTGTACTACAGGCTGTCCATGGTCGAAGTCTCGCTTCCTCCTCTCGCTGATCGGAAAGAGGACTTGCCCCTGCTGCAGCGCTACCTGGTGGCGAAGTTTGCTTCCCAGTATGGCAGGGATATTCAAGGCATCACGCGCCGCGCGCAAGCTCGTCTGGCTCGCCATTCTTGGCCAGGAAACGTGCGTGAACTCGAGAACGTAATCGGCAATGCGTGCATGATGGTTCAAGGAACCGTCATCGATATCGACGATCTCCCTGAGTCATTAAGGCGTTGGACAGGGCCAACGGTTGAGAATGATGAAAATGGCATTCTTACTCTCGAGCAGGTAGAGCAGCGGCACGTTTTGGACGTGCTGCAGCGCGTAGGGGGCAACAAATTGCGAGCTGCTGAGTCCTTGGGCATCGGACGCGCCACTCTTTATGAGATGCTGGCCAGAATGAAGACTCCCAATGTGATCGGCAGTGATCGAGAATCCAAGGCGCCAACCGAGCTTCCACTACGCAGACAGAATGGCACTGGCTAGCCCCCGGCAAGCGCCCATTAGACGAGCGGACCAGGGCCGCTATGCGTCAGGCTCTGCCCAGACCAATCATGGCACTGAAGATTCGTGTGCCGCTCCGCTCGTGTAAAATCCGCAAGCGCAAGGTACTCACGCGTAGCACTGTAGCTCGGGATGAAGTCAAATCTGGCACACGCCGAAAGCAGTCACGAGATTAAAACGGTTTCGAAAATGAAATCCGAATCGAGGTGGCTTCATGGGCGACAAGATTCTTTTCGTGGACGATGAGCCGGCATTCTTGAAAGGCTACCAGCTAATGCTGCGCCAGGACTTCAACGTGGAAAGTGCTGTCGGTGGAGAACAAGGGTTAGCGGCAATCCACGACCACGGCCCCTACGCTGTCGTGGTTTCTGACATGCGGATGCCGGGCATGAACGGCGTACAGTTCCTTGCTCGTGTCCGTCAGGTAACACCAGACACAATAAGGATGATCCTCACCGGATACACAGACATCAATGCTGCCATGGATGCCGTCAACGAGGGGAACATCTTCCGGTTTCTCACCAAACCCTGCGAGCGGGAGGTCCTAGCCAAAGCGATCACCAGCGGGCTTGTCCAGTATCGATTGATAACGTCAGAGAGAGAACTCCTGGAAAACACATTGATGGGCAGCATCAAAGTGCTGACGGATGTTTTAAGTGCGGTCAGCCCCGAGGCATTCGGCAGATCCATCCGTATAACCCGATGCGTCCGCCACCTGGTTGCAAAGTTTCACCTCCCTTCTTCGTGGCGTTTTGAGGCTGCGGCGATGCTTTCACAGTTAGGCTGCATCACGCTCGACCCGGAACTCATCCAGGCCGCTTATATGGGCACTCATCTAACGACCGAAAACCAGGTTCGGTTTGAGGCTCACCCTAACACGGCAAGGGATCTCCTGGTAAATATCCGGCGTCTGGAACCCATCGCCTGGATGATCGGTCAGCAATTGACCCGGGGAACTCCCCAGAAAGCCCCGCACGTGCCAGAATTGCCGGCGGAAGTTTTAGTGTTCGGCGCCAAGATGCTCAGGGTAGCAGTTGCCTTTGACAGTCTGCGAATGAAAGGCATGACGAACGACGAAGCAGTGCTCCAGCTTCGCTACCGGCCCGCCGAGTTCGAACGAGAACTCGTCGATGCATTGGCTGACATGAAATCCGAGGAGGCCAAAATGGAACTGCGTAAGGTCCCGATTTCAACGCTAACCACTGGCATGATCTTGCAACAGGACGTAAGAAATCGAGCCGGACTACTAGTCGTGGCCAAGGGTCAAGAAGTCACACGCCCTCTGCTCGTCAGACTAGAAAACTTTTCCCTCGCGCAGTTGATTGACAACGAAATCATGGCATTGGTCCCGGTGTAGTCTCCACGGCTCGGGGCAAACCTTGCCAGGCGCTGTGTGCTGCGCCGTTGCGAGTAAAACGTTACCACTTGGATACCTCCATTAACCATCCAGATATATACTTGACTGTATAAGTTAGTCAGAAAGTGATGGGGCATTCCATCATGGCTCAGGACGGAGTACGGTATCTGGAGCGACTTCTAAAGGACGCGACCAGAGAAACAGACCAAGAAAAGCTCGATAGGCTAATCGCTGAGATATATCGAGTGGTTGCGGAGCGCGAAAAGATACGCGCCAAGCATAGACCTCGGTCGCGCGAGATTTAGCTGCCGAGCTTGTCTTGCCAAGCTTCCAGTTCATTGCAGTCCGCCACGATGCTCTTCATGGTCTCATGTGTTTTAGGACCGAAGGCCAGATCGTTGGCTTCGTAGGTTCTGCTCTTGCGCCGCAGCGCGATCTCCTGGGCAGTGAGCGACTTGTCGTACGAGATCGGATTGACGATCTCAGGTACATTCACTTCTTCTGCCGGCTCACCCAGACGCCTTAATAGGGAACAAGCAATGCAGGAACGGTGGGAATGCTGTCCAGAGCCTCGATCTTTCGGGATATTTCACAGAGTAGTACAGCCATCACAAGTCTCCTCCGGGCTTATCGGACTTGTAATAGGCGGTCGCGCCCGGAAAATGGACCAGATGAAACTGCTCGTTGATTCCATAAAGGGATTCCGAGTAGCCCAGAAATAGATACGACTTCGGAAGCAGATTATTGTAATAATGCTGCACCACCTTTTTTCTGGCGGCGCCGTCGAAATAAATCATGACATTGCAGCAGAAGATAACATCCATGTTTTTCATGAACATCATTTTTGAGCCATCCAGCAAATTGACACGAGAAAACTGCACGACGGACTTCACCGTGTCTTTGACCGCCAGGAGATTGCCCTCAGCGGTGAAGTATTTCTGCCGCAGATATGCGCTCAAGTTCCGGGTAGCGTACTCTCCGTACACTCCTGCACGAGCTTTTTCGAGCGATCGCTCATTGAGATCGGTAGCCAGCACTTCAAACTTTAGGTTCTTCAGTAGTCCGGCGCTCTCCTCCAGGAAGAGGATCGCCAAAGTATAAGCTTCCTCACCGGTCGAGCACCCCGCGCTCCAGAGCCGAAGTTTCGAGGACGGGAAGCGTTTCTTGTTTTCCACGATGGCGGGCAGAATGACTTTTCGCAGGGCCTCAATTTGCGGGAGGTTACGGAAGAAGAAGGTTTCTCCAATGGTGATTTCATTGAGAAGCTCCGTCAACTCCGCGGTACGATTCGCGCTCCTGGTCAGGAAGTCGTAGTAGTCCCGCAGAGACCCTGCACCCACGATCCTCATCCGTTTTTGGCAGCGCTTTTCCAGAAACCCCAACCGGTGATCCGGCTGTAAGATGCCCGCGATTTGATAAATGAGATCGCGAATCTGGTGAAGATACGAGTTCAATCCCACACCGTAGGGCGGCTGGGCTATCGGAGTTCGGGAAGGAAACATGGTGTCCATGCTAGGCATGGACCACCTTTGCGATGCTGTTGTGTCTCGTTTCGGCTTCCGCGACCAAAGAGGCGGGATCTAGTAGCAAACCAACCAGGCCGTCTCCTCCAAAAGATTGCGCTGGAGGCGATGGCCGGTCTTTGGAAACGCACTCTAGCCTTGGATTTCCAAGCTGAACCATAGCGGCTCTCCCTGAAACAGAAGCGGCAGTTCGATCCGCTCCCCGCCCGCCAGAGAATGAAATTCGTAACTGTCACCGCTGATCACGGTCGGGACCGACAACATACACTTGTCTTCGAGGCCAGCGAATTTGGACTTGAAGTTGCCCGCTACCATGTTGCAGATCTCTCCGATAGCGTCACATGTCTGGGCAGCGGCCTCGTCCTCGGACACTCCCAGCATCTGGCAAGCGATCTTTCTGGCCGACGCTTTGCCGCAGCGGATAGTCAGAAGGCCACATAGTTCACCAGCCAGGCCAACCATCCCCGCAACTTCGGACAGCACGGGCAGATCGTCATGCTCTGAGACAGACAGCTTCACTCCCACCATCAAGAGAAAGACTTCTTGCGCTGCAACGCTCAAAACACGACGCCAGAGTTGCAATTGATTGTCACTGCCTACTTCCAATTTCGAACTCATCGCTCTCCTCTACGCTGCTCGCTCACAATCTGTATCTTGCGAAGTGAATTGCAAGACAACGCTGCCTTCATAACTGTGCACAGCGGGCAACGTGCCGACACCCGCTTCCCTATCTACGCAGGAGGCATCCCCGCGCGACGATTGCGCCCCAGTGCCGTTTTTGACTTCCCCACCGCGCGCTTCACCGATTGACGGTCCAGTGTCAACTGCACTTGCAGTGCCGCTTCAGCCTCGAAACTTCAAGGGCGCACTTTTATCGGCACAAATCGCCGCCGACATTAGGCCCCATCTTCGGTCACATTCCCAGACCTCGATCTTCTGTAGGGCAATCGAAATGCCTAATATGCCGGCTACGATGTTGCGGCTCTGCAAACTTCGTCCTTTCCATTAACGTTACGTCCCACAATTGCCGTTAAAGCGTTCGCTCCGGCGTATGTACGCTGCAGCGACTGCCGGTGGCCTTTACATCGACCGGCGATCACACACTCGTACAAGTCCGGAAGATTTCTCCAGCGGTGGATGCGTCAAGCAGCCCGGAATTTCCTTATTCTCGTTTCACACGGAGAGAGTTCCGGTAACATTAGAAAATCATTCGTCCCCATCCTTACGGCCTCACTCCGTGTGGCCAGTTCACTAATCATCTATTAATCGGACGAGTGACACGGCACGGCCGGTCTTCCGTTTTCCCGCACAGTCCGCATGGTTTGTGAACTCGCTCCTAAGACAGAACCAGGAATGCTTGGCTCTCTAATTGCATACACCAGGTTGGAGGCGTGCGCATCGGGCAAAGTCGAGCCCCGAAGTAGCGGGAATACGGATAACAATGCCGGCAAATTACAAGGGACGATTCATTCGCGTTCGGAGACAGATCTCCCGGGCACGATTCAGATGGGCCCTGGCAATTCGGGGAAAGAAGACTCTTCTATGGTTCGCCCTGGCGCTGGCACTGCTGGCCTGCACCGCTGCCTCGGGCTACGTGCAGACTCGACGCCTGCTTGACTCCACCAGTTGGGTACTTCGCACTCATGATGTCATCCTTTCCCTGGAGAAGCTGCTTTCCAACACAGAGCAGGCTGAGTCCTGCAGATACAAATACACTGTCGATCATAACCAGGTCGACGTGAACTGCTTGCAGCAGAGTTCGCTGCACATTGCGCAACGACTCGCCATCCTCCGCCAATTGACGGCTGACAGCCCGACGCAACAGCGAGTTCTGGATCAGGTCGCGAGCACTGTCAACAAAAGGCTGAATATCCTGCAGCAATCCATCGTTGCGCAGGCCAAAGCGGGTTCCCTTGTTGTAGAAAAGCCCTCTTCCCTGGAACAAGAAATAGATCTCCAGGAACAGATACGCTCGCAGGTCGACGTCATGGAGAAGGAACAGCAAGATCTGCTCGCGGAACGGCTGCGTGCCAGAGGTCGGGCGACAACCCGAGCCACGATGGCGCTGGGCGCAGGTCTACTTTTCTCGGCAATCGTCCTTTGCACCGTGTATGTCAAATTGGAGCTTGAGATTAAGAAGCGTGTCAATGCCCAGTACTACTTGCGGGTCGCGTATGCGACGATTGATGAGGCCCATCGTCATCTGAACGGAATCATCGAAAATTCATCTGACTGCATCGCCGCTGTCGATCCACAACTCCGCTGGATCGCTTTCAATGCCAGCTATCGCCGCCAGTTCCAGCAGCTATATGGGACCACGCCGCAAACAGGCATGCTCATAGAGGAGTGCCTTGGGCAAAACCACGCGGAATGGAAAAAAGAAGCTGCATGGTGGCACCGTACGCTGGCTGGCGAAACTTTCACTGTCACCGGCGAAATGGAAAGCAATCCCACTGGCCAGCGGGTCTACGAAAATCGCTACTACCCCATCGCGGATCGCGACGGGACTCCCATCGCCGCATGTCACATTGCCCGTGACGTCAGTGAGCGAAAGCATTTCGAGGACATCCTCTTGCGCCAGTCGGAAGAACTGAGGCGATCGAATGCCGAGCTCGAGCAATTTGCTTACGTGGCTTCGCATGATTTGCAGGAACCCTTGCGAATGGTGGCCAGCTACATGCAACTTTTGGCCGAACGATATCAGGGACAACTTGACGCCAAGGCCGATAAGTACATTGGATATGCCGTCGATGGGGCCCGGCGTATGCAAGCTCTCATCAACGACATGCTTGCCCTGTCGCGGGTAAATTCTCGAGGCGCGGTGTTCGCTCCGGCCGATTGCAACAGCGTGATTGGCCGTGTT
>Ga0326728_10011269_pt1 | contig 20518 bp, 17 predicted proteins | sample MB3enrmetagenome_FD_207602 | JGI IMG/M metagenome (GOLD analysis project Ga0326728, IMG submission 207602) | Lab enriched peat soil microbial communities from McLean, Ithaca, NY, United States - MB31MN | ecosystem: Environmental > Terrestrial > Soil > Wetlands > Peat | place: USA: New York... | reverse complement strand
TGCCGATGACGGGATCGGAATATCCGCCGATGACAAACAGCACCTGTTCGAACGCGGTTTCGGGAAAAATACCGGGCTTGGCCTTTTTCTCTCCCGCGAGATCCTGTCGATCACCGGCATTTCCATCAGCGAGACCGGTACCCCGGGCAAGGGTGCCCGGTTTGAGATCGCGGTACCGGAAAGGGTATTCCGGTTTACCGCATGACCGGCACCCGCATAAAATCCGGAAAAATCCAGTTCGCCCCCGCTGTCACGCATTGTTTTATCAGCAGGCAGAGGGAGTACTGGCTATGTCACCGCGACGCGAACCCAGGCCACACCCTCGTGATCCGCAGTCCCACCTCGGGTCACAACCCGGCCAGGATAAGGAACGTCACAAGGAAGAGGACCGGCACCACCCGATGGATCATCCGCACCCCCACCCGGCCCACCACCCGCAGGCCAGACCGGCCCTGCCTCCGAGGCATGATGCCCATTCCCACCCCCATGGCGATGAGCTGCCGGCCCATACCAACCCGCCGGGGCCCATCAAGCCCTCCAAGAAGATGACGAAGACCGGGAAATCGTGATCACCTGTTCTCCGGTCCGGGACGGTGGGTCACCACGATCGATGAGGGAGATGGGGTTTTCCTGTTTTTTTTGGATGGAGAAATATAGTAGTAAGAACACTACAATAGTGGTCAAAGAAAGGGTTGCCTTATGTTACGCCCGGAAGATGTCGAAACGATCCTGACGACACACGATCTGTCCGTGTATCTGAAGGACATGGTGCAGAAAGAAGACCGCGAACTGAAAATTAACATCGATTACGAGTCCGGTGAATTGTTCATTAATTGTCCGGGCTTTTCCGAGGGTCTCTCGGTGAAGACCGATTCATTCGGCGTATGGGTGATCAGCGAAGTGGTCTCACAGGAAAACAAGGGAATCTTTACCCAGCACCAGCACCGGGCATCGTGTCCTTTATATCAGGCATTCGTATATTTGGTGTATGGCTGTATCAGAAAAAGATAAAATTATCATCAGAAGAATTATTGAGAAATCTGTAATAACAAGAGAGGACCTGATCCAGAAAATGAACCTTTTTTATGCGGATACCCTTGACGCTGACGGAATAATTGGCTGGAAACTTCTGAACCAGATTGCAGAATATAACCCGTATTGCAGGACATTTGTTCATCAGGTTGCTGATGAGTCCGGAATCCACAGGGAAATGGGCGAGTATGTGAAGGAAGTCATATTAAAAAATGTACCGAAGATGGTCTGACAGATACCGATGAAGCAGTATAAGACCAATAATGCATGGCTCGTGTCTAGATAGTCCGGGAGAACATTATCCATAGGGTAATGCATATTTTGAGAGATCCGGAGGAAAATATCATTTGATCGATTAAAAAATTTATTTTACCCGCGCCGTCTGACGTGCATTCCGGATCAGCGTCATCCACGTGTTTTCCCCGTTAACCACTATCCCACATGTCCCGGCGGGGGTCTTTCCCTTTAAGCCCTTCATGCGGCCTGATGAAGTTGTGACAGACCTGCATTCCCTTAAGGACCGGGGTATCCTTTTTCTTTAATCCCCCCATCACTTTCTCACGGTAATGGATTTCTCCGTTGATTCGCTCCATCTTATTATTGTTCGCGTCACCGTGGTGGCCGGTGATCCTGATTGCATTAACGTGGCGGGACTGGGGATACATTCTGGTATACTATTCCCGGTTGCATGCTTCGCGGTATGCCGGGAGTCCGTCTGTGACAAGGACGTTCGGGCGCTTTCCCATAAGCTCCCTGCCCTCAATTTTGAATCCGCAACCTCCTGCCCGGGACGCCGGCGCCAGAAGTTGAAACCGGATCACTATGACGGGCATATCCGGCAGTTGAAAAGTCCGACACAATTCATGTGGATGATGACGGCAATAGCGGAACAGAAGTGAATTCTCATCCGATTCCCGCCAGAAGTTATATTGTGGTTTGTACCATTTAGTTCAGAAAATAAATCACAAATGTTAAAAACCATCATATTGATGGTAAAATATGTCTGATACCCCCCAACAGAAGAAAATCTTCTGGTATGAAAATTCGCTTGCCGGCATTATCATTGGCACCCTCATGTTTTTTGTGATTTTGGCCTTGATCCTTCTCTTCGGGTTGGTAAAACCGGAAATGTTTTTGGCGATTACTGCGCTGGTTGTCACGGTCAGCGCAATATTGATCTCCCTTGTTATTGCTGCCACGCAAAAGATCCAACTCGAACAGCAAAAAGAGGAGATCACTAATTTATCAGCCATTCAAAATCGGATAAAAGAGACAGCAGAGTATACAAAAAAGATATCAGAACATACAAAAGAGACAGCGGATAAACTTGAAACCAATTCAAGCATTCAGAACAGGGTTAACAGGTTTTTTTGCCTTCACGGCAATTTCGATACAAAATTCCAGTTATTTTTTCCGGTTGATTATGTATCAAAGCCTCTCCCCGTAATTAACCATGGGATTTTTACGCTATTCATGTCATAAGTTCCCGGTTAAAAGAGGGAACGATCGAAAACCATCCCGTCTCACGCTGTGATAACACAATACCACAGTTAGGAGAAAGGGCTATATTTATCTGCAGGCCTGATGTGAATCATGTTTTAGGAACAATATACAAAACCTGGGAAATTGACACCAATGGTTCCCCGGTAATACCTTCGGGTTGTGATCTTCCCTGCTGGTTTGCAGAAGAGGAGATTAAGTTCGTGGATAAAGACCCATGGCTAAAGCACAATATTATTATCAAATATTCTGAAGGTTCCCAACCTGTCCAGTCTCCCCTTGACTCCCCATCAGAGAAATATTATATAGAAGCTAGAGACAAGCGTCCCGGTGAAAAATATACTCCCAAACCAGCAACCCTTCAGACCGATTACGGGATTCTTGCACGGATCCACAGCGAAGATGGGAAAGAAAGGATCATTATCGCCGGAATCCACCAGTTAGGAACATGGATTGTCGGGCACCTCATGAGCCGGCTGTTTTACGGGGAAAACGTTGACGGCATGGAGACCTTTCTCGGGGACAAGGATTTCATTGCCATTATCGAAGGAAAGTTTTTCGATCAGCAATGGAATGTTTCGGATGAACAAGTACATTCCAAGTTTCTCTGGACCTATGAAAACAACCAATGGACCCGGGTAATAAAACCATCCACGTGATCGTGCCGTTCAGCTGCAGGGAACGGGCACAGCCGCAATCTTTCGGATCGCAATCCCTGGCCCAAAAAGAGCCTTCTCTGAGGGAATACTATCATGAAAAATTCTCAACTCTTATTACCTAAAAAAAAAAGACAGGAATCTATGAGAGACGGTCCCGTTGACGAGACCATGGCATTGTGCCCGGTCCGGGAGAAGGGAGGTATTATCATTGCGGCGCTTCCTCTCAATGTCGACCATGTTGCGGCAATGACGGTGGAAAAAGAACTCCGGGAACTTGCCTTCCGCGGACCGGAAGCGCTCCTCCTGGATTTTTCCGGGACAAAATATGTGTCCAGTTCCGGTCTCCGGGTCTTCCTCCTCATCGCAAAAATGACAGAAGCTGCCGGGATACCGTTCGGGGTTTTCTCCCTCTCTCCCTTTGTCGGCCATACCTTCAGTATGTCGGGATTTGCGAACATTCTTCCCATCTATGATACGGAAGATGCCGCGGTCCGGGCGGTGTCGCGGAGGTAAGCCCGGCCAGCGGTGAGGATGTGCAGGGATCCGGATATATACCCTGAAAAGAGAATTCCCGTTCCCCCAATATGAGTGGGGTTTTATCCTCATCACCTCCCTGCCCGGGTATGCCGGTGGCGGCATCGCCCTCATTGCATGGGGGTATCATACTCGGGGGCCAAGGCAATAATAATCATCAATGCCGTGAACGTCGTCATGGCAATTTCGGCACTAAGGGCACTGATGAAGAGATGATCAAAAAGGGTAATCTGGATTTTTTAGCTAATCGGTTCGAAGAAATTCAATCGCTCTAACATTTCTTTAACGATTGTTATCCCATTGTAATCTCTTTTCTGAGCATCAAGAAATACGGCGCCAATAAGTGCTTCGAATGCTGTATCGAGAGCTTTGTTTCCTTGGCGCCAGATTTCATTCTTTTTTTCACCTTCCCCCCAGTGGACATATTCTTGGAGGTGATGGTTTTCGGCAAATCTCCGGGTATTGTTACGATTTACATCACGAATTTTATCTACCGTCAATGTTTCCATCTGTCTATTCCCGTTTTCATACAATTTGTAAACGACAACAGCACTCAGTATCGCATCGCCCAATGTTGCAAGAGGATCCATGAAGTTTTCCTTTTTGGACGGATTTTCATTGAGATATGCACGGCGTGTCAATGCTGCATCAAGAATTTCTGGGCCCTGGAATGAGTATCCAATTAAGTGCTGTAAATTTTCCGGTGAAAAGTTTTCATTCAAGATCATCATCTCCTGATATCTTGGAGAAGTAATTTGTTGAGTATTGCAAGTCCTGAAGTATAAAGTTTATTTAATAATAAACGAATTCATAAACACCGACAAGATGATGAGGGATGCCCCATGAATGCGAAATTTCAAAAAAGTATTGAAAAATTTCCAAGATATATGACAAAATTAACAAAATTATCTCCAGTCCAACCCAGTGGATTGAAAAATATTCCAAAACGCGGGATTTACGTTTTTTATGAGGATAACAAGCCGATCTATGTTGGCCGTTCAAGGAACCTCACTCAGAGATTCAGACAGCACCGCCAGCAAAGTTCGGATCAGCATTCAGCTACATTTGCATTTATGATTGCCCGGCAGGATGCAGAAAAAAAAGGAGTTAATGTAAATAAAACCCGTGAAGAACTTCAGAAAGATCGAGATTTCTTACCATTCTTTATAAACGCTAAGAAACGAGTGTCAGAAATGCAGGTAAAAGTAATCCGGATAGATAATCCTGTCAAACAGACATTATTTGAAGTTTATGCAGCTTTGGAACTGAAGACTCCATACAATAATTGGGACACTCATTGATGCATTTTTTTCAATTCATGAAAATTAATTAAACAGAAATTAGTCTATTGTTTATTCTTAAACTGCTATTCCGGCGCTCTCCGGTATATCTCAAAAAAATTTCTGATGAGATCATTTTCCAAATCTTTGAAATTATGCAGGAGTACTGTTTGCCTAAAAATTTGTCACCAAAACGGTGCTTGATTGCTTTTCATTTAATATTTCTTAGAAATATTTATCGATCAGATCTGGGAATAATAGATTCAATAAACTGTTAAATTTCACGAAAATTCTGATCAGATGATATCCATGTCAAATGGAATTTGTACAATACAGAATTGGGAAAATTATTTCAGAAGTATAAAAGATAGTGCGATTCTTTGGAGTCTCGATCATGGATATCTCAATTATAATAGGTTGCCAATACGTCTGCATTCGGTTGATCGACAATCTCTCCTTTTTTTTAAAGCTTCAATTGCAAAAAATAAATCATCAGTTCTAATTTATCCATCTTCAGATCTGACAATTACCTCTCTTTTAGCACTGGAGGCTCTATATTTTCGTCTTCATGAGGAGCGTCTGCCATCAGGAAGAGATTGCCTGATTATTTTCAGCAGTCGGGTAGATTTGCGGAGAGAAATAAAGGGTAATTTTGTTCACCTGAGAGCCAGCTCAATGCCGCTATATATTGATGCATTTCCTGTTGGCAGAATCACCTCTGATGGGAATTCATTGAAAATTACAAAATCTTCAGGCTCTCCCAAACTATTAATCTCTCCCGGACCTGCTGTACTGCCTAATAGCGGGGTATCGGAAAAAATTTTTGGAGCTATTATTGAGGCAACATCAGATTTAGCAGAAGATCAATTGGCAGATTTGTTCAAATGGGCTGAAATGAATGAAGTGCCTTTTATTTTCGCAATATCACCGGATCCTCCAACAAAATCTGCCCTCCTAATGATTGAAAAAGGATATCCGTACTGGGGTTGGGAACCGAGCTCGCTCACAGAAGATTGCTCTAAAGACCAAGAAAATTTTAAAAACGGGCATTTTAATCACGGATCGCCATTCAGCAAGAACTTCGATGAGATTTGGAACAAAGCAACAGGATTAAAAAAAATCATCATTCCAGTAAAAGAGAGCAGATTGAATAGTCAGCTCATTGAATTGCGGAAAACTTATTTTGAGCTATCAAGATCTTCCAACTCAATTGGATCTCCAGCGGCCAAAGAAATTGCAAAAAGATTTCTTGGTTGCATCTATGCGCTCGAAGAGATGACCTCCCCTCTGGCCTATGCAGAAACTGAACTTGGGAGACGATGGGGAGTAATCCCTGTTAAAAACCGAATCAGTGCATTAAAAAGCCTTTGTGAGTCCGCAAGATCAGAAAATCCTCTTTATGCTTCTTTTGCTGTCCATTCTGTCGATAAAATTATTGAAGCATATAGGTATATGGCAGAAAAAAAAAGTGGCAAGCATCCTATAATCCTTCAAATAATCAAAGAAGCCACTACATCGGGAAAATCCGTTCTTTTTATATCGAAAAATGAGGCGCTTAATGAGGCACTGAAATTGTATCTTGAGATTGAGAAGGGATTCACTATCACAAACCTCCGTAATCAGAAAATCGACTTTACTGCCGCCAGCCGAATCGGCAGAGATGCGTGGAATTCGCATTTTATTGATACTTGCATTCTCTATGGATGCCCCAGATATTATCAACGGGACATTTTCTCATATGCAAAAGCTGGCCGAATTGGAGTCATTGCTTATGAATCAGAAATTCCTGCAATCAAATATATTCAAGATGAGATCGACATGATGCAGAAATACTTCACGAATTCCGCTAAAGTAAAAATTGCTAAAAATATTTTAGGCGTAGAACCAAAGATCTGCGACGCTCCTCAAAAAAATGAAAGGGATCAGGGGAAAACTAGTCTTATTATTCTTGAGCCTCAGGATGCTGAAATGGGCGGCTTTACTCATGAAGCTATTTTTTCCGATTTTCTCTCTCTCGATTTATCTATCGACTTTGATTATGCAAATGAGGCAGAAGCAAGATCAGTAGATCAGCGGCTAAAGTGCGATTCTGATTGTGTTGTTGGGGCAAAAATTTTCTTGGAACGCGGCCGCTATATCCTGCTCCATGCGGAAAAGCATATCCAAATCTATGATCAATCGACGGAGAAGGTCAAAGAACGCGTTGCAAAAAGCCTTAAGAGAAATGATCTGCTTATCCTCATCGAAAACTCTACCCGCAAGACACTGGCTGCGTCAATTATCAGCAAAGTTGAGACCCTCCCCTCAATGATGCAGGTCGTTGTGTTCCAGAGAGCATGGGCATATCACCTTAAGCAAGCGCTGGAAGAGAGCGGAGACAACTTCTATGAAATAATTGAAAAACTCTCTGCACAAGGTGCCAGAGAGCCAAAAACGCCTGGTGCAATCTATCTTTGGATCAATGGCGCAATTATCGGGCCGCATGATCTAGAAAATATCCGCAGAATTGGGATAATCTACAATAAGCCATTCCTTGTTGATAATTTCAAAGAGATCGCAGGAGCAGTACAGCGGCTAAGGTCAATTCATAGAAGCCTTGCGCGACGCTTAAACCGACTGATCCCTCGGGCAGGAATTGAAGCTGATCAGGGCCGCTCTGAAAATCCAGCAATTGATGAAGAGCTTGAACTCTATCTTGAGGATTTTGCCAATATTGTTTCCATAGAAAGAATAGAATCTGTAGAGATTATTGAAAAAGCACCGGCAGGGATGCTCGATAAGGTCGTATTCAGTTGAGGTGGTATTATGACAACATCTAATGGAGCAGACAATTCTGTTCGGGGCAGGTTTGCATTAGCATTGCTGACAAAAATAAGGATGCGTGCTGATGGTTCTGGTGAAGACCGTGTATTCGATGACAAGCCGTCAAAGAAATTATTTATCGGCAATCTTAGCCCCCCCAAAAAAGACTTATCAGCTGTTTCATCAATTTACTCAAAAATTGCACCGTCATCAGCCGGGTTTGAAGTTCTGATAAATAAATCAGATATTGAAAACGCGGTCCTTTTAATCAAAGTATCAGCAGCTTTTTACTACAAAGTTTATCCAACACGCGAAGAGCAGCATGAGTGCTTCGACCAGCAGGACAGAGGCGTTTTCAGCCGGGGCCTTGACAGTCAGGATGCGGAATTTTCCGGAGAGGAGGGGGATTCCTCTGATTCTGGATACCGTCTTCGGGCGGTGTATAAAAAAATTAAACCGGAACCAGTTCTGTTTGAAAAACCCATTTCAGCATTAATAGGGGCGGGTCTTTTTAGCGAGGGCATGTTATCTGAAGTTGACACAATTGTTAAAAATGCAAGGGAGGCCTTCGAAGCAGATTCCTCCAGATACCGGCAGAGAACTCATTCAGCAAAAGATGCTGCTGGAAGGGAGCAAGAAGAGCTAGTACCTAGAAGCGCACTTGAGACTGATGAGTCGTGGCAATCTTATCTCAAGGAGTGGGGCGACAAGATACCCGATCCCAAGTGGAAAATGCAATTGATGTACCAGATATCGGATTTCAATTCAGAGTGCATCAAGCTGACTCTAATCCTTGAGAATGCATGTGAGGAGAATATTGAGCGAAACGATGTTGAAAATTCAATATTTGAAACCTTCCTTGCCGCCGCTCCCAGAAATTTCACTTTCAAGGATTATATTCTCGATTACCTGAAAGATGATTACAAATATGACGGCAATATTCATGCAGGAGGCATTAACTGCTCAACGGTGCTGGAAGGGAATGCAATATTCATAGAGCATATGCCTGTTTTCATTCAAAAAAAATACAAATCAAAAGAGCCGATAGACCCAGATTTTAAAACACTGTCGGAGAATCCCATCCCTCTCCTAGAAGCTCTTCATTCAATAATGACAAAGGCTGTTGTTGATGTTCAATCTGAATATGAACGGAGAACTAATCTGACTGCTGAAGGGAGAAGGCGCTTCAAAGATGATATTGATCAATTCATTGCTGAAACAGGCAGATTCAAAGCAGGCTTCGAAGCGCTCAAAAAGAGCAAAGAAGCGAGGGAAGCCTTTTCACTTATGAATAGAGCATTTGCACAATCGAGCAAAGGGTTTTCCTCATGGCGCCTATTCCAGATCGTCTTCATTGTTATGGAGATCCCTGACATTCTGGCTGCATCGGGATATGGCAGCTCTGACACGGTGAATGATGTTGATTTGATATACTTCCCAACCGGCGGCGGAAAAACTGAAGCTTATCTCGGTCTTGTAGTCTTCACAATATTTTTCGACCGATTGCGAGGCAAACGCGACGGAGTATCCGCAATCACCCGATTTCCCCTTCGGCTACTTTCATTGCAGCAGCTGCAGCGGATTGCAGATATTTTCGCCCAAGCAGAAAAATTGCGTAGAAGCCACAAAGTAATTAGTTCTAAAGAATACGCACCCTTTAGTACCGGATATTATGTTGGTCAAGCTAACACACCTAATAAATTATATGTGGCTGGCTCGAAATATGGTGAAAAAAAAGATGAAGTAAGCCCAATTAATACCGATCCTGCTCTACAGGACAAGTATAAAATAATCTCTCGTTGCCCATTCTGCGGCAAAGAATCAGTTGCCGTACGGGGAGATACTGAAACTCTTCGCATTATTCACCAATGCACAAATCCAAGTTGTAAAGAGGAGATTCCAGTCTATATTTCAGATCAGGAAGTCTACCGATATCTCCCAACATTCATTATTTCAACTCTGGACAAGCTTGCATCAGCTGGAACGAGCAAAGAATTTAAATCAATTTTCGGAAAAGTTACGGGAAGGTGCCCACGCCATGGATATGTATCGGGAGATCACTGCCTCTATTGGAGAAAACCATATTTTTTCGAAGATCCGAATCTCTGCACGATAGATAAATATCTGCCAGTAGATCTTCATGATCCTGTGCCCACTCTCATAATTCAAGATGAGATGCATCTTATTCGCGAATCACTCGGAACCTATGATTCGCATTATGAAACATTTCTTGAACATTATATGAAAGAACTCTCCAAAGGAAAACCAATAAAAATAATCGGATCCTCAGCAACAATGACCGAGTATTGGGAACAGATCCGCCAGCTCTATATGAAACGGGGGCATCAGTTTCCGTCCTACAGATCTTTCTATGCAGAAGAGGATCCAACCGAAGCAGCACGTTTGATAATTGGGATTATGCCACATAGTAAAACAGTTATTTTTGCAGTTCTCGATATCATCAAATTCTACTATAAAGAGATACAGGAAATGAAAAGACAGCCGCGCAAAGCATTGGAAATGGATGTTGGTTTTTTATCTGAAAATGAGGTGATTTCAACCCTCAAGGATTATGACTTAGGGCTTAGCTATAATCTTGTCAAGCTTGAGGGGGATGCAATCAGCCAGTCGATAAAAACGATGGTTAATGTTGATCTGAAAAGAGAGGGCATCCGTGAAATGGCAACAGCGCGGATGACGGGGGATGTTACATTTAGCGATGTTAAAGATATTCTTTCAACAGTTGAAAGCGCGGAACCCGATTCCCACCTTGATTTGATTGTAGCTACGAGTATGATCTCTCATGGCGTAGATATTGACAAAATGAATTTCATGGTTTTCCGCGGGATGCCGAGAAATACTGCTGAATATATTCAGGCGTACAGCCGAGTTGGACGGCGCTATCCAGGGATTATATTTGTTGTTTTCAATCCAGCAAGGGAGCGAGATCAAAGTTATTACAAATATTTTGAAAAATACCATGAGTACAAAGACATTCTTGTAGAGCCTGTGCCGCTAAATCGATGGGCGAAATTTGCGATAAATCGCACATTGCCGGGGATTTTTTCTGCCTGCATAATAAATTTTTTAGATGCTCAAGACGGAAAAAGCCCCTATATGTCAAATGACTTTCGGAAAGCCTTTGACAGCAGAAAAATTACGATAGAACAGATAACTGATTTCACCCTTTCATGCTACCAGTGCACCGGCCAGGATATGGGGCCAATTTTTGAACAGTATATCCGCCAGAAAATCCAGGATTATATCGATCAAATTCTCAGTCTGGATGAGAATGCTTTTATTCCGTTTGCATTATCTGACCAGCCGATGATCAGTCTTCGCGATACTGACATCCCCATTGAAATATCTCCTACAAGAGAAAGTTTCGATCCGATGAGAATGGTCACCGTACAGTATTCGAGGAGCGTGGAGTAATGAAAAGAGGGAAAAGCCAAGTTATATTTCGATATCTTCCTGAATGCGTCATCGATCATTCAGATACCCAGGCAATTGCAAAAATATCCTCTTGGGATGCTGTCAAATCTGAATCAATAAATGAATCCCGCCTTTCATCTGAAGTGCTCAGCCGCATGGAGCGGTTCAGGAGACGGCGGGGATATCCCCAAAAACCCCACTCCAGCTCATTCGTTTTCCTAGAGCCGATCTCGATAGAGGCTGAGCTTTTTCCGCTTACCTTTGTATGTGAAAACTGCGGCAAAGCGTATTCATTCGATAAAATTGACAGATTCCGCCAGCAATTCGAAAGAAGAAGCTACCGCTGCACATGCGGGGGAAATCTGCGTCAGCTTGATATGATAAACTATCATGCATGCGGGAAGATATCAGGCCTTCAGGTTCGAGCATGCCCGAATCATGGATATGATCTCATAACGCTTGAGACAAACAATAGTAGCCGCACATCCAATTGGCGCTGGCGGTGCAAGAAATGCGGTGCAGAGACAGGCAAAGTCATTGGATGGTGCAAAGAATGCAATCAGCGGATGGAGACTGCACCGTTCAGAAAGAGCCAAGTATTCTATCCCCATTCAATCTCATTAATCAACACAGCTGGATTCGCAAATCCGAGAGATTATGAAAATCTTGACCTTCTGAAATTGTATATAGCGAATTACCTCGGAATCATTTCTGCAGATGAATTCAATAATTTTCAAAAAACATTAAAAACGGATTCAAGAAACACCGATTCAGAGCGGATCAGAAAGGATCTCATCAGCAAAGGCGTCCCAAAAGACCTCATCGATACCGTTGTTGGCACTCTTGAAGGGTCAGAGCAGCAGCTGAAACGCCGTAATGCTATTCATCAAGTTGACGGCATTATACCGGAAGATGGCGAAAGGCTCCGAACGCTCGTATCCTCCCTTCAAAGTTTTCAGGATACTGTTAAGCTACCTGGAGCAAAAGATATTGACAGTGTTTTGCAGGAAGCGCGAAGAAGAAACGATCCGAATCTTTCCCGAATTCTTCGATTCCCAGATTCGCTCAGACAAGCAGGCATCAGCGAAGCATATGTAGTCAGCGATCTGCCGATTGTATCCGCTGTTTTTGGATATTCCAGATCAACGACAAATCCGCAGGAATGCACATTAAGAGGCTTCAATCCAGATAAGAAATATTCTGACAAAACGCCGATTTATGTCAACCCAACAGAAACTGAGGGCATTGTGCTGATTTTTAACCGCTGGAGAATTCTCCGCTGGCTTCAGGAGAACCGGATTGTTTCAGATATTCCAGATAAAAATGATGAGCAGGGACTCAAGCAGTGGCTCCTTACGCATATCCATCAGGACGATATTCCAATTTATGATGAGATTTCGCGTATGTTGGCGGAAACCAAGCACGTATACACGCTCATCCATACAATATCGCATGTGCTTGTCAGGAAAGCTGCGGGCCTCGTCGGCATGGATAAAGATTCTCTTGCAGAAATTATTTTCCCAAATGTTCCTGCAATTGCTATCTATACAAATAATGCGCATGATTTCCAGATCGGAGGGATGCATACCTTATTTGAAACCGGCATCATTCCATGGATTGACATGGCAATGGAGAGTGTCGAGACATGCCTGTATGATCCGGTATGCATCTCATCGGATGCCTCATGCCATGCGTGCCTTCATCTCAGTGAGATATCCTGCACGCATTTCAATCGCGACCTTGGAAGGCATTATCTTATTGGGCGGAAAGATGGGCGCGGACGGATATTCGGATATTGGGAAAATGAATTCCTGAAAAGGCTTAATTAATGTCATTTGAAGTAGCATTCAGACTGAAGGATCCTGATGCAGTGCGGCTATTGGAGAGGGTCGTCCGCACAATTGCAGATCGCCACGAGCTAATACGGGGAACGGATATTTTATGGAGAGCGGAGCAGGCATTAGGGCGGCCTATTGGGTCGGGAATTGTTTATGATCTAATTGAAGGAGGCGTGTTGATTAAACTCCACCCCTCTATAAGCATTGAAGATTATTTATTCGAAGTTGACTGTAGCAGGGCAGAGGAGTATTTCAACAAAGAGGCATTTGCAGCAGAAGTAATTCAGTATCTTGATAAAAAATCCGTGGCAACCAGCACTCTTTCAATAGCTTTTGCTGTAACAGTCCCTGATGCATTTATCGAGGCTGCTGAGGGGTTTGAAGAGATTTACCCTGCGCTTGTCCGCATCGCAGCAGAAGCGACGCACGATTTATGGATTGTCAACCCATTCTTTGATGAATACGGCGCCAGATGCCTTCTCCCTTCGTTGACAGGAGCTGCAAAAAATGGTGTTAGAATTCGGATTCTTGGCAGACGTATATTTAATCCCCCCGATAAGGGATTTGATAAAGCCGTAGGATGCATTGCGTCTGAATTTTTAAAAGAGGATTTGATTAATAATATTGAGATTAGGGATTTTTTCCGGCAGGATATATCAGGGCGTTTTGTCTATGGCCTGCATACAAAATTGATGATTGCAGATGCATCGATGGCCTACTTAGGGAGCGCCAATCTAACGAGACATTCTCTGAGAAGCAATTTCGAGATCGGGGTGATTTTGCGGGGTAAAGGAATTGAGCCGCTTCTATCTATCACTAATTCATTATGGCGCGATTCTAATCAAATCGATTTAAGTTTACTCTCCCTTGAAGAATGCAAACAAAATCCTGATGCACAGCCAACTTCATTGGACAAGATTCGAAAAATAAAAAAATCTAAGAAATCAAAGTGATGAAGAAACATATGGTCGTTGCAGAAAAGAATGGTGTTTTGGATATCTTCTGCGGAGCCGGTGGACTAAGTCTAGGTTTTCTTATTGAAGGATTTGATATCGTTTATTCCAGTGATAATAATTCGAGAGCAATAAAAACGATTTCATTCAATCATAATAAAATTCATTTATCGAGAGGAGAAAAAAATTATCATTTTACTGACACTGAAGATATCAATAATCTCAATGCGCGAAAAGTAAGAAAAATTTTTAGAGAAAGAGGCTATCGAGTTCAAGGAATAATTGGTGGTCCTCCATGCCAGGGCTTCTCAGTAGCAAACAAGCAAACCCGCACAATTGACAATCCAAATAATTCATTATTCAGGCAATATCTCCGATTAATTAAAGAATTAAATCCGGATTTTATTGTATTTGAAAATGTTGTCGGCTTTTTATCGATGGCTAATGGCAAATTAAAAGAGGAGATCCTAACTATATTGGATGAATCCGGTTTTCTCGCTGAATGTTCTGTTCTTAACGCTTCCTGGTATGGAGTTCCCCAAATCAGGCAGAGGGTTTTTATTATTGGGATTAAACGAAACAAGTTGAAAAAAGAATACAAGGAAAAACTCGTATTCCCAGCAGCTAAAACAAGAGACTGTCTTGTGACTGTTAAGGAGGCATTTTCAGGTCTTCCCAAAATAGGTATGGGGGAGAAAAGAGAAACTCAGAAATATTTGGATCTTCGGTCAATCAGCAAATATGTTAAAGCACTGCGATCTTCCACCGAATTCAAAATGACTGCTAAAAACGTGTTCAATCATATTACAACTCAAAATAATGCCTTGGTGCAAGAACGTTATAGGCATATTAAGCAAGGAGAGAATTGGCACAATCTTCCTGAGTACCTGATGGATAATTACAAAGATAAAACTCGCTGTCATTCGTACATTTATCGACGGCTTGAAGAGGATAAGCCTAGTATCACCGTGAGCGATTATAGAAAATGCATGTTTATCCACCCCACAGAAAACAGGGGGCTTTCTGTAAGGGAGGCTGCACGGTTGCAATCGTTTCCGGATTGGTATGAATTTAAAGGAGAACTCGGTTATAAACAACAGCAGGTTGCCTGTGCAGTTCCGCCCCTAATGGCTCAGGCCATCGCAAAAGAAATTAAAAGGATGCTGAAATAAGTGGGCGACTGCTATCCAAAAGAAATCCGAAGCAGAGTGATGTCAAAAATCCGTTCGAAAAATACAAAACCCGAATTGTTATTAAGAAAGTTCCTTTGGCATCATGGGTTCAAGGGATATAGAATTCATAATGAGAATCTCCCTGGGAAACCGGATATTGTATTCACAAAAAAGAAAATCGCAATATTTATTGACGGCTGCTTCTGGCATGGCTGTCCAATATGTTATATCGAACCGAAAACGAATCGGGACTATTGGCTTCCAAAAATTCGCAATACCATTAAACGAGATAAGAAGCAGCAAAAAGAGTTAGAATCGGCAGGATGGGTTGTAATCAGAATTTGGGAGCACGATATTAAAAAAGACGTTCAAAATGCAGTTGATACAATTATTGATAAAATTATTTGAGTTATCCGAGAAGTAACTCTTCAGGACGCCGATTTGATATTTTTTTCTCATATTGCATTTCAACATCTTGCAGAAAAGCATCAATATTAGGATAGCCATCATCATGAACAATTTTCAAAGTTATTTCGGCGATTTTCATCCCATTTATCAAAAGTATTGGGTAGCAATCCTCGATTATCTCCCTCTGTACGGATTCTGAAAAATAACTCGTAGTAACATACGCACCGACCCATCCTCTTTTCAGCCGTGCAACTGTTCGAGCAATATCGGTGCCACTTGTTGGAGATTTTATAGATTCACATTTCGCTTGACCAAGAAGAATAACCTTGACTTTTCCGAAGCCAAATCCAATATCTAGCCTGCCAAAAAAATCGGCGCCGTGATCTTGAGATGCAGGAGTAATCCAACCTTCTTTGTATGCCCCTCCAGCCTCCTTGATATATCGAGCGGTAATTACTGAAGCAATACCTTCAAACTTGTGCTTCTTATTCGTATAATACTTGTAAATTTTGGTTAATGCTGATTCTTCTCGACTATTTGGAAGGGGCTGTTGCTCTGAAGTTTTTGTGATGAGGAGTCTCGAGACATTGCGGCGATTTTTTTCGATTGATTTTGGCCCCTCTTCAATCCACTTCTTCCATGATTTTGGAGCATATCTCATTGTTTGATCTATTGTTAAACCCGGATTTCTGCGATCACTAATCCATTCCCAATTAAATTCCTCTTTATCTTTAGATAGGTCAAAAATTACTAAATCAAATGCATAATTGGGGAAGGCACGCCTATTTTTTCTATCGAATTGAGTTACCAATTCAATTTTCTGAACGGTTCCAAATCCATTAAATTCGATAAATCCTTTCACTTTGTCTTCACGAGATACGGTTTTGTAAAAAATTAGGGGGATTGCCTTTTTTCGGAGATTGATGTCGATTGAAGAATGAATCTTGTACGCTTCCCATAGAATTTTGTTTCCAGGAGCATGAGATGGATCTTTTCCAGGCGCCTTATTGTCCCCATAATATCTGATATACCCATTATCAGGATCAAATGTATCTTGCCAGGGAGTTTCATCACTACCGATCTTATGTGGGCTGCTCCGGATTAGAATTGCTGGAATTCTTTCTCCATCAGGAGCGAAAATTTTACCGATTGGACTTATACCCTTTTCAAGTTGAGCCCGAGATTGTCCGGGTGTATTTGTTGCGAAATAATGATTTCTCCATTTTCCAATTATTTCTGGTTCGGGACTTTGGGGTTTGGCATAGCGGAATTCTTCTCCAATTTTTAATTTTTGCATGATTTCTCCTCATTCTTCCTTAGGTATTGGCAAAATCCCAAATACAAGACCACTTGCACTATAATGGATTTGTCCCTTAAGGAGAAATCTTACATGTTCTTTAGATCTATTCAAACGAGGCAATTTATCCTCGGGTAAGTTCAGTTCTTTGAACCGATTCACCCTAAATACGCATTCAATTGTTTTATCCATAGAATCTGAAGAATAGTTAAATGTCAATATTTTTTCAAAATTTTGTTTAGATGCTAAAATGAATAAATCTTCTCTAATTCCCATAAAAAATAGGTCATTTTCTGATAATTTTAGTACATGGCCAGCAGCGGAGCCATCATCAACATTTGATTTATTCGTGAAAAATGTATATTCATTACTCCGAGCGTATTTAGGAATTAACTCAAAATGTTCTCCATTTATTTTTTTAAGAGGGATTTCATTCAATTCTTGTGGATTTTTAATATTTTCGAGACAACCTACACGAGTATTCAATGAAGCGGAAAATTGTGACCGGGGGCTTATAAAAGCTATCCAATCACGTAGAAATTTTAGACGTGTTAATAGCTTAAAACGATAAGCATTTTCTTTTATCTGTTCAGGATCTGGATCTGTAATCCAACATTTCAAAATTCTATCGCTTCGAAAATCTATTGAAGTTATTGTTCCATATCTCATATTTGCAGGAAATGGATCAGCATTTGTTATGGCAAATTTATCTAATTTTTGTTTTTTATCCAAAATATCCGATTTGTGCGTAGATGCATTGTCTTTCAACGATTCTTTATTTACGGCAGTTCCTTTACACTCAACTTGGATCAATTCTTTTCCAGTACTAGCAAGATAATATTGATAATCAAACGTTGATGGAGCTCCACGCCCCCTTCTTTCTGGGATTGGAGCCCAATCAGCTTCGATGCAATCGTATATCCGACTGATTGTCGATAGCCCAACAGATTCTCCAATTAATCCTGTTTGATGTGGATCTTCCGCATCCAGTTCAGGATTGGTATTGATGGATTGTCCATTGAATGTCACATAATCATAAATATCGTCGTATGCTTTTTTGATATAACGGCTAATTACATCATAATGTGAATATTTTTTGGGATAATATCGCTTATTTCTAAATAAATAATATGTAAGAAATTCTGGAGTTGATATTTCAATAATACTTGGAATAATTTTAATAATAGCATCGTTTGAAGAATTTTTTAATATCTTCTCTTTTTCGATATCATCATAAAAATCGGCATTAACTTTTATAGATTTTTGCAATCGGGAAAACCTTGTCATGCATCGAAATTATTTTTTAATAAAATAAATATGATGTTTTCTTATGATTATGATCCATAGATAATATGAGGAAAAATCACCGCGACTATCGCAATCTTCAAGTTTTTCCTTCACATATATCCAACTACCCGGTTCGCCCAAACCTGCCGCCCCCTCTACCAGCCCGGGCAATTTCCTCAAAAAAATTCCGTGCGGGCACCGTTCTTTTATCCAGACCACGGCGCGTTTTTTTGCGTCAGAAAAAATGCCCGGAAAAACCGCTGTATCTGGCCCAATTGCTGCAAAAATACCTGGGTTTCCCGCGATGACTGCGAAATTTTTCGAAGCAAATCGTCAGCCTTTTCGTGCCTGCGGAAAAACAAAATAATATACGCATGACCGGAAATTTCTGCACACGCACGATTGATAAAATCCGACGGTCCGGGCACGCACGAAATATTGCGGCCCGGATGTGGGCCGTGTGCGGACTGATAGGAATATTTCCTGTCATATTGCCGGTTGTGCGTGAACTGGTTGCTGGTGGCCGGAAAATACCTGCGGACGCCCGGGCCGCCACTTTTTCTGCCGCAGGCCCGGGTCATAAGATACGCCGTTGACTGAGGATCCGGGTATCTCCGGGCGTGTCCTGTTGTAGTCTCCTGACCATGGTGCCTTAGGCTAACTGCCGTATCACACCGCGAATGTAGGAATGCTGAGCAGGTCTCAGCAGTTGCGCTCTTTCTCTTCAGCACCGGCGTAGAGAACGTAATAAGAGAGCCTTAGCTCTCGTTCGATAATGCATAGCGAAATCCTGCGATGCAGGGTAATCATCAGAAAAAAATGTGATATGATGACTGGCAATAAGAGAGAGAGTTCTGGGAGAATCGAGAACTTGTATTTCATAATAGCCCGGGCAGATTACACCTGGCAGAAAAAGTCCAAAAAGAAACCACATTGTCACCTTCTCATTTGTGACAGGATTAAAGAAAATAACAGACATTCAGCAGAAAATACTGCCGGAGGCGTGACATCCGACATACATATACGGCCTTGCTGTCAGGATAGGGGGCGGTGCTGACATGACCCGGCCAAAGTCAACGCGGGCAACTGAAGTCCCGCTCTACGTCATCCCGCAGGTCATCGCCCGGATGATCCGGGAGCGTGGCTATATGGTGTACCGGATCAGCGTGGTACGAACTCATCACCACCATTACAACATCTCCGTCCGGACACGCTCGATACCTAGGGAGCTTCGGCCGCCTGTTCCGGTCCGGATGGGCTTTGATGAAGACGGAGAAGAGGAGGAGCAAGAATGACCCGGGGAATGCGACCACAAAAAGCAATCGATGCTGCATTGCCCATTGCAAAAAAGCGCGGCACGGCATTTCCTGTCATGCAGGAAAAAGACTGTGACACGGATATCGTGATTGCTCGGGAAGCCCGGATCATTTTAGTTCGGGTCAAACGTACCCGGCGGCTCCATTGCAGCATCGCGGAGATTGAGAACCAGTTCAGCGAGACGATCATCCCCCTCAGGTCTCTCTCCCAACTTGAGTACATCATCCGCGAGCTCTGGATATGTTCGACCCATGAGAGATGGCGATTTTTCCGGGTCGAGCCGGACCGCTTAGTGGAGATCGACCAAGAGGGAGATCCGGTGAACTGCAAGGAACCGGGAGTGGCCGGATCAGCCTGTCTCATGCCGGTCAAAAACGAAGGGGAAGACCTGGATGAGCCTATGATCGGATAACCCCCAAAACCCCTTATTTAGGGCTTTTTTGCTCCCAATATGCCTCAGACCAAAAGGAGCCCAAATCGGGCTCCGTCTCCTCATTTTGAGTAATTTTTTGTGACTCATTCGCAAAAAAGTGTGACTCTTTTTTTAGAAACATCCGCTCTGTCCTTGGTTTTTGATTCCGAGACCGTATTATGGCCGAAAATGTGCGTCTTTAGGCTCCTTTGGACGGGCGATAATTTTGCGGATGAATTATTGTCTGCCGGAAGGGGAAAAACGGGGCCAGGATTGACCCCTTTTTCGGAGGTTAACCCGCAGGCCGGAATATCTGGCAGGACAAACAAATAATGATGATAAGCTGATCGAGGAATCCTGATGACAAAAGTTGTGAAAGTACCCGAAGATGAAGCCATGAAGATGGTGCTCGAAGGAAACGAGATTGTCCTTGGCGGAGTTGAAGTGCACGTCCGGTTCACCCGGTACAAGGGAGATCCCGGGATTGTGCTGGACTATACACCGCCATTCGGGAAGGAGGATGTCCCGGACTGGATGGCAGATATCAACAACCGGCTCGCGGGCCTCTGCCAGCAGACCGTGATGAACATGA
>Ga0326728_10011267_pt1 | contig 20519 bp, 15 predicted proteins | sample MB3enrmetagenome_FD_207602 | JGI IMG/M metagenome (GOLD analysis project Ga0326728, IMG submission 207602) | Lab enriched peat soil microbial communities from McLean, Ithaca, NY, United States - MB31MN | ecosystem: Environmental > Terrestrial > Soil > Wetlands > Peat | place: USA: New York... | reverse complement strand
AAATCGAGGTCCGCGACCCGCGGCGTCGCGCGCCGAAGTCGGCGGGCCGTCATGGGGAAGGCATTCAGGAAGTAGTGGCGCCGATGCCCGGCAAGGTCATTCGTGTGCTGATCGCGCCTGGCGACGCGGTATCGGCAGGGCAAGGCCTGGTGGTGGTGGAAGCCATGAAGATGCAGAACGAGCTGAAGGCGCAGCGTGAGGGCCGGGTATCGACGGTGCGCGCGCGGGAAGGCGCGACGGTCTCCGCCGGCGAGATCCTGGCCACCCTTGAATAAATAAACCTGGGGACAGACGGAACGTTTACCGGGTTTTCCGGCTTTGACGCGCCTCGGGGACGAGCGCCAGGCACTCCTGGGTCGCCTCCGCCGGGGTCTTTCGCGGGCGTCCTCCCTTGCCGGGCGTCAGGATCCGCCCCGTTTGGCGCTCGATGTCGCCAACGAAGTCCGCCGACCCCAGGGGACGGCCGCTATGCGTACTCCGCCGCAAAAGCGCCGCATCCGGCCCGTCGCTCGGGCTGTATCCGAGAAACCGCCGCCACTCTTCGGATTCCCAGCGAGATCTCCACTCGGTCACGTCTACGATGCCGTCCGACGGCCCTTCCTCGCAGTGCACCCGGGCGCTGGACCACGGATAAAGCTCCGCGATGCCCACCATCCCGGCCCGCACCGGATTGCGCTCGACGTACCGCAGCGCGGTCCAGAGGTGATACTCGTCCATCGGGCAGGAGTAGTACCGCCCCTGCCAGACGTGGCCGGTCGCGCCCTGGCGCGAGTTCAGGTAGGCGGCGTAGTGACCGTGGATCTCGCGCAGCGCAACGGGCATCGAATCAATGGTTTCCGGGATCACGACCAAGTGGACGTGATTGCACATCAGGCAGTATCCCAGGATCGTCAGGTGCCGTCTCCGCGAGAAATCGCGGAGCAGGTTGACATACACGAAGCGGTCGCTGTCGGTCTCGAACACGGCTCGCCGGGCATTGCCCCGCTGGGTGATGTGATGCGCCACGCCGGTCGCGATCACGCGTGCCAATCTGGGCATGACATCATAGTTGCGGCCGGCGAGCGAAACTCTCGGAAATCCGAAAACCGGGAAACGTTCCGTCTGTCCCCAGGTTTATTTATGCAGGAAGGCCATGCCGGCAAAGCTGACCACACTGCGCTCGTCGATGTTCCATTGCTCGTATTTCAATAACTCGCCGCGAGCCGGCCCGCCCGCCTTCATAAACGTGTAGATCGGCGACGACCCGCACCACTTCAAATCGTCGCGGTTCCGCTGCACCAGGTCCCAGAAACCCGCGGCGTCCGACGCGTTGATCCGCGACATCCGCTCCCGGTCGCGGACGCCCACTTCGCTCATGATGCCTTGATCGGCTACCGCGGGGAACCGGTCGTGGTACCGCGCGCCCATGTGCGCCATGTCGACGCCGAGAATCCAGAACAGCCGGCTGCCTTCGCGCTCCCGCAACTCCCCCAGCGCCTCCAGAAAGCGCTTCACGCCGTCGTCGTCTTCCGGCTTTCCGCCGTGGATCAGGCTCTTGGCATACGGCCCGCACAACACCGGCAGGATGCGCACATCCGGTCCCAGCACGTGCTGCAGGAAGATTACCTGCAACTCGACGGTGTGTTCGAACGAGTGGCAGTAGTCCTCCATGTCCACGGCGCCGCCACCGCGCGCGGCCAGCCAGTCCACCAGGCGCGTGTCCGCCGGTGCATCGCCCAGCGGCGTGCGAAACGTCTTGCGCGTCAGGCCGAAGCGCTCCGGCTCGCCGTAGTGCGAAGTCGCCAGGATCACGAACGTGCGCTCGCGATGCTCGGGCCGCAGCATCGCGTAGGCCGCGCGATACGATTGCCATCCGCCCTGCGGACTCACGTGCGGCGCCGCGATGGCGAACAGCTCTCCGTCCGCCGATGAGCTCGCCTGCCCATCCATGTATTGCGCCATCGTCTGGCGCAACGCCGCCCCGTCGGCCGGGTACGCGCTTCCGGCATGCGACGGTTCGCGCACCGGCTGCTCGGCGAATTGGCGGATGCGCCCGGCGCGCATGCGCGCGAAGGTTTCGTCTTCCAGGAAGCCGGCCGCGCTCAGGGTCTCGCCCAGGTGGCCGGCGATCGCGCCCACCTCCAGTTCGCCGGTCGCGCGCGCCAGCATCGCCCGCAAATCCAGCTCCGTCTGCCGTCCGTCGAAGCACTGCAGGCATTCGATCAGCACCGGAGGCACAATCAGCATCGCGTCGCTAAACCGGTACGGGTCGCGAATGAACAGTCCCGGTTGATCGGCCGCGGGCGACGGCATGAAATCCAGATTCTGGCGCAGGCGGGCGAGCGGTTGAGACACGCTTCATCGTAGCGCAACCGCGCCGCGACCGCCGTTACACCACGCAGGACATTTGCCGGCGTGCGCTCGAACGGCCTCTGGGACCGAAGCTCCGCACGTGCCGTTGCGCCGGCATGACGATCACCGGCGCCGCGGACCCGTCCTCGCGGAGAACTTCGCCCGGCACGGCGCGGCGCGCCAGTTTGATTTTCAGGACCCGCTCGATAGTCGCGATATCGCTCCGCTCCATGCGGGTGGCAAAGGTCGAAGCCATGCCGCGTGCGCCCATCCGTCCGGTCCGTCCCACCCGGTGAATGAAGTCTTCCGGAACCTGCGGAAGGTCGTAATTCACCACGTGAGAGATGCCTTCCACGTGGATGCCGCGCGCCGCCACGTCGGTGGCCACCAGCACCCGGTAGGCTCCGTCCTGGAACCCTTTCAGCGCCTGGTTGCGCTGGCTCTGGCTGCGGTCGCCGTGGATCGCCGTGGCTTTCACGCCGCCGTGCGCCAGGCGCTTGGAGAGCCGCTCGGCGCCGCGTTTGGTGCGCGCGAACACCAGAAACGAGCCGGCCTCTTCGCGCAGCATGTTCTCCAGCAGGCCCAGTTTGCGATCCTGATCCACTTCGTAAATGAAGAGGTCCACCTGCTCAACGGGTTTCGTGATGGAGCCGACCTCAACCCGCACCGCATCGCGCACCTGCGTGTCCACCAAGTGGCGGACGGAAGTTTCCAGCGTGGCCGAGAATAACAGCGTCTGCCGGCCGGAGGGCGCCGCCGCCAGAATTCTCCGCACCGTGGGCAGGAAACCCATGTCGAGCATGCGGTCGGCTTCGTCCAGGACCACCATGCGCACGGCTCCGAGGTTCACCAATTGGCGGCTTAGAAAATCGTACAGCCGGCCCGGCGTGGCGATCAATACCTGCGCGCCCTTGCGAATGGACTGCAGTTGCGTGCGCTCGCTCATGCCTCCGACCACCACGGTGGCGCGGATTCCGCTGCCGTGGGCCATCTTTTGAAAGGTTTCGTCGATCTGCATGGCGAGTTCCCGCGTGGGAGTCAGGATCACGCCGCGGACGCCCGCGGGCGCCGCTTGCTTCTCGAGCAGTTGAATCAAAGGCAGGACAAACGCGAGCGTCTTGCCGGTACCGGTTTGCGCGGTGGCAACCAGGTCGTTCCCTTCAAGCGCCGGCTCGATGGCCTGGGCTTGCACGGGAGTGGGTTCGGTAAAGCCATGCTTTCCGAGATTGCGCTTCAGCAGCGCGGAGAGGGGGAGTTCTGAAAAAGTTTTCATCTATCGATTTGAGGAGGAGAACCTGCGAGCCGACTACCGGCTAGGGGAGAGGGGGTTGCGGATCAACTTCCAGTAGATCCCATTGTAGCAGGTTCGAGCGCGCGCCATAATGGCCAGGTATGCGAACTGAAATCGCGGTGTTGGCCTTCTCGATTCTTCTGCCGGCCGCGGCCCGGCAGACCGGCTCTTACCCCGCCCATTGGTGGACGCCCGTTCCCGAGGACGGCAAACCGGCCTGGGAGATCCTTCCTCAAGCCGCCAAACCGGGCGAAGTGATTCTCTCCAAGCGGAACGAGCTCGGCATCCTCTCCAACTTCGCCGCCACGCCGTTCACGCTTCACGGGAAGCGTTACGCCAGCGTGGAAGGGTTCTGGCAGATGATGCTCTATCCCGAGGGCCCGGACGATCCGCGCGCCCAAGCTCCCGGCGTCGCGTGGGCCCATACCCGCGAACAGGTCGCTCAAATGACCGCCTTCGAGGCCAAGGACGCGGGCGCGCTCGCCAAAGAGAACATGCGCAAGATGGGCATCGATTGGGTGACCTTCGAGGGAAAGCGCATGACGTACCGCTCGCCGGTGAAGGCGGACCACTATCGCCTGATCGTCGAAGCCATGCGCGCCAAGCTGGAACAGAATCCGAAAGTGCGCGAGATTCTGCTCTCCACCGGAAACCTGGTCCTGTTGCCCGATCACATCCAGGAAGCCGATGCTCCGCCGGAATGGCAATACTTCCGGATCTGGATGGACATCCGCGGCGAACTCCAGCGCGCAGGCTCACACAGATAAAATGCCAGATAGAATGATGGTGTGCGAATCCCTCTGCACTCCGTCTTGCCTGCGCTGGCCGCGTGCGCGATCCGTCTGTCCGCGGCCGTAGTCGGCGCCAGCACCCCGGCGGAGTCGCTCACGGCGCAACGCATCGCCACGTTGCCGCCCAAACAGCAAGCCGCCTGGATGTTGTATCTGGACCGGTCCGTCCGCCAGATGAAGGCCGACCGCGCCGCGCTCGACGCCGAATTGAAGGCCGCGGGGCTGACCGTTCCCCTCACGCCGCCCATTGGATTCTCCGCCCGCAGCACGCCCCTCAACCGGCCCGGCGAATGGTACGCCACCCCTGAGGCCCGCCGCATCGCCGATATCGTCGTCTCGTTCCAAACCCCCGCCGGCGGCTGGAGCAAGAACCTCAACTTCGCCGATCATGCGCGCCGCCCGGGCGAGCACTTTGCCGGCAACAACCTCTCCCACTACCTCGCGCCCGGCGATTTCGATGCCCCGCACGACCCTAAGTGGAACTACGTCGGCACCCTCGATAACGACGCCACCAATACCCAGTTGCAGTTCCTGGCGCGCGTCGCCTCGCGCGACGCCGCCTGCGGCTCAGGCTACCGCGCGTCTTTCCTGCGCGGCGTGGAGTATCTTCTCGCCGCCCAGTTCCCCAACGGCGGATGGCCGCAGGTGTATCCGCTGGAGGGCGGCTACCATGACGCCATCACTTACAACGACGGCGCGGTGGAGGAATCTCTGCGCCTGCTGAACGACGTTGCCGAAGGCCGCGGCCCGTTTGCGTTCGTGCCGGACGCGGTTCGCACGCGGGCGGCCGCGGCCGTCGAGTTGGGCCTGGACGGTGTCCTGGCCACGCAAATCGTGGAGAACGGGCGGCGGACCGTGTGGGGCCAGCAGCACGACCCGCTGACCCTCAAACCCGTCGCCGGCCGCAATTACGAGCCGGCGGCGCAGTGCAGCGCCGAGAGCGCCTCGCTGATCGAGTTCCTGATGGACCTGCCGCATCCCAGCCAGGCGGTGGCGAACGCGGTTCACGATGCCGTGGCGTGGCTGCGGAAAGTCGCTGTGCACGGCAAAGCCTACGCCCGCGGCCCCGAGGGCAGCCGCCTGATAGTGGCGGCTGCCGATGCTCCGCCGATTTGGGCGCGGTATTACGAGATTGGCACGGATCGCCCGGTCTTCGGCGACCGCGACAAGAGCATTCACGACGCGGTGGAGGAACTCTCGCCCGAGCGGCGGCGCGGGTATGGCTGGTACGGTTCCGGCCCACGGGCGGCGCTGGACCGCTATGCCGAGTGGAGCGCCAAGCATCCCTACGCCGGAGACTCCGCTCGCTGACGCAGCGTTCGGAAGTCCGCTGTGGGGCGTGTTACCAGGACATCTGTGGACAGTGACACGCTGTTGGGTCACTCCTTTCGATAGCGACCCAGCGACTGCATGAATTGACGCTCGACGACGCGCTCGGCCACATTGAGCCGGAGCATACGCGCTGTCACCTCTCCAACTGGCGTCAGCGGCTGGATGACTGGGCCGTCCAGTTTAATGTGCTCGCCCCATGAGTCGCGTCTGGGATCGAACAACCGGGCCGGCCGGCCAGAGCGATCGAGCAGGCGTAAGCCAGGTTTCCTATATCCGAGGAGCCGCCATGCTTCCGGCTGGCGATGTGATCGATTTGGTGGGGAAAGCCAGCGCTGTCCTCATGCGCCAGACAGTATTCGCAACGCCGGCGCGCGCGCTCGATCACCAGAAGGCGCGCGGCATTGTCTATGTAACGAGGTCTATGTCACGAGCCACTGGTCAGGATCTGCCGTGCGCGCCCCTCGCTTCCGGAGCCGTGGCCACGCGGGTCAGCCGATTCGGCATGTCAAACCGGGAGAATTGGATAAGCCCGCACAGTCCTCACCGTGTGCCGCCTGGCGGTTATCAAGGCCCCGATCTGGCGGGCGCACAATTTCCAAGCGGCCGTTTGGGCCAATCGGCGGTAGATCGGCGGATCGTCCAAACCGGTAAGCGCTTCGCGGCGCTGCCGGCGATCGCGGGACGGACTCACGGCTTGGAAATCGCGGCCCACAGTTCCTCCACGTCTTGCCATCGCGTTCGGATGTTTCCGATGGCCACGCGAATGGTGAATCTGCCGTTTAGCGCGGTGTGCGAAACGAAGAACACGCCCGCACCATTGATCCGGTTCATCGACTCTCTGGTGGCATCGTCTCCTTGTCGCGATCGGAAACATACCAGACCCATGTTGACGGGCGCGGCCAGGTCGAATTGGGCGCTGTTGGAGATTTGCTGGCCCAGCCAGGCAGCCATCTTCAGGCTACGGCGGAGGATCGCAACCATCCCTTCCCGGCCGAAATAGCGCATGACGAACCAGAGTTTCAGGGCTCGGAACCGGCGCCCCAGCGCCAGGCCGTAATCCGTATAATCGACGGCCCCGCGCACGTCCGTCTTGAGGTACTCGGCCTCGAGCGCAAAGGCAGCCCGCACCACTTCGGGGGACCGTGTGTAGAAGAGGCAGCAATCCAGCGGCACCGTCATCAGTTTTGGAGCGTTGACGACGAACGAGTCGGCGCGATCCACTCCGTCGAGGAAGTGGCGGCACTCGGGAAGCATTCCCAGAGTCCCGCCATAAGCGCCATCCACATGCAGCCAGAGGCGATTCTCGTGGCAGATTGCAGCGATGCCTGGTACCGGATCGACCGCCGTGCTGGAGGTGGTGCCGACCGTCGCGGCGACAAAGAACGGTTTCAGGCCCCTCGATAAATCCAACCGGATTGCCTCCGCCAGCGCGTCGGTTCTCATCCTAAATTCAGCGTCGACTGCAATGTGACGAGTGTTGGATTGTCCGATGCCCGCGGTTATTGCCGCTTTCTCCACGGAAGAATGAGTGTGCTCCGACACATAGGCGATCAGTCGGCCGGATTGGCCCACCGCCCGGCTTTCGGGCTCCGCACGTTGGCGGGCCGCCACGACCGCCTGGAGCGCCGCGCTGGACGCGGAGTCGACAATCATGCCGAACCAGGCGGATGGCAGACCCAGCCAGTCCAGAATCCATGCGGCGGTAGTCTGTTCCAGTTCGGTTGCCGCCGGACAGCTCTTCCACAGCATGGCATTCACGTCCAGCGCGGCAGTGAGCAGTTCGGCCAGGATTCCCGGAGCGGAGGACGAAATCGAAAAGTACGCGAAGAACCGCGGATGATTCCAGTGGGTCACCATGGGGAGGATGGCTTGGTTGAAGTCCTGTAGGATCTTCTCCATCGGCTCGCCCTCGAGCGGCGCACTTGCCGGCAACCGCCGCAGCAAATCTCCCGGTTGGCCGCCGGCGAGTACGGGATACAGCCGCGGATCGTCGAGGTAGTCCGCGACCCAGTCGATCAGAGCCTTGCCGTAGCGGCGGAATTCCGCGGTTGGCATGTCGGGATTGGCCGGATTGGCAATGGCGGCCGATTCGGGTGCGTTATCCATCATGCGGACGAGTCTAGCCGAAGGAACCGGATCGTGGATTGTTTTTTGAACGATATTTCCCAAGCATAGTGGCAGTTTCTGCCACGCAGATGCGAGTTATGAATGGTATATTGCTTAAATGGAAATCGATGAGATAGATTACCGCATCCTGAATGTGTTGCAGAGGGACGGCCGAATCTCCAATCAGGACCTGGCGGACCGGGTTGGCCTATCGCCGTCGCCCTGCCTTCGACGGACCAAGCTCCTGGAAAAAAGCGGAGTGGTACAGAAGTACGTCGCCCTGTTGAGTCCGAGTGCGGTTGGCCGCGGGTTGCAGGCAATTGTACAGGTCCGCCTCGATCATCAAACCAACGCATCCGTGAGCCGGTTCGAGAAGGAGATTCTGAGATACCCGCAGGTTCTGGAGTGTGATTTTGTGGCCGGCGATTGGGACTATGTGCTGCGCGTCGCCGTTCGCGATCTGGGAGAGTTCCGCGAGTTCTGCGTGAACTCACTGTCGAAGATGGCCGGAGTGGCCAACGTCAAATCCAGTATCAGCATGAAGCAGGTGAAGTACTCAACCGCGCTTCCGCTGGACTCGTAGGCAGATTGACGCCGAAGGGCCTGGGATCGCCCCGGCCGGCCAATCGCCCGCCAGAATCGTCTCCCCCTACGGCTGGTTCAATTCCGCGATCAAACCATCCATGCCCTTGCGGTACAACTCCGTCAGGCGGAGCACCTCGGCCGAAGGCGGCAGGACGTTCCGCAGGAAGGTCTGGTCCAGGTTCTGCCGCGTGGGAACCCAAACCTTGCCGTCGGCGAATTCCACCTGGCTGACGAAACCCGTCATGCCCCGGATGTCCAACGGCTGCCCGTTGCGGGAGATCTTCATGGACGCGTCCTGCGCGAAAGCCGCGGTCTGGCCGGCGCCCAACTGAAGGTCCGGTTGCGACGAGGGCACCGACGCCGCCAGGTACTGCTGGCCCGACGGATCTCTCACCAGCCAGCCGATTTCCACGTGGCGCACCGCAACATGGCCGCGGTTGCGCACCTCGATGTGCGGCGCCGCCACCCGGTCGCCCACCACCACGGCCGTGCCTTCCACCGGTTCCACCGGCGAATCCGGGAATGCCACGAACGCGAACCGCTCGGTACGCTCCGGAATGGCCACCGCCGCCGACGCCACCGCCGGGCCGCGCAACATCACCGGCCGGTCCAGTTGCGGCCGGTCCTGGATGCGCGCCATCTCCTGCAACATCGCAGACTGCAACGCCACGCGGCCGCCGCGCGCCAGAACCTGCTTGAAGTAGTTGCGATCGCGTTGGGCTTCCATTTCCCAGGCGATCATGTCGCGGCGCGAGTGCAACTGGTCGGGTCCGTAGAACGCCAGGTTCTGAAACAGCACGCCGTCCAGGCTCACTTCCACCAGCGGACCGGAGGCCAGCGCGGTGGGGCGCACCAGGTGTTGCACGATGTGAATCGGAAATACTTCGCCGGGCCCGATATTCAGCCGCGGAATGCACATGGAGGCTTTGCCGCCCATGGCCGCTTCCTGCGAAACCACGCGCAAGGTGATGCCATGGATGCGGTTCGAACTGGTATTGCGCATGGTCAGCAGCGCATCCAGGTCCACCATGATGGCCGCGCCGCGGGCGGCGAAGCGGGAATCGCGCGGGTCCAGCGTCAGAAACGCCACCGGCGAATCCTTGGGGAGGTTGATCTTGATGGCCGTGCCGGGAAGCACCGTCTCCTGCGCCAGCACGGCGGCCGCGATCAGCACTCCGATTCCCAACAACCGTAACGCCAATTTGCTGCCCATGGTGTTCACCACGAAACCCTCGTCATGGTCACGTCGCCGGTGACCGGGTCTACGTAACTCTCCCCGATCGATCCCTGCGCGTTGGCCGAATAGCTCACGTTCTTGATTGCGGCGTCGTGCTTCATGCCCAGCGTTTCGCTGCCCTGGCTCACCTGAATGCCGTCTTCGGTGGCTCGCAGCGTCATTTGATCCATAGCCGGCGAGGGCTTCTGGAGCACCAGCACGGCGGCCGCCACTACCGTCAAACTGGCCAGCGCGATGGCCGCGCGGAAGCCGGTGAATCGCGCGCGGAATTCCCATTGCGGCTGGTTCTCGCGCACGCACTCGCCGGCCGCCAGGCCCAGCCGGATGTTGGCCTGCATTTCCGCCGCCAGCCGGTTCCACGGAATCTCCGGCATGGCCGACATTTCCGCTACCATCCGCCGCATTCCCTGAAACGCCGCCACTTCTTCCCCGCAGGTTTCGCACTGCTTGAGGTGCCGCTCGACGCGCCATTGGGCGATGCGGCCGAGGTCCCCGCCCGCGTGCAGCGCCAGCGTGGCTTCACTGGGATGCTTAATGGCTCTCATCGCTTCCGTCCTTCCACGTACTTCTTCAACTTATTTCGCGCGTTCGCGATGTGCGAACGCACCGTAGCCTTGGAACAATCCAGCCGGCGGGCCACTTCCTCCGCCGGCAAATCCTCCACGTCGCGCAACATCAGCGCGGCGCGCTCGCGCGGGCTCAGCAGGCGCAGTCCATCGGCCAGGTAATCCCGATGCTCGCCGCGCAATACCAGCGCCTCTGGACTTTCCGCGTAACTTTGCGCGTAGTCCTCGATTTCCGTGAACGACACCCGGCTGCTGCGGCGAATAAAATCGATCGCCGTATTTGTGGCAATTCTCGACAGCCACTGGATGGCCTTCTGGTCGTCCTTCAACTGCTCCTGCCTCTGCAACGCCTTGATGAACGTTTCCTGCGTCAAATCCTGGGCGTCGGCCACGTTCCGGACAATCCGGTAAATATGCAGGAATACGCGCCGTAAGTTCTCGGAGACAAAGCGGTTCTGTCGATCTAGGAGCTCCAGCCCGGGCTCGACTGCGTCGCTCATCTGGCTCGCAACTTCTGCCGTTCTCACAAGTTCCTAACTGTATGACGCCGGAACCCGGAAAACGTGCATAGGATTCACAGGTGTGGGCCGAACCGCGGCTTTTCCACGGCCTGCGAATCCCTCATGCAACCGATTATACTGAAGACGGCACGGCATGCTCGTGCCGAGGCGCCCACGTAGACCGCGCCATAAACTATGAAACTCGCGGAAAGAATGCAGCGTATCGGAGTGGAGTCGGCATTCGACGTCCTCCTCCGGGCCCGCGCTTTGGAAGCTCAGGGCCGCAGTATCATACACTTGGAAATCGGTGAGCCGGATTTCCCAACCCCTCAACACATCGTCGACGCCGCCAAGAAAGCCTTGGACGAAGGCTGGACCCACTACGGCCCCACCCAAGGCCTTCCCGATCTGCGTGAAGCCATCGCCGAGACTGTCTCGCGCACCCGCGGGATCCAGGTGGGCCCACAGCACGTATCGGTGGTGCCTGGCGGCAAGCCCATCATCTTTTTCCCCATGTTGGCTTTGCTCGAACCCGGCGACGAGGTGATCTATCCCAACCCCGGATTCCCCATCTACGAATCCATGATCCGTTTTCTGGGGGCCAAACCGGTTCCCATCCCGCTCGAAGAGAGCCGCGGGTTTTCCTTCGACCTCAACCTGTTCCGCGACCGCTTGAGCGACCGCACCAAGATGATCGTGCTCAATTCGCCGCAGAACCCCACCGGCGGCGTGATTCCGCGCGAGGACATGGCCCAGATCGCCGCCATACTGCAAGACCGCGACGTGATCGTCCTCAGCGACGAGATCTATTCGCGGACCTCCTACGGAACCGAGCTGCCAGCCTCCATCGCGGAGTTCCCCGGCATGCTGGAGAAGACCATCATCCTGGACGGATTTTCCAAGACCTACGCCATGACCGGCTGGCGCATGGGCTACGGCGTGATGCCCGAGTGGCTGGTGGACGCGGTCAACAAGCTGATGGTGAATTCCAACTCCTGCACCGCCAGCTTCACCCAGCGCGCCGGCATTGCGGCCCTGCGCGGACCGCAGGATTGCGTGGACCGCATGGTGGCCGAATTCCGCCGCCGCCGCGACGCCATTTGCGCGGGTCTGAACGAAATCCCCGGTTTCCGCTGCGCCCTGCCCGGCGGCGCGTTCTACGCCTTCGCCAACACCACCGGGACCGGCATGAAGTCCAAGGAGCTGGCCGACCTCCTGCTGTATGAAGGCGGCGTGTCCTGTCTCAACGGCGGCGCGTTTGGCCAGTACGGCGAAGGCTACGTCCGCTTCAGCTACGCCAATTCGCTGCCGAACTTGCTGGAAGCCATCGAGCGCATCAAGAAGCTGGCGCCGCGCTGGGAGCCGGTAACGGCGGGACGGCCGTAAGCGCGACAAATGTGAACTCGTACCACCGCCAGTTACCCGCTCGCCGCCAGGCTCCGACTGCGGAGAATCGAGTGACTGGCTATTACTGATGACGCTCCGGCTGGGCGTAGTACCCGGATCGGGTGCGCGCCGCTAATCCGGGCTTGTCGATCTTTATCTCCAGCGCATGGTACTCGTTGGGACCGTCCCCGGCGGCGTATTCAAAGGAGAGGACGTAATAGGCGCTCGCGTCCGCCACGCACGTTGCGATCTCGGCCGCCACGTCGTTACCCGAATTGATAACCCTTCCTCCACTTTGTTCCGCCAGAACCTGAAGTGCCAGGTTTCCATTCTGCGCCTGTCCGGCTGTCTTCACTCCCTTTAAGTACTCCTTATACATCGTCGTTTGGAATCCCACCGCGTCCGCCACCCCCAACGGATCGACCGCGAAAAGAGTAATGCGAGCGCTCCGCAGCCCGTCCGAAAGAGTGACGATGTCGCTGAAAATCCACTGCTGCTGCTTGCTTGTCAACTGCAGCTCCATGCCCGGGCCGGTAAGCAACGGCCAACCCGGACTAATCCAAACCACCAGTTTTCGTCCCGGCTTCGGTCCTTCGGAGTTAATGAGCTGCAGGAGTGCGCGGAGAGACAACTGTAACCGGTCTTCGGCGCCGTAAATTCCTTGTGCCCTGCCAATGGTGCGTAGAGCCGACCATTGCTGGTTCACTTCCGCGGCCAGTGCGTTTCCATCTTGGGAAGGTGCGCCCCCGATGGTCATTCCCGAATCGGAAAAGTAGGCCATCGATACCGGGCGGGTAAGTTCCCCGCCGTTTCGCCGCAGAAACTTCTCAATTTGATCCCGCTCGGTGGCTACCCTTGAGAATGTCGTATTGACTTCATCGACCAGCAAAATGACTTCCACGGGCGGACCGGCCGTCGCGGCCCCGCCCTCTACCGCGTTAAAAGACAGGATCTTCTGCCGCTGTTTGTTGTCCAGGAGTGTAAAGTCCTGCTGTTGCAGGCCGGAGACCGGCTTGCCGGACTTATCCGTCACCACCACATCGAGCGTCATCTGGTGATTCGCACTACCGGGCGCGACGGATGCCGGAGGCTGTGGCCGCCCCGCGGGTCCATTCTGCTGGCCAAATCCCGAAACCAGCGCAAAGCAGCATACAAAGATCCAACCGCCGTATCGAGTCGTCATACCATTCACCTCGCCTCGGTTTCAAGCTTAGTCTATTCGCATCTTAAACTCTATAGCTATCTGGGGCCACTCTATAGCTATCCAGAGCCATGTTCCTCCCGCGCCGCTCGGGCTTTCGGCAAGCTGGCGCCCCGCCGAGTCGCCCGGCCGATACCAACTCCGGAGCGCGCCACCCGCCCCTACTGCTCGTGCACGTCTTCCAGGTACGTATACCCGTGCAGTCCCTCTTCGTAGAAGCGCAGCAACTGGCCGCTTTCCTCGTAGGTGAGTTTGCCTTCGCGCAGCGCGCTTTCCACGTCGCGGCGCAGCGTGGCCACCAGCGTGTCGGACGAGAATTGGACGTAGTTCAGCACTTCCCGCACCGTGTCGCCCTTGATCACCGAATCCAGAATCACTTCGCCCGTGGGGCTCAGGCGGACGTGCACGGCATTGGTGTCGCCGAACAGGTTGTGCAGGTCGCCCAGGATTTCCTGGTACGCCCCCAGCAGGAATGCGCCCAGGTAGTAATCGCCGCCGTCGAAGCTGTGGAGCAGCAGCGTGCGCTTGACGTCGCGCCGGTCGATGAAGGCGTCCACTTTGCCGTCCGAGTCGCAGGTGATGTCGCCCAGCACGGCCGGGTGCGACGGCTCTTCCTCCAGGCGATGGATCGGCATCACCGGGAAGAGCTGCTTGATCGCCCAGCTATCCGGCATGCTCTGGAACAGCGAGAAATTGCAGAAATACGTATCCGAGAGCATGGCGTCGATGCCTTCCAGCTCTTCCGGGAAAAAGTCGAGTTCACGCGCCTGCTTCTGGATTTTCCGCGAGATGGCCCAATACAGGTTCTCGGCGATGCAGCGCTGTTCCAGCGTCAGATAGCCCAGACTGAAGAGATTCAGCGCCTGGTCCAGCGCCTGCTGCGCGTCGTGGTAGCTCTCCAGAAGGTTCTTGGCGCTCAGCCCGCGGTAGGTCTCCTGCAAGTCGATGAGCGGCTGTTCGGCGTCCGCCGGGGTCTCGGCGGGCACGTCGGCCTCGCCCATTCCCGAGACTCCCAAGACGTTGAAGACCAGCACGCTGTGATACGCCGCAATGGCGCGCCCGCTCTCCGTCACGATGGTGGGATGCGCCACGCCCACCTCGTCGCACACGTTCTGCACGTGGTAGATCACGTCGTTGGCGTATTCCTGCAGCGTGTAGTTGACGCTCGATTCGAAATCCGTCTGCGACCCGTCGTAGTCCACGCCCAGGCCGCCGCCCACGTCCAGGTATTGCAGCCCCGCGCCGGCCCGCGCCAGCTCCACGTACACCCGGACGCTCTCGTTCACCGCGCCCTTGATCTGGCGGATGTTGGTGATCTGGCTGCCCAGGTGGAAGTGCAGCAGGTTCAGGCAATCGGCCATGCCCAGGTCCTTCAGCTCCTGCAAGGCGCGCATGGCCTCGGTCGCCGAAAGCCCGAACTTGGAGCGGTACCCTCCCGAGGATTTCCAGCGCCCCGAGCCGCGGCTGGCCAGTTTGACGCGCAGCCCGATCTTCGGGCGCACGCCCGCGCGCTGGCTGTACTTCAGGATGAGATGCAGCTCGGTATACTTCTCCACCACCGGAATGATCTGCCGGCCGAGCTTCTGCGCCAGCATGGCCATCTCGATGTACTCGTCGTCCTTGAAGCCGTTGCAGACGATCGGAGTGTCGTTGTCCGCCAGGGCCATCACCGCCATCAGCTCCGGTTTGGAGCCGGCCTCCAGGCCGAAGCGGTACGGCTTGCCGAACTCCAGCACCTCTTCCACCACCTGGCGCTGCTGGTTGACCTTGATGGGGTACACGCAGGAGTAGCCGCCCTGATACTTGTGCTCCGCCATGGCCGTCTCGAACGCGCTGTGGATCTCGCCCAGGCGGTGCTTGAGAATGTCCGCGAAGCGCACCAGGATGGGCAGATTGATGCCGCGCAGCACCAGCGTGTCGATCAGTTCCTTAAGATCGATGCACCGTGCCGGGTCTTTTTCGGGATGCACGCGGACGTGTCCGTTGTCGCCCACGGAAAAGTAGCCCTTGCCCCAACTCGCAACGTCGTATAGATCGCTCGCAACCTGGGGTGTCCATCTTTCGGTGGGCTCGACCACCAGCGAGCCTTTGCGTCCGTTTCTCTCCAACTTGCTTGGTTCTCCTTTGTGCCGGTCTTTGTAAACTTCAGTGTCCGACGAAACGGCGGAGGGGGCAAGAAGAATTTATGAGCGCATTCCCGCGGCCAACCTGTCGCCGGACCGCGATCCGGCGTCCCCACGCCGGCAGCTCGGGTGGCGCGGGAGTTTCCCTGCGCAAGCCCACGGATTTTGGTTGCGGCTTTGCTGTTTTGTGGGGCGGGCTGTCAGCCTGCGGCGGGTTGTCAACCCGCCTGCCGACCTGTCTCCAGTGTTTTCGCCCCGCCCGAGTGCCTCCGGGGCCCTTGTTGGTGGGAAGTCGCGCCCGAAATGCCGGGGCCGTCGTCGTTTGGACAAGCCGGCTTCCGGATGCCCCGGGATCCAGGCCCTATTCGCTTCCCGATCCGGCTATACTGAGCCCAATGGGAATCGGAGGGGACTCCACGCTGCGGAACCGCGCCTGGCGCGGCCTGATGGCGATACTGTACGGTTTCCGCGATCGCGGGAGCCGGACCATGATCGCGGCCGCTGCGCTCATCGCCTGCGCGCTGCCGCCATTGCAGGCGGGCGCGACGTTGGTCCTCAGCCCCGACGGCATCACGGTCTACGACACGGTGAACAACATCAGTTGGCTGGCGGACGCCAACCTGGCGGCTAGCAACCGATTCGGTCTTCCGGTCTGCAACGCTTCCAGCACGCAAGTGTGCGTCAACCCAAGCGGCTCGATGAGCTACCAGGCGGCGGCCGCATGGGTTCAAGCCATGAACGCGGCCAACTATCTGGGACACACCAACTGGCAACTCCCGACCACGCCGCTCGCCGACAGCGGCTGCGGGTTTATAGGGCCGCAAAACGACTCGTTCGGATACAATTGCTCGGCCAGCGCGCTGGGTTCGCTCTACTACAATGGATTGGGCCTGAAAGCGCCCAATACCGCCGTTCCCATCCCCACCAGCACGGCCGGTCCATTCAGCAACTTCCAACCGTATCTTTATTGGTCGCAGACCACCCCGCCGAACGGCACGGGCTACGGCACTTTTTCGTTCGCCAGCGGGTTCCAGGGCAGCAATACCGCGCCTAATTTCCTGTATGTGCTGCCGATGATCCAGGGCAAAATACCCGGAACGCCACCCGCCACGGGCGCCGGCCTGGAAGTCAATCCTGGCGGGCAGACCGTCTATGACCCGGTGACCAACGTCACCTGGCTGGCGAACGCCAACTTGGCAGCCGCGAATACCTTCGGCCTGCCGCCCTGCAAGGATGTTGGCAGCCCAAACATATGCGTCAACCAGGACGGCGCAATGAACTGGAATTCGGCCAGCCAATTCGTCGCCAACATGAACACCTATAATGGCGCCGGCTACCTCGGCCAGACACACTGGCAATTGCCTCCGGTCGACCCGGGCTGCGACGTTTCCTATATCTGCACCGACCCCGCCGCCGGTAACCCGTTCGGAGAATTGTTCTACGACCAACTGGGCTTGAGCCCGGGCGCGCCCGTAGCCGCGACGCCCAATATCGCGGTCGGCCCGTTCAACAACATGCAGCCCTACCTCTATTGGGCCTGCCAGGGAGCCACCATTCAGGGCGCCTGCCAAACCGCCGGCCCAGCCACCGGGTTCGAGTGGAGCTTTTCCTTCGGAAATGGCTTTGAGGGCACCAACGTCCTGGCGAACGACTTGTATGTCACTGCCTATTTTGCCGGTCCTCCCGCCACGGCAAACGGTCCGGAGATTGCGGAGGTCGCGAATGCCGAAGGCGAAAGCCCCACCATCGCGCCCAATACCTGGGTCGAAATCAAAGGAGCGAACCTGGCGCCCTCCGGCGATTCGCGCATTTGGCAAGGCTCGGACTTCGTGGGCAATCAAATGCCGACGCAGCTCGATAAGGTCGGCGCTACGGTGAACGGCAAGAACGCGTACGTGTACTACATCAGCCCGGCGCAGATCAATGTCCTGACGCCGCCCGACGCCATGAACGGTCCGGTGCAGGTGGTGGTCACCAACGGCGCAACCGCCAGTGCTGCGTTCACCGCCCAGGCGCAGCCGATATCCCCGTCGTTCTTTGTGTTCAGCGGGGGGCCCTATGTCGCCGCCGAGCACGCCAACGGGAGTCTGATCGGGCCAACCACGCTGTATCCGGGCGCGAGCACTCCGGCCAAGCCGGGCGAGATCGTGATGCTCTACGCGAACGGCTTCGGAACCACGTCCGCTCCCGTGGTAAGTGGATCGAGCGCGCAGGGAGGAACTCTGTCCACATATCCCGTCATCAAGATCGGCGGCATCGCCGCGACCGTGCAGTATGCCGGTTTGGTCTTTCCCGGCGAGTTTCAGTTCAACGTGGTCGTACCTCCAACGGCGCCAGACGGAGATAACTCGCTGACTGCCACTTACAACGGTCTCACGACGCAGGTGGGGACATTGATCACCGTCCAACATTGAACGTTCTTACGGGAATCCAGCCGTCATTCTTGGTTTTCGCCCCGTCCGGGCATCTCCGCTAACTTCCCGGCGAGAAATCCCGGTCAAGGGCTGAGTGCCATGGCTGACCAGGCTGACGCGCAACCCGCGGCGTAGTAGGCCGCCAGTATCGAGCACATGCGGAAGACAGCGAAACGGCCCCAGCCCGCAACGGTGCTTCGGCTCCCGGACCTGGAACAATCCAAAGACGCGGTTTTGAACTCGCTCGCGGCGGCGAGCTTCCAGGAATCGTACCGTCACGCGATCGAGGAGTTCATCGGCTGGTGCTGCCTCGAGCCCCGCCTTGCGTTCAACCGAACGTCGGTCTTGCGATACCGATTCCTTCTGGAGCGGAAGAACCTCGCGCTGGCCCCAATCGACGAACGCTTGGCCGCCGGCGCGCCCCACGGCCGGTCCCCATCCACGGCGCGCGCCGTCAGCGCCGGAACGGGTACGCGCCCGGCGACCGCGCCTCCTCCTCGCTCCAGCCCAGGAGCTTGCGGACGTCCGCGGGAAGTATCTCCCCTCCCGGCGTTCCCGGAAGCGCCTGGAGCAGCTCGTACCGGCCGACGTCCGGGCCCTTGAAGATCGACCGCGGAGTCCGATCGAGCTGCCGTCCACTTGCCTCGAACGCCGGCGCCAGCTTGCGGAACTCGTCGAGCGACCCGAGCCTGGAGACGCAGCCGTCGCCGGCCGCGGGGCTCCACACGATCAGCGGCGGCGCCGCGGCGGCCGCGCCCGGTAAGGTTTCGCGCACGTAGACGTTGCCGCCCACCTCTTTCGCCTGCGGGCGCTGAAGCTTTGCGCACAGCGGCCCCGGTTGCTCGAACTGCAGCAGCGGCCCGCGGTACGCCTCGCTCGCAACCAGCAGGTTGTTCACGAACACGTGGCCCTCGCGTTGGTCCACGTCCGGGCCCGTGGCGGGATGCCAGCCGAAGCGGTCGCCCGTAGCGCTCCGCTGGTTGCGCTCGAAGGACGCCGGTGTGTCCACGAACGTGTTGTTGTACGCGCGTACGTCCGCGGAGTTCAGCACGCGGATGCCCTTGTCGCAGCGGACGAACACATTGCCCGCCACCGTGGCCCCTCGTGAGATCTCGAAGAAGAACCCGTCGATCGCCCCCTCGATCCAGTTGTTCACGATCACACCATCGCGGTTGCCGACGTCGTACCAGATGCCGTTCGAGTACGGCTGCTCGATCACCAGGTTGTCGCGGCACGTCACCCGGCGCGTCTGGTTGAAAACCTTGACCGCGGCCGGGTAGTAGCCGGTGAGCTGCTTGATGTTGTTCCGCCGGAAGATGTTCCTCTCCAGCAGGACGTCGGACGAACCGATCACGTAGATCCCTTCCGTGCTGGTGTCGCTGACCAGCGAGTTCCGGATCACCAAGCCGTCCCCGCGGAAGTAGCCGGCCACGCGCGAGCAGTAGGTGATGGTCGCGTTCTCCAGCACCGTGCCCACCACCTCCTTGCCGAACGTGGCGGGATCCGATGGGCCCACGGGCTCGTCGGTTGGCTCGTCGGCGGCGGTGAAGTGCTTCTTGCCCTCCACCTCGAGCGCGCGGTAGGCGTACTGCGTGAACGTGATCCCGCGGATGACTGGGCCCTTGCGATCCGACGTCTTACCGTGAACTGCGCCACTCGTCCGAACCAGCGCGCTGTCGAAGGCGGTGATCTCCACCAGCCGATGGGTGGGGTCGACGCCGATGTACACGTGGCCGCCCGCGTAATCGATGTAGAACGAATGGGTGTCGAGCTCTCCCTCCCAACCTGCCGACTTCAGCAACTCGCCGTCCACGAACACCATGTCGTTATTGAACCGGTGCAGCGGCGTCCGCATGCCCTCGCGGTCGCGCTGCCACCAGCCCAGAGGCGCGGCCGGGAAAAGCCGCGTCCACGAGGTCCTCCAGACGTTGTTGCGCAGCGCCTCCCACTTCGTCGCGACCTGCGTACCCTTGAGGACCGGCCGTTCGTCGGCGTATGGCTGCAGCGTGATGCCCTGGTCGAGGCTCAGGCCGCCCGTGCGATAGACGCCCCCGCGCATCACAATCGCGTCGCCCGTGACCACCCGCTCGATCGCCGCCTCCAGTGTCGTCGGTTGTTCGAGCGCCGTCCCCTGGGAGTCGGCCTTTCCGTCGGGGGAGACGTAATAGACGTGCGCGGCCTTCGGGATCTCGTAGCGCCGATCGATCGGACCGTAGGGCCCGCCGGACGGCTGCGCGTACCCCGGAGGGGCCGCGAAGAGAAGAGCAGAGAGGAAGAGACAGTGACGAACGCATCGCGCCGTTTGTTGAACCATCGGAACTCGCACCATACTTCGAGCGTTCATTGACTATAGACAGTCTACAACGGTCGACGGCGGCACGATCATGGCGCTGGAGTCGGTACCGCATGCCCGGCGGCCCGGAAGTATCATAGGTCCAGAAGGAGGGAGCCGTGACCACCCGTCAACCCAAGGTTCACACGCAACTCGGCCGAGCCGCGGTCCGGATCTTTGCCGCCAATGATCGCATGAACCAGCTTCTTATCGAATATCTTGACCCTGCCGCCTGGAGAGCCAAACCGCCCGGCAAGGCCCGCACCATTGCGGCGATCTTCACGCACATGCACAATGTCCGCTCCAAGTGGGTCAGGCTGTCAG
>Ga0326728_10011266_pt1 | contig 20521 bp, 16 predicted proteins | sample MB3enrmetagenome_FD_207602 | JGI IMG/M metagenome (GOLD analysis project Ga0326728, IMG submission 207602) | Lab enriched peat soil microbial communities from McLean, Ithaca, NY, United States - MB31MN | ecosystem: Environmental > Terrestrial > Soil > Wetlands > Peat | place: USA: New York... | reverse complement strand
ATTGAGTTGATCTAATTCAATGTGCTTGTCATTCAACGGGCTTCGCTCGACCCCGAAGTCCAATCATAAAAAGACCGCTTACTCCGACAAGCTCCTAGGTCTCAATCATGGAATAGCCCTCAGGGCGGGAGATCCATTCCGCAAAAGTCAGCCCTTCTCTCCTATTTCCGACATGCGGGGCATGATCCCGATGGTTTCTATTCCCGAATCATACCTGCGTGAAAGTCAGTGAGAGCAGCACAAATGAACCGCCGGGAGGCTATGGCTTAGCGCGTTTTGACGAGAGAAGCCTTCAACAACTCTGCCAAGGTCCAACAAACCGCCCGGCTGAGCTTCACAGCGCAAAGCTTCCCGCACATGGTGCAAGCCTCGCGGTCTTCGGTGACCTGGAGCGCTCTCTTTACCAGTTCCGGGTCGATTCTAAAAAGAAGGGGGTCGCACCTACACTCTTGACAATGTCGGGTAGACTGCCAGGTTGCGGAAGTGATCAAACTGATGCAATCTGTACCAAGCCTGTTGAAATGCTTGAGAAAAAAGGAGCTTGGGGTGTGAAGAGTGTTTGACCCCATTCCATCTTGCCAGCCATTCTTATTCGACTCCCATATCCGCGACCGAATCCGGCAATCTTTTGAACCAGGCGTCTGCGAGTTCCCCGGCATCAGTGGAAATGTGGTCAAGTCTCCGGTTTGAACTGCTCTTCGTGTCCGGTAATTTGCTTTCGAATAAGACCAAAAGGACAAACCAGGGTTGACGTTAACTTTTTATACGGTAGACTGGGCGCCTGAGTATTTCGCTTTTATCGGGCAAATGCGCTGCCTGCCTTTGTTACCAAACGGAAGGGCGGGATCGGATTTGCCGGGATCGCTCGAATTATCCGGGAGATCGGAAAACCAGGCTCCGCCGACGGTCGGAGCAAAAAGCCAGCGAGGCGTGCATGACCCTCAGATGTTTCCTGACTCGAACCCTCCCCGCTGTTTGCATTTTGGCGGTTCTTCTGCTTTGCGGCGGTTGCATCCATCCACAGATCGCCATATTTCCCGACAAGACGGAACCCTTAAAGGAATTCACGCTACAAGGCGCCGGGAAAGAGAAAATTTTGATCCTTTCAATCAAAGGATTCATCTCGGATTCTCCGAGAGGTTTTCTCAGTAAGTCAAGCATGGTCGAGGAGATTGTATCTCAACTAAAGAAGGCTGAAAAAGACAAGGAAATAAGGGCAGTCGTTTTAGAAATCGACACCCCCGGCGGTTCGGCTACCGCAAGCGATATTTTGTATCATGAGATCATGGAGTACAAGAAATGCAGCGGGGCAAAGATCGTTGCGGCCATGATGGGAGTGGCGGCTTCCGGAGGATATTACGTGGCCATGCCTGCAGACTTTATACTGGCTCACCCGACCACTATCACCGGTTCGATCGGCGTTGTATTCCTGAGACCCAACGTTTCAGGCTTGATGAACAAAATCGGTGTGGAAGTCGACGCAAGCAAGTCCGGTAAGAACAAAGACATGGGGTCCCCTTTCCGAAAGGCCACCCGGGAGGAAGAGCAAATCGATCAGAATATTATCGATGAACTGGCGGGAAGGTTTATGTCCCTCGCCACGAAGCATCGCAAGCTCAATGACCAGGCAAGGGAGATTATCATGTCGGCGCGTGTCTTCACAGCCACGGAAGCACTGAGCCTGGGTCTTGTGGATCGGATCGGGTATCTGGACGATGCGATCCACGAGGCGGCAACACTCGCCGGACTCCCGGAGGACGCCAAAGTCGTGGTTTATCGCCGCACGGAATACCCAAACGATAATCTCTATAACACTTCTTCCACGAGCAAGCAGGGTTTGCCCAAAATAAGCCTGATTGACCTGGGCCTGGGGGATTCCGTTACTCCTCTCAGAAACGGCTTCTACTATTTGTGGTTACCCGGTCTGGACGAATAAGGATTGGACCATCGCACTGGAGAAGGTGACCCGAAACCCGAAATTAAAATATCGAAATCATATTCGTTATGCTGCCGGCCCACGAGAAGGTTTGCCATGTCGGCAAGACGTGGAGAAAACCGCCAGGCCGAGCCTCACAGCGCAAAGCTTCCCGCACATGGAGCAACCCTCGCGGTCTTCGGTGAATCGGAGCCTTCTCTTCACCAGTTCCGGGTCGACGGCCTTCGCGCTCCATAGCCCCCAGAAGTACTTTGGCTATGTCCGCGACATGGGCGGCAATCCGCCCCGGCATAAAACCCTGGTACACGTTATCGCAGTTGGGAAGCCCAAGAAGACCCGGAGTATTGGCGATATATTTCTGAAACTCAGGACAACGCCTGAATCCTGCCGAAAATCCATACTATAAGCTCTCGTGTCCTTGCCAGTGCGGCCTCACTGTCCGGAGCCGTTCTCAGCGATTGGAACACGAGACTCTGCTCGTAGAATTTTTCGTGAAGGGCCTCGATTTCCTGCGTTTTATCAATAGCCGTCATGATTACCACCTTGATATCACCTATAATGGTTGGAGAGGGGGGAAGCAAATCTGATTTGGAAGAGTTTTTGGGCAAGAAGGCCGACTTTGGCGGCGGTGAGAACAGCTTTTTATCCGGGCGATGATGCTGGAGAATATCGCAACTTCTTGTAATCAAAGCGTTTTCGCTTGACCGTTTTTACCTGAAAAATCAGGCTCATAACACTTCGGGAGGTCCTGCGCCGTCCAATTGAAAGCCGTCTTTTCATCGTTTTTCGCGCCTTTTTGCCAACATCCGCACAAGGTGCTGATCGTCCAAGAAAAGATTTGCTCAGCCCGTTGCAAAGACGCTAAGATCGGGGAATTGCGAAGGTGGAAGTATATGGCTCCATAGCGCTGACTTATTCGCGGTGTCATGCCTGCGAAAGCCGGCATCCAGTCAAATAAGCGTGTGATACAAATCTTCCCAAGTGGGATTCTCGCTCTCAATCAACTGCATTTTCCACGTTCGCCTCCATTCCTTCAATTGCTTCTCCCGCTCAATAGCGGACTCCATGCTCTTGTGCGGTTCGTACCAAACCGGGTTGTGCACTCCATAGCGTTCGGTAAATCCTTCTACCAGATTGTTTCTATGTTCCCAAATCCTCTTAACCAGGTTTGAGGTCACACCAATATAAAGGGCGCCATTCCTTTTGCTTGCCAAAATGTATACTGCAGGTTGCTTATTCATTGCGCCTTCCTGGATGCCGGCTTTCGCCGGCATGACGGACGCTCAGATACGCGGATTTTACCTCATGAGTGGGAATTTTAAAACTGCCGCTAATTGCGACACAGTTCCTCACGTCCCTTCGGGGACACCCTTGAAACCATGAAAAGTTCGTAATTTTTTGTAGGAGGGGCTTCCAGCCCCGACTTATGCCCCATTTCTTCCCATTTCAATGAATTGCCTGATAATTCTCCTGGCCAAATCCGGCGCGTTTCCACCAGCCCGGTTATTTATTATGATGTTTATTTCAATCTGTTCCCTGAGCGCCTCCCACATCAGCTCAGCCGTCTGGGCAACCATCCCGGGCTGGATCATCTCCTCTATGAGCCTGTTGAAAGGAAATGCCCGGGCATAAGCGTCTTCATATCGAACGCCGATAGGCGTCATTAGCCGAATGACGCTTTGGCCGCCGGCGGCGATAAAACGCTTTCCACCTTTTGAAAACTGGGTTTTGAGGCCCGGAAGCCATGTCCAATGTGAAAGTATCTGACCAGCGCCGTATTTGCGCAAAACATCCATCACGGGTTTACAGAAGTATGCCTCGGTTCGCAGTTCGACGTGATACCTGTCGTCACGAGGGATCGAGCCGAAGAAAGAATCGAGCCGGGCTGCCAGTTCCGCCGGCGGGATGCGCTCGGACTGCCTCTGGTATTCCTGTTCGAAAATTATGCCTTTAAGGTTTTTTCCCAGCAGTTCGAGCGCAGGTTCGTAAAATTGCCGCGTAAAAGCTCCCGAAGCGAGGTAGTTTTCGTTGGGAACATATTCCTTTCCTCGCCTTAGCTTTTGGGCGAAAAACATCTGGGGCGCTTTTAGAAAAACTCTGTCCTCAGGCCCCATGCGCATGGAGTATTGTCTCAAGGTGTTGGCGCAGGCCGTGGGTGCTGCGTTTTCGATAAGGGGGGCATAAAAGGTGTAGTCTATTTCAAGTATCTTGAAATGCCGGAAGTATTCGCGAACCGATTCCACCGGGAGCACTTCCTCACGGAAGCTTTTACTTCCAACTCGGTTCGTACGGATGGTTACCTGGTCCCTGTAAAGCTCTTCCGAGTAAATCTGCCCCAACCACCCCTTGTAGCGGTCGCTGGCCGTTCCGATTGAAATCAGGGGGTGAAGGCCGCGAAAGAAGTACTTCCCAGTTGCCTGCAGGACATCGTCGTCGATGAATTCGGGTTTGTCCATGTCCCTTTTGGCTAAAAGTTGCTTTTACCGGTCAGGACCAGGAAAAAATAAGGGGTCTTGGGGTCATTGCAGTTAACCATGATGAATTTCTTCTCTCCCCTGGAGCAGGACCTGGCGCTGACCGCGATTTTGATCGTTCCCTCGCCACCGGGAGGGATCACCCGGTCGTACCGGGCAACCCGGCTTCCTCGGCCGGGAATGATCTTCGCGACTAGAAGCTCGGATGAACCGACATTCTTTACGTGGAATTCATGAACAAAATCCCGGTCTTCCCGCATCGTTCCAAAATCATGAAACTTTTCGGGGACCTCCACTACCGGCAGGGCAAGTTCAGGCGCGGCGGCGCCGGGACTTGCGTTCTGAACGAAACATGAAGGAGAATCCACCCGGCAGGTTTGAGCCTTTTCCGGGACCAGCGTGGAAGAGCATTCGTTGGAAGTTTTGGCCTCGGTCGCTCCCTGAGTCTTATCCGCAGCCACGGGACCGGTCTGTCCGGCCGGCTCGCGTATGGAGCCGCCGAGACCATCCCTGTAACTTGCGCAACCGCAAAGCATGTATAGAGCCACAAGGCAGAACAACCCGCTCAGCAAATGACGCATAGTCTGACCTCCTCGATTTCTGGGAATGGTTGTAAATACTCGCATCAGCATGTACACCTACGACGCAAGCATTTTCAGGTCAAGAGGAATTTGCAGCGGAGACCGCCGGGCTTTGGGCGCCGGAAGCCGAGGAGATCAGGCATTTGTTGACTGTTCCTGTGAGGGCAGTCTCAGGCGAAAGGTGGCGCCTCTTTGAGTGTCGAGCACCATGAGACTTCCTCCGTGCGCTTCGACGATTTTTTTGACAATGGGCAGTCCGAGACCCGTTCCGTCTCTTCTTGTGGTGAAAAAAGGAAGGAAGATCTCGTTTCGAATCTCAACGGCAATACCAGGCCCCATATCCGTCACATCGACCACGAGGTCTGCCGCCCGCCTGCGATAACTGACCGTCACTTTTTCCCCTTCGGGCGAAGCTTCGATTGCATTTGCCAAAAGGTTTATGAATACGCGTTTTATCCTCAACCGATCGAGCGGAACAGGATCCGGAGGTGAGCCAAGGGCCTCGACGAGCAGCGAGACCTTTTTCTTATCGGCCAGCAGCCTCGTCACCGCGACACTCTCTTCCAATATGGCGTCGATATTTTCGCGGGACTTCCGCAGCTCCAGCGGCTTGGAAAAATCCAACATGTCTTCGACGAGTTTTTCGAGCCGTTCGGTCTCGCATAAGACAATTTTCATTTTGTCCCAATCGGGGTCCGTCTCCTCAATGTGTCGCTGGACCTGTTTCACGAATCCCCCGATTGCCACGAGCGGCGTCTTCATATCATGCGCCACGCAGGAAAGCGCCCTGCCGATCGCGGCCAGATTTTCGGAGTCTTTCAAAGCCTTCGCGGATCGCTCCCGCTCTATCAGCTTCCACATACCGTCCAAAAGCAGGGTAAGTTGTCTGAGGTCGGACTGATCGTAATCGTCCTGCTTGTTTGCAAGAACGGCAACGGCCACCACCCGCTCCTCGTTTAAGACGGGAACGCTTATCAAACGCCGAAGCTCAACGTTGGGAAACGGCAGCCCTTCAGCGTACGCGGGGTCGGAGGAAATGTCGTTTGAAATTACCGGTTTGCGGCGCCTTACCGCATCGGCCCATGTTCCGGCATTCTCCGTTCGAATGCCCGGACATTCCAAATCCAGATCCCGGGCAGCGCCGGTGCGCCATGTGATGATTTTTTCATTTTTGTCGAGGAAGCCTATCGCGCCCACCTGGCTTCGGCTGAGCTTTATGTCCTGCTCAAGCACGTAATCGGCTATCTGTCTCTCCGACTTACAGGCGGTCTGGCTAAGGTTCAGCAGTGCTTCCAGCCTCTTTTCGTTCAGCCGCAAGGCCGTTTCCACCTTGCTTCGTGCGATTATCTGGTTCATGAAGGCCAGGTTGGCATCCGCCAGTTTCTCCGTTCTTTCGCGGACTCGCAATTCCAGATTTTCCTGAGTCCTTCGGAGCTTTTCTTCGATTTCTTTTCTCTCTGTAACGTCAAGGCAGTACTCGATGATTTTGGAAACGTCTCCCTTGGCGTCGAGAATCGGATAACAGTGGACTTCTACGTATCGGGGCGCTCCCTTGCCGTTGTATTTGACGTGTTCGGCAATAAGCGGTTTTTTCGATTTTTGTATTTCCCCAACGGCGCATTGATGTCCGTCGCAATCGCAAGGCCGGCGCCCTTCGTGAAGGAGCAGGCAGTATGCGGCGTCGGGTTCGAGGTCGCCCGGCATAGCGGCGCTGTTGGCCAGCACGACGCTGTGGTCTTCAGGGTCGATTACGTAAAAGGGATGCGATAGCGAGTCGATAACGCTTCGAAGAAAGCAATTCTGCTGTGCAATTCGCTCTTCGCTCAGCCTGAGGGCCAGATCGGCTTCCATACGCTCGTCCATTTGCATCCGAAGTCTCAGGTTCGAGTCACGTAGCTCGGAAGTCCTCTGTTCGACGAGTTCCTCAAGGCGGTCTCTATAGCGCTTCAGCTCAAGTTCGTCTTTGTTCCTTTCAACTGCGTACCTGATCGACCTTTGAAGCGTCCTCGCGTTGATTTCGCCTTTGACAAGGTAATCCACCGCGCCGGCAGCCAAAGCTTCCAAATCGATCGAGTCTCCGCAATGTCCCGTCAGGAGAATCATCGCCGCCTGCGAGCCTGTCCTTCCGGCTTCGCACAAAAGCTCGATGCCGGTTCGATCTCCAAGCGCGTAATCAAGCAGACACGCATCGTATCGGATATTCTGGAGGGCATCCAGACCGCCCTGGTAGGAGCTTGCCCAGTCCAGTTCCACCCGCCCGAACGCCGCATGGGACAGCAGCGATTTGATAAGAATATAGTCGTCCTCGTCGTCCTCGATAAGCAACACCCTGAGTTCGTCGCATAAATTCATCGGACTGGCCTTGCGGCCTGAGGCCTTTTGAGGAAATTGATCAATTCTGAGTATGGATTTCGGACATGGGATTATGATATCCGGGAGCGACGGAGAAGACAATGACTTAAAGCTTGCGCCGCTGATTGAAGAATCGTATGGTTTCGTTGGCTTAGGGCATGTTCCGGAAATCTTGGCAAATAAAATTTGACAGGCGAATTCAGATGACGGACGTACGAGAGGATACACTCATTTTTGCGCCTTCCTACAATGAGTCCGGCACGATCGAGGCGCTCGCCGACGCACTGCTGGCATTGCCGCTCAAGTCCGATCTGCTCTTCGTCGACGACAGCTCCACCGACGGCACTACCGGTTATCTGCTCTCGCTTGCCGCCGCCGAGCCGAGGGTTCGTGTAATTGTGAGGCCGGCCAAGCTGGGGGTGGGATCGGCCCACAAATTGGCATGGTTGTATGCTCGCATGCAAGGATATTCCCGGATTGCAACGCTGGATGCCGACCTGTCCCACGACCCGCTCGACGTGCCCCGCATCCTTGCAACTCTGGATGCCGGGGCGGACTTTGCAATCGGTTCCCGGTTCTGCCCCGGAGGGCGTACCGACTACCAAGGCTGGCGGCGTCTTTTGAGCGGCGGAGGCAACCGCCTTGCGAGGCTGGTTCTGAGGCTTCCCATAACCGAATACACGACTGCTCTCCGGGCTGCCCGGTTGGACCGCGTCCCACCGGGCCTGGTCGAGTCGGTCAATGCCAACGGCTACAGCTTTTTCATGACCTGCATCGTTTACCTGGCGCGCCTTGGACTCGCCGTTACCGAGGTCCCTATACATTTTCGCGACCGCCGGCGCGGGTCATCCAAAATGCCGCAAGAGGCAGTCTTCCAGGCAATGCTGAATCTTCTCCGCCTGGCTGCAGACCGGCGGCGCATCGCGCCGCCGGGAATTCCTTCCGGCTTGGATCGGCAGTGCCCGGCCTGCGGTTCACCCTACCGCGCATATGTCAATCCCCGTCTTGCCCGGGAAGAGAGCCTCGATGAGAGACGTTCGCCGCAGGAATTCCTCTGCCTGAAATGCTTTGGACGCGGATCTACAGCCCGATAGCGATATCTTTATGCCGACAGGGCGTCGGCCACTGTTTTTACGTTTTCTCTTTCAGGAAGAAACCCCTGTCGCGGATAGGCAGCCGCACTCAGGAAGGTCAAAGCCTTTATTGAAAACTGACGAGCCCTTTGACTATATCGTTCCAGGCCATTTTCACAGAAGCCGGGACATCACGTGTATCGAGCAGCAAGAGGATCTCTTTAGTAAACAATGTCCGGTACTTGCCTCCGATGGTCCCCAGGTTGTTCACCACCCAGTCTGCAACGTGTAAAAAATTGATTTCGTGCCCTTGATTGAAATAGGTACGAGCTGCCTGACGTGCACCGTCGGTCGGAAGGAGACTCGAATAGATAAATAGATAATCTTCTATTCCACCCCTCATGATTTTGGTGTTGAAGGTGGACACGACACGCGACTTTTCAATGGGCCTTTCCGTCACCTCAATAGCCAGCACAATGGTTTCACCTTCTGAGACTGTAATATCGCCGCCGGCTCCGGATGCTTTATCGGAAACATTGATGCCTTGCCATGCAATCACCCAAGGGAGTGCGTAGCATTGCTTAATGGTTCGAAGCAGGGCAACAGATAAGAGCACCGGGATAAGCCCTCCGCTTTGCACTTGCAGGAGCCTCGTCACGAGCATTTGGTATTGTTCCAGGCTTAACCGGCTGATTCGAGATAGAGGGACATTGGCCGCATCTCGCATCATGACGAACCGATAGAGAAGATAAAGCACGAGAGACCGGGCTTGCTCCCCATTGGCTCTTTCAAGGGCTGTGATGTAGTCCAGAAGGGCATTATATCCCTCCTTGTCTCTTAATCCTCCCGCTGTCTCAGGGATGAATTTGACGCTGCGGCGAAAACTAGCGAGGTAAGGGCCCTTGGAGCTTGGGATCATCCTGTCTTGCAGAAATGGATTTACCACTTTCTCATCAAGGGTCCTTCCATTAAATGCATGCTCCCCTTGGTTCATATAGGGGCGGCGTATGTTAATTGACCTGTCTAACAATCGCGCCAGTCCCCATCCCAACAAAGCTTCTCGGTATGATTGAGTAGACGAAACAAAGAGCCGGTCAGCGGCATTTTGTATCAGTTCATTAACAATAGGGATGTTATTCTCTTGGAAAGCAGCTTCTGCTTCTCTAAAAAGATCGGCAAGGAGTTGGTCGGCCTGTTCATAGTCAAGCGCCGGCATGTCAGTAGTTCATCCAAAGCCATTCTTGGCGAAGCTGCTTGATCGAGTGGCACTGCTTTTCGGGCGCGTCGAAGCGGCGCCATCCCTTATACCAGGCATCCATGGTATCGCAACGATAGCCGGAGAGAGCTACTTTCCCTCTGCATTTTTCAAGCGCTTGTGAGAGCTGGAGGTGTTCATCAAGATCCATCTCAAATCCATAAGCTTTGCTGTCGCCGCGTGTCTCGTGAAGGTACGGGGGATCGCAATAAAAAAGGGTATCGGGACTGTCATAGAGGCGGATAACTTCAACGGCCGGCCGATTCTCGATCTGAACGCGCAAAAGTCTTTGGGCAATTTCCTGTAATGCCTCTACACCGCCAATCCAGCGCGAGACAACACCGGACATACCCGCGCGGCTGGTGTTCTTGCAATTGGCCCACCGGCCCAGAGTCGCTGTCTGTGCCAGGCCGGTGCGTGCCTGACGAGCAAGGATGTAAAACCGGCGTGCCCGTTCCAAGTCGCTGATACCCTGGACACTCCCGTTGACAGCGCGGTGAAACTCCTCTCGCGAGAATGGGGTAAGGGCAATCGAACGGATCAGTTCTTCGGAACAGTCCCGCAACATTCTAAAGAAATTGACGACATCGCCGTCGATGTCGTTGTAAGTCTCTACAGGGGAAGGGTCCCGGTTTAAAAGCACTGCCGCAGAACCGGAAAAAGGCTCGCAATAATGATGCGCTCGTGGGAGGAGGGGAAGAAGCCAATCCAAATGATTAAACTTCCCTCCGTACCACCCGAAAACGATGCGTCTGCGCCGTGTCGGACGTCTTAAAATAATGACATTTCCGGAAGTTTCACTCTTGTCCAGGTAAATGGGTGAAGGCCGCCTCTTGCCTGGCTCTTCGTGCTTGCAGGTCTCCCCTATGATGGTCTGCCGCATAGTCCCCCCCAAAAATAATTATTACATTATTTTGACCTTTAACGCAAAAGCCTTTCGAATTTCGCCGGATGCTCGCCCTAAGATGACGACCGTGTGATTAATAGCATAAAACATGAGCCACGGGCTTCGTTTCGGCTTTTTTCGGCAACAAAGAACAATGGATTCCATCAAAAAAGCCCGTCCGAAGACGGGCTTTTCATTTTCATTTCCGCGAGCCGAAAGGAGCTTCCGCCAGCTCTCAGGCAGCGGGTTCCGCGGCCACGACGGCCCCCTCAGGCTGCTCGTACTGAGAGATATATTTTGCCCTGACCCTCAGCAGCATCAGCACGACGGGCCTGTACGCGAGGTGGGCCCATTTGGAGAAAGGCACCTCAAGGACCAACATCGGGATCGCCACCATCATGTGAATGACATAGATGGCGTAAGTTGGAAACGGTTTATCCATAAGGCGCGTTAGGTTGATCAGAATGCCGGTCAGGGCCGTCAACTGCAAAAGGACAAGGAACATCCAGTCTGTGCCGTGAGAATTCTTGTATTGGGGCTTACTTTTTCTGATACGTCCGATCAGCGCGTACGTCGTTCCGTACATGATCGCGAAAAAGGAGTAATAGCCCAGAAGTCTGATCGGGTGAAAAATCGAAAACTCGATGTGCCCGCCAAGCGACTCCCATCCGCGCTGAAACATCAGCGACTTTATCCCCGCGAAAGGCAGGCCGTTAATAAAGACGACCACCATCAGAAATATGGTTGCATATCCGGTCATAATAGCAAGATGGACAATCCACTGCTGCCTGTCCTTGCACTTGCCGAATTCTTTTTGCGTGCAAAATTGTATGAGCAAAAACTTCGCCTCGTCCCAATACATTCGCAGAGGGACCTTGCTAAAATAGTCCCCCATTATGATTCTGGCGCAGCGGAAAACATTGCTCAGCAAAAAGAACGTCAATATTGCGGCCATTATAATGTCCGCTTTCTCTATTCCAGCCGCCGGCCATACCGAGTTAAGATCTGCGTGTTGCCAGTTGACCGGTCCGCTGCGGAAAATCAGCATGCCGATGCCGACGAGAAGACCAACAATGCCCACTGCCATCATCTCGAACAATTCCGAAGTATAGAATTTGCGCGCAAAACCGGTCCAGTCGTAGAGCGAAGTGAGATATCTGCGCAAAACCATCATGGTCTCGCCGGGATCCGCCCCACGGGGGCACTTGCTGGAGCAGTCGCCGCAGTAATAGCACAACCAGGGTTCCGGAGATTGCATCAGCTTGTCCTTCTGCCCCAGTTGAACGTATCTTACGAATTTCCTTGGAAACGGGTTTTCAGCGGTCGCCAAGTCGCATATTGCGGTGCAGTTGCCGCAGTTGTAGCACTTGTTCGCGTCTTTCAGACCGAATTCTTTCAGTTCCCTTATCAAGTTGGGATCGACTTTATTACTCATCCTTCAACCTCGCCAGATAGAGTTTAATACGGCGCTTAGTAACCCTTGTACGGGTTTGGACCGATTTCAACCAGTCTTTCAGCAAATTCATCGAGCAGAGCAGGCAGCTTTTCGTAATCGGTGATCGCGACCGTTTCGAAGCGGACCCGGTCGGATTCCAGGACGAGCCGGTCAAGGGTTTCCTTTACCTTGCTGAGTCGAATGTTTGCCAGTTCGCTGCCTTTCATGAAATGGCACTGATAATTATCGCCGTGGCGGCACCCCAGCAGCAGGATTCCATCGATCCCTTTGGAAAGGGAATCAGCGACCCATACCAGGTTGAGCGAGCCAAGACAGCGAAGCTGGATCACGCGAACCCATGCGTTATATTGCATCCTGCGAAGCCCCGCCATATCAAGCGCCGGATACGCGTCATTTTCACAACACAGCACCAGGAAGCGCGGTTTTTCCTCGTATTCGTCCGGAACGTTGATCGACTTGATCATGTCGCCGATCATTCCAACGGAATAGTTCCTGAACGAGATGATGCGTTCGGGGCACGCGCCCATACACACCGAACAGCGGCGGCAACGGGTCGTCTGGGGAAGAGGGTTTCCTTTTTCATCCTCGTTGATCGCGCCGAAGGGACATTCTTCAGTACACCGTTTGCATTGGGTGCAGCGCTGCATGAAGAATTCCGGGTAGGTCATGTCGCCTGCCCTCGGGTGGACGGCCATGCCTTTGGATGTGAGCTCGACGCACTGGATCGCCTTCATGGCGGCGCCGGCAGCGTCTTCGAAGGAGCTTGAAATTCCCATGGGACGACGGACCGGACCGGCCGCATAAATCCCGGTTCGACGGCTTTCATACGGGAAACAGATAAAGTGGGAATCGGGAAAGCCGTACTGAAGTTCGGGAAGCTCCGGACCCAGGCGGTACTCCAGGTTCAGGATGTCCGATATAAAGACCGAATCAACGGAGGCTGCCATTTCGTTCTGCTTCTCCTCGGTCTCCTCCTTCTTCGGCTTGAAGTCTTCCCCGAACGCCGTGGCGGGCGCCATACCCGTTGCCAGCACTACCATGTCCACTTCGTCGAGAAGTATTTTGTCGCCGAGCAACTCGTCAAAAGCCTCTACGGCAAGACTGCTCCCGTTGGCTATGACCTCGGGCGCCTGAGTCCTGACAAAGATGACGCCCTCCTCCTGGGCCTTTCGGAATAAATCCTCCCCTTGTCCGGGGGTGCGCATCTCCTGGTAGAAAACGAATGCATTCGCCTTCGGGTCCTGCCGTTTGACCTGGATGGCCTGCTTAAGGGCTGTGAAACAGCAGATCGAAGAGCAATAGGCAAGATGTTGCGGGTCGCGCTGACCGGCGCACTGGATAAAAGCGACCGTCTTCGGCACCCGGTCGTCGGAAGGCCTTGTGATTGTTCCCGACTTTGCGCGTTCCTCAAACTGAACGTTTGTAATGACGTTTGCAGATGCGCCGTAGCCGAGCCTCTTATCGAGCTTTTCGGGGTCGTAGGGCTTCCAGCCCGCTGCCAGGACCACTGCGCCGACCTGGCGCTCGGTGATCGAGCCGTTCTGCGTTATCCGGACATTGAAAACACACGGACCGCCGGAGAGTTTTTCAATCTTTGAGCCTGTATGGATGGAAATATTCTCGTTGCCGCTAACATCGGCAATCAGGCTATCAATCACATTGGCCCTGATCTCTTTGAACGGGAAGGTCACGATTCTCGAAACGTTTTTCTGAAAACCGCCCAGCTCTTCTTCCTTTTCCACCAGCACTGCTCGATACCCGGCCTGCGCCACTTCCAGGGCCGCAGTCATACCGGTGGCTCCGCCACCCACAATCAGGATGTCGGTCGACATATTCTGTTCGGGTTTGTAAGGCTCGGGGGGAAGCAACTGCTTCATTTTGGCTGCGCTCATCCGGAGGTAGTCTTCGGCCATCATCTGAGTGTCCTCATCTTTTGCCGGATGGCTCCACACCACCTGCTCGCGGATGTTTACGCGGTCCAGAATGGTCCCTTCGAAGTTGAAGACATCGTACATCACGCGCTGCGAACAGGCTGCAATAATCAGAGTGTTTACGGCCTCGTTTGCAATGTCCTCCTTTATCAGTTGAACGCCTTGAGGGCTGCAAAGGTTCGGATGATTCCCGCACACGCCGGCCTTGCATTCGGATGTTGCAACCTTGGCTAGCTGTTCTATATCGAGCGCCTCCCCGATACCGCAGCCCGTACAGATATATACCGCAATCTTTTTGTCCATCGTGTCTACCTCCTGACAACGGATTGGATGGCTTTAAGGGCTGCAGCGGTCCCGTCCTGAACCGATTCCGAAACGCCCGCCGGGGTCCTGGAACAGCCTGCAGCAAAAAACCCCGGGGCCGCTTCCATGGAGCCGATGAATCCGTAGTCGTCGCGAAGGGCGAAAGCCGGCAGGGGCGACAGGGAAGTGTTAGGCTGCATTCCCGTGGCAAGCACAGCCAGGTCCACGTTGATCCGGTTCAGGCTGCCAGCGGTGGTGTCCTCGACCCTGAGGATGAGGTTCTTCGTTGCGGTCTCCTCGTCAATCCTGGCCACTTTGCCTTTGAAAAAAATCACGTTGGCGTCCTGTTTCAGATTGGCATAGAAGGACTCCTGCCGGTCCATCGCGCGAATATCGATGAAGAAGATATATATTTTGGCGTCCGGATATTGTTCGCGCACATAGGCGGCCTGCTTCATGGACGCCATGCAGCACACGGAGGAGCAAAACGGGAGGTTATTCTCATCGCGCGAACCCGCGCATTGAACGAAAGCGACCGTCTGCGGCGGCGCGCCGTCCGAGGGGCGGACGATTTTGCCGCTGGTAGGCCCGTTGCCGGCGGCAAGCCGCTCCATCATGACGTTGGTTATGACGTTCGGGTAGTCTCCAAAACCGAGCGTGTCGAGTTTCCTGGGATCGTAAGGGCTCCAGCCCGTCGCCCATACCACCGCCCCGACCTTCAGATCGACAGTTTTAGCCCGCATGTCCAGATCGATCGCGTCATACTCGCATGCTTCCTTTACCTTCGCGCCTTCCGGGCTCTTGGCAAGCGCGGGGTCAATCACGTAGCGCTGAGGAAACGCCATCTCGTGAGGCAGGTATGCGGCCTTGATCTTATTCATTCCATAGTTAAAAGGGTTGTCGATCTCCATCGCACACGCTTCGTAACACTTGCCGCAGCCTGTGCACTTCTCGTTTACATAGCGGGGATTGATTCTGATGCGGACGTCCCAGGCGCCTTTGCGGCCGTCAACCGCTTCCACCTCTGCCATAGTGAAGAAACGAATCCGGCTGTTGTTTTTTATCCGGCGGAAGTTGAGTTCGAGTCCGCAATAAGGGGGGCACAGCTTCGGGAAATATTGGTGAAGCTGGGCTACTCGACCTCCCAGATAAGGGTTTTTTTCAACGAGATACACCTCGTGGCCGGCTTCTGCTGCTTCGATTGCGGCCGTCATCCCGCTCATGCCGCCTCCGACCACCAGAATACTCTGAGTCTCCACGTCAACCATGCCTGACCTCCTAAGCTGATAATAAAAAATATCCGAAATCCAGTTTGAGGACCGGCGCAATCTCATCGAGGCATGTCCCATTTCTCGGCGTGATTGCAAACCGGCAAGGCTTTCTACTGGAGCGTATGCGAATCATAAAAGAAGCTGAGTTCGATGATAAAGCCGGGAACAGAAAAAATCCAGGTCGTCGAGAGGATTCATCGAGCCGACTGCATATATCAGTCTTAATCAGGGGGAAGTCAATAATTTCGCTATAAAAAATTCACTTGCTGCTTTATCGTCAACTCAATCCGATGTTTTGGCGGAAAGCTTTGATCGAAAACCGTCACGCTTCTTCGGCATCAGCTTCCGAATCGTCTGAGGCGAGCATAACCCGGGCTTCCACGGATGGAAGCTCTTCCACGTTGCGCAGCTTCCGCTCTATTGCGCGAGACCTCTTGGCGGCATCGTCCATGGTGTTGGAAGCTTGATCCAACTTTTTCTTGACCCCGTCGAGAACGGAGCCGAATTTTCCGAATTCGGCCTTTACCGCTCCAAGAAGCCTCCATACCTCGCTCGATTGCCTCTGGATGGCCAGAGTCTTAAATCCCATCTGAAGGCTGTTCAGAAGAGCGGCTAGCGTGACCGGTCCGGCTACAATCACGCGGCATTCGCGCTGCAAACTTTCAACCAGCGTGGTCCGCCGGATCACTTCAGCGTAAAGGCCCTCGGTAGGAAGGAACATGATGCCGAAATCGGTTGTGGCGGGCGGGTTGATGTACTTGTCACAGATCGTTTTCGCGCAATTCTTTATTGCGGCCTCCAGCATTTTCCCTGCCTGGTCGGCGGCTGCCTGGTCACAATTCTCCTGGGCGTCGACTAGTCTCTGGTAATCTTCGATCGGAAATTTCGCATCAATAGGAAGCCAGACGACATCAGTATCGTCAGCACCCCTGCCCGGCAGCTTGATTGCAAATTCGACTCTCTCGGCAGAATTCTCCTTCGTTTGGACATTTCGCTCATATTGCTCGGGTGCCAGGATTTGCTCGAGGAGCGCTTCGAGCTGGATTTCCCCCCACACACCCCTGGTTTTCACGTTGGTCAGCACACGTTTGAGATCGCCGACCCCCGTCGCCAGGGCCTGCATTTCGCCCAAGCCTTTATGCACCTGCTCGAGTCTTTCGGATACCTGTTTAAAAGATTCACCCAGCCTTTTTTCGAGGGCGCCCTGAAGTTTTTCATCAACGGTAGCCCGCATTTGTTCGAGTTGCCTGGAATTGTCTTCCTGAATCTGTTTCAGTTTGCCGTCTATTGCGTTCCGAAGGGCCTCCAGCCGGTTTTCGTTGGATTCCGTCAACTTTGCCAGCCTGGCTGAAAAAGCCTCGATGCTGGATTGAAGCGAGTCTCCAAAGGACTTCAGGGCATTTCCGGTCTCCTCGCGTCCCTGTCGGTGGGCCAGCATTGTTTCTTCGCGGTTCCTGGCAATTTCATCTCTTAAAGAACGCTCGCATCGCTCCACACATTTGTCCACCGAATCGAAGCGCGGAACCAGGGAAGCCGACTCGGCGCCCGTTCTGCGAAGCAGAACGAGGACGCAGACGAAATTAAAGGCCAACAAAACGACGCTGATGGCAAGGGCCGTCAGAAGAATAACCGGCAGAAACTCGGAGCTTCCTGAAAAAATTGTCATCTCTTACTCCAGACAAGCTGGAGGCATGGCGTTATGCGCCTGATTCGCCTCGCTCCCAAATTCTTTGCCTCCGGCTTCACAGCTTCGCGGACGGCAAGCTGAAAGGCCCGGTATTGTTCGCGCAGACCTGCGGACTCAAACGCCGGGCGCATCGCAAAAACGCCGGCGTCTTCCTCGGGCCGCCTCCCATCATGTGCTCACCATTTACCGCTGTCAAATGCTTTGCAAAAGTCGCTGTAATTCAATAAAATTTTAACTGTCCGGCGCTTTCTAATCACTCATGTCGCGGAAGGTTGTTTTTAGAAACGGGGGAACGGTCATGGAATGCAAACTGAGTAATGACCCCGAAACGGAGCGGGATATTAAAGATATCCTCTGCAGCGCTAAAACGATTGCCGTTGTCGGCATCTCGCCAGATGAAAAGAAGGACAGCCACAGAGTTGCCAAATACCTGATGGATCACGGATTTGAGGTGATCGCGGTCAATCCGCATTGTGACCGGGTTCTTGGCGCGAAATGTTATCCGGACCTGAAGTCAATTCCGGAGCATGTGGATGTGGTGGATATTTTCCGCAGAACAGAGGCTATTCCAGCCATAGTCGACGAGGCGATCGAGATCGGAGCGGGCGCCGTATGGATGCAGCTCGGCCTGCAATGCGAGGAATCGGCCCAAAAGGCCAGGCGCGCGGGCTTGAAGGTCGTGATGAATAAATGTACCAAAATAGAGATCGAGCGCATTTCAGGAGGACCGAAGCAGCCCCTGGCAGAAGTCGTGGAGAAGAACCGGTTGATTTAAAGCGGGTGAAACCCCGCGAGCTTCAGGCGATCCTATCCCTCATTTTTCACTGCAGCGGCGATCTGTGCCAGAGTCTTTTTCGCATCGCCAAAGACCATCATGGTGTTCGGCTGAACGAAGAGTTCGTTTTCAACGCCGGCGAAGCCCGGATTGGTGCTTCGTTTAAGGACGATGACCACCTTGGAGCGGTCGACGTTGAGGATCGGCATCCCGAAGATAGGGCTGCCCGGCGTGTCTCTGGCTGCGGGGTTCACGACGTCGTTGGCGCCGACCACAATGGAGACGTCCGTCCTCTGAAAATCATCGTTTATCAGATCCAGTTCATAGAGCTGATCGTAGGGCACGTTCGCCTCGGCCAACAAAACGTTCATATGTCCCGGCATGCGTCCGGCAACGGGATGGATCGCATATCTGACGACCGCCCCCGTTTTTTCGAGCAACTCGGCCAGATCCCGCACCGCGTGCTGGGCTTGCGCCACGGCCATTCCGTAACCCGGAACCACGATGACGGAATTGGCAATCCTCAACATCTCCGCCGCATCCTCCGGCGTGCCTTCACGGACCACACCGGCGTGTTTATCCGTCAATTGCCGAGCGACTTTGGCCCCAAACGCACCGAAGACGACATTACGAAAAGAACGGTTCATAGCTTTGCTCATGTGGAGCGCCAATATGAATCCGGAGCCGCCGTCCAGCGCCCCGCAAACGATCAGCACCGGGACGTTCAGTGCGAAGCCTGTCGCCGCGGCAGCGAGGCCGGCATACGAATTGAGAAGGCATATGACCACCGGCATATCCGCCCCGCCTATACGGATTACCATGAGAACACCCAGAAGCAATCCTAGTGCTGTGAGCGTATTGAAAGCCGCGTGTTGACCGGGTCTTGCCGCCAGAATGGCCAACGCCGCCAGCGCTGCCGCAAGCAATGCGAGGTTTATCGCGTTTTGTCCGGGAAAAGTTTGGGGACGGCCCGGCAGGATACCCAGTAATTTCCCGAAGGCTATCAGACTTCCGGTAAACGTAATGGTTCCGAGCAAAACTTCGAAGCCTACGGCCCCAATGTCGAAGGTGCTGAGCTGCCGCGCATAGTTGAAATACTCGGCCACCCCCACCAATGCGACCGCAAGACCTCCGAAAGAATGCGAAAGAGCGATTCGTTCCGGCATCCTTGCCATGGGAATCCACTGGCCCATTGGAACTCCGATCACCGTTCCAACGACGAGGCCCCCGACGATCCATTCATAAGTTACGACCTTGCTGCTGAGGAGCGTCCCGGCTACGGCAAGCAACATTCCGATAGAGGCGAAGCCCAATCCCCTGCGCGCTGTCTGAGAGTGCGAGAGGCCGCGCAACCCCACAAGAAAAAGAATCGAAGCAATTAGGAGTGCAAAGAGGTATATGTTCTGCCTAAAATCAATGCCATCAAAAACGGACACCGGATTCCAAGCCTCCCCGCGCTGCTGGATTATCGCACAGACGACTTTTGAACAAAGGTCCAGAGGATCATTCTTTGGCTTTCTCCTTTTTCTTGAACATCCTGAGCATCCTGTCCGTTATGAGAAAGCCGCCCACCGCATTGATGGAGGCCGCAGCCACTGCTACGGCCCCAAGGATGGAACTGGCCATGTTATGGTGTTCTCCGGCAATGATCAGTGAAGCCACTAGAGATATGCCGGAAATAGCATTGGTAAAAGCCATCAGCGGCGTGTGAAGAAGCTGGGGCACTTTCGAAATCACCTGGTAGCCGGCGAAGACCGCCAGGACAAAAACATAGAGCAGGATCAGAAAGCTGCGGCATTCCATGGCGCACTCCTACTCGCCGCCATTCACCATTCACCGACCACCGTTCTCTGAATAGTGTTTGGAGATGGTCTCGTTGACGATCTTACCCTGGTGGGTAATCACGCACCCTTTGAAAATCTCGTCATCGAAGTTCATCTGGAACTGCCCTTCCCCGGGATCCCAGTATTCGATCACCAAATTGAACAAGTTTGCTGAAAACATCTGGCTGGCATGCACGGCGACTCGACCCGGCAGATTCTCCAGGCCGATGACCAAAACTCCATTGACGTCCACTTCCTTATCCGGGAGCGATCCGGCGACATTGCCTCCGGATTCCGCCGCACAATCCACGATAACCGACCCCCTGGACATTCCTCTTATCATGTCCTCGGTAATGATGAGAGGAGCCGGCCTTCCGAAGACCTGCGCCGTCGTGATCACGATGTCGGAGGCCGCACATACGCGTGCCATGGCTGCACGCTGAACGGCAAGCTGCGCCTCGGTCAAAGCCCTCGCGTAGCCGCCTTTCGTCTGACCGGTTTCTCCGAGGTCGATCCGCACGAATCGAGCGCCGAGGGACCTCACCTGTTCTTCCACCTCCGGCCTGGTGTCAAAGGCCTCCACCCGGGCGCCCAACCGTCTTGCAGTAGCAATGGCCTGCAAGCCCGCTACTCCCGCTCCGACAATAAAGACCCGTGCCGGTGAGATTGTCCCGGCCGCCGTCATCATCATGGGAAAAATTTTGGCAAGTTTCCCGGC
>Ga0326728_10011265_pt1 | contig 20522 bp, 16 predicted proteins | sample MB3enrmetagenome_FD_207602 | JGI IMG/M metagenome (GOLD analysis project Ga0326728, IMG submission 207602) | Lab enriched peat soil microbial communities from McLean, Ithaca, NY, United States - MB31MN | ecosystem: Environmental > Terrestrial > Soil > Wetlands > Peat | place: USA: New York... | reverse complement strand
AAATACGTTTGTTGTAGAATGTAGAATCGTTATGTCTGCAAATAGTAAACCTTTGCTCATTAGGAAAACACATCCTCTTCAAAAAAATATAACTGGATGACCTAGTTGTCAAATACTGTTTACCAGTGCACTTGCCAGTTGGAAGCAAATTGAAAAATCAACTACATTAGAAATAATGCAAAGTTAACACAAGTTTGGAGTGTATACAAATATGGAGAAACAAAAATATGATAGAATAAAAACCAGAATGTTTGTTAGTAAAATTGTTGACTTTCCAGTAATTTCAACGAAGGATAAAATAATAAGTACTGCTGAAGACTCAAAAAAGAAATAGGGCAATATTGATTACCTTAAGAAATGTCATATTGCCCTGGAAATTAAGTGGCAAATCTCTTTTAATTATACATGTGGATAATATCCACCAAAACGAAGTTAAAAAAATAAACTATAATTTATATAGTTAGTGAGACAATCACTACGATGCTTTACAACTTATTTTTTTTCTGATATTTTTTATTTATGCTTGCGGTTTAGTTTAATTGGTTCCAGATGTTCCATGAGCTCCATATGCTCTATGAGTCTCAGTAGCTCCATGAGCAATAGATCAATATCCTTTTAGTTATCGGGTAGGTACTAGTGAATAAAATCGTAAGGAAGAGTTCAAATTAAAAACATACACAGGTTTTATAGCAAAACATATGCATCAACAAATTTCGCAAAGTAAAAATGTTACTATTAGGTTCCACTCTGATATTAAAAGAAAAAAAATTAATAAATTGAGCATCAAGTTTATTCTGAAAAAAGTAAAATTAAGTCGGAAGTAACACTGAAATGATGTTTAATCATATCACAGTGAAAAGTAAGTGAATCTCATAAATTGAATTACTTGAATTTTGAAGACAGCCACTCACTTCAAAAGGGCTTCAAATTCTTCTACTGCAAGTCCTGCAGCTTTTATTAAATTTCTTAAAAGACCCGGCTTCAGTTCTTTGTGCTTAGGAATGGTTAAAGTAACCTTCGAACCTTCTTTTCTAAGGACAACATGACTGCCCACTTGCCGATGAGGGAGCCATCCAGCTTTGGAAAAGGCTTTAATCGCTTGCATTCCGGAAATCACAGGAAGTCTAGACATTTAAGCAACCACATCAACCACTCTACAGGATGACTTCCCAATACATTCCTGCAGTTCGTCTTCTGCCAGGGATTCCAGGCATGCCTGAATCGCTTCTTTAATGCACTCAATAGCTTCTTCTACTGTCTCTCCCTGCGAAAAACAACCTGGTAAGCCAGGACAACTGGCAATAAAGCCCCCGACTTCTTCGTCTTCCTCAAGAATAATTTTGAATCTCATAATATAGGTTATAAGGCCTATTGCTTAATATTTCTATGGGTCAATAGGGCTGCATGTATAATTTTCTGTAAAATCTACTTTGTATCCAAAAATACAGGGATTTTACGACAAAAACTATGCAATATGCACAAATGTTCTTGAATTAGAGAAAAACGATAAATCTAATACTACCTCTACTAAAACAAAATTTTTATGGAAATGTTGAAGATAGTTGTATGGGTTCCGTTGCAAAAAATCTGGCTATTTTACAAAACCAATGAACAACATCACAACTGGGATATTTATATGCCAGAAATAGGTCAATAATGATACAAAAAGCAATAATTATAGCCTAAAAAGGCAGTAAAATTATTTTTGCAACGGAACCGAATTAGATCGCATAAATCTATAAGCAAATTCTAAATCAGTAGGTATCCTACATTATACCCAGGAAAATATGACAACATTTAGTATTAAAAAATTATAACAGAAAGGCAAGTTGGACTTAAAAAAAGGAATCTTGTTAACATTAAATTAATATGAGTTTCTCTAGACTCCTAAGCTTGTGAGTTAGATAAACTAATGCAAAAAATGTTACTAAAAAGGTTAAAGTCTGGAATATACCGATGTTTTACATTAAAACTTCTATATCAATTAAAAAAAATGAAACAGAATATTTGTCAGAGAAACTATTAACTTTCCATTAATTTCAACGAAGGAAAAAACAATAAGTGCTGCTGAAGACTCAAAATAGAAATAGGGCAATATGGATTACTTTAAGGAATATCATTATTGCCCTGAAAATTAAGTGACTAACCCCTTTTATTATCCATGGAGATAATATCTACCAAAATGAAGTTAACAACGATAAAATATTATTTGTGCAGTTAATGAGATGATCAGCCCGACTTTAAAGCGTATTCCTTCCTTATTTTTCTATTTATGCTTGTGATTTAGTTTAATTAGTTCCAGATGTTCCATGAGCTCCAGATGTTCTAGGGGTTCCATAAGCTCCAAGAGTAAGAGATCAGCAATTTTCATGTTTAGATATACGGATAGCTGGATGCTGGGAAGTGGGGTAAACCCATACACCGTTCACAGATCCGCATTCCAAATTTTTGTCTATATGTAGACAGATATGCAACGTTTTAATTAAGTTATAATGTTACTTATTAAAACCTTTAAAATTGATAGAAAAATTCTTCGATAATCATACTATATTAAGTTTTTAAATCTGGATCAACACTTTAAAACTTTTGATAATACTTTTTAGAAGCAAACTAAAGTAAATTTTTGCTTATGCTTTTTATAACTCAATCGTTCCATCTAATATAGGAGTATGCCAATATTCACTGGTTTCCCAAGTAAATGCAAAAAAACTAGTAAGAAAGCATAGTAAAATTTAGTTCTGTATCAACTAACTTGTTTTTTAATAAGTTCTTTTAATGTTGGTGGGACTATACATGCACTCTCAAGTTTTTTATTATCCGCAATGTACATGAGCTTTTTATATATCTATTATTATTTATATATACCTATTTTCTCTGCTTTTTGTCACTACAAAAAATAGGACTTATCGTTTTGCTGATATGGAAAAATAAGAAACAGAATATTTGTCAGTAAAACTATTGATTTTCCATTAATTCCAGCAAAGGACAAAATAATAAGTACTGTGGAAGACTCAAAATAGAAATAAGGCAATATAGATTACCTTAAGGAATATCATTATTGCCCTGAAAATTAAGTGACTAACCCCTTTTTATTATCCATGGAGATAATATCTATCAAAATGAAATTAACAACGATAAAATATTATTTGTGCAGTTAATGAGATGATCAACCCGATGCTTTAAAACTTATTTTTCCCTAACTGTTCAACTAGTTTGCTAACAGAGTAAATAATTTCTGTTTTTTATTGGAGAGAAAAAGATCCAAAATTTGATTTATTCAGTCTATTTAGATAATTTTTTGCCGTCGAATGATGCTGAATTTAAAGAATTATATTTTTTAATGATATCTATCCTACAAAGGCAATTTTGAGATAGCTTAGTATAATGACAATTACTGCGCCAATACTGCCACCTAATGCACAAATAAGGATGGTCCATATAGATATTGCTACTTTTAAGCCAAAAAACCTTGCTATGTATAAAATTGCTAGACCAATAACGGCATGAATTCCAAGATGAACCAGATTATCAAACAAATTATACAAAAAGAACGCCACTATTAAAGCGAGTACTAATACTAGAATTTCAGCTAATATCATGTATCAATAGAATGTTGTTTTAATATTTATTTCCAATTAAACATTTGAGAATTATTTTTTAAAAAAAATAAAAATTAAATAGTTTTACTGACCAAGCTCTTTTTTGATTGTTCTCATGATGCATAGGTTTTATAGCAAAAACGGTGTATCACTTTAGAAAAAAAATAGAAATTTCATTAGTATAATCATTGACTTTTTTTATTTTATCATAATCAGTTTTCAAGATGAAGATTGTAACCATATCATTATTTTTTTCTGTAAAACCCCAAGTCTAAAAAAAACGATAAACTGCCATTAAAGGCAAAAAAGGCACCCTACCATATCACAGGTCTCTCATTCTCTGGCCTGTAGAGTTTATCCATTGGCTTTACATTAGGGAACGCCTTGTAAAACTCAGGCACATTGAAAACAACGCCGTTGACCCGAAACCTGCTTGGAGAGTGGGGATCAGTAAGTGTTTGCGTCCTCAGGAATTTATTAGTTTCAGATTGCCTCCACGTCTGCGCGAAGCTTAAGAAGAATCTTTGATCACCCGTAAATCCATCAATTATCTTTGGCTCTTCTTTCAATGAAAGTTTATAGGCATGGTAGGCCATCGTCAACCCACCGAAGTCGGCTATATTCTCCTGCAGATTCAGGTTACCGTTCACAAATAGGCCGGGAAGGATTTCAAATCTGTTGTACTCGTCCACCAAAATCCCCGTGTTTTTATTAAAGCTGTCAGCATCCTTTGGTGTCCACCAATCAGTCAAATTTCCACTGAAATCGAACTTCTTACCCTGGCTATCGAAGTGGTGAGTCATCTCGTGCCCTATGATGGTACCAATAGCATCGTAGTTAACCGCATCATCAGCGTCCTTGTTAAAAAAGGGAGGCTGAAGAATGCCAGCTGGAAAGACTACGAGGACCTTATTAAAATCAGCATAGGCGTTAGTCTCCTGGGCATTCATCTCCCAGAGCTTACGATCTACTGGCTTGCCTATCTTATCCAAGCCCGTGCAACCGTGGTGGAACTTAAATTTAGAGCCACGAAGAACATTCATGACGTATGAATCATTATTCACTTCAAGCTCCAAATAATTCAGCCATTCATCAGGATAGCCGACTTGAACATCCAAGACATCAAGCTTCATTTGGGCTTTTTTCTTGGTTTCAGATTCCATCCATATCAAATTCTTAATTCTTTCCCGGAAGGCTTTTTTTAGGTTGGATACCATCTCCTGCATCCTGGCCTTGGAGTTTGAGTCGAAATACCTGTTTACATAGACCCTACCTATATCCTCACCTATGGCTTTGTATTCTGCATCAAGGACTCGCTTCCAGTGAGGCTTCATCTCCCTGTTGGCCATTGAGCTCTTTCTCATAGAAATTAAAATGCTCTATCTCTAGATCTGAGATAGGGGGAAGTAGCTAAAATCAGCTTCCAACGAAGGAAAATTTTCAAGTTAGTTATACTCTTTTCCTGAATAACAGTGCTTCACTCCTTGAAGTAGGATGGATTTCTGACATTGACCTCAGCTATTTCTGGCTGACCCAAGAAGCTGAAGGCACTAGACCAATTCATGCCTGGAGCAAAGGCCTGAAGCTCTTCAAGGCTCATTTTGTTATATGTTTTGACTTCATCATGGTCTTCTACGTTGGTGAAGGATGCGTTGGCTAGCTTTGTCTCTATCTTCATAACCGTTCTGGCATTACTCTCAGCGATTTCTGGGCTATCACCTAGAAAGACGAACATTTTTGCAACATGAGTCAGGTACTGCTCTCTGATATGGATAGATTCATTGTCCTGCCTGAAATAGAAATCCCTATCAGGGAGGCTTAGATCTCCCTGAGTGAGAGTAGCGATCATGATCGCGCTGTTCTTTTTATTAGGTTCAGCATACATAGAGAAGAAAGGGTCCATGCCATAATCCATCATTTGCATTGATATATCCTGGATGAGATGTTGTCGATGTTGTCTATCCTCTTTAGCTGATCTTTGATGGGGTCCAAATGCTGCTTTTCAAGGGTAGCAGTATTCATTCCCACAAAGTAAAATTTACCGATCTTTTGCTCTGGGTTTTCCTTAGGAGCAGAGGTGTTGTTGGTTGCACTCTCTATGATTTCTTTGACGCGGTCATAGGTTCCACTATCAAGTATTCGTCGTATCGTGATTTATCTGCAGGCACTGGGTGACTGCACCATTAGCATACTCATAGAAATCATCGCCAGGTTTTACTGAGAGGTTCATACTCCCTGGATCGAAAACCTTCTCATATCCTGAAATGGTTGTATTACCCATCGAAGTTTCAGAAGAGCATAAAGCTTCAAGCCTTGAAGTGATAATTAATGCGATACCAAAAACGAATAAATATATTACTCTCTTCCTTTTCATATATCCTCAACTTTTGTGGATTCTAAGATATCTCTTAACATTAAAGCATATGTCTGAGCTAATTTCTCAGAAGCTCTAACATTGAGTATATCTATCTTATAAGATATACAGTATCATTCTCAGTTTTTTCATATGGATTTGATTTTACATAGCTGAATAATAGCAAGATCAATAATTTTTTAAAATATTTGTTCATTTTTATCTCCTAGGTCAATAATCCTGGCTTGAGCCCTGTCCATATTAATTTTATGTAAACGCATTTTCCATTTTCTGTACCAACGATCACGAAGTAATCAGGTGTGTGGTTGCTTATCTCAAAATATTTTGCAATTTCAGGACTTTGATGCCTATCTAGTGAGCTGAAACGAGTAATGATCTCTCCAGTGAATAAATTCAAACTTAAGCAAATTCCATTTTATATAGAAATATACAATATTTGGCCGATTACATGCACAGTAAATACAAATAAAGCATGAGAAACATATAGATCAATTATGATAGCTTCATTTGTTATTGATTTAAACTCACGGAAATTCAACGAATATAAATTTAGAAAAACCGATATTTAATGCCTACATTATTGAACAGACTGCTAGCAAATTATGTTTTTTTCCATTCATCCACATGAATGATCTTGTACAATACTATAATACACAATAGACGCATTAGATTATAATTTATGGCAATTTGGAATACAATTCTAGCAATTTCAAAACATTTTTTATACATGCCATATTATTGCTAGAATACTCCAGAGGATAAAAGTAAATTACGTATCTTTATCCTCTCTGAGTTATATAGAAATGTAGTAAATGCTAGACATATAAATCCTAGAATTGTTTGATAAGAGGGCCGTAAGAGTTATTTAAAAATAATGGATGCCAGAAAATGACTAGTAATAATATGGCAAACTATGTAGATTTGCTAGCAGAAAATATTTATGAGATAATTTTAGAGTACTTTATTCACAATTCGCATGCATAGGTGACATAATGTAAAACTTATTTGATCTAGCTCCATTATTCATTTTCAATGAATGTTTTTCATGACAATACACAATTACATACAATAATTATGCACAATTCAAAGTTAAAATAATTTAGGTATTCTTGGCATAAATTTTGATCCTAGGTTGTAGATTATAGCAATTTGGAATACAATTCTAGCAATTTCAAAACATTTTTTATACATGCCATATTAATGCTAGAACATGTCAGAGGATAAACGTAAATTATGCATCTGGGTGCCTGCTGAGTTATATGGCAATATAGTGAATGCTGGATATACAAGTCCTACGACTGCCGTAATAAAAGGTTTAGAGAAGCTATTAGAAGATAATGAATGTCAGCAAGAAGCTAGTGCTATTATGGCGAACTATACAAACTTGCTAGCAGAAAATACAAAGCTAAAAAATGAAATTGAAAGACTTACTACAGCCCTGCAAGGCGCGCCTGACTCAAATGAGCTCACGGAGTCGAGGGTCAAATCCGAAGAATTAGAAAAGCATACTGCAACATTGAAAAAAGAGCTTGAGGATATCAAATCAATGCATAATAATTATATGATGCAAATGCAGACCCTTATAAATCAAAAAGCAATTGAAGCACCCGGAGCAAAGAAACCATGGTGGCGATTTTGGTAGTCCGGCTGAAATTATACCATAGGATAAAATTAGAATGGAAGTATATTATATTAAAAAATGGAACAATTTCGGATGAAGAATTCTAACCAGTTAATGACTCTTGCAATTCTCAAAACCGATCAAACTTCGCTAAAATTTGTTTTCTAAGTATATCTGCTTCCATGACTGTTATCTCAACATTTGCGTTTACATTTTCTGAAACAACATTTGTTTTTCTGTACACACACCTTCCAAATTCATCAGGGAATCTCCTTTCCAAAATCCACATACATACCTGGCAGTTACCAGCGTTAGCCGAATCATTCAATTTCTCAAGAAGTTTTCTAGCTCCGTCGGCATTGCATTTTTTAATATGTTGTGCAAACTGATAGTATTTCCCAGATTTCTCTGTCTGCCCCCTTTGATTCCATTCGTTTAAAGTTTTGTAAGTGACACCAACCGACTCGGTAGCTAGTCTATAAGTCAAACCGAGTGCAATATTATCACCGATTCTCTGTTGTATATCAGGAGTAAGTTTTGATGGACGAGCCATAGATTCACCGTTTTTACTTTATAATTAATATCAGTCAGTCTCGTATTTAAAATTTCGTTCGTTTCGTTTTGTATAGAGGCGGGGGTATATCATCAAATCTGAGCCATTATAGGACCGTTAAAGATGTTTTCTAAGTAGGGCAATGATTTTACATAGGACTCTAACTAAAAACATAGCTAGTTTCCCCCAGATTAAGTCGTTTTTTCGACAAAACTAAATCCCCATGATTTGCCGGCTTTGCACGGTAAGTACCTTCAAGATATTTTTCATATACTTTTATTACTTTAAAATGATATAAATTAATTATGAATAATAGAAAAAACCTGATAAACCGTGCTCTATGATAAATATAGGGTAAAAAATGATCTATTGTGGGGGATTTAATTCATTTATTGACTAGCATTGAAAAGCTATCTTATGTTATAATTGCGAGATCTGGAACACGTAATTCCAATTACTAATTAGTTTAAGGTAGACTATCTAGGGTATGTGGAAAAATTATATAATAAATTAAATTGAGTCATAATGTAAAGGTCTATCCTACCTTCAATCAATCCTTCTATGGGCTGCGGGATTCTCTTCCCCTGCAGCTACAAGATCAACTTTCTTGATACTTCAGATTAATGAGATTCCCGAAGTCAATTAAATAAAGGAACTATTGTTTTGGAATTTGAACATATAATTGATCAATATTTTATCTCTTTTGTTTATAAAATCCTACCAAAGTTTGCTGGGATGCTGATGCAAGGATATTAGGCAGCCCAAAGATCAGGGATATGTAATTTAAATACTAATTAGTTTTAGTTAGTAATATTTAGAATTTATACAAAAAATATATAACTAATTAAATTCAGTTACAATCCAACGTTCTTTCCAGTACTTTCAAGCAAACCTACAATTGAGCTGCAGGTGAAGAAAAACTTGCAGTTCCCAAGATCACCTTTTTTGATATTTTAGATCACCTACTGATCTAGCTAATTAAATAAAGTAACATACGATAGATGGTTCCGTTGCAAAAATAATTTTACTGCCGTTTTAGGCTATAATTATTGCTTTTTGTATCATTATTGACCTATTTCTGGCATATAAATATCCCAGTTGTGATGTTGTTCATTGGTTTTGTAAAATAGCTAGATTTTTTGCAACGGAATCCTTTGGGGTACTTATCTTGAAGGAGCCAACCTTATAGATGCCCATATCGAAGGGGCTAACCTGCATAAAGCTAACCTTTCTGGTGCTAACCTTTTTGGTGCTAACCTATCTAAAGCTAACCTTTTTAGTGCTGATCTTTCTGGTGCTAACCTATCTAAAGCTAACCTTTTTAGTGCTGATCTTTCTGGTGCTAACCTATCTGAAGCTGATCTTTCTGGCGCTAACCTATCTATAGTTGACCTTTCTGAAGCCAGCAATTTGACAATTGAACGGCTTTCTAAAGTGAAAACACTTTATAATGCAAAATTAGATGAAGAGTTAAAAATACGGTTCCGTTGCAAAAAATCTAGCTATTTTACAAAACCAATGAACAACATCACAACTGGGATATTTATATGCCAGAAATAGGTCAATAATGATACAAAAAGCAATAATTATAGCCTAAAACGGCAGTAAAATTATTTTTGCAACGGAACCGTCAATGGTCATACTGACCAAGCTCTTTTCTTTATTGTTTTCACTTATACATGGTTTTTATACATAAATAAGACCAACGAATTCAAAAATAAGTTTGATTTGACATAAGTTCAAGTGGACTTAGTTACTATTCCTATATAAAAATTATTTCATGAATACTTTGATGTCAAACAGCGTATGGATATTTCCTAATCCATACATACGCTTGATAATAATCAAGATTAGAAATTTAGATTAGAGATTTAAACATATTTTACAAATATACCTATAGCTAGAGCCACATTGACAGTTACCAGGATGAATTTTATGTGATTGAAAAAAGCCTTCTTTTTTATTGTTTTTTTTATAAGTGATTATGGATAAAATATCAGGACTAATATCAAAATATTTAGACCAAATATTAAGTAGGTTAGTACATGACTCGGCTTACAACAATTGATAGACTGCTCTCTATTACCTTTATTTAATTCAATTGGGCTGGTGAGTATTGTCTTCCAAATCATGAGCTGAGGCAAAATCTCCTAAATAAAGATATGGAAGTGGATCATTAGGAATTTCGTCTAAAAGTGCACATAACTGCGTATATCTGATCTCTGGATCGAATACAAAAAGAGTAGGAGGATAAGGAACTAAAGCTTTAACCGAGGATCAATGAATTTCCAGCGTTTTAATTTCTGGTATTTTAATTACCAATGTTTTTGATTTTATATTCATATGGAAGTGTCATACTACCAGATTCATTTACAACTTTTACTTTACACATCCCATTTTTATCTGTTTTAATATCTGTAGGAATTGTTAACCTAATCATGCTGTTCTGCCAGTGATCAATTGTTTTAACCACTGTTTCACCAAAAATTACTACACCCATTTGACCTTTATCCCCAAAATTAAGACCTAAAATAGTAACTATATCACCTATAATTCCATTATCTGGGATTATTTCTGATATACTGGCTTCTGGTGGCTGGAATGTCAATTTACCACCTAAATAAGTTCCTTGGCTAATCCCCATCAAAGCTAATAATAATTGTGGACAATCTGGGAGAGTGAGATCTTTAGCATTAATATGTACTAATACAATCCAAAAATACGTGAAAATGCTTATTAATGTCCATAAAAACGTCTGATAACGGGTAAGACTTGGTTTTTCATTTTCCTGAAACATAGTCCAAAGACTCAGAGGTTTTTTTGGTTTTTTCTTTGCTCCCTTATACTTAAAGGACGATAATCCTTTACTTGCAATTGTTGTAAAACTAGTCATCCCCATTAACAACAAAAGATTTTCTGGAATTTTTGATGTGAATGTATCTATTGTTTCATAATTGCAAGAAGTGAACTTAAGAAGTAAAATCCACACAAAAGCAATCGCTATTATAACGGTCCACGTGAGAAATTGAGCCCTTGAAAGACTTGGGTACCAATCGGATTCGCAAATTATTCCCTGCCAATCAGATCCCTCCACTCCCGCACGTTCAAGTATGCGTTTAAAAACATATGTAAAACCAAAAACAATAAATGTAGCTAAGATAAACAAAAAGATAACTTTAATTGTATATATCATTCTTTAGCTCCAGTATGCAAATTAGGTGTTGGAGTCAATCACATATACAGATTACATTACATAAAATATAATTTTATCCGAAGTAAGTTAATATAAACCAGTTAATAACAATCACCCGGCTTATAAGTAGTTTTTCTCTACTAACAATAGGATTTAGTGAGACTTTTTGGCAGTATTTCGATTCTTCTGTAAAATCACAAATATTAATAAGTTATTGAGTAGAAAATCCTGCTCGGAAGAATAATTTAAACAAAGTAAATAGAAACTTGAGTTTGAATTTACAGCAAATTACCGACACTATCGATTTTAGAGGATTTCGATAAATGTTGATGTTTTTGGTCATAAATGAGTCGATAAGTAAGAAACTAACAAATTTTGCGGTTATAACCGTTATACTAGTTGATTTGCTATCAAGACTTCAATAAGTCATTTATTAATCAATGTACACAATCTCCTTTTTTGGCTCAAATTTAATTAAGTGAATCGCTATTTGATAGGCAATTATTTTTATTTAATATTAATTGAAAAACAGTAATGTGAGGATTCATTTAGTATTTATTTGAGAATTTATAGATAATAATGGGCATTATGGTGGATTTAATCGATTTAATTTGGTATTATTTGGCATTTTTAGTGACTAAATCGAATTAATTTTGGGCTTAATTCGTCAACTTATATCGAAAATTGGTATTTATTTGAGAATTACTTTTGACGAAAAACCCAAAACTGATGTCATGTTTTGTCTTGAGAATAAAAATTTTAAGCTCAACAATCACTAAATTTACATATCAATTATTCAGATTTTCCTTTGCATCATGCAATTCAGAAATTGATTCAATACTAGATTGACGATTCAATTTATATGAAGTGATAAATCTAAATTTACACTTAATGCAGTCCCAGATGGTTGAATATAAATAAAAGCTCCTGGTGTTGAAGCAGTTGAAACTGTTATACATACATTAAAAAATTAATGTGCAAAAGGTATTATATTTTTTTATATATATCTATAAAAGATTTTGATAAACTCCTAATTTCGTCATGTGCATATGGCCAGTATACAAATGACTTGTGAAAATTAGTGGTTTATCGAGATTCTGTAGATGTACACAGATTTGAAATTTATTTGTCTATTTGCTTACCATTAATTCGTTGATTCATTGAAAGTGAGATTAATTTTTAAGCTACTGTCTATTGGAAAAATATATGGCTTTTTTGTGTACATCTGCAGAAATAAGAATTATTCTATAATCAAATTAAAATAAAAACTACAAAAATACGGTTATAATGGAGGAGATTATCTACGACAGAAGAAAAGAAGGTTTCCAAGACAAAGAGAAGTTATGGATGGGTACCTGATTTACCTGATCAGCGAGATAAGATGTACAGTGCGGTGCGTAAGGCACCTGTGACACTACCTTCTGCAGTTGATTTACGTCCCATGTGCCCACCAATATTTGACCAGGAGCAACTTGGTAGTTGTACAGCCAATGCCTTGACTGGTGCACTAGAATTTTTAGAAATGAAGGACAATATTCCACTTGTCATTTTAAGCAGATTATTCATCTATTATAATGAACGTGTTTTAGAAAATACAGTAAATTCAGACTCTGGAGCTCAAATCCGCGACGGAATCAAAACTCTTGCCAATCAGGGTGTGTGTTCCGATAAGTGCTGGCCTTATGACCCTAACTATGCGACACAGTTTACTGTGAAGCCATCTGATTCCTGTTACACAGAAGCAGCAACTCATGAAATTACTGATTATGCTAGCATCCAGAGCCTTGATGAGATGCGAGCTTGTCTTGCAGATGGATATCCATTTGTGTTCGGATTTACAGTATATGAGAGTTTTGAATCTGAAGAAGTTGCAAAGACTGGTATCGTACAAATGCCACAGTCTAATGAGCAAGTAGTAGGTGGGCATGCTGTAGTTGCAGTAGGTTATGACGATTCACAGAAAAGGTTTATCGTTCGGAATTCATGGGGAACAGATTGGGGAATGAATGGCTATTTTACAATACCCTATGATTATCTGACTAATGATAATCTGGCCGACGACTTTTGGACAATTCGCCGTGAGGAAGGATTTTAAGGTCGAACATATACTATAAATTAATATCATGAGTAGAATACGATAATTGTTCAGTTTTCTGCAGATGTACACAAAAAAGCCATATATTTTTCCAATAGACAGTAGCTTAAAAATTAATCTCACTTTCAATGAATCAACGAATTAATGGTAAGCAAATAGACAAATAAATTTCAAATCTGTGTACATCTACAGAATTTCATTTATGCAACAACTAAAAAATATAAAAAATAACGATAGGTAGCAAGAGCCTGGATGCGGTTCATACCACTTCAACATTTAGTGAGAATTTCTGCTCTTTGCCTGTTTCTTTTCCCCAGGATCTTTTGTATATTCCGTGTAGCTGCTGATTGCCTTCAGTGACTGCCCTTATTTTGAATTCCTGAACCTTTATACCGCCATAAAGATGTGATTCATTTTTTTCCATGTGTTCTGGTGGATGATAGTTTGTCTCAAGCAGGCTAAGTCCATTGCTTAGGTTGGGTTTCCATAAATAACCTGCGCCCGGATTTGCATTCAGTCTCAGGTAAAAAGTATCCCCTTTTTTAATCGATATCATCTTTCCATTATCATCTTCAGTTATTATTTTAGAGTTTGTTCCAGAAGGCATTGAATATACAGTCATTGGAATCAATCCAATAATTAAACATATTATTATTATAAATGTTATTCCAAATCTGGTTCTTAGCATTTTATCACTCTCATTTATAACAAGCTAAATAACTTTATTTGTTCTCAAGTAATATTCAGCTCCCAAGTGCTAATAAAACTTCCACACCTGAAGTATATAATCAAGTATAGTGGATGTTATAGTTAATACCTATGTTTTGGACAGTTGAAAGTTTAATATTATTGATTTCTCAATTCTATTGCATAAGTTCTATTGATGGTAAACTCACGAATTAATTACAATTTTGAAAAACCGTGGTCATCTTGAATGTAAATATCCACATTTAAGTCATCTAGCGCTGTAATCGCACATTGAAAACTCTAATTACATAAAGTATGCAAAAATTTAACCTTAAATTTACAGCAAATTCGCTGCACTTACTTCAATATTCAATGAAATGAATACTTGCATTTTCAGGTTCCGTTGCAAAAATAATTTTACTGCCTTTTTAGGCTATAATTATTGCTTTTTGTATAATTATTGACCTATTTCTGGCATATAAATATCCCAGTTGTGATGTTGTTCATTGGTTTTGTAAAATAGCCAGATTTTTTGCAACGGAACCATAAAAACTATGCATTAATGACAGCTGGATCTATTAATAATTATATAGTCATAAGAAATTCATTCCGATTTTTCAAAAAGGACAGGATACTTTTCTTTTAATGATATGAGTAGTTCTTCATCGAATTTTGTAGCATAAAGTGTTTTCACTTTTGAAAGCTGGTAAACTGATAGATGCTGAGCTCTTTCAAGGTCAGCTCCTTGAAGATTAGCTCCTTGAAGGCTAGCCTCTTGAAGATCAGCTCCATAGAAGTTAGCTCCCCGAAGGTTAGCTCTTTGAAGATCAGCTCCATAAAGATCCGCTCCTTAAAGGTTAGCTCCTTGAAGGTTAGAATCTTTAAAGTTAGCCAAATAAAGTTTAGCCAATTGAAATGTAGCCATTTCAATGTTGGCTTCTATAAGGTTAGCTCCTTGAAGGTTAGCCTCGGTGAGGTCAGCAGAAAAAAGATTAGCTCCTCGAAGGTTAGCCTCGTTAAGATTAGCTCCTCCAAGATAAGCCCATTCAAGGTGAGCTCCTTAAAGACTAGCCCCTATAAGGTTAGCTCTCATAAGGTTAGCTCCTTGAAGGTCTTTTCTCTCTGAAATATCCATTTGCAATTATCGGCTTTGAACCAAAATAAGCATTACTATGCTAGGAAGATATCTTCTGATCTTCAGGATTTTTTGGTTTTGCTGATGCATAGTTTTTGTCTTATAAACTTATGAATTCCCTAAATTCCATCTAAAATAAGAGTTGATTTGCTAATAAAGTAAAACCCAGCTAAAAGTGACATTATTTATCCATTAATTTTAGCTACTCTATTTTGGGAATTCAACTTTTCTATCAGTAGTCATTACCGTTTCAGTTTCTTACATTTCCATTTCCATTACCGTTTCCATTTCCTATGTTCCCGTTTCCATTACCGTTTCCGTTTCCTATGGTGTAAGCAGATGGTATCGCAACAAAGGTTGTGCCTAGTGGTATATCCCCTGTCAACGCACATACCGTTGAACCTGCTGGTCCTGTAGCTCCAGTTGCACCCTGTGGTCCTGTTGGTCCTGTTGCACCCGTATCACCCTTAGATCCCGCTGGTCCTTGTGGTCCTGTTGCACCCGTATCACCCTTAGGTCCCGCTGGTCCTTGTGGTCCTGTTGCACCCGTATCACCCTTAGGTCCCGCTGGTCCTGTAGTTCCTGTGTCACCCTTAGATCCCGCTGGTCCTTGTGGTCCTGTTGCACCCGTATCACCCTTAGGTCCCGCTGGTCCTTGTGATCCTGTAGCTCCTGTAGCTCCCTGCGGTCCTGGTGGACAAATTATACACTTATCTATACACTTATCAGCTGACTCATCACCCGACTTATCAGTGTAGGTGTGAGCCCAGGAATGATCCCCACATCCATAACCACATCCACAGAATGGAAATGCGCCTGCGGTACTTACTAACATTAAAACAATCGCTGTTGCAACTAAAGCTATTTTATAAAATTTGGGTTTACTTACCATTTATTTACCCCCTTTTTAGAGATGTTCTTCCGAAAATAAGACTAATATAATATTAAACAAAAAAATAAGATATATATTACCCAGAATTAATGATATTTATTTACTCATTATTATATATGAGCATACTATTATACAGAATTTACCAGCTATTTTCTATTTTGTGGGGCACAACCACTTTATAATGTAAAATTAGACAAAAAGTTATACTCATAATTAAAAGAAAAGCATCCTAATCTTTTTGAAAAACCTTAATAGATTCATTTTATGACCATACACTTAATCTAATTCTCAATAATGCACAGTTTTTGTATCAAAATCTCTGAATTTCCTAAGTTCCATACGAAATAAGAAAAGTTTACAGATCTATGACTCCTGGAGCTTGTGGAACTCCTAGAGCATCTGGAGCTTATGGAACACTTGGAACTACTTAACCCAAACAACTATCGTAAATAAAAAATCAGGAAATAATATTTTTATAGTTCTGGCAGTATACCTAAAGTTCTGTAAATTCAGATCGACTTTGCATCTATATTTTCTCCATCACAAAAAAAAGTCCAGAGTCAAGGGGTAGACTTACAAAACTGATTTTTTAATATATTTTACCATACAGTTTACGTTAATATATCTGGATATTAGTGGAATAGCAATCTATCATATCAAAATATTTCTGTCATAATCTTTTGATTCGGGATGATCGACGTTATATACCATATTGTTTGAGATAGTATTATATAGAATATATACAAAAAATATATATTTTATCGCGTTCATATAATATAATGATCCATAAATGCACTATTGCATAGATCTAAAAATAAAGCATTTGAATGTAGGAGTGTAGTTATGTGTCTAAAAATAAAAGAAACGTTAAAGATCTCTTCAATAAATAGTGTAGTTACCCACAACTTATAAGATCTATTTTTTATATGTCGCTGATGTTCATAGCGCTTTAATTATTCACTGCTGTTGTCTTGTTAAGGATTGAGTTATATATCTCTAAGGTATCCCTATGAAGTCAGAGAGCTTAAAATTAAATCAACTTTTACAATTATATAATGAATAACCTTAATTTTAAATGCGATACTGCTTATAATTTATGTTTATTCACAGTACTTCTTAAAAACACGACAATTTATCTTTATTAGCATTGATTTATATGATCATAAGTTCTGTTGTCTTATAGGGCATCAGAGATAGCTTCTTTTATTTTCCAAATAAATGTTACCCCCCACTCCATAATCTCAAAAAACATATGCCCATTTACTTTTTTGAACATCTTATTCTGAGTTCTTTCAAGTGTATAGTATCAATCGGTTGATAGGGAAATACCACACTGTTTAAAATTTGATTATATTTTACTATGTTTACCTTTTTTGATAACTTGTACATTCCATAACTTATGGAAGTTTACAAGTTTCTATCAATTGCCTGCTTAGTAAATACAAAAAAGTATTATAAAGTATAGAAATGTATTTAGTATATTTTGATGCAGGTTAAATATAAATTAATTAATTACTATATGAAGTCTGGTTGGTTTGTCAGAAATTGGATAACGGATTTGAAATAGTATGATGAAGTTTAGAAGTTAGCGCAAGACTTTGTATTATCACCTACCATAACACTGTTATTGGCGCTACTTTCACTATTTCTATGGATCATACTTCAATGAAACTATAAATAAAACTACTAACAGAATTATCATTATATATTAAATTTAATTTAGTTTTCACATCATTAAATTATATAGTAATATTTTGGTTTTTTAGCATAATAATAGTTTTGCTTGAGACTAGCTTTTCTTTATTTCCTAGTTAATGCTATAAGGCTGATCTTATATGTCAACAAATTGATTTTTTGGCTGCAGTTGATAGCTGCCTGCAGCCCACCGGGAAGTCAATTTTGAAAAATCGGATTGAATTTTGTTATTCTTCGGTTTTCATAGCCATTTTTTTACCAGCTACTACTTTTTTCACAGCCATTTCTTTACCATCTTCGGTTTTCATGGCCATTCCTTTACCAGCCACTCCTTTTTTCATAATTATTTCTTTACCATCTTCGGTTTTCATAGCCATTTTTTTACCAGCTACTACTTTTTTCACAGCTATATCTTTACTATCTTTGGTTTCGGCGCTTACTGCTGTAATGGTAACGGACATTAAAAAACAAACTACTAGCAAAATACCAAGTATCTTTTTCATTTGTCTGAACTCCTTTTGATCTCCTTTTTATTCATTAATATGATACAGTTGATCCTATGTATCAAATAGTTGAGTTTCTTGGCTGCAGGTGATCAAATGCCTGCAGCTCGCCGGAAAGTCAATTGCAAGGTACGGGAATACCTATGAATTAGGACTGGATTTAATATATTATATATTTTTTGTATGTATTCTATAGAGTACTAACCTAAACTAATTAGTATTATATTTATGTGACCCTAATCTCATGAATTATAACAGATGTAGATCTTTTCCCTGCCCTTTTTGAAAAATCGGAATGAATTTTTTAATAACCATTAAATCTGAACAGATCAAATTCTCATGAATACATAGTTTTTATGTCAAAACTTGTGTATCTGTTAGGAGCACGCCAACTGCACTTTATGATCATGATATCCTTGCACAATCAGAATGTTGCATGTTCTCAATGATCAATATCATTCAGTGGCAAAATTATAGATACTAAATTTGAAAATACGACATGAATAGAATCATAATTCTACAAAACAGATAACTATTAAAAATAAAATTATATGTAAAGTGTAAATAAGATCTAAATGCTTTTATAATCCTGTGCAAAATGATGCAAAAAAAGTCCACTAGCAATTTGTCATAAAAATAAGTCTGAGACCCTTAATTTCTTTCTTTTTAGGACTAAATCGACTTCTTTTTATGACCATATAATTTTGAATAGATTCAGCTTTCATTAAAACATTGTTTTTGTGCTAAAATCTCTGAATTTCCTAAGCTCCATCCAGAATAAAAAAACATTTTATACGGAAAAAATCACACCAGAATCTATTTATCTCTTTGTGGTGGTAATCTCTTTGTGGTAGTTTGTTTTCAACTGGAAAATTATTTTCAACCACACAAAAAAACTAAAATTCTGAACAATACTCAGAATCATTATTTCGAAAAAATGAATCTAAATTACGTGTTTTTTGTGTTAAGCATTTTGAGGTGATAAAAGTGAATTGTGGTGAACTAAAAGAAAGTCAGCGTCTTTCTTGTGAAAGATGTGGGTTCGAACTTAAGGTAGTAAATGCGTGCGGGGATAATAGTTGCTCTACAGAAGCATGCTGTAACGGCAACATACAATGTTGCGGAGAGCCGATGAAATTAAAATGAAATTAAAGATAAACTAACTGACCTTCTGCAGGTGTACACAAATGTAGAATTTGTTTGCCAATTTATTCAATATCAATTCATTGATTCATTGAAAGTTAGATTAATTTTTAAGCTACTATCCTATTAAGAAAATAGATGACATTGTTGTGTACATCTGAAGAAAGTAGGATTGTAGAAATGTAGGCTCCAATTCTACAGAAAGCTGCTACTTCTTATGTTGTTCTGAAAGTTACTTACATTTTATGCTGTAATTTCATCATTCTAATATCTTTTTCTACTTAGTTATTTTCAAGTGGAACTCTCAGATCTGTAGCAAGTTTCAGGATCTTTTTTGTATTGTATACTAATCTATCACGCTGATTCTTTACTTTTTTTGGATTTGTATCGCATTTTTCTTGTTTTTGCAGGTTTAGAGAAAATTGGTTTTCTCTAGAGGACTAGGATAGACTCATTAATTTTGTCATATGGTTATAAGTTGTACATAAATGACTCATGAAAACCAGAGGTTTATTAAAATTCTAATCTATTTATATATTTTTAAAAATATACTTTAAAATAGCTTATTTATGCACAGTTTTTGTGGCAAAAACTATGCATTATACCCATTTTTCAGCCAAAATCGCCACTCATCTTTAACCTGATTGTGCCGAATATACGCAGCTTTGTTTAAAATATATTTATTGTGTAAGCAAAAGAATTTGCTGAACCTTGTTGATATAAACGAGAGAATTATATCTCTATCCAATTTCCGACGTCTCCCATGTATATTGTCTATGCTTAACATTTTGGTATAAACGAGATGATTATATCTCTATCCAATTTCCGACGTCTCCCATGTATATTATATATACTTAACATTTTGGTATAAACGAGATGATTATATCTCTATCCAATTTCCGACGTCTCCCATGTATATTATATATACTTAACATTTTGGTATAAATGAGATGATTATATCTCTATCCAATTTCCGACGTCTCCCATGTATATTATATATACTTAACATTTTGGTATAAACGAGATGATTAT
>Ga0326728_10011264_pt1 | contig 20526 bp, 13 predicted proteins | sample MB3enrmetagenome_FD_207602 | JGI IMG/M metagenome (GOLD analysis project Ga0326728, IMG submission 207602) | Lab enriched peat soil microbial communities from McLean, Ithaca, NY, United States - MB31MN | ecosystem: Environmental > Terrestrial > Soil > Wetlands > Peat | place: USA: New York... | reverse complement strand
CTGGAAAGCTCGAAAGGCGGGGCGACATTCGAATTTCGGACGGCGCATGCAGCGCGTGGGAGCAACGTTGGCCTCCTATGGAGGCCACAGCCCAAAGCCCCGCCCTTTGGGCGGGGATCATTTACTCTTGCTCTCTAATCTTGATTTTAATCTCATCGCCCCACCGCATTCGGATTAAGAGCAAGATTAAGATTGGGATTAAGAAGGAAAACCCAATAATGGGAAATGCACCCACGGCGCGCTCATCGCAGGATTGACCGGGCCGGACAATGGCGGTACACCACTCGCATGAAGAAAACAATCGTCAAGCCCGCCGGGGGGGCCGCGGCCATCGGACCATATAGCCAGGGGGTGCGCGCGGGGGAGTTCCTTTTTTGCTCGGGCCAGATTCCGGTGGTTCCCGAATCGGGCCAGATGGCCGGCGGCGATGCGCGGGCGCAGACGGAACGGGTGTTGGAGAATGTCAAAATCATCCTGCGGGACCAGAAGCTGGACTTCGGGCATGTTGTCAAGACGACGGTTTTCCTGACGGACCTGGCGGATTTCGCGGCCATGAACGAAGTCTATACCCGCTATTTCACGTCGGATTTTCCGGCGCGCTCCACCGTGCAGGTGGCGGCGCTGCCGCGCGGGGCCAAAGTCGAGATCGAAGTGGTGGCGCATTATGGATGAAGCCAGTGAATAATCCCGCTGTTTATTTCTTGTTCGGCCTGGCGGTGGGCGGGGTCGTGTTCTGGTTCGCCGGTTTTTTCCAGGGCCGGCGGTCCGGTGCGCCGGCGGACCACCGCCTGGAGGAGGAGTTGCGGCAGCAGGCGCAACAGAGGGAAAGGGAGCTGAACGAAACCCGGCAGCAACTCAGCCAAGCCGGCGCGGCGGCGGCGGCCACCGAAGCCAAACGGGAAGCAGCGGAGCGGCTGCTCACGGAAAGCCGCGAGGTTTATGCGCAAAATCTGCGCTCGGCCAGGGAAGCGCAGGACAAGGCGCTGCTGGATTTGCGCGAGGCCTTCCGGGCGTTGAGCGCGGACGCGTTGAAGCAATCGGCCCCGCAGTTTTTGCAACTGGCCAATGAAACGCTGGCCAAGTTCCAGGAGTCCGCCAAAGGCGACCTGGCCCGGCGGCAGGAGGCCATCGCCACCCTGGTGCAGCCGTTGAAGGAGCAGTTGGAAACCTACCAGAAACGGCTCCAGCAAAGCGAAACCGCGCAGGCGGCCACGCTGGGGGAAGTCAAGAAACAAATCGAAGGGCTGGCCCAAAACAGCCAGGCGCTTTCCAGCGAAACCCTCCAGTTGCGCCTGGTGCTCAGTTCCAATCAGGCCCGCGGGCGCTGGGGCGAGGAAACCCTGCGGCGCGTGGTGGAGGCGGCGGGGATGAGCGCCCATTGCGATTTCAACGAGCAAACGCAGTCGGGCGACAGCAAGCCGGACCTGACGGTTCACCTGCCGGGGGACCGAATAATTATTGTTGACTCAAAGGTGCCGGATTTGGATTTTCTCAAGGCCATTGACGCGGCGGATCCGGTCCGGCGCGGCGAGGCCCTGGCCGCCCACGCCGCCAAGTTGAAGAGCACGATCAGGGGATTGGCCGAGCGGGATTACCCGCGCCAGTTTCCCAACGCGCTGGATTACGTGGTGCTGTTCCTGCCGGCCGAATCGCTCTTCAGCGCGGCCCTGGAGGGGGACCGCGATCTGATTGTCTGGGCGGCCCAGCGGCAGATCATGCTGGCGACGCCGGCCTCGCTCATCGGCTTGTTGCGGGCGGTGAGCGTGAGCTGGCAGCAGCACGCCCAAAGCGAAAACGCGCGGGAGATTGCGGCCACGGCGCAGGAGTTGTTCAGCCGCGTGGTCAAGCTGATGGAACATCTGGAACGCATCCGGGGCGGGCTGGAAAAGGCCAACGCCGCCTACAATGACGCCGTGGGCAGCTATGAACGCATGGTGCGGCCCAGCGGCGAGAGGCTCTTGAAACTGGGCGGCAACGCCGGGGCCAGGGGATTGCCTGATATTCAACCTTTGGACGCCACCTTGCGGCTGCCGCCGCCATGAGGATGAAAAGGAATTGTTTTTCAATGCCTTGCCGCAGTTTAAATGCGTCCGCCGTAATGCGTCAGTCATGGATGGTAGGGCGCGCACTCCGTGCGCGCCGCGGCGGGCAGCGGAGTGCCCGCCCTACCTTTTTCCCCGCCGTCACTGAGAAGCTGTGAAAAAATTGAAAATCGTCAGAAATCGCTTGCGCAAGTCGTTGATTATCAACGGACACATTTTGTGTTTTAAGCCTTTTGCCAATTTTTTCACAGCTCCTGACGCAATACCCTCCGCCCAGAATTTGAGTTTGGCAGCCGGATGGCTGTATGTAGAATGGCCTCTTGTATGGATCATTTGCCTGGATTTCGCGACTTTTACCCGGAACCGGCACCGCACCCCGATCTCTGGAGCGCGGACGCCCGCCAGTTTGTTTTCGAGCGCTGGCGCGCCACGGCGCGGCGTTATGGCTTCCGCGAGTACGACGGGCCGCCCCTGGAACCGCTGGAATTGTACACCCTGAAAAGCGGGGAGGAAATCGTCGGGCAGCTCTACAATTTTATTGACAAGGGCGGCCGCGCGGTCGCGCTCCGGCCGGAAATGACGCCGACCCTGGCGCGGATGGCGGCGGCGCACGAACGGCATTACAAGAAGCCGATGAAGTGGTTCGCCATCCCGCAGCTTTTCCGTTACGAACGGCAGCAAAAGGGGCGGCTGCGCGAACATTTCCAGTTCAATGCCGACCTGATCGGCGAAGCCGGCCCGGCGGGGGAGTCGGAGCTTTTGGCGCTGCTGATTGATGCGCTGCGGGCGTGCGGATTAACGGCGGAGGATTTTGTCATCCGCCTGAGCAGCCGGAACGCCTGGCAGGAGTTTTTTCAGGCGCGCTGCGCCCAGCCGGAAAAGGCGGGCGCATTCTACCAAATTATTGACAAGCTGGAGCGCAATTCACCGGCGGAAAACGGACGGGCCGCGGCCGCGCTCGGTTTCAAGCTGGAGGAGGTCAACCAGTTCATCAGCCAGGGGCGGCCCACCGCGGAGTTGGAATTCATTGTCAAGAATCTGGAGGCGCGCGGGCTGGGGGCGTTTGTCAAGATTGATTATCACGTCATCCGCGGGCTGGCCTACTACACCGGGGTGGTTTTCGAGGCCTTCGACAAGAAGGGGGAATTCCGCGCCATTGCGGGCGGCGGGCGGTATGACAATCTGATCAAGCTGATCAGCGGGGGAAAGGCGGATCTGCCGGCGCTGGGGTTTGGCATGGGCGACGTGGTTTTGCTGGAATTGCTCAAGGCGCGGGGTTTGCTGCCCAAGTGGGACGCGCCCATCGAGTTGTACTATGTGATCGAAGACGAGGCGCTGCGGGAGGTTTCCCTGCGGCGGGTGCAACATTGGCGCGACCAGGGCCACGCGGTGGACTATCCCTTGACGCCGGCCAAGCCGGACAAACAATTCAAGCGCGCCCAGGAATTGAAGGCGCGCTGCGTCCTGAGACTGGAGCGGGCCGCCGGGGGCCAACTGATGGAAAAGCGCAAGGATCTTGCCACTCGTCAAGAAGAAGTCGTGTTCACTTTTTGAGCCGTTCGCGGTAGACGCGGCAGACTTCAGTGAAAACCTGGTCTACGGAGATTTGTTGCATGCACAGGTTGTTGCGGCAGGGGGACTGGCGGTTGTTGTTGGCGTTGACACAGGGGCTGCAGGAAATGCCCGCCCAGATGGCCAGGTTGCGGGGCGTGCGCGCGGCAAACAAGGCGGGGGTTTCCGGCCCGAACAAGGTGATGACGTGGATGGAAGTGAGGGAGGCGAAATGGGCCGGGCCGCTGTCGTTGGTCACCAGAACCTCGCAGAGGGCGTAGAGCACCATCAACTGCCGGAGCGTGGTCTTGCCCGCCAGGCAGGTGCAGCGCGGGGAATTGACCTGGCGCGCCAGACGCTCGATTTGCGCCACTTCGCGCGGCCCGCCGGTGAAGCCGATATGCGCCTCGGGAAATTGGGTGAGGAGGCGGCGGGCCAGTTCGACATAGCGGGCGGCGGGCCATTGGCGCAACGGCACCAGGTCGCTGGCGTTGGGATTGAGCAGAATGATGGGCGGACGCCTGCCGTTTTGGCGCGGGAGCATCGCCTCCACCGGCTCCACTTCGCCGGGGCGCGGCACAAAGTGGGCAAAAGTGTTTTCCGCCGAGGGCGGCGCCAGATCAACGGTGGGCAAATCGGCCGGGTCGCGGCGCAACGCTTCCACCAGCACCTGGAACGTGGTGGTGGTGTGCAGGTGGGGATTGTAGAGCAGCCGGTGGGTGAACAAGTCCCCGCGATACGGCCCGGCGGCGTACCAGGTGTGAAAGCCCACGCGCGCCCGCGCGCCGCTGAGGAAGGCGATGACGGCGGAGCCGCGGGCGAAAAACTCCATGTCAATGGCGGCGTCCAGTTTCAAGGCCCACATCCGGCGCATGGCGCGCAAGGTGGTCAGGGCCAGGCCAACCGGGCTTTGCGAATTGAGGGTGATGACGTTCTTTTCCGGGATCAGTTCCAGCAGATCGAGGATGAAGCGGTTTTCCTCAAAGGCGATGAAATAGACATTCTCGCGCCCGACCATTTGCGCGGCGCGCTGGATGGCGGGGATGGCCAGAACGGTGGAGCCTTGCTCGGCCAGTTTGACGAAAAGGAGGTTGCGGACGGGGGCGGGGCCGGGCGGGAGGCGGCCGGGGATAAGCCGGCGCAGCCCTGTCAAGACGAAACAGAGCGGCACCCCCACCACCCGGTCAATCGTTTGCAGCTTTGGAATGTTCATCGGCGGAGAAAGGATATGGCGGAACCAGGCTCGTGGCGAGCAAGACTAATTTTGAGGAGATCTTTTAAAAAAGAATACACCCACATTGAGATTGGGAATGTGGGTGTATTCATTTTAGCAACGCGGCCGGGATTGTCGAGATAAATGTTTTGGGAGGGCAGACGTTGGCGATTAAGATGACGATTAAGATCAGGAAGGATGGGCAAAAAACCGCAACAACGGGCTTGCCCGGTTTTTGGAATCCGTGTTACCTTCGCCCCGGTGAATTGGCCCGGGCAGGGCGGCCATGACTCGGCCGCTTCACGCGACTCAGGAAAAGGCACGACACAAATGAAACGACGTCTATTGGCAGAATTGGCTCTCTGTTGTCTGGTCTTCCAGGCGGGAGGACAGGCAAAGGCCCAGGCGGCCGGCGCGGCACTCAAGACCGAGCCGCAGAAAATCGGCTATGCTTTGGGCATGAGCCTGGGCAAATCCCTCAAGCAAGCCAACATTTCCCCGGACACGGATTTCCTGGGCAAGGGAGCCAGGGCGCAACTGGCCGGGGCGTCCAGCCTGATGACTGCGGATGAGGTCAAGGCCGTGCTGATTGCCTTGCCGGGTGGGCCAACCAGCCTGCCGGCCGGCGAGAAGAGATTCAAAAGCGTGAAGGAGGAGATCGGCTACGCCATTGGAGCGGATTTCGCGCAGAGCCTAAAGGCCTCGAGGCTGGGCCTGTCGGACTTTGATTTGGATGAAGTGGTCAGGGGGACGCGGGACCTGCTGGCCGGCAACCCGGCGTTGCTCACCGCCGATGAGGCGAGCGCGGTCTTTGTGGCTCTGCAGGCCAAAGTCGAAGAGAAGCAAATCGCCCTGCTCAAGGCACAAGACCCCAAGTTCAAGGCGGACAGCGAGAAAAACATGAAGGAAGGGGCGGATTTCCTGTCCAGAAACAAAACGGCGCCGGGCGTCAAGACCCTGACCAACGGCCTGCAATACACCGTCATCACCGCCGGCACCGGTCCCATTCCCAAACCAACCGACAACGTGAATGTGAATTATCGCGGCACGTTTCTGGATGGCACGGAGTTTGCCGCCAACCAGCCTCTTTCCTGCAATTTGTCGGGAGGCGTCATCCAGGGCTGGCTCGACGTGCTGAAACTCATGCCAACCGGTTCCAAATGGAAGGTCTTTATCCCGTCCAATCTGGCCTACGGCGGACTCGGGCGCCCGCCGAAAATCCCGCCCAACGCCACGTTGGTTTTCGAGATGCAACTGGTTTCGATTGATCCGGTCAAATAGGATTGAAATGGGTGTAGATCAACCAGGCCCCGAGCAGGATTCCGAAGGCGAGAGCGGCCAGGCTGACGTAAAGGGAGCCTTGCGGAGGTTGAAAGCGGAAGCCAATGGTGTGTTCCCCGGGCGTCAAGTAAACGCCGCGCATGATGTAATTGCAGACGAGCGGGGTGACCGGCTTCTGGTCAACCCAGGCGTGCCAGTCCGGGTCGGTCCGGTCGTTGAGCAGGAGGACGGCGGCGGTTTTGGCGGTGGCCTGGAGGTCAACTTCCTTCGGTTTGTAATTGACAATGCGGACCGTGCCGGGATCAGCCTGCGGGGCGGCGGCGGCCGGGACCGGGGTGTTGCTGGAGACCAAAACCGTTTTCATGGGATCAAACGTCTCGGAATTCAGCAGTCGCAGTGTGGCGGCGTCGCTGGCCGGGGATTGCCAGTCGGAATAAAGTTTGGCGCGGGGCAGGGCGTTGGTGATTTCGATCAGGGCAAACGGCCCGGTGTTGGTGATGAGCGCGGTAAAATCGCCCATGTCTTCAGCGTTGGTTACCCACGGTTTGTGGACCAGGCTGAAGCGGTCGAGAATCTGAAAGCCGTGCTGCACCGGGTCGGCATATTGGTTGAGGTAGGGCACGACGGCGGCGGGAGCGAGGAGGTAACGGGTGTTGCACAGCTTCCAAAGCCGGACGGGCGGCGCCAAATCCGACGGCGCGAAATTGTTGGGGGAGTATCTTGGGGCAAAGCTGGCCAGGATGTTGGTTTCCAGCATGGGCGGGCGCGCCAATTGGTCCAGGTCAATGGCCTGGAGGTCGTGATAGGGGAAATCGTTTTCCAGCCACCAATGGCAGGCCATTCCCAGAATAAGATCCTCGCCTTGGCAAAGGGCATAACCGCCTTCATTCGGCACCAGCTTGGCGGCCACCCGGTGTTCGTAAGGCTCGCGCTGGAGAATCTCCACGATGGGGTTCGGCGAGTATTTTTCCTTGTAATTGTAATATCGCACCCAGGGCAGGTCCGCCCGGCTTAAATCGCAGATCATGACCGCGCTCAGGACAACCCACGCCCATACCGCCCTGCGCCCGCGCAGAACTCCCGTCAGGATGCAGACCAGCGCCCCGGCCGACAGGCCCAGGAATAGCACAAACCAGCCCGCTTCCCCAATGGCGAATGCGGCGATGCGCGCCCCCCATTCCCCGGGAAATCCCTGGTGCCGGATATACTCGGTCAGGCGCTGGAGCAGATGGCGGGACGGGCCGCCGTCGCCCGCGCCATAAATCCAAAAGGCCAGCCCGGCCGCGGCAACCGCCAAACTCAGTCCGCCGATCCACCCTTTCTCAAACGCAGTAAATCGTCTTGACTCACCCGGGGCAGGGGAGGCGGCGGCAGGGGCGGCGCTTTGCAGGTGGCGCCGCCAGAGCGCCTCCAGGCCGTATCCCGCCAGGATAATCCAGGCGAGATGGAATGGATGCATGAATTTCATCGGGTTGCGGATGGTGGAGAAATAGGGGAGCTTGTAGAGCAAGGCATAAAGAAAGGAATAGCGGCCCCAGGCCGCCACCAGGGAGAAAAGAGCCGCGAGGCCCCAAAACCAGACCAGGCGCCGTTCGTTTTGGGAATAAGGCGGGTGGTCGCGCCGCCAGGTGCTGCCCAGAGCGAAGAGGGCGAGCAGGGAAACCAGCACGCCGGCGAATTCGCCCGACCCGGTATGACGCCGCTGAAATTGCAAGCGCTGCGCCGCGTTGTCCACAATGACTTCCCGGGCTTGCGCATCGTCTTCCTGCAGGATTTTCACCTCTTCCGGGGGCAGGCCAATGCCGGTGGCGATGCCGGCGCGCTCCCGGGGGTCGCTGCTTTGCAGCGCGGTCAGGCGCGGGTCTTCCGCCACCTTGCCCCAGTAAGCGCCCGCCTTGCCCTGCGTCGTGTCGTAATCTTGCAGGCGATAGCCGAAGAGACCCGGAATAATGATGCGCCAAGTCTCCAGCTTGGGCAGGCTCCACATGGTGGCTTCGGTCCAGCGCCTTTGTTTCTCCTCGGCGGTTTGTCCCATCCCGGCGACCCCTTTGATGGAAGTGCCCACGAGGGTGGAGAGGGTGCTGGCCGCGATCAAGACGGCAAAGACCACCACCAGGACGCCGACACCCAGGCTCCGGGCAATCCGCCGGCCCAGGCTGGGTTCGGTGATCCAGCAAAAGAACACCACGAAAACCGCCACATAAACGCTCAGGATGGCCCCGCTGTCAAAACCTTCCATCACCGACATGCCCACGGCCAGCCCGGCCAGCGCGGCTTTGATCCAGGTCTGGCGGATGGAGCCGGCCACCAGGGCTGCCAGCGCCAGGAAGATCATGGCCAGGGCAATGTTCCAGGTTCCCAAACCCCAGGAGGCGTCGGAAAAGCAATGCATGTTCAAGCCGGCCCCCAGCCCGCCCACCACGCAAACCATCGGGACAAACTTCAGTTGCCGGAACAACGCCCAGGCGCTGAACCCCAGCAACAACATCGTCAATGGCGCGAAAATCTTCAGATATAACTCCGGCGAAATGAAGGTCGCCAGGAGGGTGGCCAGCGTCGGCGACGAGGAGGGGATCTTCACCCCGATCCAGTTCCCGTCCATCCAATGGCCGCTGTAAGTGGCGGGCAGGCGGGCGGAGGAGGCATCGAGCGCCCCCAGCGCGGTGTCGTTGGCCCACATCACATCATAAGGCTTGAAGCCGTCGTGACACAAAACAGCCAGCGCCCCTCCCAGCAAGGCGAGGAGGAGCAGCCAGTGGCGGACGCGCCGGCTGGGTTTTGCGCCGGTCCCATCGGAGTTGGCAGACATGGGGGGAGCTTACGCGGAATGGGGCAAATGCAAACTGTAAAATGCAAAATGCAAAATGCGTTCCTGCAAAATGCGTCCCGATGCAAACGCCGGCGGTGCGCCGCCATGACGGCGTCATCCCGGTCTGGCGAAAGTTCCAATTCGGGTGAGTTGCGATTCGGGTGATCGGGGATTTTGACTGCCCAAAAACTTTTTTCTCGACAAGCCCGGCTCCGTTGCTAAAATGAACACACCCGCATTCCGGGACACCAATGCGGGTGTGTTCCTTTGCAAAGCACCCGATCTTTCCCTTTCGCACTCCGATGGAAACGTCAAACGTGCGCGGATGAACGCGCGTGGCCTGCCGGCACCGCCAGGAAATAGCCAGTTTAGAAGCGCGCGGTGAGGGCCACGCCCCAGGTTTCCGGATCGCCGGGCTGTAGAATCAAGGAGCTAAAGCCCGAGGCGGCGCCGGGGCCGGCCCCAAAGTTTTGGGCGTTGCTGAAGTAATGGCGGTCGAAAACATTCCGGGCGAACAAACAGGCTTCAAAATTCCTGGTCTCAACGCCCACCTGCACGTTGACCAGTTCATAGGTGTCTTGCACGGTTGGCCCGGTCAATGAGGCGCCGCTGTCGTCCAGGTGATAGCGTCCGACGCCAATCACGTCGCCGCGGATGTAGGCGTGCCAGGGGAGGCGCCAGGTGGCGGACACATCGGCGGTAAATTCCGGGACGAAGCTGATGGGCTGGCCGGCGAGCTGCGCGGGCGCGCCGCTGCTGCTGTCAAGAAAATTCTCATAAGTGGCGCAGGTGTAACCGGCGGCCGCGCTCAACTCCAGGTCTTCCACCGGTTTGGCCGCCAGTTCCAGTTCCGCCCCGTAGCTGGCCGCGCGATGGGCATTGAGCAGGCTGGCGATCAGCGGATCCAAAGGCGAGATCCGGATGACCTGGTAGCCCCTGGTATCCGTGTAAAATAACGCCGCGCGGGTGGTGTACTTATTGTCGTCACACGAGTTCTTCAAGCCCAATTCGTACTGCCAGGACCGGGCCGGCTGATACGCATTATTGTTGATGAAGGAATTAAACCCGCCGCTTTGATAACCCTGGGCGGCGCTGGCGTAGATTTCGGTTTTGGGTGTGAAATGCCAGGCGACGGCAAACTTGGGCTGCACGGCGGAGAAGTCCGCGGAAGCGTTGACCGGAGACGGACCGCCCAATGGGTTCACCACGGTCCCGTGGATGGACCGGTTGTCAAAAGTGGCGCGGAGTCCGGCAGTCAAATCCAGTTTTTCAAAAAGCGTGTAAGTGCCCTGTCCGAACAGAGCGTAGGTTTGCCCGTCCGAATCGGTCACGCTGGGCGTGGCGCCGACGTAGCCCGAATCGGCGCGGAGGTCATTGTCCAGGAAGTAGAAGCCCCCCAGCCCTTTGAACGGATCGGCGGCGTCCGGGGATTTGACATGGAACTCCTCGCCCCATTGTTCGATGCGGGGCTGGCTGAACCCTTCGATGGAAAGCGGGGGCGGCAAGGCCGAAAAATCGAAGTCCTGCAAAAGATTCTGCCTCCAGTCCCGGTGCGTGGTGACAGATGAGACCAGGGCTGGACCAGCGTCGTAGGAAATCTTCAGCGCCTGGTTGTCATCCGCGGCATTCACGATTCCGTCCACATTCCGATTCACGGCGAATGGACTGGGATCGGGCGCCGCTGTCGGATAGGGCGGCGCCGCCGGCGGCGGCAGGACAAATGTAAATGTCCCCGGCCGGTAAGTGGGAATAAATCCGTCATGGAACCGTTCCCCCGTCGCGCTCAACGCGATTTTCCACGGTTCGCTCGGCGTCCAAACCAGTTCCGCCCGCCCGCTCAGGGTGTCCTGCGTGTCGGGATAGTCATTGTGAAACAAGTTGTGAACATAGCCATCGCGAAAACCGTAAAGGCCGGACAAATTCAAGTAGAGTTGATTCCTGATCAGCGCCCCGCCCGCGCCGATTTGATAACTCTCCGCGTTGTCATCGCCAAAACTCAGCGTGCCGGAGCCGTGCCAGTCGTTGCCGGGTTGCCGGGTGGTGATGTTCATCACCCCGCCCATGCCGCTGGCCCCATAAAGCGTTCCCTGCTCGCCCCGCGCAAACTGGATGCCAGCCACGTCATAAAGCGGAATGTCCCGGGAATTGAGATCAAAATAGGGGACATCGTCCACGTACATCCCGATCACCGGTTCGCCAACCCCGAAACTGTTCTCACGCAAGCCGCGGATGGAGAACTTGGGCGTGCGCGCGTCATTGGCGCCGAACACCGTCAGATTGGGCGTCTCGGCGGTCAAATCCCGCACGGAGGTGATTTCGCCGGGCTGCACCTCATTGCCGGAGACTGCCGTGGTGGCGCTGCTGTCGGCCTGCGGCACGGCGGCTGGGGCGGCGCCCTCCACTGTCACCGGCGGCAACTGGCGGACCTCATTCGTTGGTTGGGCGGCCAGGGAAAAGAGGCCGAACTGGAGCAGGCCGGCGATGGCGGCGGTTCTAAGATGTTTCATTTTTCGTCACGTATGCCTATCTGATTCGCGCGGATATAACCAGTCTGGCGCGAAATTTGCAATGTACTTTTGGCGTTTTGTTTGTCCGAGAACCGGCGCGATTTTCAACGTTTTGCTGAGAGATTTTGGCCAGGGCCGCTCTAAAATCGTGGCGGCTTTCGGCAGAAAGCCGCTGAATTTCCGCATCCCCAGCGATTTAGCGGCAACTTTAGAGCAGCCCTGCTTTGGCTGTCCGCAAACTTTTTTTCTCGACAAAACCCGCTGCGTTGCTAAAATGAATACATCCACATTCCACCACTTTAATGTGGATGTATTCTTTTTTCAAGAAAGCCAACAGCACATCTTGCACGGCGATGGAAACGCCAGCCGTGCGCTGCGCGAGGGCGCGCGGCTTTTCAGCAAGCACCGCTGCTTTGGCAGGCCGCCTGCCCTCACGCGGCGTTTGGACGTGTGAATTTGGAGGCGTGAAATAGGGAGCAATCCCGCCTACTGAGCGGCGCGGGAGAGACGGTCGGCGATGGCGCGCCAGGTCTCGCGCGCGGGCGGGGCTTCGACGACGATGAGGACGGCGCCGGCTTCGTCGCATTGATGGAGTTCGGCGTAGAGAGCGCGGGCGAACGCTTCGGCGTCGTGGGGGAGCACGGCCACCCGGCCAAAATCCCCGGACAGCGGGAGTTGGCTGTGGGCTATGATGCAGGTCTTTTCGGGGCCGGTAGGGCGAGACTCTGTCGAGCTGTGACTCGATTCTAATCCGGTAGGGCGAGACTCTGTCGAGCCGACAATCGTGCTGTGCGCTATGACACAAGTCTTTTCCAGCGGAAAACCAAGCGCCTGCACTTGGGAGGACAGATCGGCCAGGCCGCGCCATGAGAGGATGACCAGTTTCGCCCTTGGCGCATAGTGTTTGGGCAGCATTCCCGGACTGCGCAGGATGGTCTCGGCGTCGGCGGACCAATCGGGTGCGGCTGGCAATTCCATTTCTCCCAACACGGCCAGCAAGGATTCGGCATGGATCATGCCGGGCCGCAACAGGCGCGGCCTCGTGGCGGCGAGGTCCAACACAGTGGACTCCAGGCCTACTTGCGACGGGCCGCCATCCACAATGAGGGGGATTTGGCCGGCGAAGGCTCTTTGCACATGCCCGGCGTTGGTCGGGGAAACTCGATTGGCCGGATTGGCGCTGGGGGCGGCCAGGGGAAAACCACACGCCCGTATGACCGCCTGAATAAATGGATGTGAGGGCCACCGGACGCCCACCGTCGGGCCGCCGGCGGTGACCACGTCCGGAATTCGCGGCGCACGGGGCAAAACCAGGGTGAGCGGGCCGGGCCAGAACGCCCCGGCCAATTTATCCGCCACAGGCGGCCACACGGCAACACAGTCGCGCGCCAGTTCCAATCCCGCAACGTGAACAATAATGGGATTGCGCGCCGGCCGGCCTTTGACCTCATAAATGCGGGCGACGGCGGCGGCGTCCCAGGCGTTGGCGGCCAGGCCATAAACGGTTTCCGTGGGCAGCGCGACCAATTGCCCGGCGCGCAGCAATTCGGCGGCGCGTTCCACCGCCTCCGCGAAGAGCGCGGCGGTGTGCGTTGATAAAACGACCGTGTTCATGGCGGTGAAGAGTGAACACCGAACCGCCGCCATGCAATGATGAATCGGCAGTGTCCTAATTTGATGTAGCGTCGGCGCTGCGCGCCGATTTCGAGCCACAGGCTCGACGCTACAAATTAGGCCACTGCCGGTGAATCTGAACGCTGGCAATCTCCACCGGATGTTCTAATGTTCAGGGGTGCTGGAAATTTTGACGCAACAACTGGCTGACCGGCAAACGCTGACCGACACCGAGGTGGCGCGCGCGGTGCAGGCCTTGACCCAGCCGGACGTTGCGCCGCAGATCAAGGCTGAATTCCTCACGGCGCTGGCGCGCAAAGGGGAAGCGGTTTCCGAAATCGCCGCCTTCGCGCGGGAATTGCGCGCCAAATCCATCGCGCCGCCCCTGGACGCGGAAACCCGCTCGCGCCCCATGCTGGATGTTTGCGGCACCGGCGGCGACCGGCTGAACACGTTTAACATCTCAACTACCGTCGCGCTGATCACGGCTGCCGCGGGCGTGACGGTGGCCAAGCACGGCAACCGGGCCATCACTTCACAAGCGGGGAGCGCGGATGTGCTCGAAGCGCTCGGAATCAAGATCGAACTGGAGCCGGAGGAGGCCGCGCGCGGTTTGCGCGAACATCAGTTCGCCTTTTTTTTCGCGCCCAAATATCACCCGGCTTTCCGCGAAATTGCCCCGGCGCGAAAACTCTGCGCCGCCCGCGGCCAGCGGACAATTTTTAATTTTCTCGGTCCCCTCCTCAATCCGGTCCGCCCGGCGGCGCAATTCATCGGAGTGCCGCGGCCGGAATTGTGCCGGCCCATTGGGCAAGTGCTGCAATTGCTGGGGGCGCGCCGGGGCATGGTGGTTTCGGGCCAGGTTTTTGCCGGCCAGACGGTCGCGCATTTGGACGAGCTTTCCACTTTGGGCGACAATTGCGTTGCCGAGTTCTATCACGAGCGCGGATTTTCTGTTTCCACGTTGTCCCCCAGACATTTTCCCGTGCAACCGGCGGCCCTGGCGGACCTTGCCGGCGGCGACCGGCAGGCCAACGCGGAAATTGTGCGGCGCTTGTTGCGGGGCCAGGACCGCGGGCCGAAACGCGACGCCGTGTTGTTAAACTGCGCGGCCGCCTTATTCGTGGCCGAGAAAGCCAAGTCGCTCACCGACGGCTGGGAATTGGCCGCGGAGTTGGTGGATTCTGGCCGGGCCTTGGCCAAGCTGGAGCAATTGGCTCGCGTTTGGAAATAACCGACTCGCCCCACTCCCGCCCAGCGGCACGCCAGGGGTCACCGAAGCGGTGCCCCTTTTCGTTCCATCAATGGTGGTTGTATCAAGACTCTTAGCGGTTGAGCAGCTTAAGGCTGACTGACCGTGTAGAAGCGCACCGCGTTCGTCCTCGGGATCGGGTCAGTGAACTGGAAATGTCCCGCCGGGCTTTCGGTCGGATGCCCCAGGATCTGCCACTGGTTTAGCGGCAAGGTCACATTGGTGGTGCCATGCACCGTGTAGCTCAAGCTGGGCGTGTTGGTGAAAGTGAATTCCAGATTGCCTGCACTCAGCGATACGCCACCAAGAGCCGGCGGAGTAACGCCGGCGATGGTCTGAATGACTGCGGCAGCGCTGTAACCCGTGGCAGTGACTACGATATTTCTTGGTCCCGATCCTTGCAACAGGACGGATTGGGCCGGGTTAAATACAATCATGCCCGATTGATTTGTGTTGTAGGCCGCCGGCGCAAGAGTGGAACCATTCACGGTGATGCCGGTGATGGCGCCATGCCAGGCTGGGTCGGCCGGGGTGTTTGTGACAGCAAATGTGCTGCTGACACTAGCTCCATTTTGAGCCGTCAAAACGGGCGGCGGAATAAGTTCCGCGGCATGAGGCGTCGCTTGCGGCACAAAGGTAAGGCCTTTGAGGGAAGCAGATCCAGTGGCGGTGTAGAGCAGGTTGCTGGAAGTGATGTTAATGTTTTGGTTCCAGCCAGCCGAATCCGTGACCCGGACGATGCTGTTGTTCGGCGTGCCTCCGCCGCCCGTGGTATAGAACAGGTTGACGCCGCCGTCGCCGTTGGTGGTGGCAAACAGACCGTCAACACCAGTGGAATTGGTGAAGGAACCGTTTGTAACCCAATTACCGCTGACCAATGAAAACTTGTTGATAACGCCCACCGTCGCGCTAATCTGATCGTTGACATAGAGTATGCCGTAAGAGGTGCCGCCGTTGGTGGATACCAAGTAAAAATCCTGCGCGTATTGATCGGTGCCTAAATTATTGGGGAATGTCACATCGTACAGGTCCGTGGAAGGATCAAAACCCAGGGTATAAACCTCCGGGATGCTCTCCCCGAAGACGGCTTTTTGAGTTTGGACGTAGGGAACACCGCCAAAGGTCCGTACCACCACGTTGTTGAAATTGTTCAAATTGGGTTCGGTGACAGTTCCAGTTCCGCTGGCAAACTTGCCTTGGTATAATCCGCCTTTGTCAACCGCGATCCAGGTCGCATCATCATCCAGGACGCATGCCGCGCGCGCCTCGCTGCCGCCCAGGGAGATCGAGGTGAAGGAACCCATCATAAGCTGTTTGCTGGAGTTCATGGCGGCCGTCGCGCGGTTAAGAATGTATGTTTCATCTGGAGTGGCCGCGCTCCCATCGGCAAACGCCGCAAAACAAATCAAACTCCCGTCATCACTGAGCGCCAGCCGGCCAGTGGCAGTGGCGGGGCTTTGGCGCAACGCATTCGTTCCCGTGGCGCTGATGGGCACGATGTTCACCGGCGCGGTTTGGCCGGCGGTTGAAGGATTGACTTCGATGATGCTGAAAGTCGTATTGAGGGCCACCGTGTCAATCTGCAAGACGGCCAAGTTGCCCGGCGTGAACGGAACCGGCGGCGCTCCAATCTTGAATGGAGCTGAGTTGGTGTTGAAGGTCGCACCATAACCGACCACCGCGTACGTGATGTAGGCGTTGGTAATGGGCGCTGAACCTACGAGCGTGGCTGTCAAGTTGGTGAAGGCGATCACGCCGTTACTTGACGCCTGTTGGACGGCCCCACCCAAAGTCCAGGCTCCGCTGCCGCCGACGGATGCAGTGACCGTGACATTGGGGTAGGGATTCGTGGTGCCATTGCCATATTGGTCCGAAACGAGAAAAACGGGGTTGGCGATCAACGTGCCGCCGCTGGCCGAGGGGCCGGCAGCCTGGGGGGTGATGGCCAGCTTGGTGGCCACGCCCGCCGCCAGCGGTTGGGCCACCTTCGCCGTTCCAAACCCATGCGAAATGATGGAAATGTTTAACAGGCCGCTGGCCTGGAGGAGGGAGGATTTGGCAGGATTGAAGATGATTTCGCCCGCATTGGTCGTAATGTATGCTTGGTTCGACAAAATCAAGCCGTTGACGTAGATGGCAGAGAGGTTTGTGCGCCATGCGGGATTATCCGTGTAGGTGTTGGTGAACGGGTGGTCCACCGTGGCATTGGGATCAAAGGCAATTGCCGGCGCCGGAGTGCCCGAAGTGCCGCCGACCGTGACGTTGTCAAAACGCCAGTTGCCCGAAAGGTTGTTGTATGCTCCGCCCAGGTAATTCTGACAATCTGGGCCGGTGGCGGCGTTGACAACCCTGAATCCAAACAGCCGATTGTTGGCCGCCGCAGGAACACCGGTTAGATCCACCACCATGTTGTTATACCAGCCCTGGCCGAAAGTCTCATAGAAGTAAGTTCCGGCCACCAAGTTCGGGTCGCTGGAATTGTTGAGGATGTAGGCGGGATTGGCTCCATAAAAGAGGCTGTTGGCGACGTTCGTGGCAGCCCAGCCGTTCGTGGTGTACTCCACAAAGAATTTGTCCGGGGCCTGGGTCGTAAAATAAATATCGAAATTAAGAATAAGGTTGCTATAACCAGTCGTGTCCACATCAAACTCGGCGCCCTGGCTGCCAATGGGCGCGGCCGAGTTCCATCCGCTATTGGGCACACCGGCGGCCGTGTTCCCGCCGCGAACCCGCCAGCAATACGATCCCGCTCCGGTGGAGGCCCCAGCCTGAGCCAGGACATCAGCCCAAGCGAGACTGTTGGTGTCGGGGACGCTCGGAGTGCTGTCGGAAAACGTATAATTGTTCGTCATGCCCAATACGACCGCCGTTCCCGAACCTGTGGTGGGCGCCGGACTATTATAGGGCGGCGCTACGGTGCCGTTGAGATCAAAGTCCCAGTCCGTGATGATATTAATGGTGGCGCCTTGAATGATCACATTGTCCAGACTCCAGCTTCCGGAATTGTTGTCGTAAATTGCCCCGGCGGTGTTCACACAATCCGTTCCGGTGGAAGCATTGACGATGCGGATGGCAAAGCTGGAGTCGTTGTCCACGCCGGAGAGGCCGCTCAAATTGACCGTGACTTGGTTGTTCCAGCCGCTGGCCAAATGGATGTAAGTGCCGCTAACCGTATTGGTGCTGGCGGTATTGGTGGCAATGACGCCGGAAGCCGCCGAAGCGATGCTGGCGTTGAACCAATGGCTGCCGTCAGTGGAATATTGCACTTGCAAATTGGCCTCCGCGTCCGCCGTGGCATAAACATCGAATGAAACTTCGATTTTGTAATAACCAAACGTGCTGCCATTGAACTGGGCGCCTTGTGTGCCGATGGGAGCGTTGGTTGACCAGCCGTTGCCGCGACTGCCGTTGACGGTGCTAAAACCGCGAATACGCCAGCAATTGGGGCCGCCGGAAGAACTGCCCGCCAGGGACTGGATGTCCGGATCGCTGGCGCTGTTGGTGTTGTTGTAGCTGTTGTTCATGCCCAGGGCGCTGGCCGTGCCCAGGCCGGTCGAGGGCTGGGGACTGCTGTTGATGCCGATCGCCAAGTTGTCAAAAGTCCAGGCCGTCAGTGTCGTTTGAGCCTGGGTGGCCGCCGCTGAGGCGAGGAAAAGCGCCGGGACGAAGAGGATGAATTTGTTTTTCATTTATTTTAGCGGTGTTTCGTTATTTACGCACGTTGCTTAGGCACCTCGCCGGATAACTGTTTGGCCAGCAAAGCGCACCCTATTAGTAACAGAAAATTGCAACAAAGCAACGACGGTGCGGTGACGTTTGTGTTACATTGCTCGCTGCCGCGGATCGCCTTGCTGGGTCGGGGGGATTGAACTACAAATGTCACATGATTGTAGCACAAGTGTCACAGGTTGGAAACACGAATGTCACATTCTAGAATTTGCCATCTTCCGCAAACCGGCCTAGTTTGTCTTGTCTGGTCGTGTTTCCTGCTGCAGGCAATAAATGAAGTCAAACGAAAATAAACGCTGCGGATTTACTTTGATTGAGCTTTTGGTTGTCATCGCCATTATTGTCATTCTGGCCGCGATGCTCTTGCCGGCTCTCTCATTGGCCAAGAGCAAGGCGCAACAATCCGTGTGTTTGAGCAACCTGAAGCAGTGGGGGTTGGCAGACAATATGTATCTGGACGACAACCGTCAGACGATCCCCTACCCAAGATATCAGGACGAATATTCCGCGTCCGAAGAGCAGGACAACCCGATCTGGCTGGCCATTGCAGGCTTTCATAATCAAAATGAAGGCGACGATGTCTGGTTCAATGCCCTTCCTGCCTATGTCGCCAGCAAGCCCCTCTACATCTGGGCGGAGGACCCGACCTATTTTTATGGTTCCCCGTCCATATTCACTTGCCCGACGGCTTTCAGCCAAGGCATCGCTGCCCAGGACCGGGTGGCGGCGACAGAGGAGTATGACATGATTCCAGGTCTCCGTCCGTTGTTCCAGTATGCGATGAACTCAAAGTCCATCGCCAACGAGAATATCAGCCTGGGTGGGCCAACGGTCCTCCGAATGCAAATGGTGGCCCATCCCTCGGCCTTTGTCCTTTTTGCCGAGGTTCGCAACCGATCCGCCGAGCAACCATTTTATCCGTTGGGCGATCCCAATCAGTTTCTCCTGGCCACCCCGCAATGCTACACGACGCGCTTTTCCTCACGGCATAATCAGGGCAGTCAAATCACCTTCGGCGACGGCCATGCAGCTTACTACAAATACCCCTATGTCGTATCCGACGGCACCGCCATTGCCCCATCTGGTCCGACCGCTGGCCAGCCGGTCCCCCCCGGTCACGACCCGGGGCGTACCGACGTCAACTGGGATTGCGCAGGCTATCCGGTCCTCGATTAGAGCGCGCTGGAGGCCGAGGGGTCCCGCATAATCGCATATTCTCGTTTTCTTCCCGCCTGTCGCAGCGGGTTCGCCGGAAAACCGTTGCAGCGGTATTCTCGCGCAGGTCAGTCGAGACCTAATGCCGCCCCGGTCTTCTCCCAAGGGAGCAGCGGCTCGTTCCCGTTGTCGGCGGCACCGGTCTTCAGGCACCATTTATCATTTAGCATTTGGCATTTCAGTCTCGGTCCCGCAGGTCTTTCAAGCAGCTTGGTGCCGGCGCATGCCGTCAGCGACTTGTTGAACAGGAAATCGCCCCGCAACAGAAAAACAAAGGTTTATGCCCGCAGATCACGCAGATGGACGCAGATGAAGAATGCGTGCTTTCCCTATCTGCGTCAATCTGCGTCAATCTGCGGGCAATTCCGGATTCGGCCGCGTTTTGCCGCTTGGATCGTCTTGGCACGGGTGCTTTTAACGCAAAGGCCCAGCGCGGCAAGCCGCAACCAAATGATTTTCCGTTCGGATACCGGCTGACGTTTCAATGCGCGGGATCGTTCGGACGGGCCGCGCCGGGCCTTGGATTAGAAAAGAGTGGAAGCGCCATCCGATTTGAATAGTGTCGGATGTATGAACGACCAACCTATCCACGACAGCGCTTCCAACAGCTTTGTACTCAAACATGCCCCCCGTGTCATCGGCATTCTTTCCGGCTTTGACCGGCTGCGGCTGCGCGGCACCTTGCGCCAGCTCTATTGCGCCACCGTCATGGAGGCCTGTCTCAACGCCTGCCGCATTTTGATAAAAGATTTTGGCCAATTGGTCGAGCGCACGACCGCCGCCGTCAAAGAACGGGCCAAAGCCTTGGCGCAGCAAACCGCCCGGCCTTTTATCTTTGTTCCCTCCAGCCAGACCAGCAAAGAGGATTTGGTGCGGGGCATCGCCGCCAAGGACAACATCACCGAGGGGCTCATCGCCGTGCTCAAGGCCGTGGAGCCCTGCAAATCCTTCCAAGTGTTCAAGAATGCGCAGACCAAACACATTGAGACTAAAGGGGTGCCACGCAAGTGCAGCCATCTTTATTTTTACTATGAGCATCCGCTCTTCGGCTTCATGCATGTTCGCCTGCAAACGTGGTTTCCGTTCCAGGTGGATATTTGCCTCAACGGGCGTCATTGGCTGGCGCGTCAGTTGGATCGGGCCGGCATCGCCTACCAAAAAAAGTGTCGAAGGGGTCAAACAATAGTGTTGTCCATTGCATGTCGAAGGGGTCAAACAATAGTGTTGTCCATTGCATGTCGAAGGGGTCAAACAATAGTGTTGTCCATTGCATGTCGAAGGGGTCAAACAATAGTGTTGTCCATTTTGGCTCG
>Ga0326728_10011262_pt1 | contig 20529 bp, 18 predicted proteins | sample MB3enrmetagenome_FD_207602 | JGI IMG/M metagenome (GOLD analysis project Ga0326728, IMG submission 207602) | Lab enriched peat soil microbial communities from McLean, Ithaca, NY, United States - MB31MN | ecosystem: Environmental > Terrestrial > Soil > Wetlands > Peat | place: USA: New York... | reverse complement strand
ACCCACAGCCAACGCCGCACCCGCACAAACCTTGGACACGAACTTCGGGAACACGCGGTGGTTTCCGAACATTACGGAACCCTATATGGTCCCCTATGTTCCCGAAGAAAAGATGAGCAACTCGGAGCGCCTGAACTCCCTTCTCAGCGACGGCAAGTTGCACCTCGCTATACCCGACCTGATCGAATTGGCGCTCGAGAATAATCTGGATATCGCGGTGGCACGCTATAACATCGCCTTTGCCCACACGGACATTCTCCGCACCCAGGGGGGTGGCGCCGCCCGCGGTTTCTCGGGATCATTCACATCCGGAGCGCAGTTCTCCGGCGCCATCGGCAGCAGCGTCAGCGCCGGCGGCGGCGGAGTGGGCGGCGGCGGAGCGGGTGGGCTTTCCGGCGGCGCCACCGCCACGCAATTGGGGGGCAGCTCCCTAGACCCCCAAGCCTTTTTCTTCTACGGATGGGACCGCAATACCACCCCTCTGGGCACCACGGTGGTGACGGGCATTCCCTCTGAGACCTCCCAAGGGTCGAGTTACACCTCGGGCATAAGCCAGGCATTCCAGACGGGAACCAGCTATGAAGTCGTGCTGGGGGGAGCACGCGGCGCCAATAACTCGCTCACGCCCGTCTTTAACCCTTATGTCGACACTTTCCTGGCGGTGGGCTTTTCCCAACCCTTGTTGAATGGATTTGGACGACGCGCCAACTCCTATCAAATCCGCCTCGCCAAGAACGATCTCAAAATCGCCGATTCGGTGTTTCGCCAGCAGGTCATCCTCACTCTGGGTACGGTTCTGAACGAGTATTGGGATTACCTCTCCTTCCAGGAAAATGTGCGGGCGAAGGAGGAAGCCCTGACTTATTCCCAAAAGCTCCTGGAGGACAACAAGAAACAGGTGGAAATTGGAACTCTCGCGCCTATTGAAGTAGTGCGGGCGGAATCCGAAGTGGCTTCCGACCAACAAGCCCTGATTGTGGCCCAGACCAACCTGCAACAGCAAGCCGAGCTGCTCAAGACGGCCCTGGCCCGGCAAGTGGGCCCGGACTTGGCCGCCGCCCAAATTGATGCCCTAGACAAACTCCCCGAACCCCGGCCGGATGATGTTCCCAGTCTGGATGAGGCGCTGAAGCGGGCCTTCGCCAATCGCCCCGAAATCGAGCAGACCGAATTGAAATTCCACGATCAGGACATGACCATCGCCCATGCCCGAAACGCCCTGCTCCCTTCTCTGGGCATCTTCGGCACCTACATTGCCTCCGGCCTCTCCGGTGATCAAGTTGTCTGCCCACCGGGGTCAAGTTTATATCTTCCGAGTTGTATCCAACCTAATGGCACGGCGGTGGCTCCCACTGGGAAGAATTCGGGGGGCGTTACCCAAGCCTTCAGCCAGACCTTTCAAGGCAACTACCCCAACTACTCTTTCGGCATCAATCTCTCCATCCCCATTCGCAACCGGTCAGCCCAGGCCGACATGGCCCGCGCCCTCCTGGAGCGGCGTCAATATGACACCCAACTACAACAATCGAAGAATAATATTGCCCAGGCGGTGCGGACGGCGTTGATTGGAGTGGTTCAAGCCAAAGCTCAGATTAATGCCACGGAGAAAGCCACGATCCTTGCCCGCCAAACCATGGAGGCCGAGGAAAAGAAATTTCAATTGGGCGAATCCACGGTCTTCCTGGTTATTACGACGCAACGCGATTTGGAAACCGCCCAGGGGAACGAAATAACGGCACGCTCGACTTACGCCAAGGCCATTACGGCTTACCAGCAGGCGGTGGGAACGATTCTCACAGATTACAACCTGGAATTGAATGACGCCATACAAGGGAGCGTGGCCCACCCCCTCAATATTCCGGGCTCGGCGGCAACCGCTGCGCCGGTGAAACTGAACTAGCCGCCTATGAGCAGTAGGCAGAAGGCAGTAAGCAGTAGGCAGCGCGTGCCCTTTGCGAGCTCCGGCAACCCGGGAAAAGGCACTGCTCAGCTACCCCTTCGCACCGAATGACTCAATTTGTTGCCTTGGAAGGTTTTAGATGACCTGATGAACCGATGGCCCGATGATCCGATTGCCCAGTTTGACTTTGAATCTGCCCCTGCTCTAACATGCGATAGGGGCGGAAAATCATCGTGATTGAAGACAAGAAGGCCGGCGCCGAAGTCGCAAGCGAGCAACCCCGCCGCCAACCCTCTCCCGGCGAAAAACGCTGGGAGGAACAAACCCTCCGGCCAGCCCTCGAAAAATCCCCGGAGCGGCAGAAGGAATTCACCACCCTTTCTGGCGTGCCCATCAACCGCCTCTATACGCCCGCTGATCTTTCCGATTTCGATTACTCCCAGGACCTGGGTGACCCCGGCGAATACCCCTACACGCGGGGAATTCATCCCACGATGTATCGCGGCAAGATTTGGACAATGCGCCAGTTCTCCGGATTTGGGAGCCCCGAGGACACCAACCACCGGCTGCATTACTTGCTGAAGCAAGGCCAGACGGGCCTTTCCATTGCCTTTGACCTGCCCACGCTGATGGGTTATGACAGCGACCACGCTCTGGCCGAGGGTGAAGTGGGCCGCTGCGGCGTGGCCGTTTCCTCGCTCGCGGATATGGAAACCCTGCTGGCGGGCTTGCCCCTCCAGCAAATAACCACCTCCATGACCATCAATTCCCCCGCTGCCATCATCTGGGCGATGTACCTGGTGGTGGCGGAAAAAAGTGGTGCAGACTGGAAAAAGATTTCCGGCACCACGCAGAACGACATCCTGAAAGAATACATCGCGCAGAAAGAGTACATTTACCCGCCTGCTCCTTCCATGCGCCTGGTCGTTGATACCATCACCTTTGGGGCGTGCGAGGTGCCGCGCTGGAATCCCATCTCCATCAGCGGCTATCACATTCGCGAAGCGGGCTCGACGGCCGTGCAGGAACTGGCGTTCACTCTGCGCGACGGAATCGAATACGTGGAGTGGGTCTGCCGGGCGGGCATGCCGGTGGATGAATTCGCCCCACGCCTGAGTTTTTTCTTCAACGCCCACAGCGATTTGTTTGAGGAAGTGGCGAAATACCGCGCGGCGCGCAAAATCTGGGCACAGGTTATGCGCGAGCGGTTTGGCGCCACCAACCCGCGCTCCTGGCTCTGCCGCTTTCATACCCAGACGGCAGGCTGTTCGCTTACCGCGCAGCAACCTTACAACAATGTGGTTCGCACCACCCTCCAGGCGCTCGCTGCGGTGCTGGGCGGAACGCAATCGCTGCACACGAATTCCCTCGATGAGGCGTGGGCATTGCCGACGGAGGAAGCCGTCACCATCGCCCTGCGCACCCAACAAGTCCTGGCCCACGAAAGCGGTGTGACCAACACCGTCGATCCCCTGGCCGGCTCCTATTTCGTCGAGAAGTTAACCTTGGAAACGGAGCGCGCTTGTTACGATTACTTCCAGAAGATTGATGCCATGGGCGGCATGGTGCCCGCCATCGAGCGCGGATATCCGCAAAAGGAAATTCACGACGCCGCGTATGCCTACCAAAAAGCCGTCGAATGTAAGGAAAAGATTACCGTCGGCGTCAATGATTACGTGATGGAGGAGGACCGCCCCATCAAGCTTCTGGTCATCGACGACAGCGTGGCGCGGCACCAGGTGAAAAAGTTGGAGGAAGTGCGGCAAAAGCGCGATAATGGCCGTGTCCAGCGGGCGCTCGAAGCACTGGGAGGCGCTGCCGCTACCGACGCGAACTTGATGCCTTACATCTTGGAAGGTGTGCGCGCTTACGCGACCGTGGGCGAAATGTGCGATGTGCTGCGCAAGGTGTTTGGTACTTACGAGGAGCCGGCATTTCGCTAAAGCGCAATTATGAATTCGGAATTATGAATTATGAAATAGACACTACAGGCGGTGTAGCACGGACCTGTTTTGTATGTCCGCGTTACAATTGCTGGGGAAGGATCAAGAGGAGAGTTTTGCATGGCAACCAAGACCCTGCTAACAATTGAGCAATTCGATCAGCTCCCCATCCGAGAAGGAATTTTTTATGAACTCAACGAGGGGGAGGTCGTCACGATGACCGAGCCGATGCCTCGACATAATTGGGTAAGAGACAACATTGCCCGTCTTACGGGGAACTTTGTCGAAGAACGAAAGCTCGGCAAAGTGTTTTTGGAAACCGGCTACCGACTCTCGCCCGAAACCGTACGAATTCCGGATGTCTCCTTCGTTCCGGCCGACCGGATGCGTGAAATTGACCTGGACAAACGCATTGAAGGCGCTCCCGCGCTCGCCATTGAGGTCGTTTCGCCCACCGATCTTGCGGAGGAATTGACGCAGAAGGTCAAACAGTACCTCGCGGCCGGGGCTAAGGCGGTATGGGTGTTCTACCCCAAGACCCGAGAAGTGCAGGTTTTCCGCGCCGACGGTGGGAGCTTTGTCCGCCGGGAACAGGAGACCCTCGAAGACCCTGACATACTCCCGGGCCTCTCCCTCGATTTGAAAACAGTGTTTGACCAACAGTGAGCTGCCCAATGTCTGATCGACGCATTCGCGTGCTTGTCGCCAAACCCGGCCTGGATGGACACGACCGTGGGGCCAAGATTGTGGCGCGCGCCCTCCGTGATGCGGGCATGGAGGTCATTTACACCGGCTTGCGTCAGACCGCCGAGCAGATTGCCAGCGCTGCCGTGCAAGAGGATGTCAACGCCATCGGCATCTCGATTTTGTCGGGCGCGCACAACACCATTATTCCACGCATCTGCGAACTGCTGCGCGCCGAGGGCATGGGGAATGTCCTTCTGGTGGTGGGAGGCATCATTCCCGATGAGGATATTCCGGGCTTGAAGCAAGCCGGCGTCGCCGAGGTCTTTCAGCCCGGTGCGTCCACGCAGACTATCGTCGATTTCATCAAGAATAAAGTGGCTGGTGGCCGGTATAAATCTAGCCACTAACCACTAGCCACTAACCACTCTTTTCACCATGGAGCTCTCGAGTTATAACTCCGTTGCCGTGCTGACGTTTCCGCCAACCGCTGGATACCCGCGGTTGACCGCCGCGCTTCTGGGGGAGCTAGACGATCTCCTCGAAGAAGTCAGAGGCGCCGGCCTGTTTGGCGGGGTGGTGATCGCGGCCAACGCCAAATCATTTGCCACGGGCGCGGAGATTGAAGAAGTCGCTGCGGCGGAGGGGCTCCGCGGGCGGGAATTCGCTGAACGCGGCCAAAGCACTTGCCACCGCCTTGCGGCCTTTCCTTTGCCCGTGGTTGCGGCCATCCGAGGTTACTGTTTGGGCGGAGGACTGGACCTGGCGCTGGCGTGCCATGGACGCGTGGCCACCTACGACGCGTCGTTCGGCCACCCGGGCGCCGCCCGCGGATTGGTGACCGGCTGGGGTGGCACGCAACGATTGCCGCGCTTGCTTGGGAAGGCCACGGCGCTGGAAATGCTTCTTACCGCAGATCGCATTCCGGCCACGCAGGCTTTGAGCATGGGACTGGTCGACGCACTGACCTCTTCCCGCAACCTCATCCATACAGCAGCCAAGCGTGCCGAGGCCTTGCACGGGATGCCTGCGGCGCACATTTCTAAGCACGCGCAAGGGTAGAGCGGATTTGTTTGGAGGCCCGCGGCTTTCCCGCGCCGATCGCTGACGAGTTTCAATTTAAGATCGCACTCATGCCCAATACGCAACCACCGGAAGAAAGGCTGCCCCGCCAAGATCCCGCCACCTCACTCTCCAAGCGTGCGGCGCGCCGAATCATCCAACGTGCCTTTGTCCTGATGGGGCGCGACAAAGTTCTACGGCAGCAAATTCGTGAGTCCGAATTCACCACGCTCTGGATTGTTGAGGATTGGGAGCTGGAGTGGACCGTATTCCTTCATCGCGGGAGGTTTGAAATCGAGCGGCGGCCCGCCAAGCATCCGGATGTGACCATGTCGTGGCCCACCGCCGAAGATTTTTTTCAAGAGGTCGACCGCACCGGGGAGGCCGGCATGAAAGTTCAGATTCTTCCCGCGCCGGAGCGCCGCCGCTTTTTCGAAACGCTCCTGCGCGGATTTTTTTCCTGTCTCCGCCACGTGCTCGCCAACCCGGTCGATGACTTGGGCGAGAGCCTGCTGTAATCTCGCGCGGCAGTTTGCGGATTCCCGATTTTGCTATAGACTGCACTTGTGAACATGGACCCTCAACCCGCCTGGACCACCACCACCCTGCAAGTCCGTTACGCGGAAACGGACCAGATGGGGGTGGTTTACTACGCCAATTACATGATCTGGTTTGAAATTGGGCGCACGGACTTTTGCCGCAAGCATGGATTTGCTTACCGCGAGATGGAACAGCAGGATGGTCTCTACATCATGGTAGCGGAAGCTCGGTGCCGCTACAAAGCTCCGGCACGCTATGACGATGAAATCCTGGTGCGCACTTGTCTGAAGGGAATGCGCCGGCGCGTTCTGATCTTTGGCTATGAGGTATACCGCCACGCCACGGACGAACTCTTGGCGGAGGGGGAAACCGTCCACGTCATCACGGATCGTGAGGGGCATCCCCGTTCCCTGCCCGACAAGTACCGCGACCTGTTTGAGGCCGGACCCAAAGAAGGACTCCATGCCGCGCACCATACTTCTTGATGGCCAGCGACTCACGCGGCGCGAATTCTCCGCCGTGGTGCTGGGGAATCACCGTGTGGGCCTGTCCCCGCGCGCGCGTGTGGCGATGCAGAAATCACGCGCCTGGGTGGAAAAGATCATCGCGGAAAAGCAACTGGTCTATGGCGTGACCACCGGTGTGGGGAGCCTCTCCACCGTACACATTGACCCGGTCGCGGCCCGTGAACTGCAACTCAACGTCATCCGCAGCCATTCTTGCGGTGTGGGTGAGCCGTTGGGTGCGGCGGCGACGCGCGGCTTGCTGCTGCTACGCGCCAACACCCTGGCGCGCGGTCTTTCCGGCGTGCGGCCCCGCATTGCCGAAATGCTCTGCGCCTTTTTGAACAATGGCGTACATCCGGTTGTTCCCCGGCAAGGCTCTGTCGGCGCCAGTGGCGATCTGGCTCCGCTCGCCCACGTGGCCTTGGCGCTGGTCGGCGAGGGAGATGTGGTATTCCGAGGCCGGCGGCAGCGGGCGGTGGCGGCACTGAAATCGCTGGGCATGAAGCCCCTGACTCTGGAGGCCAAAGAGGGACTCTCGCTGGTGAACGGCACGCAGGCCATGCTTTCCGTCGGATTGCTGGCCTTGCGTGAGGCGGAGATTCTGGCCAACACGGCGGATGTCGCCGGGGCGCTATCGCTCGATGCGCTGCGCGGCTCCACGCGTGCCTTCGACCAGCGCCTGCACGCGGCGCGGCCTCATCCCGGGCAGATCATTTCCGCGCGCAACCTGGCACGGCTGAATCGCGGGAGCACGATCAACAAATCCCATCGAGGATGTTCGCGCGTTCAGGACGCTTATAGCCTGCGCTGCATGCCCCAGGTTCACGGCGCCGTGCGGGACGCCTTGAGTTACGCGCGCCAGGTTTTCGAACTCGAAATGAACAGCGCTACGGACAATCCCCTGGTTTTTGCGAGCGAGGAGGAAGTGATTTCCGGCGGCAATTTCCATGGCCAGCCGATCGCTTTGGCACTTGACCTTATGGCCCTTGCCCTGACCCAACTCGGCGGCATCGCGGAAAGGCGCGTTGACCGCATGGTGAATCCGCTTACTTCCGAACTTCCGGCGTTTCTCGCCCACTCACCCGGCCTGGAATCCGGACTCATGATGGCGCAGGTCGCCGCTGCCGCATTGGCCTCGGAAAACAAAGTGCTGGCGCACCCCGCATCGGCTGATTCTATTCCCACCTCCGGGAACAAAGAAGATTTTGTAAGCATGGGAATGGGGGCGGCATTGAAGCTGCAATCCGTCATCGCTAACGTGAAAAACATTCTGGCCATCGAGCTGCTTTGCGCTTGCCAGGCTTTGGATTTGCTCGCCCCGCTCGGTTCCGGCAAGCTGGCGGAGCAGGCCCGGGACTTGGTTCGTAAGATTTCGCCGCACATCGCCAAAGACCGGCCATTGCACGCGGACATTGCGCGCATCGCCGGCCTGATTTCGGAGGGTGCTCTCGCCGGCATCATAGCGCCGGACAGTCAAGTCTAACCCGCCATGCCAGCCATTTCCGCCACCATCATCACCCGCAACGAAAGCTCGAACATCGCGCGCGCCATCCGCTCGCTATCTTGCGTCGACGAGATTGTGGTGATTGACGCCGACTCCACCGACGGCACGCGTGAGATCGCGGCGGGATTGGGCGCGCGGGTCATCACCCACGCCTGGGAAGGCTTCGCCGCTCAAAAGAATTTTTCCAGCACCCAGGCGCAGCACGATTGGATCCTGAGCCTCGATGCAGACGAAGAGTTGGACCCCCGTGCGCAGGCTGCGGTTCTGGAATGGAAGCGCGCCGATCCCTCCGCCGCCGGATATCAGTTTGCCCGGCGGGCCCAATACCTGGGGCGGTGGATTCTGCACTCAGGGTGGTATCCTGACTACAAACTCCGCCTCTTCGACCGCCGCCGCGGCCGTTGGGAGGGCGCTTATGTGCACGAGTCGGTGGTGGTTGAGGGTCCCGTGGTGACGCTGCCCGGGGAGATTTTCCACTACACGTGCAATTCTCTGGAGGAACATCTCCAGCGGATTGAGTTTTACACGGACTTGGCCGCGCAGGAGATGTTTGAGCGGGGCGAGGGCGTAAGCTTTATGCGGCGCACGCTTGGCCCTCCATGGGTATTCTTGAATTCGTACTTGTTTCGTTTGGGTATGATCGATGGCTGGCCGGGCTACCTGATCGCCAAAATGGCGGCGCGCTACGTGCGGAGAAAATACACGAAGCTGGAAGAATTACGCAAGATCGCATGTCCACACCCATGAACGCACTTCCATTGCGCAGAATCGCCCACATTGATACCGGCCTGAGCCTGCGCGGCGGCCAGCGCCAAATGCTCTTGCTGGCGAAGGGCTTGCGCGAGCGCGGGCACGAGCAGTTTATCGTGTGCCTGGAGGGGAGCAGCCTGGAAGAGCGGGCGCAAAGAGAAGGCTTTGGCGTTTTCGCTTTGCCCGCGCACGATCCCTGGCACGCGTTCGGAGTTTTGCTTTGGCGCCAGCAACTCCAAATCTGGGCGCCGCAGATTCTGCACGCGCACGACGGCGGCGGTCAGACCGTGGCATGGCTGGCTTCTATGGGATTGCCCCTCCGGCGCGTAGCCAGCCGGCGTGTTACCTTTTTTCCCTCTGACCGCTGGAGCTACAGCCTTAAGTACAAGCGTACCTGCCATGCGGTGGTGGCCGTATCGGAGAACATCCGTGAGCTTTCCGTGCAGGCAGGCGTCCCCCGCGAGCGAATCACCGTCATACCGGATGGCATTGAAATTCCCCCGGAGTTACCAACTGCCGCCGAGAGGCTGCGCCTGCGAGCATCGTGGCAATGTAAAGATGACGATTTCGCGGTGGGCATACTGGGCGCATCCACTCCGGAGAAAGGGCAGGACTTGGCCCTCGCGGCCCTCGCGCTGCTCGCCGAAAAATTGCCCAATATGCGGCTGGTCTTCGCCGGCGATGAAGCTGCCAGCCCTGCAAACCGTTTGATACCTGGCGCCAAGCTGGACAGCGCGCGGATTCTTGACCTCGGCCCAATCGAAGGGCTCGCGAACTTCCTCCCGGGCCTCGACGTCTTCGTTATGCCTTCGAAAGCCGAAGGCCTGGGATCCTCGGCATTGTGGGCGATGGCGTATGGCCTTCCGGTGGTGGCAAGCCGGGTGGGTGGCCTCCCGGAGATTGTGGTGGATGATGAGACCGGCTGGCTGATTCCCCCCGGTTCGCCGCAGGCTCTGGCAGATGCTATTCTCATTGCCTCGCGCGATCGCGGAATGCTGGCCGAATTCGGCGGCAATGGCCGCAAACGGGCCGAGGGTTTTTCTGCTGCTATAATGGTCAGTCGCACCGAGGCTCTTTATCGTCGCTTGCTTAGCGGCGGACTACCCTAGGCGCCAGAGTCGAAGCCCGAAAATAGAAATTCGATGCATGGCTTGCGAGTCTCGAATATTAGATTCCGGACTCTTCTGGCGCCTGACACCTGGAGCAACACCGCGTGGTTACGGCATATATCATCGTTGCCCTTTTTGGACTTTGCTTTGGAAGCTTTTTGAATGTTTGCATTTCGCGCCTGCCCCGGGGGGAATCGATTGTGCTTCCCCGCTCGCATTGCCCGAAGTGCAATCATGCCATCCGTTGGTACGACAATTTCCCGCTGATCAGTTATCTGGTTTTGCGCGGCCACTGCCGCGACTGCCACGCGGTGATTTCGCCCCTTTACCCCACCGTCGAAGCCTTAACGGCCTTGGTTTTGGTTTTGAATTTCCACGCCTACGGGCTGGGACCGGAATTTATCAAATACGCTTTGTTAGGCATGTTGCTGATCGTCATTATATTTACCGACCTCCTCGACCGGCGCATTCCCCACGCCGTTACCATCTTCGGAATCTGCCTGGGGCTTGTGTTCAGCTTTTTCATCCCCGTGGATGATCGGCCGCTTGGCTGGATATTCCGCCATTGGGGCATCTACCTGGAAGGCTCCCCGGCGTCAGTTGCGGGCGCCGTCGCTGGAGCGCTGGTGGGGGGCGGGCTCTTCTATGCGGTGGGCGAGGCTTTCTACCGGTCAGGCGGCAAGCAAAAGGAGTATCTGGGATTCGGAGACGTCATGCTGATGCTGATGGTGGGAACATTTCTTGGCGTGCCGCTGACCCTGATGACGATTCTCCTGGGTTCGCTGGGCGGATCGGTGGTTGGTGTGGGCATGGGCGCCGTAAGTTCCCGCTTCCGTGGCTATGCTTGGCCGTATGGCACGTTTTTGGGAATTGCCGCAATCTACGCCAGCCTGAATGGAGGCTGGCTTCTCGACGGGTATTTGCGCTGGTCGGGAATGGCAGGCTAAATATGCATCAACAATTCAACCCGCAGCAATTGATGTTCCTTGTCGGTGGCGCCGTATTCGTGATCAGTGTCGTTCTCCTGGGGATATACCTCCTGCAAAAATCCCTCAGTCGGACTTTGAAATCCGACGAACCCAAGCGACCCAAGGTGCGCCTGGATGATGAAGCCGCCTTCACGCTCGCGACCGTCAAGGGCGTTATCGCGCAGTTGAAAGACGACCAAAAGGCAACCCTGGAGAAACTGGTTGCCGCGGAGCGCCGCGCCGAAGAGAACACCCACAAATTCGAGCTCCTCGCCCGCGAAATTGACTTCGGTTTGATGATTTTTGACGCCGAAGGCTTCATAACTTTCTCCAACCCCCAGGCGCGCAAAGTTCTTGCCGTGGACACGTGGTCGCGCCGGCGCTTTGGCGAGATTTTCCACGACCTTCCCGCCTTTTCGCAACTCATCGGTGAGTGCGTCGCGACCGGCACAGAAGTCCGGAAGAAAGCCATCGAGTTTGTAGGTCCCGACGGAAGTAAACGGTGGGTTGAGGCTTCCGTGTTGGCCACTCACGACCGCAGCGGGACGATGGAAGTCGTCGCCTGCGTGTTTCGCGAATTGCCGCCCCCGGCGGCAGACGCTTAGCTGTCGGGGGGAAATCTGGTTTCGTCTTACCAGGCCGAGTTTATTGATCCAGCCATTTGACCAGGTTTTGGAAAATCCTCAAGCCGTCTTGCGAGTACTGAGCGGGGAGCGAAGCGCGCTCGGGATGAGGCATCAGGCCGAGCACCAACCCGCTTTCATCAGTAATGCCGGCCACGGCGCCGGGCGAGCCGTTCGGGTTGCTCGGATAGTCCATGGTCGGGCGGCCGTGTTCATCGCCATAGTAGAAAACGGCGCGCGTTGCGGATGACGAATCGGAGGCACAGAGCAAGGGGCGTCCCTCTCCGTGCGCGGAAGGCATTTGGAGGACCTGTCCGGCCAAGCCTTCGGTCCACGCGCACGCTTGCGTGGAGACAATCAGCCGGACCTTGCGATCTTCAAAGCGCGCGGATTGATTTTCGATCAGCGCCATGCCGCGTTGGCCGGGGGTGCGCCCCGGCAAAATTCCTGCTTCGGTCAAGACCTGGTAGCCATTACAGATTCCCAGGAGGGGCTTTTTCGCATCCAGGAAGCGCACCAACTGGTCACGCAGCCGGGCCACGAGCATGGTGGCGAAAATCCTTCCCGCCCCCAGATGGTCGCCATAGGAAAAGCCGCCCGGGACCACCGCGGCTTGATAATCGCCGAGCCGGCTTTCTCCGCCGATCAGGTCCTTCAACAGGACCAATTCCGCTTTTCCGCCCGCCAGCTCAATCGCGGCCGCGGTCTCCTCATGGCAATTCGTTCCAGGGGCATAAAGGATGGCGGTTCTCGCCTGGCTCATTTCACCACCTCACGAAAAGTTTCACTCCAACGCTCAGCAAGTTTCGAAATAGTTTCTGCCCAAATGACTCCCCCTCGATCCACAAACGTCAAGCGCGGCTCATGGGTCACGTGGCCGATAAACTCGTGGGGAATCCCCGCAAGGTGCTCGGGAACTTCAAAGTCCGGGGGCACCTCGAGCAAACACGATCCAATAAACTCGCCGAAGAGGAATCCATCGCGCCGCGCGGCAGGGATGCCACCAAAATCCACCCGGGCACCGAGACCTGACCCGAAGGCGCCTTCAAACAGGCGCAAAAGAATTCCACCCTCCGCGATGGCGGAGGCGGAAACATAGTGGCGTCGGGCATGGAGTTCCAAGAGGTAATCCCACTGAGCCTTCATGGAATTGGCGTCATAGGCGTCAAACAAGCGATCCCCGCGCTGGCCGAAGGAGTCGGCATAAACCGTACCTCCCAGCGCATTTGCGTCATAGCGGCCCAACAACAGCAGGCGATTTCCGGCGCACTTGAAATCTTTGGTGACGATCGCCTTCACATCGTTGACTCGGCCCATGGTGGCCACGGCGAGGGTGGGCGGCACATCGATTCTTCGCCCCCCGGCTTCAAATGTTCCTGAGCTTGAATCCTTGCCGGAGATAAATGGCACGCCAAGCTCGACCGAAAGGCGGGCGATGGTCTCCACCATCTCCACCAACTCGAATGCCGTTTCCGGGCGCACGCGCGGCGTATAAAAATTGTCGCACAAAACCATTTGATGGTAATCGGCCCCGGCCACCACCGCCTTGGTGATGGCTTCCAGCATCATAAGGCGGGCCATGACGGCGGGATCGATTTCGCCATAGAAGGGATTGAAAGCCAGCGTGGTGATAATCCCGTAGGGCTTGCCGCGCAGAGGCGCAGAGACGTAAATGTTGGTGGGCATGCGATGGTTTTTGCCGGCATAAGGTCCCACCGCAGTTCGGCCCTGCACGGTGGAATCATAGCGTGTGCCGGCGGCGCTTTGGTCGGCGCAATGAAGGTGGCACAAGACGGCGCAGACCGACTTGCCCCAATCATCGGCGGTCTTGGGCGGCGGGATGCTCACAGGGACAAAATGTCGCCCTGGGGGCGCTGTGGTTAGAGGATCAATCGGGCAGGCGCCCCACAAAAAGTCCATTTTCAGGTCAACCACCAGTTCGCCCTGCCACTTCGCCTGCAAGCGGCCCGTGTCAGTGAAATGCCCGAGGACGCAGGAGGCCACCTCGAAGCGGCGCAAAATTGCCCGGGCTTCTTCCAGTTTCTCCGGCGGAACGGCCATCAGCATGCGCTCCTGCGATTCGGAGAGCAGAATTTCCCACGCGGTCAGGCTCTGGTCTTTCAGCGGCACGGCATCCAAGTTGATTTCCACGCCTGTGTCTGCGCCCATTTCGCCGACGGCGCAGGAAATGCCGCCCGCGCCGAGGTCGGTAATCGAGCGGATACACTCGCGGTCGCGCAGAATGGGGATAGCGGTGGTGAAGCGGCGCTCGGTGATGGGGTGGCCAATTTGAACGGCAGCCGATTCTTTTTCCAGGGTCTCACCGGTCATGGCGGCGGAGCTGGCGGTGGCGCCGTGGACGCCGTCGCGGCCGGTTGAGCCGCCAAACAGCACCGCAACGTCGCCGGGCCGGGGCGGGTCCTTATGCGCATACTTTCTGGGCAGGAGCCCCAGCGAGTGGCCTAGCGCAAAGCACTTGGCATAGCCCGGATGGCACCGGTAGAGGGGGTGCATCATGGGAATGCCCATGGGGTTCATGTAGTAAGCCGTGGCGCGAATTGATTCCGACACGATCAATTCCGGATGGAGCGCGCCCACCGGCACCTCGTTCTCGGGCAAGCGCGGGTCCATGGTGCCCATGACGGTGGTGCCCCCAATCGGATACGCGCCTTTGCCAAAGCCCAGGGTATCGCGAATCACTCCGCCGTGTTTGGTGGCGATTCCCCCGAACGGCGCGATGGAACTGGGGAAATTGTGCGTTTCACCTTTGATGGTCACCACCCAATCATCCACAAATTCCATCCCGCCGGCGTTATCGGTGAAGGAAGAAACCACCAGGGGATGATTGATTTCGCGGGTCGCGGCCATAAGCTTCTTCAGCAGGCCGAGGCTTTTCCACGTGGTGTGGTAGCAGTGATCGCTCCAGCTCTGCACCAGAATCTCAACCTCCGCATCCGTGTACGGCCGGCCGCGCACCTGCTCGTGCGCCTGAATCACCTTCATCTGCGAAAGCGGGGCGTACCAGGAACGTTCGCGTGACAGCGCCACAAGCTGGTCATCGCTAAGGCCATGCAATGAGACCGTGCCCACCGGATCCGGCTTTCCACTGGGCTGGAGCGTGGTCACAACTTCGTTAGGTTCGCGAATCCTCTCCACGATTTTGTTGTAGAGGAAGCGCGCCGCGAGGCTTTTTGCCTCCGCGTCGTCGAGCCCGCAGAATTGGTATCGCCGGCTCAAGCGGGCGAATTGCAATCCGTCTTCCCCCAGCGCGTGGGCGCCGGCGAGAATCGAGGGAGTCTCCGGATCGGTCACGGCCGGGCGATAAGCAATCTCCACAATAGGTCCCTGCTGGGGATCGAGTTGCGAGGTTGCCGCCGGAACCTGATAAAGCGGGTTGATGAGCAGGGTCATCAATCGCTCCAGACTAAAAGAGCCTTCCAGCCAAATGACGCGCTCAATCATCACGTTCGTCAGGCTTGTGTAACCACGCCGACGAAAAAAGCTCAGCCAGTTTCGAGCTTCGGGGTCATCCTGGGAGAGAGTATAAATGCTGTGGATCGCCATCTTCGCCTCAACGCTAGGGTTCGGGCTCGAGTGGCACGGCCATCTTGGCCATGACCATTCACGGGCGGGACCCCGATGAATCGAGGCAAGCTGCCCGTACCACTTCAAGCCACCATTGCTCGCCATCCCCGGGGTAGGACTGAAGGCACAGGGGAAAATGTATGCCACAAAACAGAGGGCCATTATAACTGGTAAAAGCAACCTTCGTCTCAACTAACGAGTCTAGAATTAGTAGGGGGGCAGGGTTGGGTGGCCAGGAAGCCCGGCCGAATCCGGAGCGGGAGTGCGGGCAGCGCCATTTTGACCAAAGGAGAGTTGATTTTGGTCTTAAAAAGGCGTAGATTCTCTTTAGGGATCGACCGCGCCGCCCCTCAAGGAAGGGTGTTATGAGAATACGTGTGAAATTTCCCGTTCTGGGATTGGTGTTTGTCTGTCTGGCCACTGCCGTTGGCTACGCCCAGCAGAAGACCGATACAAGCGACACTTCACTGGGTGACATCGCTCGCAAGCTCAAAGCGCAAAAACCCAAAGCGCCCAAACCGGCCATGGTGATCACTAACGATACCCTGCCCGCTGCCAAAGATGGCGACACCGGATTCAGCACCAGCACGGCGGCGAAACCCTCCACCGACGCCCCTCCCGAGAGCTCGGGGACGTCCGCGGCAGGTCACGATGAGAAGTATTACCGCACGCAAATGAGCAAACTGCAAGACCAACTCGAAACCCACAAACGCGAACTCAGTGTGCTGCAACAGAAGCTCGGGCAGAATAATGTCCAGTTTTACTCTGACCCCAATAAGGGCCTCCAGCAAACGTACTCGCGCGAGGACATCAACAAGAACCAGGCCGACATTGATGCCAAGAAACAGCAGGTTGCCGACGACGAAAAGGCCATCGAGGATCTGCACGACCAGCTCCGCCGTGAGGGCGGCGATCCCGGCTGGCTGCGCTAAGCGAGGGACACATGCATAGGATGACTCTGCTGTGTACGATTTTCTTGTTGAGCGTGGCCCTGCCGCTGATGGCCCATCCTCAGCAGCAGGAATCGCTGGGCGACCTGGCGCGGCAAATCCGTAATCAGAAGGACAAAGACAAGGACGCCAAGAAGGCCTCCAAGGTTTTTACCAACGATAATCTGCCGGAGGCTAAACCGGGGGAGGCCGTATCTTCACCACCGGGCCCCGTTGACACGACTCCTGCCAAGCCCGGCCAGACCGATTCCAAACCCGCTACTCCCCCGCCCGCGGAAGAAACCGGCGGTAAGAAGCCCGAGTCCCCGGACGGCAAAGCTCATGATCGGGATTACTGGCAAGGAAAGTTCAAAGCCGCACGCCAGGACTTGGCGAGAGCCAAAAGCCAGCAACAACTATCGGAAGATGAATTGAATCTGTTGCAGATTCAGCAGGCCCGGGAGATCGATCCCACCGCCAAAGCGGACCTCACCGCCAAAGTGCAGGCCAAACAATCCGAGGTTGATACCAACAAGGCGGCGGTGGATGCCGCGCAGAAAGCTCTGGATGATCTGCAGCAGGACTTCAAGGACAGCGGGGCTCCGGATGATTGGAGCAAGACGGATTAGTTCCGAGTTCACACTTTCTCGCCAACGTGCAGCGCGGCAACCCCTCCCGTGAAATTCCGATAACTCACCTTGTGGAAGCCTGCCCCTCGCAGCTTTTCTGCCAGGGCCTCTTGATCCGGAAACTGCGCCACCGAATCGGGGAGGTAACGGTAAGGGCCTTCCACTCCGGAGATCCACGCACCGAGGCGCGGCAGGACGCGGCGAAAATAGAATCGGAAGAGGGGCCCGAAGATAGGCCAACGAACTTGCGAGAATTCCAGGATGGCGAGCCGCCCGCCGCTCTTTAGGACTCGCCGCATTTCCTCAATTCCCCGAGCGTAATTGGCCAGATTTCGAAACCCGAAAGCTGACGTGACCGCATCCAGCGAACCGTCGGCAAAGGGCAGGTGGAGCGCATCGGTCTCCAGAAAGTGGACTCGCCGGCCCTGAGAAGCAGCTTTGCCGCGTGCAATCGCCAGCATGGGATGGCAAAAGTCCGCTCCCATGACCAGCCCGCGTGAATAACGACCGAGGCAAAAGCTCAAATCGCCCGTTCCGCAGCAAAGGTCAGCAACGCGCGACCCATGGCTGGCTAGAATATCCTCGAGCGCCCGCGCGGTGGCCCGACGCCAGGCGATATCGCGTCCCAAGGATAGGAAGTGATTTAGAAAATCGTAGCGATGCGCGACCGAAGCAAACATGCTGCGGACGGCGTCACGGGTGGAAGCTTCATCGCCGCCCGAACCCAGAGGACTTCCCTGCCCGGGCGCGCGCTCGGCGCTAATCATTCCACACTCCGCGCTGCACATCACGGAAAGCAGTCGCGACGGCCGCATGGGGAACATCCGGCGTCACTCGCACTTTGCCAATGCCTTCCGGCAAGACCCAATGGATTTTCCCTCCCACCGCTTTCTTATCGCGCGGCAGAAGGGCCAATATCTTGTTTTCGCTGAGGCCGCGAATCGGCGGCAGAGGCCCCACCGCCTGTACCAATCGGGCAATGCGCTTGCCCACTGCGGGCCGGAGCACGTTAGCGAGTTCCGCCAAGCGAGTGACCATCAGTATTCCCCACGCCACGGCCTCACCGTGCAGAAAGCGCCGATACCCGGTGGCCTCTTCCAGCGCGTGGCCGTAAGTGTGGCCTAGATTCAGGACGCGCCGCAGGCCCGCCTCCCGCTCATCGCGGCTGACCACGTCAACTTTCACTTGCGCGGCGCGCGCCACGAGGATTTCCAACAGGGACGTGTCCCCCGGCCCGAGGCCGGCCACTTTGCCTTCCAGCCAACCAAACAGCGCCGGGCCGGAGAGAATCGCGTGTTTGACCGCTTCATATAAGCCGGATTGAAAGGCGCGCGGAGAAAGCGAGGCCAGCACCCCGGGTTCGGAAACTACCAGGCGTGGCGCATAAAATGTGCCCACAAGATTTTTCATGGCGCGGATGTTGACGGCCGTTTTTCCCCCGATAGCGCTGTCCACTTGCGCCAGAACGGTGGTGGGCGCCTGCACGTAATCAATCCCCCGCATGTAGGTGGAAGCCACGAACCCCCCCAAGTCTCCCACCACCCCGCCGCCGAAGGCTACCAACAACGATCGCCGGTCAGCGCCAGCTTCCAGGAGTTCGGATGCGACGTGCCCAGCCATGGCAAGACTCTTGGAACTTTCGCCCGAAGGGACCAGAATGGGGCGCAATCCGGCCCAGCCCGCGTCACGCAAAAGCTGGTTGCCCCAGCGCTCCCACAGGCCGGGTTCCGTCAAAATGAATACAGATGAATACCCCTTCAGGGGCTGCAAGGCGCGCCACGCGCCACGCCCCACAATCACTTTATATTCACCCGCACTCGATTTCACTTGCAGTCGCCGCATAAGCCTCCCCGGAATTTCTAGGACTGACACCTACTCTTACAAATACCACATCGGGACCATGAAATGTAGGGGCGGTTCGCGTACCGCCCCTACTGGAACGCAGCGGGAGCGTCTCGCTCCCGCCATTCGTAGCATGGCCATCCTGGCCATGCCGGGGCACACCCTCGCAAAGGGTAGAGGTTGCGGAGCCGACCGGGCATGGCTATGATGGAATCATTCATGGTGACGCGCAAGGACAGCGGTGCGGACTTTGTGGTCCTCGGCGGAGGTATTGCCGGGATGCGGGCTGCTATTGAGCTGGCCCGGGGCGGCCGGGTTCTTGTCCTCACCAAAGATGATTTGTATGAATCCAGCACCGAGTATGCGCAGGGAGGGATTGCCGCGGCGTTGGGCGAGGATGACGAGATCACCCTTCACCTGCACGACACATTGCTGGCCGGCGACGGACTTTGCCGTGAAGAGGCCGTGCGCGTGCTGGTGGAGGAAGGGCCGCAGCAGATCTTTCAGCTCATCGACTGGGGCATGCGCTTTGACCGCAATGGCACCAAGCTGGCGTTCACACGGGAGGGCGCCCACAGCCGCTCGCGTGTTCTCCACGCGCATGGAGATTCCACCGGCAGCGAAATCCTGCGGGCGCTGATGGCCACGGCCAAGACGCTGCCCTCCATTCAGTTGCATCCTCACACCTTTGCCACCAAACTGGTGGTGGAGGGTGGGAAAGTGTGCGGAGTGACCTACCTCGACGCCGACAGTAATCTGCTCAAGCGCATCACGGCCCACGCCGTCTTGCTGGCCACGGGTGGGTTGGGCCGCACATACAAGGAAACCACCAACCCCTCGGTGGCCTGCGGCGACGGGGTGGCTATGGCTTACCGCGCCGGCGCACTCTTGAGTGACATGGAGTTTGTGCAGTTTCATCCCACCGCTTTGTTCGTGAAGGGCGCGCCCCGGTTTTTGCTTTCAGAAGCGCTGCGGGGCGAAGGAGCTTACCTGCGAAACCTGCTGCTGGAGCGCTTCATGCCCCACTACCACGAGGCCGCCGAGCTGGCGCCGCGTGACGTGGTGGCGCGCGCCATCAGCACGGAAATGCAAAAGACGCGCGCGGAGTTTGTCTACCTGGACATGACGGCCCTCGACCCGGAACAGGTCAGGAAACGCTTCCCGCGGATTTTTTCCACCTGCCTGAAGTACAACATCGATATCACCGCCGACCTTGTGCCCATTCGCCCGGCAGCCCACTACGCCATGGGCGGCGTGACCACGGACCTGCACGGCGCCACTTCGCTCCCGGGGCTCTATGCCGCCGGAGAAGTCGCCTCCACCGGTGTCCATGGCGCCAACCGCCTGGCCAGTAATTCCCTGCTGGAAGGATTGGTTTTCGGTGCTCGATCCGCCGCGGCCATGCTGAACAGGCACACGCCGCCGCCCTTCCCTTCTCCCCCGCCGAACCTGCGCGCAGAAGGCATCCAACCGGCAACACCGGCGCCCACCGATTCCCAGAAAGCGGTGGAGGAGGTACGCGCGATTCTGTGGGATAAGGTCGCCATCATTCGCAACGGCAAACAGCTATCGGAGGCAGTCAAGCGTTTGGCGGAACTCTCCCTGCCGGAACCCCCGCCCCTTTCGCGCGCCGCCTTCGAAGCCGCCAACATCCTTACCGTGGCTCGTCTGATTGCCCGCAGCGCCCTGGCGCGCGAAGAGAGCCGTGGCGCTCACTACCGCTCCGACTTCCCCCTGAAGAAGGAAATACCCCCCCCACGGCACTCGTATATTTCCAGGGATTCCCCGACCTACTTTGCGTAACAAATAAACATGAATATGCCGTAGCGCCCCCTTCGCTTTCGTCACGGTACATCTGCCGGATTGCGCATCTCTGAAACCTTGATGTGGTGTCAAGCGGATTTTTTGTTGAGCTTGATCCGCGATTGACACACCTCTCCTCGGGACTTCAGAAT
>Ga0326728_10011259_pt1 | contig 20537 bp, 12 predicted proteins | sample MB3enrmetagenome_FD_207602 | JGI IMG/M metagenome (GOLD analysis project Ga0326728, IMG submission 207602) | Lab enriched peat soil microbial communities from McLean, Ithaca, NY, United States - MB31MN | ecosystem: Environmental > Terrestrial > Soil > Wetlands > Peat | place: USA: New York... | reverse complement strand
GTGAACCGGCCGGCGATCGCGTACCCGCTGGCGCCGGTGTAGTTGTTGAAGCCGTTTTCGTAAGGCCGGCCGTAGTCGTTCACGATCGTCGAACCGAGATGAAAGCTGTCATGAAGGGGCGTTCCGCTCATGCCTCGCTCCGCCGTGTAAGTTGACTCGACGCGCACCTCGCCCCCATGTCCCACACAGGAAGCTTCGGAATCGCGGTCGAGTTCGCGTGTCAGTGCAGCGTAGAGTTTTCGCGCCTCATCCCCAAGCGGTCCTTCCCCGGCGTCTTCCATGTTCGCTGCCGCGTCTTCCAGCATGGGTCTCAAACTGGCGCGCGTCCAGGGACGCATGCCGAGATAAACATGGTCCAGAAAGCCCAGCGAATATAACCGCAGCACGGCGGGATAAATCCAACTATCCACCGGGATGTAGGGAGAACCGGACACGGATCGATCGCAATCCGGCGCCGGAGCGTCGAACGGTTTGGCTTGCGGGTTGGCACTCCGCTGCCCGCTTGAAGACGCCGCGGACAGCGAAAGGACAGCGAAGAGCAGAACCTCTCCCAGGATCAGTACATTAGAACGCATAAATAGCGGCCCGCCGCCTACTCACTCTCTCGCTGTTCGTCCTGCGGCTATGAGCCCGCTTTGTCCGGCGGCTTCTCCGCAATGGCGGGGCGTAACGAACCCTCAGAGTCACCCTAGAGCTGCACTTTCGCGCTCTCATCTTTCTCATCCGTCGCGGCTGTGCGGCGCCGATCTCTACCGGCCTTGATCGATGCGAGTTCCGCGGCGAGTTCCTTGACCCTCCGCTCCACATCCCTCACTTGCGTGGAATACTCGTTGACGCTTGATTCCATCCCGTTGTTTTGATTTCCACCCCTGACTACGCGGTGCATGGTGCTGCGCACAAGATCCGAGATGCTGCGCGCGCCGCTGGCAATACAAAAACGCTCCAGCTCCACGTACTCTTCTTCTGAGAGCCGAACATTAATCATGCGGATTCGGGGCATCAGAACAGCCATAGGAGACTGAGTTCTCGACGGGAGTTTTTGGGGCAGTAGCCGCTGCTGGTTTGGATCTCAGTTGTAACTGGAAAAGGGATTTACTAGACGTGTATTTGAGGTACGCTTCGCGCCCCTCGGTCCCATACCTTGGGAACGAGATTACAAAACACGGACCCTGCCACCTTCGCCTTGGGCAAAGGCGCACTTCGATGCCTTGCGTTCCGGTGAGATATTTTTCACCTGACTTCGATGTACGACGGCGAGTACGCAAGAACCATAGCACGAGGGGGGAAGGAGCAACAAGAAAAAAAGTATGACTTTTGTAAAGCAGCCGTAAACTTATTTTGATCCATCCCTATGGCAAGCTATGTCACCTGTGCGAAGGCATCTATCCGACTGTTTCGATACGGGTTACGGGGAAGCTGAAAGGAGCGAAACAACGATGAAGTTCGAGCCAGGGCCAACATGCCGTAAACCGCTCCGTGATGTATGGTCCCGATAAGAGGCTCTCCCTGCATTGCCTCGCGTTCGCCTGCTTTATGCTCGCGAGCCTGACCCGAACATTCCCACACGGTGAATAGCAGGTTCTGTCATGGATAATGGATTCTCCGTCATTCCTTCGTGCCCTTGGCAGTTTTCTCTGAAGCACCACAGATTCTGATTTATAGAGACCGAAGACCGGAGGTTCCCTTTGCATTCAAAATCAGGCCGCTTTGACGATGCCAAACCGCTGCGAGGCCAGTGGATCGCGCTGCTCGTTCTCTTGTCCACTTCGCTCATTTCATCCGCGCAATCGAGTGACTCCTCTTCCTATCAGGTCTCAGGCAGCTTCTCCTGGCTTTCCAATACGATCAACGGCGTTCCTGGGGCGCGACAGCCGCTGCTCGGCTGGGAAGCTTCTCTGGCTACACCCGCCTGGCGGAATCTGCGTTTCAAGATCGATTACTCGAGTTTTCTGGGCCATAATCTGGGCTCGCCACAGCACCCATACTTCATCGTTGCCGGAGGGCAGTATGACTATCATCTCGGCAAGGAAAAGCTGTTTGCCGAAGCACTCTTCGGCGATTGCGGTCTTAACGGAAACTGGGGTCCCAACAAATCGCCGGGGAGTTCAGCCTCTTTTACCACATTGCTCGGTGGAGGCGTCGATACTCCGGTGTCCAGGCACCTGGCGATGCGCTTCGAAGGCGGCTATCAATACACCAATTTCACCTTGTACAAAGGCCTGACCAATGAGCAACCGCTCCAGTCACCGGGGTATCCGAAGAACTTCGCTCGCATCTCCGCCGGGCTGGTCTGGACTCCGCATCCGGGGACACACTCCACCGGGGAGAATGGGGGCAACCGCGTCGAACGCCAGCCGGTCAAGAGCGAATTGGTGTTCGAGGATCTTGGGAGCATCGGCCATTTTCATCTCTTTACGAGTTCCGCGGTGAAGGCAGGTCTCCACGCCGGCGGCCTGGAATACGACCGCAATTCCTGGGGCCAGTTCCTTGGCGCACGCATGGATTATGTTGCCGAGGTTCTGCCGGTTGCGGTCTTGACCCAGCCGACCAAGTCCGACTATTGGGGCAACCCGCTCTCCACAAAGATGGAGAATGTTGCGGGCCTGGCGATCACGCCGATCGGCCTGCGCATGCTGTGGCGAGACGGCAAGCGTATCAAGCCGTACGCTTTCGCGAAGGGCGGAATGATCGGGTTTTCGAAAAAGACGCTATCGCCAACTGCTTCCTACGAAAACTTTACTCTCCAATTCAGCCTTGGTCTTCAATGCAGGCTCAATGATAGGTGGGATTTTCGCGCGGGAGCGCTCTACTTCCACTTTTCCAACGCCTTTATTGTGCCCAGCAATCCGGGATTCGATTCGATGTCTTACTCCGCCGGATTGAGCTACCACCTCGGCAAGCGAAAGACGAACCTCGGGCCATGAACTGGCCACGAGCCGGGCGTCATGTCTTGTCCCGCCCAAGGCCTGTTCTTATCTTTCCCTTGCAGGGATACGCGAAGGTGATGTACAGGTTCCGGTCGATGAACGCCGGTATGGCTATAGCATTTTCCGGATTGGTATAGAGTGCCGCCTGGAACGACTGTGGGCATTTTCCTCAAGAAGATGCCCATGCCCGCCTTTGGGCGACTCTACAGCCATCCGGAAAATGCCTTATACCCTGCTCAGCGCCAGTTGCCGCTCACGACCGGGAATCTCGTTGGCTACCGGCCGGCGCAGGACCTCGATATCTTCAAGGCCCACTTCAAGCGAAAAACACTGTCCGGTTGCGGAGAGCGCCATGACGATCTTGCATTGTTTGCGGAAATCGGTCACGCAGCCCTCTGCGCCCTCAAAAACTCCCCTGAGCACTCGCACCGGGCTTCCCATCGCTACGCGGGGATGGGGACGCAGAAGACAGCCGCTAGCCAGGCCCTCGCGAATCCGGGCAATCTCCATCTCGCTCACCGTATCGCGCTCCGTATCGCCGAGCATGCGGAGTACCCCGGGAGTGCTGATAACGGAAAGCCTCGCCTCCGGCGCAAAACGTACGAAAACATATCCGGCAAAAAGCGGCCGCTCCAGGCTGACGACGCGATCGGTCCATTGCGAGCGCTCTGTGTAAAGGGGGAGATAGTGTTCCACCGAATACACAGTCAACCGCTGCGCAACCCGTTTCTCGTGGTTCGTTATGACATGCAGAACCTGCCACCGGCCTTCGTGCATGATTCGCTCCCAACACTTTAGACTAGAGATATGCAGCTTTCAATCCCCAATGCTGGCCGCAACGGCGTGACGGATCCGCCAGATGGCCGCATGAAGAGAAACGGACTGTCAATCCAGGACAGCGAAGATCGATCAGGAGAGAATCCGTTTCCGGAAAAGCAGCATGCACTGCAAGCTAGACCCGCTTGTCTGTTTGACTATCAGGCCTATTATACCTCTGCGCCACGAGATGGAACTGCGCCCTGCGTCGTATACACAGGTTTACCGGCGCAAAAAGCTACGCGGCGCTTATTCGGAAGCATGCCGCGGCGGATGGAGGGTTTACCGCTGCCAGCCGGGTAGGCGCGGCAGCACGGCGAAATCAATCTGGGCGACCGAGGGGAGTTGACGAAGGAGGTGTCCGTGAAATGGATTCCAAATCAGGCAAGTCATGGCTTTTCGGTCTGGGAGACGACCCAGCCTGACGCGACCGGGTATTTGGGATGGAAACAGATTCGCAAGCGGAGGCAAATGGGGGTATATTGGGTTCGCAGCCGAAAGGCAGAAGGAAAATTCCGGTTAAGACGAATTCTCCTTGAACGATTCAAAACCCGGGGATATGATTATTGCTCAAACCAAAGAGCCATTCTTGTGGAGCGTGTATGCGTATGTCCTCCCGGGTTTTGTGTTCGTCCCTCGCTTGTCTCCTGGCCCTCGCCCTGACCGGCTGTACGGGCAGTACCCCCGCCACGCCCTCAACTGAAGCGCCCTCGATTAGTGCCGGTCTGGCCATCCAGGGGTCCGTACATGGCGGTCAGCAGCCCATAGCCCTTGCGCACGTCTATCTCTTCGCCGCCAACACCACCGGCTATGGCGGCCCTGGGATCGCCCCCTCGGCCAGCAACGCGTCCGTATCGCTGCTCAACGCAACCTCGACCGGTTACTCCGATTCCATCGGCGCCTACGTCCTGACCGATGGCAACGGCAATTTCTCGATCACCGGCGACTATAGTTGCACCCCAAATACTCAGGTGTACCTATATGCGCTGGGCGGCAATCCCGGACTCACCAGCGGCACGAATAACACCGCCGCCGGATTGCTCGCCGCGCTTGGCAACTGCCCCGCTGCCGGCAACTTCCTCACCGCTACGCCTTACGTCGTGGTAAACGAGGTCTCGACGGTCGCCGCTGCCTACGCGCTTGCCGGCTTCGCCTCCGACGCAACCCACGTTTCCAGCTCCGGCACCGCGCTCGCACAGACGGGAATTGCGAACGCGTTCGCCAATGCAGCGAACCTCGAGACCCTGTCGACCGGCGCGGCATTGGCCACCACTCCGGCCGGCAATGGCGCTGTGCCGCAATCCACCATCAACACTCTGGCCAACATCCTCGCCGCGTGCATCAACACCAACGGCGCTGTCACCGGCCCGACCAGTCCCACACCCTGCTACACGCTCTTCAACAACGCATTGTCAGGGGGATCAAGCGGCACTGTACCCTCCGACACCGCAGCGGCCGCCATCAACATCGCGCACAATCCCAGTCTCAACATCTCTGCCCTCTTCGCTCTTCCTACAGCACAATCTCCGTTTGCCCCCGGCCTCGCTGCGCAGCCCAACGACTTCACTGTCGCGATTCAGTTCACAGGCGGCCCATCGACCTATCCAGGAGCTATCGCCATCGACGGCTCCGGCAATGTGTGGATCACAAACAATGAAATAGACGTCGGGGACCAATATGGCGCCCCAGGCATGAGCGTCACAAAGCTCTCCAGTTTGGGTGCAGTCCTTTCCGGAGCTAATGGCTACACGGGCGGTGTCCTAGGCGAAATCATAGGACCCTTAGGCATCGCCATTGACTTGGAAGGTAACGCATGGATCGCAGACGGTGTGGGGGCAAATGCTGTCAGCAAGCTCTCCAATTCGGGCTCCTTCCTTCTCCCATATGGCGTGATCGAAGGCGGAGGCCTGAATTCTCCATCCGGCGTCGCCATCGACGGCTCCGGTAACGCATGGATAACAAACTTCTTAGGCAATAGCGTTACTGAACTATCCAGTTCGGGCTCCTTCCTTTCAGGAACAAACGGCTTCACTGGCGGGGGGTTGATTAATCCCACAGAAATCGCTATCGACGGCTCGGGAAACGCGTGGGTCTCGAACATTGGTAACAGTGGCGTCACCAAGGTCTCCAGTTCCGGCGAAGCCATTTACTATGCCGGCGGTGAAATATATGCTGCCAGCGGCTACTATATCGCTGTCGACAGGTCCGGCAGCGCCTGGGCCACAGGAATTCAAGGTGGAAGCGTCTCCAAGTTCTCCAACTCTGGCGCACTGATCTCCCCGTCGAACGGCTACACAGGTGGCGGCCTCAATTGGCCGGCGGGCATTGCGATCGACGGCTCCGGCAACGCCTGGGTGGCGAACTCTGTCGGCAATAGCATCACCGAGCTGTCTAGTTCTGGCTCCGTCCTTTCGGGGGCCAATGGCTACCTAGGCCCCGGCATCACCGGGCCGTATGTAATCGCCGTCGACGGCTCAGGGAATGTATGGGTTGCAATGCATGCACCCGGAAGCTCTGGCGCCACTGAGTTTATCGGTACGGCCGCGCCGGTGATTACGCCGATCTGCGCCGGCCTGCCTGCGACGCCCACCGCCGATGGGACCAGTAAGCTTGGTACTCGGCCGTGAATCTTTGCGCGCTCATTGCGACCAAATGAGGCGCTTTCTTGAGTTCCGGGCGAACCGTCGGCTACCCGTCAGTGTCGTCAGCAAGTGCAAATGTCCGCATTTTGAGGCAAATGAAGTGTCCGATTTAATTAACTAGCCAGTCGTCTTGGCTTGCACAGGACACCCGAATAGCTGCGTATTATCAATAGCAGCCGCAATTGTCGGTGACCCGACCCCATTTTTCGTCTAGTTCGGTGCAAGAAATCATCGGCATTTCGACCGCTCTCGCAACTAGGGGCGCGCGGGTGGGCCGGCGAATGGCGTCTTGATGGGCGCGGCAATACCAACAAACTGCGTGATGGTGTCGTTGCCGAAATTCGAAACCCATGCATTACCGCAGGCGTCGAGCGCGAGCCCGTAGGGCTCCAGCAGCGACACGTCCGTGCCGAAGCCGCTCGCAGGCGAGAGAAATATTCCAGGAGAGGCACTGGAGGCGCCGCTGATCTCCGAGATGGAGTTGCCGCGGTAGTTGGCTACCCAGACTGTGCCGGAGCCATCGACCGCAATGCCCTTAGGATGTAGCACCCCGCCGCCGGTGATGCCATTCAACAGCACAGCACCGTTGTTGCTGACTTCGCTGATGCTGTCGCCGTAATAATTTGCCACCCAAACATTGTTGCTCTGGTCGGTTGCAATGCCTGAGGCGCCATCGCAGCAGGCGAAAACGGCGGCGGTTGAGCCGTCTGCCGAAATCCTCGTAATCGTGTTGGCCGATTGATTTGCGACCCAGGCATTGTGATTGGAATCGACCGCGAGGGCCACAGGAAAATCAAGCGACGTTCCGCCCCAGCCGGTTGTGCCTGAAAGCGAACTGCCGGAGCTGTTAAGCAGCGTCACCTTCGAGTCGCCGTAGTCGACAACCCAAATATTGCCGTTGGGGTCCGCGGTGACGTCAATGGGAAAATAGATGCCGCCGGCGTCATAGCCGCTGCCGCCGGAAAGCGGCTGGCCGCTGGAGTTGAGTTTGGTGATGGTGCCCAGATCGCTGTTTACGCCGCCAGTGCTCTGTTCATTGGCAAGCCAGATATTGTTGCTGGTGTCGATGGCCATGCCAAAGCTCTCATTCAATCCGCCGCCGGTATAGCCGGCCGCCGCAAGCGGCGCACCAACCGGAGAAAACGCCGAGGCAACACCAAAATAATTCGACACCCAGAGATTGCCTGAGCCGTCCACGCCGAGCGATGCCGGACCATTCAGTCCCCCGCCGCTGAGTGTGACGAAGAGCATCCAGTCATTAGGCGCGCTGCCGAGTTGTGGCTGAAATGGCGCACTCGCCGTGCGCAGGGAGAACAGTGTCGAAACCTCGTGGCCCGGGTTCTGCGCGATGTAAAGCGCCGCTCCGATGGTGTCGGCTGCCTGTGTTTTTCCCGAGGGCGTTGCGGCGGAGAAGAGGCTGCTGCAGGCTGCGGACGCTCCGCTTGCTGAGGTCACGCACGGGGCAAGAATATTCGCCAGCGTATTGATCTTGCTTTGCGGAACCGTGCCGTTGCCGGCCGGAGTTTTGGACAGCGCCCGACCTGTTGCGATGTCTGCGATATTCGGGACCTGGGCAAATGCATTCGACAATCCAGTCGCATTGGCGCCGGATGCACCGATATGGGTTGCGTCCGCCATGAACTGCTGTAGAGCCCACACCGAGGCCACCGTCGTGACTTCATCGATGAAGATGAACGGGTATGTCGAACCCAAAGAATTGCATGTGCCCAACGCCGCCATTAAGGCCAGAGCCGTATTGCTGGTGCCGTTGGCGAGCCCCGGGTTCCCCTCGAGCGCAAGGATGTACACCTGGTCCGTCCCATTTGCACAACTCCACTCGCCGGTGAAGTTGAAGTTGCCGCTGCTGTCGGTAGTGACGTACCCGTTCCCGTTGCCGTCCGCGCTCACGCCACTCGCCGATGTATTTAGCAGAGAAGTTGCATACGAGCCGTACCCAGTGGAGCCCGCCGCATACAGATAGACCTTTGCCCCGGTCACCGGCTGCTGCCCGCCATGCACGATGCCATTCAAAGCGACTCCTGGGGCGCCACTCACTGGCGGGGTGACAGTTCCACCGCATCCCGCAGATAAGCCGGCGCAGAGACACAGCAAGATCTGGAGCAGGAGTAAGGCGGGAATGTGCAGAACTGCTCCCCGCCCAGCCGCGTTGTCCTCAATCTGCTCAAGCAAGACAAATCCTCCAATACTGGTCTCAGAGGCAAAGGGCCGCGCTCAAAGTCCAAGTGCAACAAAAGTTGGAGTGCAATTCCTGAGCTAAATCAATTGACCGTAGTGGCTGCCGAGGGTGCGGAGAAGTGGGAAGCGTTCTCTGCCTTCCATCTTCTACCATCGCCCTTCTTGCTATTCCATACGCATGATGCTCACCGAGCAGAGGGCGAAACCGCTTGATCCTGTTCGGGTTGGCTTTGTTGCACTTGGACCTTGGATTCACCTCCTGGAGGCGGCCCAGCCGGGCACGCCCGGGTTTCCGGCGTTGGAACAAAAAACGGCGGACGAATGCAACTGGGAGTATATTGGTCTGGGGCCGAAAAAGAAAAGGGGAAATTCCCGTGACAATGATTTCCGCCAAGCCATCTTACCTGATTCTGTCTCTATTAGCGGCCATCTCCATCCTGGGATGCGGGGGAGTGAGTAATTCGCCGGTCACGACTACTGGTTCGACGCCCACCGGTAGCAGCTTGAGCGGCCAGGTGAAGAGTGGCCAGCAGGCGAGTGGCCAGCCGTTTGTCCAGGAGCCGATATCGGGCGCCACGATTCAGCTTTACCGGGTGGGAACGACTGGGGACGGCTCCAGCGCCACCGCTTTGGGCTCGCCGACCACGACCAACTCATCGGGCGGGTTCACTATCACCGGCGACTACACGTGCCCAGAGTCGAATCCGCTGGTCTATCTGCTGGCAACCGGAGGGATTCCAGCCCCCGCGAGCACAACGAACAATCCCGCAATCAGCCTGATTGCGGCGCTGGGATCATGCAATTCGCTGACTCCGACCACTTCCATCGAACTGAATGAGGTTACCACGGTGGCAGCGGTGGCCGCGCTCTCGCCGTATATGACTTCGCCGGCCTGCTTGACTGCGCCGACCTGCATTGGATCGGGCACGTCGGATGCGGCTGGGCTGACGGCCGCGTTCACACTGGCTTCGCAATACGCAAACACGGCGACCGGCACGTCGCCTGGCACTTCAGTACCGGCCGGCGATGCAGTTCCGAGCACACTGATCAATTCGCTTGCGGGCATTGTGTCGCCGTGTGTCAACAGCTCAGGAGGCAGTGCTGGCGATGGATCGAGCTGCGGCGCGCTGTTCACCGATTCCACGCCCTCGGGTGGCTCGGCTCCGGTCGACGTTACCACTGCGTTGTTGAATATTTTGAACAATCCAACCAGCGATCCAACCCCGCTGTTCGGCTTAATGCCGTCACCACCGCCGTTCGAGCCAGTCTGGACTGCAGCGCCGTCGTCGTTGGCGATCAGCCTTATCACCCCGCCCGCCGGAGGCGCGCTGGTGGACTTTGGCGCGCCGGAACAGATCATTCGCGGTTTCGGCGCATCGGAAGTATTTGATTCGGCGCTGCCGAGCTCCCAGATTGACGCATTGTACGGGGACTCTAGCGGACAGGTCGGACTGAGCATCATGCGCGTGCAAATCGCTCCCACCACCTGGAACACATCCACCCAGACCGCGGTCACCAGCGCGTGGACACCGGAGCTTACCAATGCCCAGGCAGCGCAAGCTTTGGGGGCTACCATCTTCGCCAGTCCCTGGTCCCCGCCCGCCAGCATGAAGAGCAACAACAACACGGTGGGGGGCAGTCTGAATGTCTCCAGTTATGGCCAATACGCGAACTATCTTGAGGCCTTTGTCAACTATGCAACCGCCGGCCAATTTGGGAACAACTCGCCCGTGAACCTCTATGCCGTCTCCATGCAGAATGAGCCGGACGCCACTGTTGGCTACGTATCCTGCACCTGGACCGGAGCGCAGATGGATACATGGGTCGCGGGTTACGGTTCGGTACTCACCACGGGTGCGAACCCGGTCAAGTTGATCATGCCGGAATCGGAGAGCTTCACTACAAGCTTGTCCGACCCGGCGCTGAACGATAGCGCGGCCGTCGGCAACATCTCGATCGTTGGCGGTCACCTGTATGGAGCGTCGCCCTCCTATTACACGAATGCCAAGAACAAGGGCAAGGATGTGTGGATGACCGAGCACTACCTCGTCCCAACGGGCTCAGGTGGAACCGTCCCCATCATGGCCGATGCCATTGCCATGGCGGAGGAGATTCACAACTCCATGACTGTGGCCGAGTACAACGCGTACATCTGGTGGCAGGGGCCCAGCTACCCGGCGAACAAGACCCCGCAAGAACACCTGATTGATGCCAGTGCCACTCCCAACCTCACCTACTTCGGTTTAGCCATGGCGCAGTTCTCTCGCTTCGTGCGTCCGGGCTATTTCCGTTACAACGCCACGGCGACCCCGGTCACCGGCGTCTATCTTTCGGCTTATGGCGGTAACGGGCACGAAGTGATCGTGGCGATCAATTCCACTAGTGCCGCGGTCACGCTGCCTATCCTGATCGCGAACCAGACGGTGACCTCGATGACGCCTTACCAGACGACTTCCAGTTCTTCGGTCTCTCCGCTGAGCCCGGTTACTGTGACCAACAACCAGTTCAGTGCCTCACTGCCCGCCATGAGCATCACCACCTACGTGCAGTAGCCGGGACGCCCAGCCCTCTATGCCCCCTGTATGCACGTTGATGGGCGCGTTGCCTCAGCGATGGTGGTATTCCCGATGAGAGGCCTCTGAAACGGTCATCTCAAACCGTTTCGTTCGGACCTGTTTGTTCGGAAGCAAGGCAGCGAGAATTCATATGAAGAGCGTCACCCTCGAGCTGCCGTAATTGACGATCCACATATTGCCGTTGCTGTCGGCGGTTACGGCGACCGGATAGCCAAAGCCGCTGCTGAGCGCGGTTTGCTGGTTCGCAATCCAGACGTTTCCCCTGGGTATCGAGAGCCATGCCGAACGACTGGTTAATGCCATTGCCGCTGATGCCGGCGGGGAAGACGGCGGCGCCGGCGGGGGAAAACTCCGGCACGGCGCTCAGGTAGCTCGATACCCAGACATTGCCGGACGCGGCGACAATGATGGAATTGGGCAAGGGCATGCCGCCGCCCGAGAGGGTGGAGTGGAGCATCCAGTCGGGCGGGGCCGCGGAGAGCGCCGGTCCGCCAGGAGTTAAGATGAATACCATGAGCCCCAGCAACGGAACCGCTGCCGACGCGTCGCCAGCACAGAGCGACCCATCCGCGGTTTCGCAGAAAGCAATTGCGGAACCGAAGGCCGGCGCACGACCCGCCATACCGGCGCTGTTATGGTGCAGCATCGCTGCAATCACCGCTACCGGCTGCCTGGGCATTTACCGCAACCTTGCTTTTCTTTGGACGATTTGGACGACCGATCCTCTGCGGTCCATTGGAATGCTGATTCTGCCGGCCAGCTTGGTGCTGACGCTGCGCGTGTGGCGGCAAAACCGATGGGAGATGCGGGGAACATGGTGGGGCCTGGTGGTACTCGGCCTTTCCTTTGGTCTCAGTGTCCTGCGGCATCGGTTTGAGTTCATTGCGGTGCTCGGCGGGGCGGGGATCACGTTGATCCCGGTGGCGTTACCAATCTATCTGTATGGAAGCGGAATTGTCCTGCTGTTTGCTGGGCCGCGTGTATGGCGCCGTGCATGGTTTCCGCTCGGACTGCTGCTTCTCTCGCAGCCGGTGCCCGGCGCCGTCAACGCGTTGTTGGATATTCCTCTGCAAAATCTCTCCGCCCACGTAGCGCGTTCCTTTGCGTCGGCAATCGGATTTGCGCCTACGACTCCGCAACTGCGCCTCATGTTTTCACCAGATTTCGGCATGTTTATCGCGCCCGGATGCGACGGGATTCGTGGCGCGGTCACGATGGGGTATTTGGCGCTGGTTTTAGGCTATCTCAAGCGCGTCTCTGTTTTCCGATGGGCGGCGTATGTTGCCGGCGCCGTGTTGCTGGGATACGTTTTTAATTTCACGCGGCTCTGCGTGCTGGTGCTGTATTATCGCATCGCTCTGGGTCATCCGGGACTCGAGGGAATGGCGAAGTGGGCTGACTATGTGATCGGGGGCTGCCTGTTTTTGGTTGCGACTTTTCTTTTTCTCAGGCTGGCACGCGGCAAAGAGGCGGCTGGGGGCGCGGCCTCCAGCGCTCCCGCGAGCCCAGGGTCCGCGCCGCCCGCCGCAAAGTCGTGGCTGAAGTGCGCGGCGTTCATGGCGCTCATCGTTCTCTCCCTGTGCTTTTTCGGTCTCAGAGACAACCGCAAGGATGCGGCCACGGTCGCATCGCTCGCCGGCCGGATGCCAAAACAGATTGGCGATTTCGGACTGACCCGCGCATGGTACGAGCAGCAGGACGGCGTCATTCTTCTGCAAAGCGGCGCTTATACAGCGCCGAGTTCGGAGGAGATCACTCTTGCCGTATGGATTGGCGCAGGTCTCCACAACGCGAATACATGCTGGCTGGCGCGTGGACTGCAGCCGGAATACCTGACCACCAAAACGTTCGTCACCGCGGAGAAGATACCGGTTGCGTTCAGCGCGGGCTTTTACAGCGACGGAATTACGGACAGCATCGTGGTGAATGCGCTCTGCTCCCCTGCGTTCTGCTCGCAATCTCCGGGTGCCGTACCGAGGAACGGATTTAAATTCTTATCTCTGCGGCCGTCAGGCGCTTCCGGGCACCCGGTTTCCATCATGGTTCGCATCGACAGGGCTCACTCGAACGCGCCCAAGGCTGTCACTTACGATCTTCTCACTGCCGAGGCGCAACGATTTCTCGCCAACCTGGACATGACTCGCTTGAGCGGAGAATTTCAGTAACCAGGCGCGCTCTGCGCTCCGCAACTCGCCGCCAGCCTCATCGGCCGGCTCGGCCACTTTATCGAGCCGGCCATTGCCCCGCTCGGTTTTACGGCATTTTCACTGATGGTCTAAGAAAACTCCGTGCCCCATCCTTTTCACGTTCTGTGTGAAAAGGGTGGGAAACCACGAAACCCACCCTATAAAAATGGTGAAAATGCTTTTGGCTAAAGGCAGAGTCCTGTCTGCGAAGAAGCGATTCGGCAGTGCTCCACAGTTTCACAGTTTCTGTGTCGCGGCGCGGTTTTGCCTGTAGGTTAATGATTCTGGATTAGTTCCACGCCACACAGTTTCACAGTCCGATTTTTGAATTTCTTATGGGGGGTGGCGTCAGGTTTCAGGCGTCAGGTTTCAGGTGTCAGGGGGGGGAGGGGGGGGTGCCGTTGGGTTGTGGGGGGGGAGGGGGGTAGCTGTTGGGCAGAAGGGGGGGGAGGGGGGTATGGAGCGCTAGTACAATACCGGGGTATGGTATCTGCGGAGCCCGTGCCTGAGGTCCTCGAAATCGTGCTTCGCGATTCGTGGACAGAGAAACGGCGAAGGAGAGAAAGTGTGAAGGAGGGCTGGGCCGGGTTGGGAGAGTGGATCATTCTAAGAACAGTATGCGCCGGTAGGGGGAAATTTTCTGCAATTTGGCGGGCGGGATTTGCGGAGTGTTTTCAGCGGGTTGCGGGAAGGGTGGGCTTGACGGGCTTGCGGGTCGCCGGGCTGGCGGCGGCTGCGGCGTTTTTCGGGACCAACCCGCGATCCAAGCGCATCCCCATGCTGGCCGCGAGCCGTGCTGATGGTCAAGTGCCCCAATTCCGGTGTCCGGGAGTATACTTGTGCCGCATGCCATTGGGAAAGCTGGGGCCTCCGCAAGATTGGGCTCAGAATCAGGCGGGACGACCAGCGGAAAGTGACTCTTGATGAGCACCGAAACTGACGGCCTGCTTGGTATTGGGAAAACCGAATACGAGCAGGTTGACCTGTCGAAAAACCTCGATTGGCTAAGACAAAGGATTGAAAAGTTCGTTGTCGGAGGAATCTACCTTGTCGCCGGGCAGCCCGGAATCGGCAAGTCAACCCTCGGGATCCAAATCGCCCTAGACCTCGGAAAGCGCGGCCAGCAAACACTATACATACTCACCGAACAGTCAAAAGAGGATTTGGCACAGCGCGCCCGAAGAATGTGTTCCGATTGGCCCGCCCAGGAACAGAACAGGGCGTTAGGCAACATCCGCGCTGAGGAGAACATTTACGACATCGAGGACCTGCCAAGTTTTCTCAGCCGCCAGGTTCTGAGCTCATCCGGCGAGTACCATGGCGCGAAATTTATAGTTGTCGACTCGATTCAGGGCCACGGCCTTTCCGCAGGCGCAACGCGCAAATACAAACAGGTGTACGAATTCTGTCGGCAATGCCGGTCGGCCCGAATCACTGTTCTGCTTGTGGCACACGTTACGAAGAAGGGGGACATCGCCGGACCCAAAGACATGGAGCACAACGTGGACTGCGTCCTCGTGATGCGAAAGGCGATGATCTATAGACCTCTGTTCGTCCCCAAAAACCGGTTTGGCCCAGCAATTCTAAAACCCATTCCCTTGGAGATGGACAAGTTAACGACGGCTCTCAAGGTTTCCCCCCACAGCGACGTGGTGAGCAGCGTAGCTCACACGTATCTTGGTCGCAAAGGGGGGATCGCAGAGGCCCAAGCCGCAGTGGCGCTCCCAGCGTACGGCACCAGAGGGAGAATCACGGCCCCCGGGCTGCCCAAGAAGGAAATCGAGCAACTTACGACGTGCATCAGCCAGTTGCCCGACATGGAAATCGAGGATCTGGACTACACCATTCAGTGCAGACTGCCCGGAGAGAGGCGCTATCGCAATCTATTGGGCCTTCCCCTCTGCATGGCCCTAATCGCCTCGTACATCCAGAAGGACATCCCCGCCTACCACATCTACATCGGGGAAATCGACCTGCTGCGACAAGCTCGCGAGGTCCCGGACGAAATTATTATCGACCTCTGGGAAGACATCCAAGCGGGCACCATCCCTAAACCGATCCGGATTTTCTGCCCAACGAAGAGCGCAGAGCTCATGCGCGATGAGATTGATGGGGCGACCGTCATCGCCTGTAAAACACTGGACGACGCCGTCTTCCGAACCTGGCCGGAGCTGAAAATGCCAGCCTAGACGAAGCCGAAGCGGGCGGACTCATTGACCCTCCAAGACACAATTCGCGAATGTACTCGGGATGCGGCGGACTCTCTTGCCCTAGTCGACAGGAGGCAGAAGGACCTTATCTCTGGACAATTGGCGGCCGAGGAGCGCATTAAGCGAGCCTCCACCGAGATCACCGGCCACCGAGCACTGGAAAGCGAGAGGAGGCGCCTGGTTACCGAGGCGGAAGAACGCCTCAAGGAGGTGCAGGCAAAACTTGACGAGATCGAACGACAGCGGCAGGAGGCCCTGGAACGATGGGCCGAGAAGCGAGATGCGAAAGAGCAAGCTGAGAGGCTCTTGAAAGAGTCGCGTTCGGAGACAGAGAAGGCCTTAGACATAGTCAGGAGGGAGACTGAGTCCAGGGACAAAGGGGTAGAGGTTCTCAGCGGGATCGATGCCGAGAAACTTCAATACGAAGTCCGGCTTAGAGACGCCTACCGTCGGTCTGTGGATATATATATCAGAGAGCTAGAGAGGCGCGTCGAGCAGGCTTTTGCAGGCGAGGAGGAGCGAAATCGCCGACAAGCCGCCGCGGAGGCCTTCAAAAAGGCCCGGCACGAAGACCAACACATCGGTGATCTGTGCGATCAAAGGGACCAGTTTCGCGCCCTTATTCCCCAGGCCACCGTCCCGGCTGTGGCCGATACGCTACGCCGCGAACTAGACAGGGTCGAGCAAGAACTCGATAGAAGGTACCCCGGAGCCCTGTCTATTGAGGAAAAGGTGCCATCCCTAATGTTGGTAGAGGATCTCTACTACCTTACCGACTCCGACGGCCTTCTTCGCTTTTTCGTACCGATCGAAGAGCAAGTGTGGCGCAGGATCAGCGACGGCGACACGGGTGCCCAGGCTAGTTGCGCAATGAGGATGATCTGGGAGGTGATCAGCGGCCTCAGATTAGAGTCAACCGACGGTGAGTTCCGTTTCGAAGGCGGTTACTGCATGTTTGTCGCGAATGATCTGAGCGCCGACGAGATGAGCATAAATGAAATCACATTGAGGATTAAGAATTCCGCAACGCTGAGGTTTAGGTTTTCACCCTTTCCTGCGCAGGTTCAGGAGGCATTGCTATATGAAGCGAACCACGGCTGAAGTCGCCTATTCCCTGTCAAGAGACCTGCACCCGGCTAATCTTTTGCTCCTTTTCTCGGAGGTCGGGTACGCCTTCGAAGACGTTTGGCCCGCCATCGAGGAGGAATGGATTGAGGCTGTGAGGGCCAAGGACCGGAGCCGGTTCGCCCCGTCGCCGCAGAAGGAATTCGCGGCCGTTGAAATAAGCGCGCAAAGCGAGGAGCTCCCAAACCTGCCGGTCAGCGAGGACGAGGGGCTGGTGGTGGAGAAACTCAAGCGCAAGCACAAATGGGGGGATATGACCGTAAGCGCAGAGGCCTTGCAGAGGATGACCCACTTAAATCACGGGGATCTGGGAATGGCGGCCCAGGAGTTGCTGCGAAGGGGCCTGCTACAGAAGGATAGATCAGGCGCCTACAGCCTTGAACCGGGGAGGCGATACGAGATCGACCGCATCGCTGAAATCATGATCGAGAGAGCCACTCGTAGGTAGGCACGAGCGGCGGAGCGCGAGGCCCTGGGACCCCCCGCGGCGCCCCGCGAATTCGCCACGCCGCTGTCCGGCGAGATTAGCCCCGAAAAGTCGGCTTGTGGCGATCTTTGCTTGGTGGGAGCTGCGGGGGTGGGCGCTTGCAGAGATGCTTACGATTCGGGGCGCGGCTTCGCCGCGGACTTCATTTCTGGAAAAATGCGTGGGCGGTTTGCGGCATGAGTGAACTCATGCCCTGATACAAGGCCGAGAGGCAAGCGCAGATCCCCATTCGGTTCCGATCGTTTTCGCCTTCTCCACTCAGGGCAGCCTTCGCTGGCCGTCTTCGCACGCACCGTGTAAACTTAAAGACGGTGCGGGAATCGATGGACCCGAAGTCCATTGCGACGATGGGGTGTGCACCTCTGGCGCCGGCCCTTGAGCTGGCAGGTTGGGAACGCATCGGCCTCTGGTGAGTGAGACAGGTTCAAGGCGGCGGTTTTCCGCTCGTGGCAAAAAGATGCGCCAAATGCTTCAAGGCGAACTGACTGGAAGCATTTCTTTAGAAACAAATTGCACGATGTGAGAGCTCGTAGCTCAGTTGGTAGAGCAACGCCCTTTTAAGGCGTGGGTCCTGGGTTCGATTCCCAGCGAGCTCACCACTCACAATAGAAGACTTCAATGGACACGAGTGGACACCCATAGCATTTTCAGAAATGGTGTAGGCCGAAGCCGCGGCTGCTGAGTGGATTTTTCCCTTTCCGGGGTCCCCAACGACAGGTCTTCGTCGTTGGGGTGGAAGTAGAATCCACCTCCACGGCTCTCAAGAGTTCATAGTATTTTCGAAAATGCCGTAAGTACACCCCTGTGATGCAAGAGTGATACAGATAGATTTTGGGCGGGTCTTTCTTGCTCTCCTCACTCGACTCACCGATTTGAGCATTGCGGCGCAGCGGTGGGCGGCGGATCTTCCCAGGTTCGATTTTTGGAATCGATGACGTACGATATCTGTGCCCCGTCACGCAGCCTTACCGAAAACTCAGATTGATTCGAACCACAAAAAAACACCTGAGCCCCGAAGACCGGGCCCAGGTGTCGGGCACTTGTAAACACGAGACGGCACAGACGCAGTCCGTCACCGCCAGTGAGATCGGTTAGCTGACACTCTTTCCCCTGTCAATATGCCCGGCCATTCGCGCTGCGCTGGCCCGGATACGCCCTGACTCCAGGCTTTCGCCGCGATGCCCGCCGGGATTATCGCAAGAGGTTGTGTATCTTTTTGGCGGCCTTATGAGCGAATACCGCCGGCAATTGGCGTTGATTGGCAACGTTCCATAGGAAACAAAGAAACTCCGGCAGGAGCCGCAGTCTGGCGTACAGGTTCATGCCGCGAGACAGACGAAGAAACTTACAGAGCGTTTTAAGCCAACATTCGAAAGAGCGGATTCCTGGCATCGCCAGCTGCCGGCATTCATACCTCTCGAAGATGGATACGCGCGACCTCTGAAGCTCCGTCATCACCTGGGAAGGCACGAGATCGGCGAAGTCGCGCTGAACCTGCTGCAATGCTTTGCCGGCCATCCGCGTGAGATTCCTCTTTCGCGCTTGCATCAAAAGCCGGGGCCAATCGAGATTGGGCGTGGAGCGAAGAACGACCAGTGCATCCGGAATCCAGCGAATGGGGGTCAGGTCGGCGCCGTGAACACAGATATGGAGAAGTTGGTCGGCCGGGTTAAGGATTCTGAACCTTTGCTTGCCGAAGCCTATCTCCACGGAAGCGGCCCAGAAATCCTGGTCCGCATCCGGACCGATGCGACAGGAGAGCAGGTTCCAGTGCAGGTCCAGGCCCCGCAGGGAATCGAAGAGGTGAGCGGCATGTTCATGCTGAAAAGCCCATTCGCTGCGGCGGGGATTCGCGGGGTCTGCGAATTCGCTTGTCCAGCCGTGATGGGAAAGAATCTCAATGGCCCTGCGCGCATGATGGGTGGGGACCAGCAGGTCCGCGTCGTTCATGGGGCGCAGGCTGAAATCGCGGTAGAAACCGAGGACCAGGGCCATGCCCTTGATGACCATGACATCGATACCCTCCTGCCGGAGAGCAGCAATGGCCTGGCTGGTCCGGCAGAAGAGAAGCTGGTTTTTCGACCAGGCATGCTTCTTCAGGCCCTTCAGCCTGGGCAGCAGGGGATCCGCGATTTCCTCTCTGCGCAGCCGCTCGTAAAGCTGCGGCATCAGACGTAGCGATTCGAATTGCATGTTGTCGATTTCGGCATGCGGAAGCCACGCGATGGCCGCGTCGCGCCCCGCCGAGCCGGGTTGAAATACCGCCCTGAGGATCAATTGCTGCTCCTCCAAGGGCAACTTTCGCGGTTCAATGTTGACGCCAGTTTCCATCATCGAATCACCTCGGCGCCAACGAATGTGACGGCGCGATCTCCCGGCCACGCAGTTCGACCGGAACGATTCGAGATCAGCTTTCCCCCGTCGAGCAGATAGCGATGCGCCAGCGCGCCGGCAAACTGAAGATCCTGCGTGATCACCAGAACCGCGGGACGCCCCGGCAACGAGTTCAGCCTATCCAGCAGGGTGGCTGCGGAAGCTCCGTCGAGGTGATTGGTCGGTTCGTCCAGGATCAACAAGCGCGGCCGCCGCGCCAGGGCGCGCGCAATCCCTATCTTCTGCCGCTGCCCGCCGGAGATCACCCCGCCGTCGTCATCGATGGCAGTCTCATAGCCACGAGGAAGCCGTCGCACGAATTCGTCCACCAGAGCAGCCTGGCAGGCCCACAGCGCGTGCTCTTCGCAGTCCTCGGCGGCCAGCCCGTAGGTCACATTCTCCCAAATCGTTCCCGCAAACAGAATCGGATCCTGCGGCGCGAAAGCGATGAAACGGCGCAGCCAGGCAACATCCAGCCGATCGTAGGCGATTCCGCCGGCAAGGATGCGGCCGCTCTGTGGCCGGTAGAGGCCCAGGATCAGGCGCGCCACCGTTGTCTTTCCGGCGCCGTTGGAGCCCACAATGGCCGTTAAGGATTCAGGCTCCAGCCGCAGCGAGACGTCCCGTAGTACGGGCACGCTGCCGTAGCTGAAACTTACAGAATCCAACTCGATCAAGCCGCTGAACGCGCCTCTCTCCGTCCCGGCGTAGAGCGCCGAGGCATCTTCGCCCGCAAACGAGCTCAGAGCGGCCAGAGCCTGATGGCCCTCGATCAATTGCGGCACAGAGCCGAACAACTGCTGCAGGCTGCTGTTCAGCAGCAGGGTAGCAACATAAAACGACATGAGGTTGCCTATCGACAAGCGTCCCGCCGCGACCTCCGTGCCACCCACTACCAGAATCAAGATGCCGGCCAGCATCACGGCGCCGGTGTGCGCCTGGCCGTAGGCGGTCTGCAGCCATGCCATCCGGCCGCTATCGATGCGTAGGCTTTCGATT
>Ga0326728_10011258_pt1 | contig 20537 bp, 19 predicted proteins | sample MB3enrmetagenome_FD_207602 | JGI IMG/M metagenome (GOLD analysis project Ga0326728, IMG submission 207602) | Lab enriched peat soil microbial communities from McLean, Ithaca, NY, United States - MB31MN | ecosystem: Environmental > Terrestrial > Soil > Wetlands > Peat | place: USA: New York... | reverse complement strand
GGCGGGCCTTGCGGCGCGCGTTCTTCTCCGCCGACATGGGCATCAGCGGCGCCAATTTTCTGATTGCCGATACCGGCATGATTGCCATTACCACCAACGAAGGCAATGGCCGGCTGTGCACCAGCGTCCCGCGCATTCATGTGGTGTTTGCCGGCATCGAGAAGGTGATCCCGCGCTTGCAGGATCTGGCTACCTTCTGGCCGATGCTCGCAACTACGGGCACCGGACAGCACCTTACCGCCTATAGCACGCTGATTGGCGGTCCCCGGATGGCGAGCGAGAACGACGGTCCGGAAGAATTTCACGTTATCCTGCTGGACAACGGGCGCAGCAAGTTATTGGCCGACACGGAACAGCGGGAGGTGCTGCATTGCATCCGCTGTGGCGCCTGCCTAAACGCCTGCCCGGTGTATCGCAATATCGGCGGCCACACCTATAACACCGTGTATCCGGGTCCGATCGGCTCCGTGCTTACGCCGCATCTGCGGGGGCTGGCCGAATTTCAGCACCTCTCCTATGCCTCTTCGCTGTGCGGCAACTGCAATACCGTGTGTCCGGTCAAGATCGACCTGTCGCACCATCTGCTGCAAAATCGTCGCAATGCGGTGGAGCAGGTTAGGCCCCCATGGCGGCTGCGCCTGGGCATGCGTCTCTGGCGCTGGAGCATGATGGACGCAGGCCGTTTCCGTTTGGCCGGCCGTGTGGGCAAAGCGCTGCTGCGCGCCTTCGGCGGAGCCGCGGCGCTTAAACCGTGGACGGAATACCGTGACCTGCCGCCGGTTCCCGAGAAGAGTTTCCGGCAGATGTGGAGGCAAAATGGCGCTCGCTAAGCCCAGCCAGGGAGCTCGCGAAGAGATACTCGGACGCGTACGCCAAGCCTTGAAGAGCCCGGCGCCAAAGCGGCCGCCGGTCCCGACCGGGCCGCTGTTCGCGCCGGTGGAAAACCTGCTGGAACGTTTTCAGCGCGAAGCCGCAACCAACTACATGGAAGTAAAACTGGCTTCCGACGGGGCGGGGGTAACGGCGGCGTTGCGTGAGGTACTTGCTTCACTAACGGAAGGCGAAATCTTCGTCCAGGACACGCCGCAGTTGCGACAACTGGCGGCGGACACGGCCGACGGGCGTCCGGTGCGCTGGTCGAGCGAAGGCGCTCCAGCGGAGTCTTCGCGGGCTACGGTCAGCCTGTGTGAAGGGCTGGTGGCGCTTACCGGGTCGGTGCTGGTATCCAGCGGCGGTTGCGGCGGGCGGGGCATTTCGGTGGTGGCTCCGTGCCACATCGTGGTCACCCACGCCGGGCAGCTGTTCCCCGATTTGGAAAGCGCCGTCGCGCGTGCCCGGGAAATCGCCTTCGATAATTCTTATGTGGGCCTGATCACGGGGTGCAGCCGCACCTCGGATATCGAAAAGAAACTGATTATCGGGGCCCACGGGCCGCAGCGCCTGGTAGTGATTCTGCAAACCAATTAAGAGGCAGGACTTATGCAACCCTTTCGTCATCATGTGATCGTTTGTACCCAGCAAAAGGCCGACAACGTTCAGAACTGCGCGGCCGCCGGGGCAGGCGCGGTGCTCGGCGCATTCTATGCAGAGACAGGCAAGCAGGGGCTGGCCGACGAGGTGATCATCGGCACCTCGGGCTGTCTGGGAGCCTGCGAGCACGGGCCGGTGGTAGTGGTTTACCCGGAGGCGGTCTGGTATGGAAAGGTCACTCCCGCCGATGTGCCGGAAATCGTACGCTCCCACTTGGGGCAGGGCCAGCCGGTGGAACGCTTGCGGATCACGGATATGGCGGCGCTGCGCGGCGAGATCATCGATCATCGCAAGAAGTTCTACGCCATGATGCAAGCGCGGGACACAGCCGGGGTTGTGCCCGAAGAGCTGTACGAGCTGACCCGCGGTTTTCAGGCCAGCCGGGCAGCGCTAACCGCGATCGAACTCGATGTGTTCACGGCCGTCGGCCAGGGAGCGGAAGCCCCTCGAGTGGCCGCCAAATTAGGCGCCGATCCGCGCGCCACCGAAATGCTATTGAATGCCCTGGTGGCGCTTAGACTGCTGGAAAAACGCGGCAGCGCGTTTACCAACAGTCCGGCCGCAGCGCGATTTCTGGTGGAAGGTTCGCCCGATAACGCGCGGGCTGCGTTGCTGCACACGGCCTATCTGTGGCCCCGTTGGTCCACGCTGACGGAGTCTGTACGCAAAGGCACGGCAGGGCATCCGCGGGGCGCGGACGACCAGTGGACGCGCACATTCATAGCCGCCATGGACCGCAGCTCCAAAGAGTCGGCGGCGCTGGTGGTGCGTTCGGTCCCGGGAAACGGGGCGCGGCGCATGCTCGATCTGGGCGGCGGCTCGGCTGCCTTCTCGATCGCTTTCGCCAAGGCCAATCCGGATTTGCGTTCAGATTTGCTGGATTTGCCGAATGTCGTACCTCTGGCGCAGGAATATATCCGCAAGGCAGGCCTGGAAGACCGCGTATGCGCCCAGGGCGGCGATATGCTTACCGATCGCCTGGGACAGGACTACGATCTGGTCCTGCTAAGCTCCATCTGCCACATGTTCACCCCCGAGCAGAATCGCGGTCTGCTGCGCCGCATATTTGAAGCGCTCGCTCCGCATGGCCGGGTGGTGATCCGGGAATTTATCCTGGAAGCGGACAAGACGGCGCCCCGGCAGGCGGCGTTGTTCTCGCTCAACATGCTGGTGGCTACCGACGCGGGAGCCAGTTACAGCGAAACGGAATATGAACAGTGGCTTCGGGAGGTTGGCTTTAGTGAGGTTAAACGCGTGCGCTTGCCCGGACCGGTTGGTCTGATGATCGGAACGCGAGCATGATGTCGGGGTTTGCAGCCCGCAGTTGCAGCCACGGCCAAAATCGACCGCGGCTGCCAAGCGCGAACCGCGAACTGCAAACCCGCTGTAAAAAACGAATGGCCCAATTCGTCATAGGACTATATCGGCAGAATCCGCCAGGACTTTAGTCCGGCCAGGAGAATCTGCCCTCTCATTTGCCATTAGCAAAGTGATTAACCGATCGCCGACTGGCTTTGGGCGGCCATCAGCTTAGCCATGCGTTTCTGGATCACGGGCACGCGTTTTTTGATCTCAGGCGAGCTCCCGACAGCTTTTTCGACTCCCCCCAACAAGTCGGGATTCTCCATCTTCTGCCGCACCTCTGCCAGGAAAGGCTGGAACTTCGCATAGAGGAACACCAGTTCGCCATTCCAGGAAAAGAACAGTCCGGGGTGAACCACGCCATTCAGGAGCAGCGAGGCCGCGTACTCCCAGTAGGAAAAAACCATTCGCAGCCAGGCATTTTCCTGGGTACCAATGGCTATCGCCAGCTTCACGATGTCGTCGGCGCTGTGCGGGTGAAATTGGAAATTAATGAAGTTGCGGGCCTTCCGGATTTCGGCTTCACGGCGCAAATCGTATAGCTTCATGCAGATTTCGGCGTCGCTGGCAGTCGCTTTTTTGCTCTGGGCCATAAGATTCTCCTTGCAAAGGTTAGTGGATTTGGGAAAGGCATCAGGCCACGGCAGAGGATCTAAAATTCAGATTGTGAGTATAGCATTACGGTGAGATGGAGCGACGGGCAGTGGGAGAATTTGCAATTTGCAATTTGTAATTTGCAAAGTGAAGCAAGCTGAGCTTCCTCGTATGCCGATTTATTTTGCAAATTACAAATTGCACATTACGAATTTTCTAGTGTTAGCCAGTGATCGTGAAGGACTCGCGAACCCGTTTGTCCTCGCGGGCGCGGCGGGCGCGGATCAATACCCCCGTACCGGCAGCCAGCATAAAGCCTGTGATCGGCAGAAGAATCAAGTAATGAACCATGCGAATTACCTCCCCGTTACCTCAGTTTTGGTCTAAGCAGCCGCCAACTCTTCTATTGTTTGAACCCGACACAGCGGAAAAATCCCCGTCTGCCGAACCTCTTTTGTGTAAATTTTTGTCAGGCAAAATGCTCCGACGCGGCGCGACAGCGCTCCTTGGCACTTGCTCAGGCCACTGGTCGGGAACAACAAGCAGCAGTGTCACAGATGTTGGCTGCTGAGTGGAGGTTGCATGCGCCGGCGTTCAAGCCACTTTCTCCGTGCGCTTGTCCACTTTGTCGACCACCGGCTTTACATTAATGTGGAAGGAGGCCAGTCCCTGGGCAAGTTTGGGCGTAAGCAGCATGGTAATGCCTTCCACGGTCTCATTCAGGGCGCGAGCAGGCATACGCTGTAAGCTGATAGTCATTTTCAGATCGTACTGAACCAGCCGCCCCAGCCCGGGCGTGTCCTGCGTCTTGCGCTTGAAAAGCGTACCGCCCAAGACTTGGAAAAGATTGAAAATCGAGTGACTACCACAGACGGGACACTGGTTGGATCGGCTGTCCGTCACGGATTCACAATCCACACACAAGACCGCAGTCTGCAAAGGAACTATGTCCACATCTCGTTGATTGTCGCTCATGATCCCCCTGGTCCCAGTTTGGCGAAGATGGCCACCCTTGAGTACAGACGAGCGGTACGCGCCGCAGGTTGTAGAAACCAGGATTTCAGCTGGATTCCTGCATGGCAGTTTTCAAGGCTGGGGACTGTTCTTGCGGCCCCGAGTCCTTCCGGCTGACCAGAACCAGCGGCAACAGGAGGACGAGAGGCACCGCTACCAGGGTGGTGGCGGAATTCGCGAGGACAAGGGAATTGAAGCTTATGTGGTACCGCTCCAGGAGTTGCGCCCCGAACCAGTCGGTCCCGAACAGGGCAAGATTACGGACGCTCATCATCAGCGAGAAGCCGAGTCCTTCACTGCCTGCCGGCGTCGCACGCACCGCCAGATCCATGAGCGCCAGTTCGGCGAGGGTATAGCCGAAACCGTTGATTCCGTCAATCACCTCCGCCCGGTGCAGCGACGAATAGAACAGATAGCCGAGATTGGCCACGGTAGCGATCAGCAGGCACCAGAAAAGTAATGTCCGCAGCTTGAGCCGCCGGCAGACATAACCGTAGCCCAGCGCGGCCAGCACTCCACAAATGCCGGCGATAAGCTGCAGGAAGCCTTGCCACTCCGTGCTGAGGTGCAAATCATTCTGCTGCCGGTAAAAAATCGCGGTCGAAAAACCGGGGGCGATGTAGAACAGGGCCATCAGGCCCACTGCCGCCCACATGGTTCTGGCGGTGCCGATCTTGACCAGTTGCCGGCCGGCCTTATCCAGGAGTTCGCGGGAATCAATTCTCTGGCGCCGTTCGTGAAGAAAAAGAATTACCGCCGGCGCCAACAGAAACATAACTCCCCCGCAAGCCGCAGCCGTCCAGCCGAAAACAATACTGGCCAGATAGCCGGCGCTGGGGCCGTTGATAATCGCCGCTAACTGCTGCACGACTTCGCGGATGGCCGTCAGCCGCCCCGAGGCGGAAAGCGCCTGCGCCACCTCCACCATGTAGCCGCCGATGACGGTGCTGGCAACTACCATGAAAACGTTGATGACGATGCACATCCAGAGCAGCTTGCCGTATTGATGCGGGGTGAAGTACAGTCCCACCCACGAGACAGTGGCGAGCGCGGTGCTAATCAGAATGTAGTTCTTGCGGCGGCTGCCAAAAATTGGAAACGCGTCGGTGATGATGCCGGCGAAAGGCTTGAAATACCACGCCAAGCCCGCCCAGAAGAAGAATGCGGCATTAGCCGCACGGTCGACGTGCAGCTCATTCTTCAGCAGGTTTTGCAGCGGAATCCTGGCCAGAACCTGAGGCTGGGCCAGGGTAGTGGCAAGAACGCCGACGACTATAACAATCGCCGCCTGAGCCAGGGCAGGTTGGTCTGTTTCCCGATGAGCAGACAATTAGGCCGCCGTTGGCCGGCTTGCTCGTGTGCCGCCGGTCCTCTTCTTCCTACAGACGAGTCTAACGCATTTTAGGTTGTGCAGTGTTCTTGCTCTGCCTGCTCCCATCACAGACGTCTCATAGGATTTCGCTACAATGTTCCAGAATCCCTTAATATGACAAAAAGCGCGCGATTTTTCATTGTGATCTTACTCGTTGCCGCCATTGGGCTGGCGGCGAGTCGCGCTGGAAACTGGCTGGTCTTGAACGATCCTCATCGTGCGAACGTGATTGTAGTGCTTGCGGGCGGCTTGGGGGACATTCGTTTTCAGCGAGGCCTTGGGTTGTTGCGGGAAGGTTATGCGCAACAGCTTGTGCTGGATGCTCCCAACTGGATCGAGTATGGGCGAATGGCATCGGATCTGGCCAGGGAATATGTAAAAGAGGCGGCGCCCGATTGGCAGACACAAATCCACGTCTGCAGCTTTCACTCGGACTCAACCCTGGGCGAACTGCGCGAAGTGGCGCCTTGTCTCCGGGCGGTTGCGCCTCAAGCCACCAGCGTCCTGCTGGTCACATCGGATTTCCATACCCGGCGAGCGTTGTCGACAGCTCGCCACGCTTTACCGCAATATCAGTGGTCAGTGGCCGCAACGCCTGACAGTAATGCCTTCGGAAAGTCCTGGTGGCGTAACCGGGAATGGGCGAAAACCACCCTGCTTGAATGGCAGAAACTATGCTGGTGGCAGCTTGCAGAGAGATGGAGGAAATTTGGTAATTGAGTAATTTGGTAATTGCCCCTACTTTTTATTGTGTACAGTTTCCCAATTACCAAATTACCCAATTACCAAATTGTTATCGTCCTCGGTTGGTGCGCGGCCAGTCAATCCGCCACCGCTGGCCGGATGTTCTTACCCAGAACAGGCGCTTCATCGGACTGCCCCGAGCGTGATGATAGAGCATGGCGGTACGTTCATAAAAGCCGCGCGTATGCCAGGAATCGGGAAATCCCAATCGCTGGCAGTCCAGGTGATGGCAGAACTCGTGGCAAAGCGTGCTAAGGAATGTGCCAAACGAGGTCACTTGCTTGCGGATAGCGGTCCTCATCCAGAGGCGGATGACCAGGGTTTCAGGATGATAGTCCCCAAAAAGCTCGATGGCCCCGCCTGCCTCGCGAACTCGCAGAGGGCGGGCGGCAAGTACCCGGATCAGCGGAGGGCGAACGTTATAGAAGTCGGACGCCACCGATAGGAACTCAGCGCAGGCTTGACGGACAGACACGGCGCCTCCGCTTTGCATGCCCGACTCTATGGCGTTGGCCGCCTCCCGCAGCCGGTGGTCTTGCGGGACTGCCAGCGTTCCGAGTCGCTCACTGGCGAGGAACTTCTCCCGCAGGGAAGTCGTGCGCGGCGGTGGGTCGGTAAGCATCGCAAGCGGGTAGTCAGAGAAGGTGTGAAAAAATACAAAACCTCTTAACCGCAGAGGATTCTTCGACAAGCTCAGGACAGGCTTCAAGGACGCGGAGGTAACAGGAGAAAAAAAAGACGATAAAAGGAATTCCCTCCGCGACCTTTGCGCACTCTGCGGTGAAAGATTTTTTCACAAGGTGCCGGGGAGGACAAGAGGCCTGGAAAATCGAACGACCGCCGTTCGGCTACGCAGCCAATTTTCTGCGGGGGGAGTGCCTGCGGCGGGCGCGCGGACGAACAGAGGTAATAGCAATCGTATTCGGGACTGGGATTTCGAGCAGCTGCGTCCGCCGCGCGGGAAGAGGTCCGCCCAAGACCACTGACAGGGACAACAGCGAGTGGCTCCCACATACACAACACACGTCATGGGTGCTGTCGCCGACCATCTCGCAGTCCGCGCATAGCACGGCGTTCCGCAAGGAAATCGCATTTAAGACCGGTTTCTCCACCCGAACTCCCGAAGACGGTTAATTCACCTCAACTGTGGGCTGATACCAAAAGGCGCTCAAGACAGCACGCGAAGCGCGCGCAACCCCCTGTAGAAAGTTGATGAAAGCTGTGCTGCCTCCGGTTGCAAAAATTGGCTACTGAGGAAGACGAGGAAATCTCAAAACGAGATGGCGCCTCAAGGTGTTGCATGTCATGTCCGAGTTTCCTTGCCGAATGCAACTGCCGGAGGCTCCGAACCAATTTCTCGTGCGCAGGCCGCCATCTACGGAAGGGGCTTTCTTTTGCCCACGGGAAAACATTTTCGCCACTGGCGCTAAGTGACTGAAGGCAGGCTGTCTCAGGTGGTATTCGAATTGCCTCAGTGGTTCTGTTGTCTCCAAATTCCTTCGGGGCGCTTTCATGCGTAATAGAGGTACGGTCGAACAGCGAAACGGCGTGCGCCAGGCGGTACGCGTGCGGGTGGCGGTCCTGTCCCCGATCGCCGCTTTTGGCGGCGCCCTCGGGCAGAGTGAGAACCTGAGCGCCGGTGGTATGTTCCTGGTGCTGAAATCAGCCATTGCCGATGGTGCAGCGGTGGAACTCCTGTTTGAGCTGCCTGCGCCAGTTGGAGGTATTTCCAGTCACGCGATGCGATGCGTGGGCAGGGTAGTCAGGGTAGTGCCGCTCACGCGCAAACATGGGATCGCGATCGCCTTTGAGAAAGTGGAGCGCCTTCCGCCCCGCCACTGACCAGATTTCCGGCCGGAACCGAACCCCACTCCCCTGGTAGAGCTGCCGCTGACGTGGATATCGCTGCCAAGCATGGGCTTGGTTTCCGGCTTGACACATAAAATATTTGATATAAGATTTTATCAAATATCACACAATATTTCAGGAGCGTGCCTGTGCAGGTCTTGACTAAAGGCGAGAGGATCTACCAGGAGTTGAAGGACGAGATCATTGCGGGCAAGCTGCGTCCGGGCGAACGATTATTGCTGTCGGACCTGGCGCTACGATACCAGGTCAGTCCCATGCCCATTCGCGAGGCCCTGCAGCGGCTGCAGCAGGACCGGTTCGTCACCATTGTTCCGCATGTGGGCGCCAGCGTGATCTCTCCCAACCTCCGGGATTTCAAAGAACTCGCGGCCATACGTACGGAACTGGAACCGTTTGCCGCCCGATTGGCTGTGCTGCTGATTGAGGAGAGTTCCGTACGAAAACTGGAGGAGCTTATACGGGCTATGGAGGCCAGCCTCCAGGAAAACAACAAGCGACGCTATTCCTCTTTGAATCGTGAATTCCACACGACCCTTTATGCGGCCTCGCGGAACAAGCAACTCTACTCCCTGATCATGAACATTTGGGACAAATCAAAGATCTCCGGCAGGGTGTTTGCCGTGTGGGAGGGAGACAGCCGGTACCACCAGTCTCTACAGGATCACAAGGAAATCATGGCGGCCATCGTGGAAAAAAATCCGGAGAAAGCTGCAAGCGTGATACGGAGGCACAACGAGAGCGCTTTCAAACTGGTCATCCAGGCGCTCGAGGAGGAAAGTGCCGAAACCTTTTCCGAGCGGATGGGTACCGGCGAAGCCAGAGTTTGAGCGCCCATATCCACCGGCAAGAGAACCGGTCGGCGGACCGTGAGCCGCATGCGCCATGCCGCCAGCCGGCTTGAGGTCTGAGGCGTTGAGGAGGAACCTCCCTTGCGTATCGTTCGCCAAATCGCCGTAGTAGACACGAAGCTCTGTACGGGCTGCGAAAGCTGCAAGAAATTGTGCCCCACCGTGGCGATTGCCATGACGGGCACCAAGCGTAAGCCGAAAGCTTCGATCGAGGAGCAAGCCTGCGTGGCGTGCGGCATTTGCACCGCCCGCTGTCCGGCGGACGCGATTACCATGGCCCCGCGATCGGTTCCCCTCACCATCGGGGTGAATGCTGCCGACGTTCCCGCGGAGAAGATTGCGGCCATTTGCCACGCGGCCCACCTCTTTCCCGACCAGATCGTGTGCGGTTGCACCCGGGTGCAAGCGAAAGAGATTGCCGCGGCCATCGTGCTTGGCGCCCGTACTCCGGAAGATGTCGCCAGAAGAACCGGCGCACGCACCGGATGCGGCGTGCTGTGCATTTCTGCCGTGATTCGTCTGCTGCGTGGCGCCGGGATCGAACTAAATAAGGCGCCCGGCTATCAATGGTACGGCTCCAGCGTTTCCATCTGGAATGTGCCGCCGAACGTAATGCGCAAATACCCTGAATACTACCTGGCGCAAGATCGGGAGATTCTCGACAAGGTGTTCCCCGGGGGTGGAAAATGACGACCAGTGCGCGCCGGACTCTGGAACCGGTAAAGCCGCGCAGTTCCCTCTACAACATCGATCCCGCCACCCTGAAAAGCCGGGCAGTAGACCTGCCGGGAATGACGGGATTCCCGGCCACCGATCTTTTCCCGGACTTACCCCCTTCCCTGTCCGAGACTCCTAAGGAAGCCCTCAAAGCCAGGATCCGCGAATTAACGGTCGAGCAACTGAGCCAGGTGGATCTCAGCAAGATTCAACGCGGGGATTCCGTGAACATTCTCACCTCCCATCATGGCTTCACCTTGCATGGCGGCGAGGCTTTCGCGGAAATGATCCGAACCGTCCGCGACGAAGTGGAGCGGCGCTGCGGCACCAGCAACATTCGCCTGCTGGCCGGCGTCGGCCTGCGCTTCCGGGAATGCGAAGAATACATCCGGCGTTTCCAGTTGGACCAATACTTCGGCGGCAAGGCCGAATCCATTCTGCCGGTGGATAAGGGAGTGCCCATCCAGACGGAAATCGGCACTTTGTACGGGATCGAACGCGCTTACTCCGCGCGCTGGATTATCCATACCCATAACAACGATATCCGTGAATTACATCTTCACCGGCAGATGGGGCGGATGCTGAAGCCGTTCGCCATGTCTTATGCCACTATCGAGACGCGGTCAACCTACCACCAAGGTATGGGGCCGCGGGCGGCGAACCTTTTACCGCGGATGATTTATGAATCTCCGTTTGTGCAGGACAAGTTTGTCTGCTCGGTGTTTCTGCAGGTGGCGCCGACGGGGATCGTCGGAGTCGACGCCCACAACGACCTGCTCGTCCAGGATAAGAAGTGTGCCAAGCTGAACCTGGCCTGGTACGGCAAGATCGTAACCCTGCTGAGCAAGCTTTCCGGCGTCATTGTCATTCTGGATTATCCCGGCCCCATTCCGTACACCACAGCGGGGGGAATTCTGTTCGGCAATTTTCTGAACGCCACGATCGATGAATTCGATCTGGACCTGCCGTTCCCGCCGTTCACCCGCTACAGCGACATGCTCTATGCCAGCACCACGCCCGTCTGCGGCGAGGGCGTGCTGCCGCCGCCCAATCCCGCGATCAAGGCGCTGATCGTGAACTACGCGTCCAAGGGCTACCCGAGTACTTTCTTTGCCCAACAACTGCCCACCCTGGTGGTGGGAGCGCAGGCGGATCTATTCCGCGGTTGCGAACAGAACGCGAGGTTCATGGATTACGCGATCAAGGTGGGCAGCCTGGCGAAGGCACTGAACTTTGCCCGGCAATTTGGCAAGACGGACCACGTGCTGGTGTTCGACGGGGCTTCCGGGGGCTTTAATGTCAGCGAGTCGCTGGCCGAGAGCCTGCGTAAGTGGGCGCCGGAAGTGGCGGATGAGGTTGAGCACAAGCTCATGCCCAAATGGCTGCGGCAGAGAGGGATTCATTGAGTGTAGTGGTTGGTTGAGACAGGCTCCGTATTGGCAATTCCAGTCCATGGAGGCACTGACAATGGCAGAGGCGCAAAATTGGTCAACTATCGAGAAGGTTGTAGTGCGTGCGGGTGTGTCCCGCCGGGTATTCAGCGGCAAGAACAGCATGCTGGCGTTGAATGAGATCGCTCCCGGCACCACGCCCAGCTTGCATTCTCATCCTCACGAGCAATTGGTTTACATCGTGGAAGGCGACGTGGATTTCGTCGTCGGAGACCAGGTGTTAGCCATGAAGACCGGTGACATGGTAGTGGTTCCCCCGAATGTCCCGCACAGCCTGAAGAACAAGGGGACGAAACCTTGCTTGAACCTGGATGTTTTCAGTCCCATCCGGGAAGAGTATTTACCCCAGCGCAAGTAATGCTGGGCCATTGCTTGGGCCGCACACACCTCTGACCTGTTGGTGTGAAGAAGCTCCAAACCCTGTTTGAAGGAGAGATCCTGTCATGAGCAATAAAGATCTACATATGTTCCTGGCCCAACTGGAACAGGAATCCCCGGGAAGCGTCATAAGAATCGACAAAGAGGTCAGCCCCGAATACGAAATCCCGGTCATTCTCAACAAGATTGAGCTGAAGCGAAAACAACCCGTTCTGATTTTCTCCAAAGTCCGCAACCTGAAGGGCCAGCTCTCCCCGTTGCCGGTGGTCATCAATCTTTTCGGGGCACGAGAAAGATTGGCGAAGTCGATCGACTCGACGGTCGAGCGGCTCCCTCTGGACTACATCGCGCGCGAAAAGAAACCCGTGGCTCCCGTCGTGATCGACAAGAAAAGCGCGAAAGTAAAGGACATCGTACAAACCGGGGATGCCGTCGATCTTTTCGATCTGCCCGTCATCACCCATCATGAAATGGACTTAGGCGCCTATTTGACTTCTCCAAGCATATGGATTCGGGACCGTGAAACCGGCCGAACCAACTGCGCCATCATGCGCGTCTGGGTGTGCGGGCCGCGCGACCTGGTGGTTCACTTCAATCCCGTGCGCCACACCGAGGATTTGTACCAGCAATACAAGAAGGCGGGACTGCCCATTCCGGTGGTAATCGTTATGGGCCATCACCCTTCGTTCTATCTTGGCGCCCAAACCAAGCTGCTAGTTGACGAAGTGGAAGTTATTGGCGGAGTCATGGGCGAGCCCCTGGAAGTGACGCCTTCCGAAACCTGGGGCGATAAAGTCATGGTTCCCGCTCAAGCCGACCTGGTGATCGAAGCCGAAATGTTGACCGACCGGCTGTCCATCGAGGCGCCTTTCGGCGAGTATGCCCAATACTATGCCGGCCAAAGACTAAATCCGCCTCTTCAGGTCAAGGCGGTGACCCGAAGAAAAGATGCCTATTACCTGGATATTATGCCCGGGCATGCGGACCATCTGTTGCTGGATGCTCCCATGATCGAGGCCTACCTCTATAACCGCATTCGCGATGTGGTGCCGGGAATTATCGAAGTGCATGTGCCGCTTTCTTCCGCGGCCCGCCTGCATGCCTACATCAAGATGAGAAAGCGCAATGACGGGGAGCCCAAGACCGCTATTCTCGCGGCGCTGAGCTCAGACTACCGGATCAAACACGTGATCGTGGTAGACGACGATGTGGATATCCACTACGACGAGCAGGTGCTTTGGGCCGTCGCCACCCGCTCCCAGTGGGATCGCGACGTCATCATTGTGCCCGGCACCATGGGAACCAGGGTTGACCCGACCGCGGTCGGAGTCATATCCGCCAAGGGGGGCATCGACGCGACTAAACCGATGGTTGGCGACTTTCCCAAGAAAATCAATCTCCCGAATGCTGTGGTGGAACGGATCAAGCTGGAGAACTATTTGAAACCCGCAGATTTACGAGTTCTGGAGTAATCGGAGAGGGGCTGAATTATGGCTAAGATGTTTTATATAACATGTCCCAAATGCTCACAACAGTACTATTTGGAAGATCTGCTCTATAACAAGCTGCTGGTAGATCCCAAACAGTACCAGTTGAAATGCCCATTCTGTAAGAAGGATTTCTATCTGGAATTAGACCAGAAAGCCGCCGCGGCTAAGTAGTCCTGCGGTTCGTGATGTCGGACGGCGTACGGCGAGGTAATGGCAAGCGGCGAACTAGCTTCCCGCTTGCTGTCTCGCCGTAAGCTCCTTCCAGGCACTTGCTTGATGAAAGAAACTGGCAGCAAGTCTGCTTGCCTGCTTGTGCGACCGGGCCCGTTTTACGCGCGAAGGAATGAGTGCCCTGGAGAGCTTTGAATGAGCTATCCGTATGCGAGGGACGAAAAATGAGTCAGGCAACAGGTACTCAGTTCGCCTTAGCGACAACCCGCGAGAAGCCGACACGCCAGCGGCATCTGCTCTCACTTATTTTAGTGATCACGGTGTTTGTCGCGTTTATCGACCGCTTGAACATCTCCGTGTTGATGGCGGACAAGACCTTCCTGGCCGACATGAAGCTGGCCGGCGATACCGTAAGCCAGGGCCTGCTCATGACTGTCTTCATCATCGTCTACGCGATCGGTAACGTCTTCCTGGGGCCGTTAGGCGATTTTATGGGTCCCCGTAAGGCCATGGTCCTTTCCCTGCTGGGCTGGGAAGTATCCTTGGTGGTCGGCGGGTTAGCGCCGTTTTTCGCGTTTCTCATATTGTCGCGGGTGCTGCTGGGAGCCACCGAAGCTATGCAGTGGCCCATGCAAAGCACCTTTGTCAAGAACTGGTTTCCGCTCAAGGAACGCGGCAAGGCCAATGCGATATGGGGGTCCGGCACCTCCATCGCGCCGGCCATTTGCATGCCTTTGGTCACGGCGGTGGTCTATTACTCGGGTTGGCGGGCAAGCTTCTTTGTCCTGGCGGCGATCGGCGTCGTTCCGTTATTGCTGCTCTGGTTTCTTACCACGGATACTCCGCGTGAAAGCAAGAGGATCAATCACCTCGAACTGCATTGCATTGAGTCCGGGCTGAGCGCCGAAATGGAGGCGGAAGCCCAGATGAACCAGAATACGTACCGGGAAAACGTCAAAGCGATTTTGACCAACTATCGCTTTTGGTTGCTCACCGGATTTTATGCGGTCCACTCATCCGTATATTTTGGCGTCTTAAGCTGGCTACCCGCCTATTTGAAAGCCACCCGCGGCGTTTCCTGGACCGTGATGGGGATGTGGGCGTCCGCCCCCTTCTGGTTGATATTTTTCTGCAAGCTGTTCTGCGGCTACTGCTGCGACAAAACCGGGCGGCGGGCGCCGTTCATGCTGATTACCATGCTGGGCGGCGGTTTAGGCATCTATTTTTCCATCGCCACGCACGACAATCTGACGGCAATGGTCATTCTCACCTTGGGGCTGGGATTGATCGGCTTCGGCACCCCCGCCAGCTACACCCTGCTCCAGGACGTGGTACCGCGCCGGGCGATTTCCACCGGCGCCGGATTGATGAATGGTTTGGCCAACGTAATCGCCGGCCTTTCGCCGGTAACGGTCGGTTACGTGATACGGGTTACCGGCAGTTACCATAGCGGCCTCATGTACCTGGGCAGCATAACGATCATCGGCGGCGTCATCGCATTGATTTTGATTAAAGTTGCCCGTTAATTTCGAGCGCCGGCACCGGGCCGCGCATTCAGGGGCGCGTTCATGGCAAGCAAAGCAATCGAGGCGGCCCAAGCTATTTCCGCCAGCCGGTATCGCTATGTAGTCACGTTCTACATGCTGCTGGCGGTCCTCGTCGCTTATCTTGACCGGTTGAACATTTCCGTGCTGATCGCCGACAAAGCCTTTGTCACCGATATGGGGATCGCCAACGACCCCGTGCGGCAGGGAATGCTGATGAGCGGGTTCCTGATCGTTTATGGCGTAGCCAACGTGTTCTTGAGTCCGCTGGGGGATGTTATGGGCCCGCGCAAGGCCTTGTCGCTGTCGCTCGCCTTGTGGGCGATATGCATGGCCGTCGGCGGGCTAGTCAGTTCCTTCGCTTGGATGCTGACCATGAGGCTGGTACTGGGAGTGAGTGAAGGCCCCCAAATGGCGATGTCCAGCAAGTACGTAAAGAATTGGTTCCCGTCGGCGGAACGGGGCAAGGCCAACTCCATCTGGCAGTTAGGACTTAAACTCGCTCCGGGCCTGGGAATGCCTTTCTTTGCCTGGCTCATCGTCATTCGAGGCTGGCGGTTCAGTTTCTTTGTGATGAGTGCGGCTACTGCGGTGCCGCTTATTTTGTTTTGGTTCTTCACCACCGATCATCCCAACCAATGCCCCTTCGTCAACCAGAAGGAACGTGACTATATTCAGGCCGGAAGCAAGGCAGACGATGGAAGCGGCGCCATCACAGTGAAGGAAGGGGTGAAGTATTTCGTTAAGGATTACCGGTACTGGCTGCTGGTGATCTACTACACCTGCCACTGTTCCGTCATGTGGGGCATCATGACGTGGCTGCCGTCCTATCTGAAGAAGGCGCGCGGTTTTTCGTGGGCGGGCATGGGGACATGGGTTGCCTTCTCCTATGTGTTTGCCATCTGCCTGGTGTTATTGACCGGCTATATCTCCGACAGAATCGGCCGCCGGGCTCCTTTTAACGTGCTCGCCATGGGAGTGGTAGCGATAGGACTTTACATTTCCATCAGCGTGCATAGCAATATGGGTGCCGCCTTGGCCATCTCCATAGCCAATGGGGCTCTGGGCCTGGGAATCGTGACTGTCTGGACCTTGATGCAGCAGCTTGTGCCTACCCAGGCGGTCGCCGCCGGCGCCGGAGTAATGAATGGCATTTCCAATGGCATTGCCGGATTAGCGCCGGCAATCATTGGCTACTTTGTCGGCCTGACCGGCGGTTTTGCCGGTGGGTTTATGTATGTCATAGGTTCGGCTTTGGTCGGGCTATTGTGCACCCTGATCCTTGCGCTCCAGAAATACTAGTCTGCTACGCAGGCAGCACCAGGTCCATTGTTCAGAATCTCTCCGGGTTAAGCGGAGACAGTAGGTCGTGGCCGAGGCGGGAGTAGGTGGAAACCCAGGGAAACGATTATGCCGATATTGACTGAAGAAACCCTCTCAATGAACCTGCCGCGAATGATCAAGGCTCGGCAAAAATTCGATACGACCCGGATCGAGAATATAGAAAAGGCCGTTCGGCAAGAATTGGAACAGCCCAAAATACAAAAGTTGATCGCGGCCGGCCAGTCGGTGGCGGTGGCGGTCGGCAGCCGGGGCATTAACAATCTGAGCGCCGCCGTAAAGGTAACGGTAGATTATCTCCGGGAGCGTGGTGCGGCGCCTTTCATCGTTCCAGCCATGGGCAGCCATGGCGGGGCGACTGCCGTGGGCCAGGCGGAAGTGTTGCAACGTTACGGCATTACGGCGGACACAATGGGTGTGCCCGTCAGATCGGCGATGGAAGTGGACTTGATCGGTCGCACGCCGGACGGTGTCCCCGTGTATATGGACAAGAACGCGCACGCCGCCGATCTGGTAATTCCCATTAACCGGGTCAAGCCGCACACCAGCATGCGCGGCGCGATCGAGAGCGGCTTGCTCAAAATGTGCGTCATCGGCCTCGGTAAGCACGTGGGCTGCTCGCGATTACATGAAGAAGGCTGGGAGAAGATGAGCCAGGCGGTAGTTGCGGCGGCCGAAGTCTTGCTCAGCCGGACCCATATCGGCTTCGGGCTGGCGCTGGTGGAGAATGCTTATGATCAAACCGCCATCGTCAAGGCATTGGTGAAAGACGAAATTATTCACCAAGAGTCGAAGCTGCTGGCCAGGGCAAAGGCGATGCTACCCAAGCTGATGCTTCCGGATATCGATGTCCTGGTGGTGGAACAGATCGGCAAGGACATCAGCGGCGCCGGTCTCGACCCGAACATCGTAGGCAGATCGGCAATCGTCGGCAGGATTGCCGGCTACACCGGCCCGGCGATCAAACGAATCGTAGTCCTTGACCTGTCGGAGGCGACGCACGGCAATGCCTGCGGCCTTGGTAATGCCGATTTCACTACCAGGAAAGTATTCGAGAAACTGGATTTCCCCGCTACCTTCGCCAACGCCATCGCCGCCATGGGACCAGGAACGGGGAGCATACCCGTTTTCCTGGACACGGAGCGAGAGGCGATTCTGGCCGCGGTGAAATGCTGTGGCCGCCTCAGTCCTGACGGCCCGCGCATAGTCCGGATTCAAGACACGCTGCATCTCAGTGAAATCTGGATATCCGAGAACATGGTGCCGTTCGTCGCCAGTAACGACGGCATTGAGATTGCCGGCTAGCGACTTACCCGTTCTTTGTCGGGCAGTTACGCGGTTGACACGAAATACAGGGAGCAGCCGGGTGCAATATTAAGGAGGGGGACCGATGGCTGATACAGGTGTGTCCAGAGTACAACTCGCGTCGGAAACGGCGAAACCAACCAAGGTCAGAATTGCCGTCATGGCCGTTCTGTTTATCACGATGCTCGTCGCCTTCCTGGATCGGGTGAATGTTTCCATTATTATCGCTGATCCGGCATTTAAGTCGGAAATGCACATCGTGAGTAACCCCACCGCCCAGGGGTTTCTGATGAGCTTTTTCCTCTTTACGTACGCGCTTGGGCAGATGTTCTTTGGACCGATCGGCGACTGGCTGGGCCCGCGGAAAACCGTTTTCATATCGGTTGTGTCCTGGGGCGTTTCGCAAATCCTCGGAGCGGTCGCCAGAACGCTCCACGTTCTCTACCTGTCCCGGCTGCTGCTGGGGACCGTGGAGGCGTTGCATTACCCGATGATGAGCAAGTATGTCAGGAACTGGATGCCGCCCCGTGAGTGGGGCAAGGCAAACGCGGCCTGGACACTGGGCGTGTGGATCGGTCCGTGTATCTCCCTGCCTCTGTTTACCTGGCTGGTTGCCGGCTGGGGCTGGCGGGCGAGCTTTTGGTTCTGTGCCTTTATCGGGTTTGCTATCCTGCCACTGGTTTGGTGGACGACGGACCGCCCCGAGCAGCACCGGAGGGTCAACCAAGCTGAGCTCAACTATATTGGATCGGGAAGCGCGCCGGCGCCGGACAAAAAGAGAACTAGTGCAAAGCAGGTGTGGGCCGGCGCCAAGGTGCTGTTGAGCAACCCTAATTACATACTCAACATGTTCACCTGGTGGGGCTCAACGATTATGTTCTGGGGCCTAGTGGCCTGGCTGCCCGCCTACCTTAAATCGGCCAGGGGATTCTCGTGGATGGCAATGGGATGGTTGTCTTCTTTGCCTTTCCTCTTGGGGGCGGTAGGAGCAATCCTGTGCGGGACCATATCGGATAAGACCGGGCCGCGGCGTGCTCCTTATTTCGCTCTAGGTATGATCGGTTCCACCACGTTTATTTATCTCGGGGCCAATGTTCATAGCAACCTGGCTGCCGCTTTGTGTATGGCGATGGCCATGTTTTTTATCGGTTTGAACCTGGCATCGACCTTTACGATCGTCCAAAAGATCGCGCCTCCTGACCTTATCGGAACCGCCGCCGGCCTGCATAACGGCTCATCGCAGTTTTTAGGCGCTTTCGTGCCGGTGATTGTCGGCTACGTGATTGCTACGACCGGAAGTTATATGGGCGGTTTGATGTTTATGGTCGCGGCCGGAGCGGTGGGGACCTGCTGTGCGATAACTCTGACGCTGAGGAAGATCTGATTATTACGACGGAAGGCGTGCCACAAGTTCTCAAACGATTAAGTCCGGCAATAACCTGAGGGCTATCGTGGTTCCGTCATTGGCTTCGATCTAAGAAGCTACAGGAGGGGTGGTATGAATACTTATGTTCCCAGCGGCACAACTCAGACGTTAAGGGTGCCCTATCAAATATCCGAAGGTAGAGACACGTTCCTGTCTCTTAAGGTGGCCTCCGACAACTTGGTCGAGTGCTTTATTCCCAGCGAGCAACCTCCGCTTGCGGACTTGACCGGGCGGCTTGCCGAAGCCGTCGAGCATCCGGTTGGCGGGAAGAAACTTTCCGAGCTGTTGGGCCGGGGCAAAAAAGTAACCATCATTACGGAAAACCAATTCCGGCAAGCCCCGGCCAGCCGCCTTCTTCCGTGGTTGCTGGCGCGAATCAGGGAAGCCGGGGCGACGCCGTCCATTGTGATCGGCTGCGGCAAAATGGCGGTGCTGACGCCCGCGGCCCTCGAAGAAAAACTGGGGCGCGAGGTGGTTCACAGCGGCGTCGAGATTTGTTGCAATGATGCGAAACAAGCTGACAATTACGTATATAAGGGGATCACCAGTTTTGGGGTTGCGCTATGGGTGCATCGCAAAGTTGCCGAAGCGGACATCATCATCACGGTATCGACCACGCAAGCGACGCTATGGGGCTATGGCGGGTCGGGAATGATCATTCCGGGCGTCGCCGGGCACGACACGGTGGAGTACGACCACGTCATGTCGCTTACCCCCGACTGCCGGCCAGGCAATAACGCCTGCCGTATGCAGCAGGACAAGTATGAAGCCGCGCGCATTGCTGGGGTAAGCATGGGCATCAATGTAATCGTAAACAACAACTTGGAAACCACATACCTCAATGCCGGCGACTTTGTGGACGCGCATAGGGAGGCGATCAGGGCTTACGACAAGGTATACCGCTTCGACGCCGAAAAGTTCAGGAACCAAAAGGCCGACATCGTAGTGACCGGTTCATCGGCAGCCACCGGCAATTTATTCGTCCACTCCGGTTGGGCCATTGTTAATTGCCTGCCGATTCTTAAGGAAGGTGGGACCGTCATTTTTGCATCCCAGTGCCGCGGAGAGCGCAACTGCCCCGGTTTTTTTCATTTGGACTTCATGAAGCCATATCTTCCGGCAACGCCCGAGAGCAATGAGCGGGCTTTAAAGGCCTTCTACGACAAATCCAATGCGTTATGGAATGGCTGCGTTTGGTATAAGATCTTCGCTGCCATGCTGCATGCGGATGTCCGGGTTGTAACCTTAGCCCAAAACCACCAACTGGCGCGAGATATCGGATTCTGTGTTTATGACAACATCGAAGCTGCATACCGTGATGCCATGACCAGGCACGGCGCTGACGCCCGGGTCGCTTTCGTTCCGTACGGGCGTTATAGCA
>Ga0326728_10011255_pt1 | contig 20541 bp, 16 predicted proteins | sample MB3enrmetagenome_FD_207602 | JGI IMG/M metagenome (GOLD analysis project Ga0326728, IMG submission 207602) | Lab enriched peat soil microbial communities from McLean, Ithaca, NY, United States - MB31MN | ecosystem: Environmental > Terrestrial > Soil > Wetlands > Peat | place: USA: New York... | reverse complement strand
GCGGTCATCGGCGAAGCCAAGGCGGACGAGGAATCCAAGGTCTTCCGCTATAGCGCGGACACCAAGATTGAGGAAGCCCACCGGGACTTCGAGATCAGGAAAGCTGAATACGAGGCCGCCACGGCCCAGCACCGAGCGGCGTCGGACCTCTCCTATGAACTGCAGCGCTTCAAGAGCGCCCAGGAGGTGAAGCGGGAGGAGGTCCAGCTCGGCATCCTGGAGAAGGAGCTCCAAATCGAGCTGGAGGAGAAGGAGGTGGCCCGCAAGGAGAAAGAACTGGAAGCCACCGTCCTCAAACCCGCCGAAGCCGAAAGACGGCGGGTCGAGGTCCTGGCCCAGGCGGAGCACTTTCGCTTAGAGGCCGAGGCCCAGGGCGAAGCCGAAGCCATCCAGGCCAAGGGCCTGGCCGAAGCCCACATTATCAAGGAGAAAGGCGTCGCCGAGGCTAAGGCCATGATGGAGAAGGCGGGCTCCTGGAGCGAATATAACGAGGCGGCAGTGACCGAGATGTTCATCAACATCCTTCCCAAACTGGCGCAGGCGGTTTCCGAACCCCTTTCCCGCACCGAGAAGATCGTGATCATCGGCGGCGGCGACGCGGGGGCGGCGGGGGCCCACCGGGTGACTCAGGATGTGGCCCAGATCATCTCCCAGCTCCCCCCGGTGATCGAATCCCTCACCGGGGTCAAGTTGGAGAAGCTCCTGGAGCGCATCCCCGCCCTCACGGGCATGAAAAAAGAGGAAGAGAAGAAACCTTAGGGCTCAGTTGTAAATAATTATAATCGTTCTCTGGCTTGGCTGACTGAGCCCTGGATACATGGAGGCAAGAAGGATGGCGCGGGATATTGAGCAGCGGCTGGGGCCGCAGGTTAAGGTATCCGCCAAGACCTCCCCCAAGGAGGTGCTGGCCCTGGCCCAGGACCGGGTGGTGAAAATAGTGGACCTGAAGTTCACCGATCTGCCGGGCACCCTACAGCACTACTCCGTCCCTATCACCGAGCTGGACGAGGGGAGCTTCGCCTCAGGGTTCGGCTTTGACGGCTCCAGCATACGTGGGTTCCAGCACATCCACGAAAGCGATATGCTCCTCATCCCCGACCCCGACACCGCGGTAGTGGATCCCATCTTTCCCACCCCTACCCTGTCCATGTTCTGCACCATCCGGGACCCGGTGACCGGGGAGTCCTACTCCCGAGATCCCCGCTATATTGCCCAGAAGGCGGAAGCCTTCTTGCGCCAGAGCGGCATCGCCGATGTCAGTTACTGGGGTCCCGAGCCGGAGTTCTTCGTCTTTGACGATGTGCGCTTTGACCAGAACCAGCATTCGGGCTACTATTTCATCGACTCGTCCGAAGGGGTCTGGAATACCGGCCGGGAGGAGAAACCTAACCTGGCCTACAAGCCCCGCTATAAAGAGGGCTATTTCCCGGCTCCGCCCACGGACACCCTCCAGGAGTTCCGCAATGAGGTGATGCTCAAGATGCAGGAGGCGGGGCTAGAGGTGGAGGGCCACCACCACGAGGTGGCCACCGCCGGGCAGGGGGAGATAAAAATCCGCTTCAGCACCCTCACCAAGATGGCTGACCAGTTGATGATGTTTAAGTACATCATGAAGAATGTCGCCCGGGCACATGGCAAGGCGGTGACCTTTATGCCCAAGCCCCTGTTTATGGACAATGGCAGCGGCATGCACGTCCATCAAAGCGTTTGGCAGAACGGCACCAATCTATACTTTGACCCCGAGGGCTATGCTCAACTCTCCCCGCTTGCCATGTTCTATATCGGGGGTCTTCTCCGCCATGCCCCGGCCTTGCTGGCCTTCTGCGCCCCGACCACCAACTCCTACCGTCGCCTGGTGCCGGGGTATGAGGCGCCGGTCAACCTGGTCTATTCCCAGCGCAACCGGAGCGCCTCCATCCGCATCCCTATGTATTCCCCCAGCCCCAAAACCAAGCGCCTGGAGTTCCGCCCCCCGGACCCCTCTTGCAACCCCTATCTGGCCTTCGCCGCCATGCTGATGGCGGGGATTGACGGAGTGGTCAACCATTTGGACCCGGGAGACCCGCTGGATGTGGACGTCTACGAGTTGCCCCCCGAAGAGGCGGCCCGCGTGAAGCAGGTGCCCGGCAGTTTGGGGGAGGTGTTGGAAGCCCTGGAGGAAGACCACCAGTTCCTGCTCCGGGGCGGGGTGTTCACCCGAGATGTGATTGACACCTGGATTGAATACAAGAGGAAGCACGAGCTGGATGCGGTTCGCCTGCGCCCGCACCCCTTTGAGTTCTACCTCTACTTTGATGCCTAGACCAAAACCCTTCCCCTGGATTCACTCTATTGCATCCAATAGAGAAGGAGGTCATGGCAATGGCTAGGGCATTGTTGAAAAAATACAAATACGAATGGGGGCATCCATGCAGGAACCTCAAGTTCAAACTACCCCATTTCAGAAAACCATGGTCACCTTCTATAAAGAGCCCTCATTCTTTTACTCCCTTCCGGTTAATGGACGGCAAACTTTGCTTAAACCGCGGCCTCGCCGGTTTCCCCAGTGCGAATGCGGATAACTTCTGCCACCGGGTAGACGAAGATTTTGCCGTCGCCGATGCGCCCGGTGCGGGCGTTGGCCATGATGACCTCCACCACGGCCTGCGCCTTGTCACCGGCAGCCACCACTTCGATCTTCACCTTGGGGAGGAAGTCCACCTGATATTCCAGGCCCCGGTAGACTTCCCGGATCCCTTTCTGTCTGCCAAACCCCTTGACTTCGCTGACCGTCATCCCTTGAACCCCGATGCCGTGCAGGGCCTCCTTAATCTGCTCCAGTTTGAAGGGCTGAATGATGGCCTCTATCTTCTGCATGGTGTTCTTCTCCGTCGTTACATCATGCTGTAACCGGCTTCCTGGTGTTCCGTGAGGTCCAAGCCAGCCACTTCATCGTCCTTACTTACCCTGAGGCCCATGGTCGCGTCGAGAATTTTCAGGAGGATATAACTAACGACAAACGAGTAAAGCAGCGTTGCCAGCACCGCCACGGCCTGGATCCCCAGCTGGCCGGGGTTGCCAAAGAACAGCCCGTCGTTGCCGGCGGGGTTGACCAGCTTGGTGGCAAAGAGGCCAGTGGCCAGGGCGCCCCAGATGCCGCCGACACAGTGCACTCCCACCACGTCCAGGGAGTCGTCATAACCCAGCCTGACCTTCGCCAGCACTGCCAGGTAGCAAATGACGCCGGCCCCCAAGCCGATGAGGATGGCAGACATGGGACCTACGAAACCGGCCGCCGGAGTGATGGCCACCAGCCCGGCCACGGCCCCGGAGGCCGCACCCAGGAGGGTGGGCTTCCCCTGGAACGGGAGGGCGGGAGCCTCCGGGCTTTCACCCTTTCCGGTCCACTCCATGCCCACCCAGGCGAGAACGGCGGCGCAGGTGGCCAGATGGGTGGCGGTAAAGGCCGAGCTGGCCAGGGAACCGGCAGCCAGAGCGCTGCCAGCATTGAACCCGAACCAGCCGAACCACAGGAGCGCCGCGCCCAGCACCGTCATGGGCAGGTTATGGGGGATAAAGGGTTCCGTGCCATAGCCGGTCCGGCGGCCAACGACTAGAGCCGCGGCTAGGGCGCCGATCCCGGAGTTGATATGTACCACCGTGCCCCCGGCAAAATCCAGGGCTCCCAGGTTCTTGAGCCAGCCGCCGTCGCCCCAGACCCAATGGGCGATGGGGTCGTAAACCAGGGTGGACCACAGGATCATGAACACCAGAAAAGTGCTGAATTTCATGCGCTCGGCAAAAGCCCCGGTTATCAGGGCCGGGGTAATGGTGGCAAACATGGCCTGATAAATCATGAAGGTCTGGTGCGGAATGGTCTCGGAATAAGCCTTGAAAGGTTCGAGGCCTACGCCGTTCAGCCCTATCCAATCCAGATTGCCGATAAAGTGCCCCAAATCCGGGCCAAAGGCCAAGCTGTAGCCAAACAGAGCCCATTGCACCCCTACTACGGCCAGCAGAATAAAACTCTGCATAATAGTGCCCAAGACATTTTTGCTCCTAACCATCCCTCCGTAAAAGAGAGCCAAGCCAGGGGTCATGAGCATCACCAGAGCGGCGGACATTAAAAGGAAGGCTGTATCAGCGCCATTCATACATTCCTCCTGCAGATTTTTTGGAAGATTATGAGTTAACGGTATGCCATTTTTAATTTTTTTAGATAATCAATAGCTTCTATCCATTTGCCCTGTGTGCTAAAAGTGCTAATATAATGATTTCAAGGCAATGAAATTACCGCACTACTTATTTATACTCTTTTTTAACCTGCTCAATACTTCTCACTTTTCTCCGTACTGCCGTATAGCAGCAGTAATGCTGGACTGCGAAGGGTATCGTTGAAAACCAAAGATACCACATAGAACAAGCAAAAAACCGATAATGGTGGCCGTAAGGGAGCCGATCGCCAGCGGTAATTGCACGTTAGAATGCACACTTATGGAGAGGCCAAATAGACTTATGATAATGCCCAGCACAATGATATCAATTACCAGATGGCTTAGCCTTCCCATACTCTTTCCTGCTACCAAGTACGAAATTGCCTCTCCTTTCTGACGAGGATTCAATTCATCGCCAGAGAGCATCCGCCGGAGTCTAGGAATAGTGCTCACCAAGTAGGCAGCCGTTCCTCGATCGGGTTCGATTCCGAGAACCTCCTCGCAAAGCATTAAATCAGGGTAAAGGCCAGCAATATGGTTGTAAAGGTAGCGAGTATGGAGGCGCCACAGTCCGAGCACGATAGAGGACAGGCCGGTGGCAACAGCAAGGTATGAAAATCCCAGATTAGAACCCGTGGAAAAGGATTCAATAAAGGCTCTCAATAAGTAAGTCCAGATTGCGGCGTTTATTGCTAGAGCAAAAAGATAATCTAGAGAAATGACCCCTTGCCAGAGCGCCCTTAAATTCTGGGTTGACTGAAGCAGAACACGGGCATCGTCGTCTTTCATCGCTACCTCCACCTGAAAGCGCTAATCAGAAAAGGGGCATCATCATTTCCTTTTAAATGCCCGGAGCTAAGGGATTTCTTTTCCGTACGGTAAAGGCTAGAAACCGGAGTAAGCCTCTATCCCGTGTTCACCAATATCGAGGCCACGCAGTTCCTCTTCCCGGTTTACCCGCAGTCCTACCAGGTGCCTGATTATCCAGAAGAGGAGGAAGCCTGTGGCCATACACCAGGCAAACACGGAGAGGATCCCCAAAGCCTGGGCCCCCAGAAGGTTCCACCCTCCACCAAAGAAAAGCCCGTCACCCGTGGTTCCGGGAGCAAACTTGTCCTGGGCGAAGAGCCCGAGGGCGAGGGTCCCCCAGGAACCGCAGACCCCGTGAACCGCAATAGCTCCCACCGGATCGTCAATGTATAAGACCTGGTCGATGAAGACCATTGCTAGGACTACGAGAATGCCGGCGATGACCCCTATCCCAATAGCACTTCCGGCAGAGACAAAGGCACAGGAAGCCGTAATCCCTACCAACCCCCCGAGCACGCCATTTAAGGTCAGGCCGATTCCCGGCTTTTTGAAGATGAGCCAGGTGGTGAACATCGCGGCTATTCCGCCTGCCGCCGCGGCAAGATGGGTGGTTACGGCAATGTGGGCAATCTCTGGGACCAAGGCCATGGTCCTGCCGGCATTGAACCCGAACCAACCGAACCAGAGAATAAAGGTTCCCAAGGCAGCCAGGGGAAGATTATTGCTGGGAAGAGCATTAGAGGTGCCGTCGGAGTTATATTTGCCTGATCTGGCCCCCAGCATCACGGCCCCGGTGAGGGCAAGCCAGCCACCGGTGGAATGCACTACGGTTGAGCCGGCAAAATCCCGCATGCCGATCCCGGCAAGCCAGCCGCCCCCCCAGATCCAGTGGCCCACAATGGGATAGATGAAGGCGCTGACCACTATGCTGTAAAAAATACAGGCGATAAATCTGGTCCGCTCAGCCATAGCCCCAGCCACAATGGTGGCGGAGATGGCACAGAACATCAACTGGAAGAAAAACTGGCATTCCAGCGGCACCCTGCCCCAGCCGAGAGAGGCAAAGGTCCCTCCACTATCTTGCAAGAAGAAGCCACTGGTGCCCAAGAGAAGGTTCCCGGCACCAAACATCAAGGCGAAACCAAGAGCCCAGTAGGCAACCGCGGCAAAAGAGAAATCCATGAGGACATTCATCAACATGTTGCCGGCGTTTCTGGCGCGAGAAAACCCTGCCGTCAACATGGCGAATCCGGCCTGCATAAACATTACCAGGATTGCGGCAAACAGGACCCAGCCCGTATCCATGGCCACCTTTCTGGTATCCAGGGCTTCCGCGGGAGTTCCAGCCAGGGCACATGGGACCATGTTCTCAACGAGCAACCAGGCCAGGAAGGCGGCTATGAAGATCTTCCGCGCCATTTCTCTCTCCTCTCCATCGAAAAGTTCCACGCCTAATAAGGGAAGTCTATGAAACCCGACCGGCTTGCGGGATGGTGGTCAAACAGCCTCCCAGCTCGATATAAGGTTTCCCCTTTACTGAAATCGCCTCCGCCCGGCCGTCTGGAAAGCTGACCAGAATGGAATATATTTAAGGACAGGTGGCAGCAGTGCTTGGCTGTGCCACTTGAGAAGAAATTTTTTCGGGGGAGGCCTATTTCAATAATCATTCACAGTTTCGGCAGGTACTGCTTGATTTCATAATCGCTCACAAACATACGGAAGTGGTCCCATTCGATCCTTTTATTTTCCAGGAGCTTATTGTAGATATGCTCTCCCAGCGCCTCCCGGACCAGGTCGCTCTGTTCCATTTCCAGGATCGCCTCATAGAGGCTCCCGGGTAACTCTTTGATCCCCAGGCGCTTCCGTTCGGCCAGCGACATATGATAGATATCCTCTTCCACCGGCTCCGGCAGGGGGTATTGGCCCTCGACGCCCCTTAGACCGGCGGCCAGCATCACCGCGAAGGCCAGATAGGGGTTGCAGGCCGGGTCCGGGGCCCGGTATTCGCAGCGGGTGGCCGCCTCTTTGCCGGGTTTGTACATGGGAACCCGCACCAGAGCGGAGCGGTTGCGCCGGGCCCAGGAGATGTACACCGGGGCCTCATAGCCCGGCACCAGGCGCTTGTAGGAGTTGACCCACTGACTGCAAACGCCGGTGATTTCTCGGGCATGCCGGAGCAGTCCGGCAATATACCCTCTGCCAATATCCGACAGATTATATTTGTTACTGGGGTCATAGAAGGCGTTTTTGTCATCCTTAAAAAGCGACTGGTGGGTATGCATGCCGCTGCCATTTTCGCCAAAGATAGGTTTGGGCATGAAGGTGGCATAGACCCCATGCTGCCTGGCGATCTCCTTGACCGCTATCCTCATGGTCATGGTCTTGTCAGCCATGCGCAGGGCGTCGTCATAGCGCATATCGATCTCGTGCTGGCTGGGGGCCACCTCATGATGGCTGTATTCCACCTGGATTCCCATCTCCTGCATGGCAAAAATGGTATCCCTTCTCAGATCCCCCGCTACATCCAGGGGGGGAGGGTCGAAATACCCGCCTTTATCCAGGATTTTCGGGCTTTCAGAATCTTGAAAGTAGAAATACTCCAGTTCTGGTCCAAGGTATAGGTTATACCCCTTGGCAATTGCCTTTTCCGTCATGCGTTTTAAGGCATACCTGGAATCACCTTCATAATGGCTGCCATCCGGTTGCAGGATGTCACAAAACATCCGGCCGACCGGGCGTTCCTTGGGTCGCCAGGGGATAAACTGGAAGGTGGTGGGGTCGGGCTTGGCAATCATATCGCTCTCTTCGATCCGGGCAAACCCTTCAATGGAAGAACCATCAAAACCCATACCCTCAGTCAGAGCCCCCTCCAGTTCATTGGGAGTAATGGCAAAGCTTTTCATCATGCCCAGGACATCGGTAAACCAGATCTGGATGAAGCTTACATCGTTATCCCTGACAATTTTCATCACATCTCTGGCAGTTCTACAGTTCAGCAATTTCTCTTCCTCCCTGTGACTATTTTGGCAGTTCTGGGGCGGCCCTGCCTTTGGCCCGGAGAATCTCAGTGATATCCAAACCGGTGGCGTTTTTGATCTGTTCCATGATGGCCACAATCGACCCGGTAACCCCGCGGACATAGGCAGGTATGCCGCGTCCATCCCCGCTATCCACAATGGTGACCTTGTCAATGGACAGGTTTTTGGAGATCACGCTGGTGACCTTGTCCAGGATGTCCGGCAGTTGCTGGATCAAAAAGAGCTCCCTGGTGTCTTCTTTCTCCCACTGCTCGCGCATGAGTTTTACCGCTTCCGCGGTGGCCTTGCCATTTTCCACGATGCTAGCAGCCTCTCCGATGGCTTCCAGAACCTTGGCTTCTTTTTGCGCCTGGGCCGGCACCACCACCTCCGCTTCATACTTCATCTTGTTCGTCTCGACGCGGCGCGCCTCCAGCTTCTGTTCTTCTCCGACTCTGGCGATTTCCCGCGCTACCTGGGCCTTGGCCTCGGCTCGGTTCGCCTCGGCGGAGAGATCGGCTTTTAGCACTTGCAGCTTGTTGCCCGCCTCCACGATTTTCATTTCCGCCTCGGATTCTGCCACACTACCCCGCTTTTTGGCCTCTGCCGCCACCTCTCTCGCCTCGGCCTCGGCGTTGGCCTCGACTATCTTGGCATCCCTTCTGACCTCGGCATTTTTCTTGCGGCCTACGGCATCCAGATAACCTTCAGCATCAGATAGATGTTGGATCTTGAAGGTATCCAGCACCAAACCGAGCCTTTGGAGGTCGCTTCTTGCCTCCTGGATCACTCTTTCGGCGAATTCCAGGCGTTTGCTGTTGGCTTCCTCAGGGGTGAGGGTGGAGAGAACCCCCCGCAGGTTGCCTTCCAGAGTCTCTTTGGCAATCTGAGAGACTTCGTTGATATTTCTTCCCAAGAATCTCTCCATTGCATTGGTGAGCCCCTCATCTTCACTACCAGCGATCTTTACGTTGGCCATCGCCTGGATGTTCACGGGAATAACCCCATTAGTCAGGGCTCCTGAGAGCTCCAGCTCAATGGGAATGGTGTTTAGAGGCAATCGCGTAACCGATTCGATTATAGGGATTTTGAGACTTCTTCCTCCCTTGATATAGCGGAACCCCACCACAGTCCCATCTTTCAGGGTCTTCCTTTTACCAGAAAACACCAAAATCTCGTTGGGATGGCAGATCCTCAGGTTTGCCTTGATGAAAATCAGTAATATGATGAGGATTGCCAGTGCCGCTAGTGCTATCCAAACCCCTAACATAATTACACCTCCCGCTAAGCAGAATTAATGGTAAACCAAAACTATCTTATGGCTTTTGGTCCCCGGTCCAGCGTTCTGATGCGTATGGCCTGGGGGAGTTCCAACACAAAGATCTTGCCATCACCAACATTGCCGGTTTTTGCTCCCTTAATGATGGCCTGAACGGTGGGTTCAACAAAATCGTCATTCACCGCAATCTCGAGTCTTACTTTCTTAAGCAGATTCAGCTCCTGGCGTACTCCCCGGTAAGTTTCGGGATACCCCAGCTGCGCCCCGCATCCCAGGGCGTTGGTCACGGTCATGCAGAATACCTCGGCCTCAAAGAGCGCTTGTTTGACATCGGCCAGTTTGTGGGGTTGGATCATGGCGATTATGTATTTCATCTATCTTATGCCTCCTTTACCGAGTAGTGAGGATTTGAAACCAAGAGCAGGCCCCCATGGGATTGGCAGATTTGATAATGTATGGCAGCAAACCATAATTTTTTAAAACCTTAATGCAAAAATGATACCAATTAAATTATTAGTAAAATCACATACTTATAACTTTAAGCTATACAATATTGTAACATTTATTTTTTTATGACTAACAAAAATGTATTAAATAGAGGTTAGGCGGGAGGGATTTGCCATCGCAGTTTAAAAACGCTTTTTGGGATTGCTCTCCCCGAGGCATATATACCCAATAGAAGGTTGCTGCCCTGATCCGAAACTTATCAAGCCGCTGAAAATTCTACATCCCCCTCATCTCGACACATTAAGCTAGTCATTGAGGGTTACCTCCGGTCTGGGTCCGGATTGACTCTCCTCAGGTCAAACACCCTCAGTTCTAATATCCAAATCAAATTGGCAATTTTTGCTGTTTCACCAAGTAGTCATGGTTTTGGCAAGCCATCAAGCAAAACAAAAGCCGCAATCTTTGCCAAAACTGACAATATGGTAGTTTTTCCTTGCTGATCTCCGAAAAAGGTTTTTCCGGCTGGTTTTGCGGCCCGGTCCTGAGAATGATCTATGCCTTTTGAGGCGGCCGCCACATGAACCAACTGCGAAAACCCTTTTTAGCTCCAAGGGTTACGGAAGGAAAGAAAATGTTCTTCTCCTCCAAGCAAAAAATTTAAGGCTCCCCAACGCTACCTCTTCACCCGCAGGTTGTACTTCTCGATCTTGGCGCGCAGGGTCTTGCGGTTGATCCCCAGGATGCGGGCGGCATCCTGGCGCCGGCCCTTGGTGCGGTGCAGGATAAACTGGATATAACGCTTTTCCAGGTCCTCCAGGCTATGTTCCTCCTCGGTAAAGACCTGGAACTCTCCTTGGCGCTGGGTAATAAAGCTGGGCAGATGCTCCGGCTGGATGACGTCGCAGTCCTCCAGGATAACGATGCGTTCGATGGTGTGCTCCAGTTCCCGGACATTGCCTGGCCAGGCGTAGCTGCTCAGGAGCTTCAAAGCGGCCAGCGAGATGCCGCTAACTTCCCGCTTGGCTTTTTGGCTATATTTGCGGAGAAAATGCTCCACCAGCAGCGGAAGGTCGCCAGTGCGGTCCCGCAGCGGCGGTAGGCGGATGGGGATGACGCTGAGGCGGTAAAAGAGGTCCTCCCGGAAGCTCCCGCTCTTGATGGCCTCGCTGAGATCCCGGTTGGAGGAGGCGATGATGCGGATGTCCAGCTTGATGCGCCTCTGGCTCCCCACCTGCATGAACTCGCGCTCCTGGATCACCCGCAGGAGCTTGGCCTGAATGTTGAGGCTGAGGTTGGTAATCTCGTCAAAGAAGAAAGTGCCATGGTTGGCCAACTCGAAGAGGCCATGCTTGGTCTGGTGGGCCCCGGTGAAGGAGCCCTTGACATGGCCGAAGAGTTCGCTTTCCAGCAGGGTCTCCACCAGGGCGGAGCAGTCCACCGCCACGAACTCCTGGTCCCGGCGGGGGCTAAGGAGATGAATGGCCCGAGCCACCAGTTCCTTGCCGGTGCCGCTCTCGCCAGTCAACAGCACGGTGCTGTCGCTGGGTGCGGCCCGCCGGATCTTGGCAAAGACTTGTTTCATGACCGGGGAGTTGCCGATGATAAACTCGATGCCCTCCCGGTCAGCCTCCCCTCCGTCCGGTTCTTTCCGATGTCGCTGCTCCAGGTGGTCGAGGGCTTTCCGGACCACCGCCTCCAGGTCGTCGATACGGAATGGCTTCACCAGGTAGTCCAGGGCTCCGTGCTTGATGCACTCTACGGCGCCCTGGATGGTGGGAAAACCGGTGATCATAATGACCTCGGTCCCAGAATAATCCTGGCGGATACGCTTCAGCACCTCGATCCCATCCAGGTCTGGCATCTTGATGTCCAGCAGCACGAGGGCGTAGGGCCGCCGGGTCATCATGTCCAGGGCTGGCACACCCCCGGCCGCGGTGTCCGCCTTTAGGTTCATCTTGGACAAGACCTGGATGATGCCGTTGCGAATGGCTTCTTCGTCATCCACCACCAGGACCCGTTTAATGGGGTCATTTTTCCGCATCCGCCACCTATCAGTCGGCAACCGAAGGCAGCAGAACCCGGAAAACCGTGCCTCGGCCCAGTTCGCTCTCCGCTTCCACCGTGCCCCGGTGCGCTTCCACCAGCCCCTTGACCAGGGATAGCCCCAGGCCGGTGCCGATTACCTGCCGGGTCCTGGGATGTTTGATCCGGTAGAATTTGTCGAAGATTTTGGGAAGTTCTTCGGCCTCGATGCCGATGCCCGTATCCTGCACCCGCACCTCCAGGTATTCGCCGTGGGAGACCCCGGAGACCGTGACCTCGCCGCCATCAGGGGAATAATTAATGGCATTACTCACCAGGTTGGTAAAGACCTCTTCCATGCTGCGCCGATCGGCCAGGACCAAGGGCAGGTCCGCCGGCACTTCCAGGCTCAACTTGACCTTCTGGTCTTCGGCTCGGGCCTGCATAAGCTCCACCACTTCGGTCAGCACCTTGTTGAGCTGCAAGGGTATTTGCTCCATTTGCCCCCGGCCGGCTTCCATTTTGGCGACGTCCAGCAGGTCGTTGATCAGGTCCAGCAGCCCCTGGATTTTGGCCTGGGCCCGGCAGAGCATTTCATTCTGCTTGGAAGTCAGCTCCCCCGCCAAGCCATCTATAATTACAGCATGCTGCTGTTTGATGGCCGACAGGGGAGCCCGCAACTCATGGGAAACCATGCGAACGAAGTCATTTTTCATCTCATCCAGTTCTTTAAAACTGGTGATGTCGTGAAACACCGTGACCGTGCCCAGGACCTGTTGATCCGGCCCCAAGAAAGGGGCCGATAGGGCCCGGAGTTGCACCCGGCTCTGGCAGAGTTCCTGCGAGATATATTTGTTAGGGTTAGCCGCCGCCTCGGCCAGCAGGGTTTCGATGGCCGTTTTCAGGTCCTTGTCCGCCAGGTAGGCCGACAGGGGTCCGGGTTGGGGCAACCCCGCCGGCAGCCCCAGGAGCCGCCTGAGGGTGGTATTGCACAAGACCACCTCCGCCTCCCGGTTGGTCACCAGGACCCCATCGGCCATACAGTTGACCATGGTGTGCATGCGGCTCTGCTCCAGGGCCAGGTTATAGAGGTTCCGGGTCTGGGCCTCCTCCAGACGCCGTGTCTGCTCCTGCAACCGCTGTTTTTCCAAAGCCCGGCGCACCACCAGGATGAGGTGGTCGATACTGAAGGGCTTGGTAATGAAGTCGTAGGCCCCCTTCTTCATGCATTCCACCGCATCGGCTACCGTTCCCAGGCCGGTCATGATGACCACGGGGATGTCGGGGTAGCGGACGCCGGCTTCTTCCAGGACCTCAAGGGCCCCCATCACCGGCATCTTCAGGTCGCAGAGGACCACATTAACCGGTTCGGTGTCCAACAGCTCCAGGGCCTCCTGGCCATTGACGGCCGTAAGTACCAGGAAACCCTCAATTTTCAGCACCCGGCTACAGCCCTGGCGCAGTACCTCTTCGTCATCCACCACCAGGACAGTATACTTTTCCTCCATGAAGCACCCTTTGCCTGTCAGCCTTCAGCTAGCAGCGATAAGCCAAGAAAAGTAAAAAATTTTTCGATATTTGTATTTCGTAGAAACTCCATAGACCTCTGCTCCCTCCTCACTCTCTTAACCCCAGGTCGAGTTCGGATTCCGGGGATTTCTGAGGCAGGGTGATGGTAAAGGTGGTGCCGCAGCCCGTGGCGCTTTCGGCCTTAATCTCCCCGCCGTGCCGATGGATGATGCCGTAAACGATGGAGAGGCCCAGACCCGTGCCCTGGCCCGGGGGCTTGGTGGTGAAAAAAGGCTCGAAGATCTTGTCTATAATTTCCTGGGGGATGCCGACGCCGGTGTCGGCGAAACGCAAGACCACCCCATCATGGCGCTCGGTGGGGCTGCTGAAAATGGTAATCGTTCCCGTGCCACTCATGGCGTCCGCCGCGTTGAGCAGCAGGTTGGTAAAGACCTGCTGGAGCTGGCCGGGATCCCCGACAATCTGCGGCAGTTCGGGAGCCAGTTGCAAACTGATCTCGATATTGTGAAATAAGGCCTGATTGTGGACCAGATCCACGCAGCGGCGGATGCTCTCATTAATGTCCACCGGCTGTTTCTGCCACAGGGACTGGTGGCTAAAATCCAGGAGGCGCTGGACGATCTGCTGGCAGCGCCTGGTCTGAGCGATGATGATGTCGACATTTTCCCGAATACTTGAGTCTGGTTCCAGCTCCCTGGCCAGCAACTCCGCGTAAATCAGGATACCGGCCAGGGGATTGTTGATTTCATGAGCCACTCCGGCGCCCATCCGGCCCAGGGAGGCGATCTTTTCCGCCTGCACCAGTTGGTGGTGGGTGGTTTCCAGTTCCTGGTAAACTTTCAAGATCTCCCGCAGGTCGGAAAAGATCCCGACACTGCCCACCTCCTGGCCCCGCTCCCGGATGATGGTGGCAGAGAAGTTCACCGGCACCTCTTCGCCGGCCTTGTTGATAAAGGTGACGCGGGTGGCGTTCAGTTTGTCCGGAGGCCCGAATTCATCGCTGCGCATGCGCCGCATAATCTCCTTCGCCTTCTGGAAAGGATAGAAGCGGTGGAAGGTTTCGGGATTGCCGATGACCTCCTCGGCCTTATAACCCAGGATGCGCTCCGCCCCCTCATTGAAAATCACCGGCACTCCTTTACTGTCCACCATCACGATGCCTGCCACCGAATTCTTGATGAGGTTGTGGAGAAAAAAGATGGCTTTGTGGAGTTCCCGTTCGATCTCGACCTGCTCGGTGGAGTCCCGCAAATAGAGGCAGGTGAGGACCTTGGTTCCCAGACGGGACACGGCCATACTAGCCTCAAATACCCGGGGTTCCTTGCCCTGGTGCGCCAGATCCGGCATGCTGCAAAATTGGGTTTGGCTCTCCTGGACCTCTTCCACCCGGTTGGCCAGTTCCAGAGCCATATGCAGGGTTTGCGAGGGGAGAATTTCACTCAGGTGTTTGCCCAGTACCTCCTCTTTGGGCTGCTGGAGAAGGGCCGCCATGGGGGTGTTGAGGTAAACCACCCGCTGGTTCTCATCCGCCATCAGCAGACCTTCCCGGGAACGTTCGGTCAGGAGGTTGATCTTCTGCTCCGCTTCTATGATGGCGGTGAGGTCCCGGATGGCCTCAAAGCCGCCGATGACTTTGCCGGAGTGGTCAGTGATGATGGAAGCCGAAACCGTCACCGGGATTTCCTGGCCGTTCCGGTGTCGCACCACCCGGCGTACCTCGGAAAGCGAGCTTTCCTGCTCCATGACCTGCCTGAGGACGCAGTCAGTGGTGCCGCACTGGTCGGTATCCAACACCTGAGCGCAGGTCATGCGGCCCACCACTTCCTTGCTGGTATAGCCGGTGAGCCTCTCCAGGCGTTCATTCATGTAAGTGACCACCAGGTCCGGACCAACCATGAAGAAGGGGACCGGGAGATTCTCCAGGATGTTGGCCAGAGTGAGGTTTTGCTGGAGCACCGCCGGATGGCCTGCCATTTCCGGCGGGATTTTTTCGGTCGCCGGGACCTTTACCTGCCTGCGACTCATACCCGTCCCTCGCTGGATGTGGCTGAAGCCTCTATCGGGGTGGCAAAGGTATTTCCCAGGACTAACTGCGCCGCGGCCAACTCCTGCTGCCGGATGATCAGGGAGATGGAGGAAATGGTGCAACTCAGCGCCAGCATGGGGATATTGGTCTTCTCCAGGGACTCCACCAGGGTCTGGGCGATACCATAACGGTCGCCGAAATGAGGGCCATGCAAGAAGATGCCCGCCACCGGGGTGAGACTCAGGGGCCGCAGGCCCGGCAGGAGCTTCTGCAAGAGGCGGCGTATCTGGGGACTCCGTTCTTCTAAGCTTTGGGAGCTATCCGTGCTAAAACACAGGATAAATTCATTGCTCTGGCGCGCCGGAATGGCTACCAGGAAGGGGATTTTAAGCCCTAGACTCCCCAGCTCCAGCAGGACATCGGCAAAACCCGCCAGGATGTCCGTGGAAGACACCGCCATGCCCCACAGGTCCAGGTCGGACTGCGGCACGAGCCAATAAACCTTAATGGTCTTTTCCTGGTATTCGGCCACTACCTTGCGAACCAGCTCCTCCAGCGGGCTCTGGGCCGCAAAGAACTCCTCGGGCGACTGGAAGGCCGAAAAATGAAAATCCCGGAAAAGCTGGCGCACTACAGCTTTTCCCTTTTGGGAGGTCACCACGGCAGAGATGGCGGAGGGGGAGCTGGCCAGGCCGTGAATCATGACCCGGGCTCGGGCCAGGCTGCGGATGAAATTGCCGATGACGTCGGGGCGCTTATCATGAGGAAAGATGGAAATAATGGCGGTGCCGGGCCAGAAATGCACGGCGGCCCCCGCCTCTGCCCCAGCCCTGATCAGGGTGAAGGCTGCTTCCCCGGACGCGGCCGCAGTGCATAGGAACTGGCGGTCTCCGGCCACGTGGGCAAGCAAGTTCAAATTGATTTGGTTAAGGGCCAAGGGGGCGCAGACCCGCTGGGCCAAACGCCCCTCGGCCAAAGGGAAGGAGGCCACCAAGCAGGCTCTTCCTTCCTGGATCTTAAGGCCCCCAACCCTGATTCTTTCGCTATGCTGCTCCAAAGTCCATCAGCCGCAGGGTCACAAGGGGCCGTTAAATCAAGCGCTGCACCGCGTCTATCAACGCGGCCGCGTCCACCGGTTTGGGGATGTAGTCATCGGCTTCCGTGGCCATGCCCTCGGCATGACTGTAAGTGGTGGTGGGCACCGCCTCGCCCACCGCGGTCAGCAGCACAATGGGTATGTCCGAAGTCTTTTTATTGGATTTCAGTTCATTGCAGAGCTGGTAGCCGGTTTTCCGGGGCATCATCACGTCCAGGATCAAGACATCCGGACGGCGTTTCTTGATGGCCGCCTCCCCCTCAATTCCATCATAGGCCTTGCCGACTTCGAAGCCCTTGCTCTCCAGCATCATCGCCACAGTTTCCACCAGATCAGGATCGTCATCCACAATCAGCACGTATTTCCCAGACATGGGGTCTCCCCTTTCAAAATGGTCGTAGTCTAATTATGATCTTTAAGCTGGTAAATAACAAGACACTTTTTCCCTGGATAATTTTTACCCGGAAAAAAAGTCCCATCAGCGTTTAGCCCGCGGTAATCTCCGGCCGGGGATAAAGGCCGGCCCGCTCCACGATTTCCGGGACCTTCTCTTCCCATTCGATGGCCATGATATGCAGGCCCCGAACCCCCGGAACCCCTTTTAATTCCTCGATCTGTTCGATGGCCAGATTGATGCCCTCCTCTGCCTGCTCCTCCTTGGGGACGCTGCCGAGACGTTTAACGATCTCGTCCGGGACATCCATGCCCGGCACCCGTTTTTGCATGTACCTGGCCATGCCCACGTTCTTCATGGGGGTTACGCCTGCCAGGACCGCCACTTTTTCGGTCAGGCCCTTATCCACCGCAATCTTCATGAACTCTTTGAATTTGTCCAGGTTGTAAATGCACTGGGTCTGGACAAACTGCACCCCCGCCGCCGCCTTCTTGCCCATGCGCACCACCCGCATGTAAACGTTGGGGCCGGCAAAAGGATTGACCGCGGCGCCGATGAACATCTGCGGCCGCACTTGAATTTCATGGCCCCCCAGGAACTTCCCTTCATCCCGCATCATTTTCACCGTCATGGCCAGTTGGGTGGAGTCCAGGTCGAAGACGTTGGCGCAGCTCGGATGGTCGCCGAAATGCTGGTGGTCGCCAGTGAGGCAGAGGATGTTGTTAATCCCGAAGGAAGATGCCCCTAGGATGTCGCTCTGCAGGGCAATACGGTTGCGGTCCCGGGTGGTCATCTGCAGGATGGGCTCTATACCCATAAGCTTGATGCGAATGCAGCAGGCCAGGGAGCACATGCGGCAGATCGAGGTCTGGTTGTCCGTGACGTTGATGGCGTCCACGTAGTCCTTGATTATATTGGCCTTATGATCAATCACCCCTCCGTCAGCGTTGCGGGGCGGCCCCACTTCGGAGGTTACAGCAAATTGGCCGCTAGCCAGGATTTTCTGTAGTTTGCTGGGAGTCATCCCGCTCATATCCGTAAGTCCTCTCTGACGATTTTGCGGGGTCCGCCATCCCGGGAGGTGGTCCAGTCTTTGGGCAACATGGGTTTCTCAAAGCGGTCCAATTGTCCGAGGGTCTTGAGGCGCTCGAAGATCAATTCCCAACCGCACGGAATGTCCGGGTTCACCTCGCACTTGCCCTTATCGGAGCCGCCGCAGGGGCCGTTGAGCATGCGCTTGGAGCAACGAGCGATGGGGCAAATGCCGCCGGTTTCCGCCAGGATGCAGCGACCACAGGCCTGACAGCGTTCGGAGTAAAGGCCCCGCTCTTCGTTGACCCCCAGAAAGCAGGTGTCCACCCCGGGAAAAATGAGCTTGTTATTATACATCTCCGCCATGTACTGGATGCCGCAGCCACAGGCCAGGGAGACCGCGGCGTCGTAGCCGTCCATCTGGTCGCTGAGCTGCGCCAGATACTCTTTTTCGCACTGGCGGGTGAGGCTGGTTTCATCCACCTCGACCTCCCGGCCCGCCTGGGCGAAGTAGAGCCTGAGGGCCGCAGCCAGAATCTTCGCCTCCTTCAGGCCGCCGGCTTCGCAGACGGTAACGCATCCGTCGCAGCCGGCAATAAGTAGCCTCTTGAAATCCTTGACATTTTCGATAATCTCTTCTAACGGTTTGGGTTTTGCCTTGATCATATGGTTGCCTCTCCGGCGGCCGCAACGGCCTTGGCTTTTTCCGCTCTACCTCGAATGGGGCTGGGTCCCAATTCCAGGATTTTATTGGTCATATCTTGGACAATTTCGGCGAACCTGCCCCCCATGCCGGAGGAGAGGTTAAACATCGCTACCCGCTCGCCGCCCAGACCCACCTTGTCCAGGATCTCTTTAGCCCGTTTCACCCGGCTCTTGGCGAACAGGTTCCCTTTTTGATAATGACAATCGCCCTCCATACAGCCCACTACGATGACCCCGTCGGCCCCGTATTCAAAAGCCTGGAGGATGTGAATGATATCTACCTTGCCGGTGCAGGGGACCTCGATGATCCGTAGGTTGGGCGGGTATTGCAGTCGCATCGAACCTGCCAGGTCCGCCGCGGAATACGCTCAGTAATGACAACAAAACCCGAGAATCTTCGGGTCAAATGGCTCCATCATCCGCTCCTAATAGAGATTTTTTATCTTGGCACTCATTTGATCATCCTCAAAGTGCGACACCTGAATCACCTTGGCGGGGCACTCCGAGGCGCACGTGCCACAACCCTGGCACAAAGCCTCGTTGATCTCCGAAACGTTGTCCTCGTTGATCTGGGGCACTCCGTAAGGACAGGTGCGGACGCACACCAGACAGGCGGCGCAGCGCGCCGGGTCCACGTGGGCGGTGACGCCGCTGATGGTCTGCCGGGTGTCCGCCAGGAAGGCACCGGCCCGGGAGGCCGCAGCCTGGGCCTGGGCGATGGACTCGCTGATGAGCTTGGGCGAATGGGCCATACCGCAGAGGAAGATGCCCTCCGAGGCGAAGTCCACCGGCCGCAGCTTGGCATGAGCCTCAATAAAGAACCCCATGGCGTTCCGGGGAATTTTCAGGAGCGAGGCCAGTTCCTCCGTGTCGTTGGGCCAGACTCCGGCGCTCAGGATCAGGGCGTCCACCGGTAGGGTCACTGGGCGTTCCAGGATGTGGTCAATGAAGGTAATATTCAAGGCGCCGTTGTCGTTTTTAACTTCTGGGGGGCGCTCGGGATTGAAGCGGGCGAAGAGCACCCCCTGGTCCCGGGCCTCCTTGTAATAGTCCTCCAGGAGGCCGTAAGTGCGCATATCCCGATAGAGGATAAGCACCTCGGTCTCTGGATTAATCTTTTTCAATTGCAGGGCATACTTCACTGCGCCCTGGCAGCAGATGCGGCTGCAGTTGGGGTTCTCATCATTGCGGGAGCCGATGCACTGAATGAAGGCTACCCTTTTCCAGCCAGCCGCCTCCGCCGCTTCGTCATGGATGAACTGACCCAGTTCCATTTGGGTCATGACCCGGTGGTGCTGGCCGTAGAGGAACTCTTTCGGCTGGTATTCGTGGGCCCCGGTGGCCACCACCGTGACGCCGTGTTCGATTTTGCGCTCATACATGGCGGGTCCCACCAGCACTTCCGTGGTGAAGTTGCCCTTGTAGCCGCGGAAGCCCACCACCAGGGCCCCGGTGAGGCTTTGGATCTTGTCGTGGGATTTCACCTTGGCGATAAGATCCTCCAGATAAGGCGCCACTTCCAAGCCTTCGATGGTGTGGTGGATGTTCCAGGCGTTGCCGCCCAACCGGTCTTCCTTTTCCAAGATTATGGTCTCGAAACCCTGGTCCGCTAAGTTGAGGGCCGCGTTCAATCCGGCGATACCGCCGCCGATGACCACAGCGCGCTGATTGATGGTCAGGGGCTTTTCCGTCAAGGGTTTGAGCAGCGAGGCCCGGGCCACTGACATGCGTACCAGGTCCTTGGCCTTTTCGGTGGCCTTCTCCGGCTCCTTCATGTGGACCCAGGAGTCCTGATTGCGGATGTTGGCCATCTCGAAGAGGTACTTGTTAAGGCCGGCGTCGATCATGGTCTCCCGGAACAGAGCCTCGTGGGTAATGGGCGTGCAAGCCGCCACCACCACCCGGTTGAGTTGCTGCTCTTTGATGACCCTGAGCATGTTCACCTGGGTGTCCTGGGAGCAGGTGAAGAGGTTGTCCTCCACATGTACCA
>Ga0326728_10011254_pt1 | contig 20543 bp, 20 predicted proteins | sample MB3enrmetagenome_FD_207602 | JGI IMG/M metagenome (GOLD analysis project Ga0326728, IMG submission 207602) | Lab enriched peat soil microbial communities from McLean, Ithaca, NY, United States - MB31MN | ecosystem: Environmental > Terrestrial > Soil > Wetlands > Peat | place: USA: New York... | reverse complement strand
AGGATGAAGACGGTGGTCAAAAGCAAAATCCTCCACTAGGAGGCCTCCACGCAACGAACGTGACATCATTGTCCTACCATCATCTCCACTCCGCGACTCTCAAAACACATTTTTTCACACGTTCCTGGTACCTTTTTCTCTCTTTTCCCCCCGTACCGCCGGCATCCTGCCGGCTATTCTCCGGTGCCGGCTGGAAGCCGGCGTTACGCAGGGGATAAGGGTGCAGGTACCCTTTTCCCGGTACCCGGCTTGTCTGTCGAGGGAGGAAATGCGTGGGAGGAACTGGGGGGCCTTTTCCCCCGTGACACCTTTTCTCCCAGGCTTTAGGAAAGCCCTCAGTAAGGACTGGTCGTCCGCTAAGAAAGCGCCAGGAATGCGTGGACGTCATCCTCGCAGAATTCCAGGATGCTGGCTTGATGCTCCCTAAAGACCTTCTCGATAGCTGCTGTGGGGCAATTGCCAAGTCGGATCAGATGACTTTGGGTGGAAACCCGAAAAGGAAACTGCGCTGATGAAAATCGGAATCCTTCGACACGATGATGAAGTCGTGATCGCGGGCAAATTCCCAAACCGCGGCGTCATCCGCGTCCCGCAGACCCACCAGACGGACGTGAGAAGAGCCGGGAAAGACGGTCTCCAGTGTTCTCACTAAGCGCGGCGATAAGTTCTGATCAAGGAGTCGCTTCACGAAGGAATGGTGACCAGTTTGCGTTCGCGGTCGGCCGCGAAGGCCAGACAGGCCTTAAGATCTTCTGCCGTGAGGTCCGGGAAATCGGCCAGAATTTCCGCTTCGGTCATGCCCGAAGCCAGATAGTCGAGGACTTCGTAAACCGTAATGCGCATGCCGCGAATACAGGGTTTCCCGGCGCGCTTCCCCGGCTCGATCGTAATGTACTTCCGATAATCCATAAGCCTCACACTAGACTGTGGATGGGAGAGTGTCAAGCCATGCGTGGCACAGGCCCTCCCAACTACTTCCCCAATTATCTTTCGTGCTGTGTTATACTGTAAGTGACTTTGGCGCCGTCCGTTTGCTTGAAGAGATTTCGAGTTGTTGTCTGCTCCCTGCCTAATTGACTCCATCCAATGTCCAAGAGCCCCTTCGAAGCGATGGGCTGACGACCGGGCTACGTGTCCGCTCCGCCTTTGCGGTGCGGCAACTTCAGGAGAATAAAAGTATGAAAAATGTATTTGTCGGAAACATGAGTTTTGAAGCTACGGAAAGCGGGCTACGCTCGATCTTCGAGCCCTTTGGAGAGATCACGCGGGTCAATTTGATCACCGACCGGGACACCGGCCGGCCGCGCGGCTTCGGTTTCGTGGAGATGTCGAATGACGAGGAAGCGGCCAAAGCCATTACGGCGTTGAATGGAACCCAGATGGACGGCCGCGCCTTGAACGTGAACGAAGCGAAGCCCAAGGCGGCGGGGAGCTCACCACGGGGTGGCGGGGGATACTCCCGCGATCGCGATAATTACCGCGGGCGGTAGGTGCGCGGGTATCGGCACATGAGACTTGGATCAGGTCAGGAGCACGTGCTTTCCGAGAGCCACAGGTCTGTATGCTGTTTTGACCAGAGCGGTGAGCAATACAGAGTCGACGCCTCCCTTTGCCCGAAGAAGAAGACAATCGCGCTTACGAGGCCGGCTATCAGCAGGGCCACGGCGTCGATATCCACGTTGACAGCAAATAGAAGTAACTGACCCGGCTTCTGCCCAGAGAGCACGCGGGCAGGCATTGGAAGGTGTACTCGCCGGTGGCGCCGACATGGTTTTTTCATGTCGGCGCCCTTTTTTGTGTCTCGAGCGGCGCCATATCATTTTCCGAGGCCCGCATGTTTTCACATTAGAACCCGCCCCCGCTTCTGCCTGCCTCCTCGGACCCACGGCTCGCGCGCAGCAGTTACTCCGGGGTGGCGAGGAGGTACGCGGTTTGGTCGCTGGTAAGGACCAAGAGGCGCTTGGCGTCGTCGCTGAACTGGTCAAAATTCACGTCGGCAGGAAAAGTGTAAGAATCCAGTTTCTCCCGCGATTGCAGGTCATAGATCTCCAACTCATTGGAGGCATCGTCGCGAACGCTGAGGAGTTCACCGGTCAGGGATACGACGTCCGGCCAGCCGGGGATTTCGCCTTCCTTCCTACCCCCCGCCAGGGAGAAAACCTCCATGTAGCCGGGGTGACTCACAATCAAGCGCTCACCGGCGGTGAGGATTTTGGTTCCCCACCCATTTTCGAGGACTGTGGCGTGGAGCACGGCGCCGTCTGACAAGTTGAGAATCTCGATGAACGCGCCACTCGGTTGCTTCCGGGCGGCGGCCCCAGCATCCGCGAGTTGCGGGTAATGCTTGATTTCATCCTGGACGGCCGCGTCCGAGATAGCCCAACGAAGGATCACCCGGCCCCGTTCCGGCTCCACGATAAATTCCGGGACTTCCTTGGGGAAATGGCGGGACCACAGCACGAGCCTGGCTCGCACGTCGTGAACTTCGTAAGTCGCGTCGCATTCGCGGAAACTGAAGTCCCGATAACTCCAGTGACAGGGATGAAGCGCCCCGCCGCTTGGGCCCTGCGGCTTCTGCACGAGGAGATACAGTCCGTGCTGGGTGGCATAGCGATCCTCAATCTTGGGTCCCGGCGTAAGGTTTCCTTGCGCCATGTCCATCCGCACCAGTGTGCGCGGCGTATCTCGATAAACGGGAAAATCGGCGTAGAAAGACTCCTCGCCCCCAAACCCGCCGCCTTGAAAGCGTCGCACATGGAAAATCATCTTTCCGTTGTTAAGGTCCCAAACGGCGCCTGCTGAGGTGGCCAGCCACTTCAATCCGGGCGAGGCGGTGGCCCCCAAGTAGCGGTCCGCGTCTTCGGGCGGGGGAAGGGCGGCACGCGTTTGAAGCTTTCCAGTGCGGATATCATACAGCCCAAGATCGCCGCCCAAAATCTCATGGGCGTAGATCTGGTCGTACACATCAAGTGCATGCTGATCGATCACCCGCTCGATTTTCTTCGATTTCAAATCCATGATGCCCAGGGCGTGCTTCCCCAATGGGCCGACCAGGAGATAGTCGCCGCGAGTGGGTACGGCAAGGCTGGGCGTCCAACCAACCCGGATCTTGGCTATGGTTTTGGCGGAGGGGAATTCATATAGAACGACCGGCGAAACCTCCGATCTCTGATTCGGGAGGGCAAAGGTCGGCAGGGCCGGCATGGGACGCCCGCTCAGGTTGTCGTAAACCGTGAGACTGTAATCCAGCGAAGGCACGGGAGTCTCGTGTGAGGGCCAGCCGAGCAAGCGATCGTTAGCCAGGAAGAACAAAGTCTTCGCAAGGCCATCGTTCAACTTCCCCGGCAAGCGGACTTCCTTTCGGGTGATCAGATCAAGAGCGACGGTGCCGCTTTGTCCACAGGCCACGAAGTAATGACCGTCCGGCGAGAAATCCATGTGCGCGCCGAAGATAAACACTGGGAGCAAGCCATGGGGGGCCTCGCTGAATAGCTTCTTCTCCAGCAGGAGCGCGCCGGAAGATAGCTCGATGAGGTTCAGGTTGCCATCGTACCGAAGGCAGGCGAGGGTGCGGGCATCCGGCGATAGCATCTGAGCCCCGCATGGTGAATCAATCTGAGGATCGTCAATCCGCAGGCGCGTTTGGCTGGCGAGGTCCCAGACTTCCACGCGACTGCCGGACGTCGTGAAAGCTACCGACTTCGAGTCCATCGTGAAACGCGGCCGCACGGCGTCGGGAGCGTGAATGCGAAACAAAAACGCCAGTGGGTTGTGGGTGAAGATATAGAGGCTCTGATCCTTGTCAACGAGCAGAAATTTGCCATCCGGGCTGAAGCGGATGTATTGGATCTCCCCCAAGGCGAGCGGATCCAGTTTTACTTCGGCCAATACTCCGTGTAGGTTCGCGTTCCTCTTGCTCCACCGGTTGAAGTCAAATACCTCCGTCTTCCACTTTTGGAAATCGCCGGAGTCCGCACTGAGCCGCTGGGCTATGCACGCCGCAGGCATGGCTTCAACCGCCTTCAGCAACTGCCGCAGGCGAAGTTGGTCCGGAGTGGTGGTGTGCAGGAGGTCGGAAAGCCATCCGCCCGTCTTGCCGCTGGTGCTGGCGGTACGTTGGAAGAGTTCGGGACAAACCTCGGGCGAGTAGCCGGCCGCGGTCAAGGCGTATAGCCCCACTTGGTCAGCCTGTAATTGCCCCTCTGTGCTTCGATGCGCTACCTGCCGGAATGCTGCCGGATTGTGACGCCAGTTGGTCGCCAGGCCGTCGAGTTTTTTTTGGATATCCAGGCGGTCCGTAACCTGCGTGACTCCCAGCACCTGCTGAAGTAAGAAGCTAATATTGATTGCGCTCTGGTGAGTTACGATGTGGCCCATCTCATGCGCAAGGATGGCAGCAATTTCATCAGGGCCACGCAGCAGGGCGACCATGCCGCGGGAAACATAAATGCGGCCGCCCGCAACGGAGAAGGCGTCGGGTGACGCCGAATCCACCAGGAAATAATGAAAACGGAATTGCGTGGGCGGCAGATGCTGAGCCAGGCGATCACCGATACCCGTCAGGTAGCCAGTCACGGCACGATCATCGGTGACACGAAGGTATTTCAATTCCTGCGCAAGGATGTCGCCCAAGTCCTGTTCCTGCTGTGGGGAGAAGATGTTGAGCCGGGGCGGGCCGAGATCAGGGGTCGGCGGCTTGCAGGGTTCCTGGGCGCACAGAATCGCACTTAACCCATATACAGCCGAAAGCAGAAGACTGGCGCGCTTACCAGCGGATCTCATCGAGTCTCCGATACGGCAAGTCGCTGAACACTTTGAGGCGAACACTAGCACACGCCCTGGGCGCTTCGCAAGCCGAGGCATGCCCAAACGTGATTCCCTACTTGATAAGGAGAGGTGCCCGAAGGGCGGAGTGGTTACCGTACCCGATGTTTTTCACCCGACATTTTTCACTGGCCCGACGGTTTCCCGCAAGGCTACAATCAGGCGGCCAAGCGTGCCGCACGGCAATTTCGCAACCCTGCAGGCACCCTGTCATGCGGGGAGGGCCGAGGGGGCGGAGAAGCATTGCGCCTGCAGGGAGGCTGCCATGGCGTTACCTCGTGTATCCCGAAGGTTATTCCTGGGGGCTGGAGCCACGGCGTCCTTTCTGCCCCTTTATAACCAGCTTGCCGCGACCGAAAAGAAACAATTTAAGATCCGCGACCTGCGGACCATGACCGTGCAGGGGCCCTCGCGGACGTATGTCCTGGTCAAAGTGGTTGCCGGCGATGGCCTGTTCGGCATGGCGGAAGCTTATGGGACTCCGGGGATCGGCGTCAAAGAACAGATTTTGTCGATGAAGCCGGGGCTGATCGGCAAGGACCCGCTGGAAATCGACGTCCTCTACACCTATCTGGACGCGCGCGATAAAGACCTCAGCGGGAGCCGCACGGACGGTTCCGCGCACAACCTGATGCGCGCCGCCAGCGGCATTGAGATGGCGCTCTGGGATCTGGCCGGGAAGGCTCTGGGCGTGCCCACTTCCACGCTGCTGGGCGGCAGATTCCGCCAGAAGGTCCGGGTGTATGACCACGCCGCTCCCCTCAATATGCTGGACAAGGCGTCGTGCCGCGACTGGGCGGCGAAAGTGAAGGCCGATCCGGCCGGCTTCACGGCGCATAAGTTCGGCTTCCCGCATTCGAATCCGGATACCGATAAGGCGCGCGATATCTCGAACCGCGTGCTCACCACCCGGGAGCTCATCGAAATCCGGCAAGGCTTTGAGAACTGCCGCGAAGCCATCGGTTGGGACCACGACATCATGGTCCACTGCCACTGGGAGTACGACCTGCGGACGGCCATCCAAATCGCGGAAGCCGTGGAGCCCATCAAACCGCTCTGGTTCGAAGACCCGCTCCAGGTGGAGTATTCGGAGGCTTGGACGAGATTGTGCCAGTCCGTGCGCGTCCCGGTCTTGACCGGTGAGAACCTGGCGCGCCGGCAGGGCTTCAAAGATTTCATCATCCACCAGGGGTGCGACATCCTGCACCCGGACCTGCGCAACAGCGGCGGGTTTCTGGAAACCAAGCGCATCGCCGACATGGCCGACGTGTTCGGGCTCCCCCTGGCCAACCATAACACCGGCAGCCAGCTCCACACTTGGGCCACCTGCCAGTGGGCTGCCTCCATCCGCGACTATATGACTTGCGAAACCATCACGGGCGTGGGCGGCTGGATGGATCAACTCCTCCTGCTGGACGAACCGTACATTCAGGACGGGTTCGTGCGGGTCACCCACAAGCCAGGATTGGGCGCGGAGTTGAATCCCGACGTGGTGAAGGCCCATCTGGCTCCGGGCGAGACTTGGTGGGGATAGCAGCGGCCGTTGGCCAAAGGAGAAAAGGTGAAGAAGAAAAGGTGAAGGGAGAAAAGGTACCTGACCTTTTCCCCTCGCGCGCCCTCCCAACTACTTCCCCGATTATCTTTCGTGCTGTGTTATACTGTAAGTGACTTTGGCGCCGTCCGTTTGCTTGAGAAGATTGCGAGTTGTGGTCTGCTCCCTGCCTAATTGACTCCATCCAATGTCCAAGAGCCCCTTCGAAGCGATGGGCTGACGACCGGGCTTCGTGTCCGCTCCGCATCTGCGGTGCGGCAACTTCAGGAGAATAAAAGTATGAAAAATGTATTTGTCGGAAACATGAGTTTTGAAGCTACGGAAAGCGGACTACGCTCGATCTTCGAACCCTTTGGAGAGATCACGCGGGTCAATTTGATCACGGACCGGGATACCGGCCGGCCTCGCGGCTTCGGTTTCGTGGAGATGTCGAATGACGAGGAAGCGGCCAAAGCGATTGCGGGGTTGAATGGAACACAGATGGACGGCCGCGCCTTGAACGTGAACGAAGCAAAACCCAAGGCGGCGGGGAGCGGACCACGGGGTGGCCGGGGATTCTCCCGCGATCGCGATAATTACCGCGGGCGGTAGGTGTGCTGGCATCGGCTCGCCTCGGTGTCCTGTTTTGACCGAAGCGGTGAGCAATACAGAGTCGACGCCTCCCTTGGCCGGAAGGTATAAAGGTTTTGCCCTATGATTCGCGCGGAAGGGTGGCGCGGACGCGGGGGGGAATCGCCACAGGCGGGTTCTCCAGTACTGGATTCTATCGATCAAGACAAGAGACCAAGAGAGGATTTCTTGTGCGAATGAATTTCAAGCCCTACGTCTGGGTTTTGGCGTTGGCGGTGGGTACGGGCATCATCGGAGGCACGGTACGCGTGCTGGCGTCTCCGGCCATGAATGCCGCAAGTCCGGACCAGGATTATTCGAAAAACAAGAGGTATCAGCAAGGGCAGCGCGAAGGCAAGGATGACCGCGCGCATAACCGGGACCACTCCCGGAAGAGGCACTTTAGCAAAGATGAAGACAATCGCGCTTACGAGGCCGGCTATCAGCAGGGCCACGGCGTCGATATCCACGTTGACATCAAATAGATGTAATTGACCCGGCTTCTGCCCAGAAAGCACGCGGGCAGGCATTGGAAGGTGTACTCGCCGGTGGCGCCGACATGGTTTTTTCATGTCGGTGCCTTTTTTTGTGTCCCGAGCATGTTCGCGGGTTGATGCAGGGCGGGATCTCTGCGACGGCCCGAGTGTCCGTGCCACGCTTGCTGGCAGGCTCACGCATCCGAGGCACCATTAATCGAGGTTTGCGCCATCCCGCCGATTGACTCTTATTCTACGGGGGGGAAATCATCGCGAGGACGGCAGCACTTGCGACCCAACCCCGCGTGACACACTCCCCCGCATCGCTTATCGACAGTTCCCGGCGAGAGGATGAACCAATTCAGCGAGCGGCGCAGGGGCGAGCGGTCGCTCGCCCTGTTGGGGGCACGGCCAAGATGGCCGTGCTACTCCCCCGCGCGTGACACACTCCCCCGCTTCGGTTATCGACAGTTCCCGGTGAGAACATGAACCCAATTGCTGACCTGGAGAACAGAAAGGCGAAACTGGAAATTTGTTACTGGCAATACTCGATATTCCATTCTATCCTAGGCTTTTCCGAATTACTCTTCATCGCCCGGAGGGGCTGTCCAATTGAGTAAAGTCTCCCTCGCTCTTGTCATCCATTCGCACCAGCCGGTGGGAAACTTCGATCACGTCATCGAAGACGCCTATCAGAAATCTTATGCGCCATTTGTGCGCGCCCTGCACGAGCATCCGCGCATCCGTCTGAGCCTGCACTTTTCCGGAATCCTGCTCGAGTGGCTGGAAAAGCGCCATCCGGAATATTTCCAGCAGCTTCGTGAGCTCGCCGGGCGCGGGCAGATCGAACTGGTCGGCGGGGGCTTTTACGAGCCCATTCTCCCGGTTATTCCCGACGCCGATAAAATCGCGCAACTGCGCAAGCTGGCCGATTACATTGGCAAACACTTCGGCTCACCCCCGCGCGGGGCGTGGATTGCCGAGCGGGTTTGGGAGCCCACGCTTCCCGGTCCGTTGGCCAAAGCCGGCGTGGAGTACGTCGTTCTGGACGATACCCACTTCCTCGCCGCCGGCCTCCAGCCCTGGCAATTGCGCGGCAGTTACGTTACCGAAGAGGACGGCCTGCCGCTGCGCCTGGTGCCCAGCTTAAAAGCCCTCCGCTACACCATCCCCTTCCAGGAGCCGGCGGAAACGTTGCGCATTCTGCGGGAAGGGATCAATCAGCAAGACGCTCTTTTCGCCATGGGCGATGATTGCGAAAAGTTTGGCGTCTGGCCCGGCACTTACGATCACGTTTTCAAAAACGGCTGGTTGGAGCGTTTTCTTCAGGCGCTGGAGGGCTCCGAGGATTGGTTGGAGACAACCACCGTGGCGGATTATCTCCGCACGCACGCGGCAGTGGGGCGCATTTATCTGCCCACGGCCTCTTACGCCGAAATGATGGAATGGTCGCTTCCGCCCACGGCCTCGACGGACTTCAAAGCCTGTTTGGAAGAGAGTGCGCACATCCCCAATGGCGAGCGCTTCCTGCGCTTCCTGCGGGGCGGGCTGTGGCGCAACTTCCTGACCAAGTATGCGGAATCCAATCGCATTCAGAAGCAGGTGCTGGGGGTGAGCCATCGCTTGCAAAAGCTGAGCGGCGCCGTGGAAAATGGAACGGAAAGAGCGGCGTTGCTGGCGGAAGCGCAGTCGCACCTGCTTGCCGCCCAGTGCAATGACCCTTACTGGCACGGGGTGTTTGGCGGGCTCTATGCGCCCCACCTGCGCAGCGCGATTCTTCGCCACTTGATCCAGGCGGAGTTTCAACTGGATTGCGTGGAAGGCCGAAGCGCCGCCAGCAAACCCGAAATTGTGACCGCGGACTTCGACGTGGATGGGCAGGAGGAAATACTGATCCGGCAGAGCATCTCCGGCATGACGCTGCACCCCGCCGACGGCGCCACGGTTTCCAGCCTGCGCTTCCAGCCTGCCAACGTGGAGTTGGTGAATTCCCTCATGCGGCGGCCCGAGCCCTACCACGAGCTCGTGCGCAAACAGGTTTCTTCCAAGCAGTCGCCGCGCGAAGGCCCCGCTTCCATTCACGATCAGGTGCTGAGCAAGGAATCCCACCTGGATGCCTTGCTGCGCTATGACCGCTACGCGCGGCATGCTTTCCGCACCTACGTTTTCCCCAGCACCAAGAACTGGGAGGACTTTGATCTGCTCCGCTTGGAGGAGAATGAGGCCCTGGCGCGAGGCCCTTGGCAGGCCACGCTCATCAAGGCCCCCGCCGCGGCCATCGCCTTCCGGAGCACCGCCGAGGTCCACGCGAACGACTGCGTGATGCAGGTCGATGCGCTCAAGACCGTGACTTCCAAGGTTTCAGGTTCCACCTGGCAGATCGAATGCCGCTCCACGCTGAACACCGACCGCTCCTGCCCTACGGGGATGGCGTTGGGGCTGGAACTGGTCCTGAACCTTCTCGCTCCCGACGCCCACGATCGATATTTCCTGTTGAAAGATATTCACCGCCCGCTGGAGTTTCGCGGCGAAATCGGAGCTGCCAAGCTGACGCTGGTGGACGAGTGGCAGCGCGTGAAGATTACGCTCGAGACGCGGCCGCAAGCTTGCTGGTGGATCGTGCCCATCGAAACCATTTCGCAGTCCGAGCTGGGATTTGAGCGCGTCTACCAGGGCTCCTCGATTCTGGCGGTCTGGAAAATCGATCCACCCTCCTGGCGCAACGTGACGTGCGTTTTGCAGGCGGAAATTGCGCCTTGGGAGAGTACTTCCGTGAACGGCGAATAGTGGACAGTGGCCGGCTTCACGAAAGAGGTTTTACTGAAACCCGGCAACTGACCAATGATGGAGGTTCCGCATGGCCGTACCGCAAGAACTGCTCGACATTCTGGTTTGCCCGGCGTGCAAGTTGCCCGTTCAGCTCACGCCGGACGGACAAGGCCTGAAGTGTGCCCAATGCCGGCGCGTCTATCCCATTAAAGATGATATCCCCGACATGATCATCGAGGACGCCAAGGTTGAGGCAGAGTGACGCAATCTAACATCCTATGAACGCGGCTTCCCTTCTTCCCGGTCTACCGGCCGGAGCGCGCATCCTGATTCTTCGCCTCCGGTCCATCGGCGACATCATTCTGCTGACCCCAACGCTGCGGCTGCTCAAAGAGTGGCGGCCTGACCTGCACATCTCCGTGATGGTGGAATCCCGCTTTCGCGACCTCTTGCAGGGCAACCCGGCGGTGGAAGAAATTCTAACTCCCGGGGAAGGGTCCGGCGTGCGCAACCTGCTCTCGCGCCTGGCGGTCATTCGAGGCCTTCGCAGCCGCGGCTTCTCACTTTGCGTGAACCTGCACGGCGGTCCCACCAGCCGCCTTTTTGCGCGCTGGAGCGCCGCCCCCTGGCGCGTGGGCTTTGCACACTATCGCGGGGCGGGCCTCTACAACATTCTGGTTCCCAACGCGCGCACCATTTTATACCAGCCGTCTCTGCACACGGCGGAGCATCATGCGGCGGCGTTTTTCCACCTGGGACTGCCGCAGAAAGAAATTCCGCGCGCCCAAATTTTCTCCGGCGCCGGGCAGGCCGCGTGGTGGGACGCCCAACGCGCGAGCCTGGGCATCGCCGCAGGACAGCCTTACGCCATCGTCCATCCTCCCGCTGCGTACAAGACCAAGGAATGGGCGCCGGAAGGTTTCGCGCGGGTGGGTGAATACCTGGAACGCCAAGCCGGCGTCGTTCCCCTCTATTCCTGCGGACCAGGAGAAGCGCCGGTGCTGGATGCCGTGGAGAAAGCCGCGGGTGCGCCGGTGCGGCGGCTCGAGAGCGTGAGCCTGGCGCAATTTGCCGCAGTACTTGCCGGGGCGCGGTTGTTTGTGGGGAATGACAGCGGCCCTGCCCACATGGCCGCGGCGCTGGCCCGGCCCCTGGTGGTTATCTTCGGATCTTCCAGTTCGCCCATCTGGGGTCCCTGGCCACGGGAAGGATCCAACATCGGTGCGCGCGTGGTGCAGAACCCTTTCGACTGCAACCCTTGCCCCGGCGATCGCTGTTATAAGTTTGCCCGGCCCGAGTGCATTCTTTCCGTGACCTTCGATCAGGTAAAGGATGCGGTCGAAGAGGTCCTGGCACAAACCGCCTGACGCACGTCATCCCAGGATATGCGGGGAGAGATTTGAGGAAGACTCACTTCGTGGGCATTGGCGCAGGCGTCCGCCGTCCTTAATTCACCACCTCAGAATGGGGAGTAAGCAAGCCCTTTGGTATTGCGATCAACCAAAAGGTCGCGCGGAGGCTCCTCATCGTTGATGGTTACCGTGACGATGACGGTCTGCTTGCCTTTGGATCGCGAGCCCAGAATTTTGAAGGTCCGAATCTTCCCGTAGTCGCCGCGCTCGCCCCAGTCGTGCAGGAAATCCGCGTAGGTATACGTGGGACTGGGCTGCCACATCCGATAAGCTTCGCGGTAGTTGCCCTGCTCCAGCGTCGTGAGAAAGCGCGAGATGGTTCGTTCTTCAGGAAAATTACGAAAGACCGAATAGCCTGCCCCGCCGATGACGATAACGGCCAGGGCAATCAGAATGTAGCGTCCTATATTTCGAGGCGGTTTGGGCGGTGTGGCATCAAGCAAAGTCATGGCCGGTTCCTCCCGGGAACCAGGAGTGTAAGCATACTCCCGGGCACCGACATTATGTTAGATGCGGGGGTGGGTTGCCAAGAGGGTCGGTTAAAGGGAGCGCTTGAAAAGCAGGGTTTCCGCAATCACCATCCCCACGGTAAACAACGTCAGGAAAGTCAGATCCCCGGCAATGGCCACGAATCCCGTGTTCTTGAGCAGCAGCGCTTTGAACGCGTGCACGGCATAGGTGAAGGGATCAACCGTGGAAATGACGCGCATCCAGCGCGGAAATCCGTAGATGGGATAGACGGCGCCGCTGGGGAAGTACAGCAGCGTGTTGAGCACGCCGAAAGTGGCGCGCGGCACCAGGGGATCATTCACGCGGACCATCAGGAAAAACATCATGCTGATCAATGCCAGGGAGGTCAAGGCGATCACCAGCAGGAGCTTTACCAGGCGGATGGGTTCCAGTGGATTGGGTATTCCGGCGATGACGGATCCCACCGTGGTCAGGACGATCCCCGCCAACACCGCCTTGGCCGCTCCGGAGAGGTTGAAACCCATGATCAGTTCCAGTTTGGTAATCGGCGTGACCAGATATCCTTCATGGAGCCCGCGCGCCTTATCATCAATGTAGATAATGCCTCCCCCGATCATGGCGGAAACGAAAATCGCCATGACGATCGAGCCCGACAGGAGGTATTGGATGTAGGGAACGTAGGGATAAATTTCCACCACCGAGAGCGTGACGCCGCTGGGGACGCGTGGGGCTCCACCTTGATTGAAGGTTTTCACGATGTCGCTGAACCCGCCCTCCAGCGCGTCGACCGCGAAGTTGTCCGTGTTGTCTTCGATCAGCGCCACCTGCGGCGCATCCCTGGCCAGAACCCGGCGGGAGTAATCCGGCGGGAAGTTCAGGACGCCGTTGACCCGCCCATCGCGCAGGTCCCGCATGGCCGTTTGGAGATCGCCGTAATCAACCGTTTCAAAGGTCCGCGCGTTGGCGGCGATGGCCCCGCACATTTCCCGCAGCTTGACGGTGGGCATGCCATGGTCCTGATTCACCACCGCCACGCGCAGGTCCCGGATTTTCCCGCCAAACGCGTATCCCAGAATGACCAACTGCACGATGGGCATGACCATCGACACCAGGATGAGCGTGGGGCTGTGTATAAACTTGCGCAAATCGCGTTCCACGAGCGCCAGGATTCGATTCATATTCTTTTACTTTTGCCCTCGCTGATAGAAATCCGTGGGATCGTAGCCGAGCGCATCCTGCAAGGAATCACGCAACTGCCGGCCCGTGTAATGCATGAACACATCGTCAAGCGAGGTGCTTTGCACGGAAAGCGATGTTACCTCAATCTGAGCGTCACGGGCCGCCTCCAACAGCGCCACGGTGGTCTTGGGACCGTTATCGGACCCGATGCGGAACACGTGATCGTCAGACTTCACATCTTGCACGTCGGGGAGGTTTTGCACGGTGGCGAGCCATCCCTCCGGGATGCGCGAAAAACCGACTTCCAGGATGTTGTTTCCGGGGATGGATGCCTTCAGCTTGAGCGGCGAATCCAGCGCCATCAGCTTCCCGTGGTCGACAATGGCGATGCGGTCGCAGAGCTTGTCGGCCTCATCCATATAATGGGTGGTGAGAAGGATCGTCAATTCCCGTTCCTTCTTGAGCCGCATCAGCATTTCCCACACGCCCACGCGGGAAGCCGGGTCGAGGCCCGTGGTGGGTTCGTCGAGAAAAAAGATGCGCGGCTCATGCACCAACCCGCGCGCAATTTCCAAACGCCGCCGCATGCCGCCGGAAAAATTCTTCACCGGTTTATCCGCCCAGGGAAGCAGATCGACGGCTTCCAGCAGTTCCCTGGCCACTTTGATGCGGCGCTCGCGCGGGACACTGTAGAGCTTGGCATAGATCTGCATGTTCTCCATCGCGCTCAAATCCAGGTCGGACGTCATGGCCTGGGGAATAACCCCGATGCATTTGCGGACCTGGTCGGCATGATGGACAACATCGAACCCCAGGATGCGCGCCACCCCGGAGGTGGGGGGCAGAAGCGTGGTGAGCACGCGGATCAGGGTGGATTTGCCCGCGCCGTTCGGACCGAGCAAGCCGAACACTTCTCCGTAACCCACGGAGAAGCTGATTTCATTGACGGCGCAGAAGCTGCCGAAGCACTTGCACAGCTTTTCCACTTCCACCGCGATGACCGTTTTCGGTTCTATCGGCAACTGTTCCATGGCTACAATTCCGCCGCCCGCAGGGGCTTAGAGAACGTCCTGCAAGGGCAACGTGACGAAAGCGGTCAGCCCCGGCCACATCCGGCGGTCGCTGTTGTCGACGCGCAGGCGGAGCTCGAAGGTTTTGATGTCCCGCTTGCTTTGGCTTACATCGCGCTGGGTGGCATAGTCAGCGTCGACCCCGCGATAGAAAACTGTTCCCATGCGCTCCATCCCGTCGGGAAAACGCACTTGCATGCGGTCGCCCAGTCGGATGCGATCAAGGTAAGTTTCCGGCACATCAGCGCGCACCCAAAGGTCGTCAGGATTGACGATGGAAACGATGGGCTGGCCGATATTCACCACCTCACCCTGACGGGCGGCCAGGACGGAAATGACTCCGGAAATCGGAGCGTGGATTTCCGAATAGTCCAGGCGAACCTGCGCCTTCGACGTCTGCGCACTAGCGGCTGCCCGTTGTCGCTCCATGGCTTGCAGTTGGCTTCGCCGCACCGTGATCTGATCCTCGTTCGACCGGGCGAGGGCAACCGCCGCGCGCTGGACTTCCACCTGCTTCTGGAGAGACTCAACGTGCGCTTGCTGCGCTTCAAAGGTGGCGCGCGCCTGGTCCAGGGCCTGCTGTGAATCGATTTTCTGGTCGAAGAGGCCCTGGGTGCGTTGATAATTCACACGGTCCAATTCCAGGTCCGCTTTGGCTTCACTCTCCTGCGCTTGCGCTGATGCCACCCCTGCCTCGGCCTGCCGGATCTGGTCGCGCGTCTGCTCCTGCTGGTATTTCAAGGCCGCCTCCGCTTCGGTGACCTGCGAATCCGTCCCCCGCTCGGTGTGGAGGTAATAGGATTCATCGGCGCGCAATTCCTGGGGCTCGATCACCGCGAGTAACTGTCCGGCCTTCACGATGTCGCCTTCCTTCACCAGCACCCGCGCAAGCTGCCCTTGAATTTGCGAGCTTGCCACCACATCGTTGGTGGTGACGATGCCGGTAAGGATAAGGGGCTCCGGTCGCGTCACGGCTTTGTAATAGACGACTCCACCCCCGAGAACGAGTACGATCAGAATAGGCAAAATAATCTTGCGTTTCATTTCTCTCCCCCCTCCGGGTGGCGAAATAGGGCGTAACGGATGAACTTCAGAACCTCGGCTTTCCGCTTGGCCAGGTTCGCTCTGCTGTAAGGGTCCTGGCCGGTAATCACCCGATAGGCGGGAGCGATGTTGAAATAATGCGCGGTCAAGCCGGCAATCGAAACGATCGTGTGCGCCTTGTCCAAGTCCCGAAATTTCCCCGCTTTCATTCCCCGCGCCAGCACCGCCACCAGCAACTTCTTGAGGGGAAGCGAGTGCTCGCGAATCAACCGTTCTAAAGCAGGATCACCTTCCATCATCATCCGCTGGAAGATGCGGGGGTACTGTCGGTGTGTCGCCATGAAGTCAAAGTGATAGCTCACGTAACGCAACAGCACGGGCCCCGCCGGGCCCTGTGCCGCGAGTATTTCGCGTGCTTGCTTCTGGAATTCTCGCACCTGCGAGCCCACCACCGCCTGGTAAAGCTCATCCTTACTCTTGAAGTAGTAATAGAGCAGCGCTTTGTTGACGCCGGCGGCCGCGGCGATGGCGTCGGTCCGCGCCCCGGCGAGCCCGTACTCGGCGTAAATCCGCCCGGCTGCCTTGAGGATGGCAGCCCGCGTTTCCACGCTGTCCCGATGCCTTACGTGCGCTGAAATCCCTTGTAGCGTGGCCCGTTTCATCATTTAACTAACCAGCTAGTTAAATACCATGATTTCTCGATCTGTGTCAAGAGACGCGGTGATGCGGAAAGGAGCGGGTGTTCAGATGCCGGTTTTTGGCGAGTAGGCGAATCGGGTGCGGGATTTTTCCCGGTGCCGTTCCAGGGCCAGTTCGATCAGGCGGTCGAGGAGCTGGGAGTAAGGGATGCCGCTCGCTTCCCAGAGTTTGGGATACATACTGATGGAGGTGAAGCCCGGAATGGTGTTGATCTCGTTCAAGTAGACCTTTCCGGTCTTGCGGTCGAGGAGAAAGTCCACGCGCCCCATGCCGGCGCCGTCGATGGCCTGGAAAGCGCGGATGGCTACTTCCTGTACGCGCTTCGTCTGCCGGGCGGTAAGCCGCGCCGGAATCACGAGTTCTGAACCTTCTTTGATATACTTCGCCTCGTAATCATAAAACTCGTTAACAGGCACCACTTCCCCCGGCACGGAGGCCTGCGGGGCATCGTTCCCCAGCACGGAGCACTCGATCTCGCGGGCGTCGATGCCTTTTTCGACCAAAATCTTACGGTCATACTGCGCGGCAAGATTCAATGCGTCCGCCAGCTCGCGGCGGTGGTGAACCTTGCTGATCCCCACAGAAGAGCCGAGGTTTACAGGCTTCACAAACAACGGATAGCGCAATTCCCCTTCAATTCGCCTGCGGACGGCGCCGGGGTGACTTTCCCAATCGGCACGGAGAATCAGTTGCCAGGGAACCACGGGAAGGCCGGCGTCGCGAAACAGGCGCTTCATGACGTCCTTATCCATGCCGGTCGCGGACGCTAGCACTCCCGCCCCGACATAGGGAATGTCTGCCAGCTCAAGCAATCCCTGCACGGTGCCATCTTCGCCGTACGTGCCATGGAGGACGGGATAGACCACATCGACCTCCGGTCGCGAACCTGGCGCTGGAGCCGCGCGCGCCAGCGACAGTAGCTTGGGACCGGCAGGATCCACCGATGGGGTGACGGGATCACCATGTTCCAGGACCTGGGGCAGAAGCTGGGCAGCCCCTGAGCCAACCCGCCAATGTCCCTCGCGGGTAATGCCGATAGGGACAATCTCGTACTTCGCTCGATCGAGGGCGTTGATCACCGAAGCGGCCGATTGGAGCGAGACGTCGTGTTCGCCCGAACGTCCGCCGAACAAAATCCCCACGCGGATTTTCGCGGTCACAGAATCTTCTTTCCCAGGGCGGAGGCGGCGAATCCCACACCCAGAATCGCGGTTTTGTTCATGACGTCAATGATGGGGTTGATCTCAACGAGTTCGAAGGCCAGCATTTTTCCGCTATCGGCCACCATCTCCATGGCCAGGTGCGCCTCGCGGTAGGTGATCCCCCCGCGCACCGGCGTGCCCACACCGGGCGCTTCCGCAGGGTCGACCACATCCATGTCGAAAGATGCCACGAACCCCGCGGTCCCTCGCGAAGCAAGAGTGATGGCGCGCTCCATCACGATGCGCATGCCCAGCTCATCGATCTCGCGCATGGTGAAAACGCTGACGCCGGACGCGCGAACTTCCTGCCGCTCGCGCACATCCAGGTCGCGAACGCCGATCAGGGCGCACCTCTCCGGCCGTAGTTTGGGAGCAAAGCCGAAGATATTCGTCAGCGCCTCCGGACCGTGACCCAGGTTGGCGGCAAAAGGCATGCCGTGCACATTACCGCTGGGGCTGGTCTCCGGCGTGTTCATGTCGCCATGGGCGTCAATCCAAAGACAACCCACCTCCTGGTTGCGATCGTGGTAGAACTTGGCAACGCCAGCCTGCGTGCCGATGGCCAGTGAGTGGTCGCCGCCCAGCGTTACAGGGAAGTAGCCCGCCTCCAGCGTCTGGCATATGCGTTGCGCCACCTCCTGCGAAGTCTGCGCGATTTCATTCAGATACTTCGCGCGCTGGTTGCCGAAAGGTTGTTCTTCCGGCAGCCGGACGTGAATGTTGCCGCCGTCCTCAACTGTGTGTCCCAAACTTTCCAAGGCATGATTCAATCCCGCAGCGCGCACGGCCGACGGTCCCATATCCACGCCGCGCCGCTCTTGTCCGAGGTCCAACGGGACACCCAGGATTTTGATTTTCGACATGTTGCCCTCCGTCACCAACTGGAACTTCCGTGTGTCACGCCCCAATTCTCAAGGCGTCAAACGATACAACATGCGCGGGAAAGGAATGGTCTCCCGCACGTGTTCGAGCCCGCAAATCCATGCCACGACGCGCTCAATGCCCATGCCAAAGCCCGAATGCGGCACGGTGCCGTATCGGCGCAGATCGAGGTACCACTCGAAAGCTTTGCGCGGCAACTGGTGCTCTTGAATGCGCTGCTCGAGCAGCACGAGGTCGGCCAAACGCTCGCCGCCGCCGATGATTTCTCCGTAGCCCTCCGGAGCAAGCATGTCAACGCACAGCGCCACTTCCGGGCGCGCGGGGTCGGGCGCCATGTAAAAGGCCTTCACCTGGCTCGGGTAGCGATGAACCAGGAGAGGCTTATCGGAACCCTCCGACAGCAGCGTTTCATCCGTGCCGCCGAAATCGCCGCCCCACTGAATTTCACTCCCCTTGCCCTGGAGAATCTTCACCGCCTCGTCGTAGCTCAAGCGTGGAAAGGGAAGCTTGATCTTTTCCAGGTTCTCGATCTTCCGCTCCAGGGTCTGAAGTTCCGGCCGCCGCTTCTCCAGCACGCGCCCGACAATGAACACCACCAATTCTTCGCCCAGCGCCATGGCGTCTTCCAGGTGGGCGAAGGCGACTTCCGGCTCGACCATCCAGAATTCCGTCAAGTGGCGGCGGGTTTTGGATTTCTCCGCGCGGAAGGTGGGGCCGAAGCAGTAAGTCTTGCCGACGGCCATGGCTGTGGCTTCGTTATAAAGTTGGCCGGATTGGGTAAGGTAGGCCTTCTCCTCAAAGTAGTTAACCTCGAAGAGCGTGGTGGTGCCTTCACAGGCGGCGGGCGTGAAGATGGGAGTATCCACCAGGGTAAAGCCGCGGTCGTCAAAGAAGTCGCGCACCGCCTTGATGATCTCGTGCCGCACCCCCAGGATGGCGCGCTGCCGCGTGGAGCGCAGCCACAAGTGGCGATGGTCCATCAGAAATTCGATGCCGTGGTCTTTGGGAGTGATGGGATAAGGAGATTCCACAGGAATGCGCTGAAGAACTTCCACATTCACCACGTCCATTTCGAAGCCGCCCGGGGCGCGCTTGTCCGCCCGCACCTTGCCGGTGACGCGCAGCGAGGACTCCTGGGTCAGGCCGCGCACCGAATCGAAAACCTCCGGCGGCACGGCGCTCTTCACCACCACGCCCTGGATAATTCCCGTGCCGTCGCGGAACAGGGGAAAAAGCAGCTTGCCGCTTTCGCGCAGGTTATAGAGCCAGCCTTGCAGTATTACTTCCTGGCCGGCGTATTCGGATACTCGGCGGATTTCAACCACTGGGGGCAAGGGTTATTCCTCCTCGGGAATGGCTTCCATGCGGTCCATGACTTCGGCCAGGCGCGAAAGGCTGCTCACCTCCGGCCCATAATCGCGAATTTCAAAGAGCACGGGGAACTGGCCCTCGCCGCGGCGCAGGTCGCGAACCGCCTCCGTCCAATCAATCTGGCCGTCGAAGGGCATCAGGTGATCGTCCTTTTCGCCGCGATTGTCATGGACGTGCGTGGAAGCGATGTGTTCGCGCAGGGTTTCGAACGCCCGGTGCAGGCCCAGTTTCATGTGCGCGTGGCCGGTATCAAAGCAGATTTTCACGTTCAAGCGCGTGTACTGAAGAAACTCCACCAAACGCTCCGGGGTCCCCAGTTCGTTGGGAACATTCTCGAGCAGCAACTCCACACCGCGAGCTTTGGCAAAGACCTTCAGGTGCTCAAGCGAGGTCATGACCGCGTCGAACTTGCTCAAATCGTATTCTTCGTCCGGCAATCCCATGTGGACGATGAGGTAGCGAAAAGGCAGGGAATCGGCCATGTCAAGTGCGCGCTTGATTTCATCCATGGATTCGATGCGCAGGCGGCGCTCCAAGTAAGCGACGGAAACGGTGATGCCCCCGGTCCGCCCCCAATCCGCATCGCCGTAAAGCGGCGCGTGGAGGGAATGCAGCTTCACCTCATGGTCGCGAAACCACTGGGCCACGTCGCGCACATGGTTGCGGTCGGTATAGTCGAGGTGCTGGCGCGCCGCAAACAGTTCGATGTTCTGGATTCCCGCCCCCAGAATTTTATCCAGGATGTGGGAACTGAGCCGCTCGTTGACGTAAAGGTACGTGGAGAGACCGTATTCCATCAGTATCCAACCGCCTTTCCATCGGCGCGGGGATCGGAGGCCCCAAATCGCCACCCGGACTGGGGAGCAATCTCGATGGCTTCGCAGTCGCCGATCGTTTCGCGATAACTCACCGGATAGCCGGCTTGTTGAAGCTTCTCGATCGTGTCCGCAGAGAAGCCCACCCGCTCGAACGTCAGCAGGTCC
>Ga0326728_10011252_pt1 | contig 20544 bp, 18 predicted proteins | sample MB3enrmetagenome_FD_207602 | JGI IMG/M metagenome (GOLD analysis project Ga0326728, IMG submission 207602) | Lab enriched peat soil microbial communities from McLean, Ithaca, NY, United States - MB31MN | ecosystem: Environmental > Terrestrial > Soil > Wetlands > Peat | place: USA: New York... | reverse complement strand
CCACATAAGCGAAGATGCCCAGCGCGCCGAGCACCGTATGCTTGTAGCCCCAGATGCTGCGGCTGAGGATGGGATCGCCGGCCTTGGCTGGGCGGAACTCCTGTGTCTGCTCCACGTGCGGCAAATGCAGGAAGGTCACCGTCAGGCCCAGAATCAGGAGCCCGGCGGCGATGGCGATATAAGGTCCGCGCACCGTGTTCGCGATGGCGGCCTTGGTGGAGAAGTTCGCCGAGTCGGTCAAAATAAATGCGCCCGCCGCGATTGGCGCTATGGTTGTTCCCACCGAGTTCAGGGCTTGGGCCAGGGTCAGACGCACCGGAGCGCTGCGCTCGGGGCCGAGAATCGCCACATAGGGATTGGCCGCGGTCTGCAACCCCGTAACACCCGCGCCCACCACGAAGATGGCTGCCAGAAAGAGGGGAAAGCTGACCAGCTTGGCGGAGGGAACAAACATCAGGCATCCAGCAACTTGGATGAAAAGCGCCGTCACCATCGTCCGTTTGTAGCCAATCTTCCCGATCAGCCAGGCCGTAGGCGACGCGAAGACGAAGTAGGCGAGAAAGAAGGCCGATTCCACCAGCATGGCCCAGGCGTAAGGCAGATCGAAGATCAATTTCAGATGCGGCACCAGCGACATGTTCAGCGTGGTGATGAATCCGAAGATGAGGAATAGAACTGCGACGATGATGAATGGTCCGGTGTAGTTAGGCGAGCTCTGTGCCGCCGGAGGTGTGGATCGTGTTGCCATGGGTACTCCTTCAAAATTGCCCGGTAAGGGCCTGATCTTGCGTCCTGGGTAAAAGACGGTTCCGGCGGCTGGAAAAGGCCTGAGCCCGCTTCAAATTCCGGAATCCCTGCTGCAATGCTGCACTCAACACTATACGGTCCGCCCCATGGGTGAAAAGCCGCTCGACAATCGTTTGACCTGTAAACATTTACACCTTCTCCCGCTCCTCAAACTCTCGCCCGCTCCGCAGATACTGTCTGCATCCCCCGCGCTTCACTCCTCCCCACACCTCGCGAAATACCGTATCCTCAAGGAAAGTGAGGTTTATCCCTATGACGAACGGTACGTTAAGCGGGGCCAAGCTAAAGAAGGTTCTTTCTGCCCTGGAGGGCAACTGGCAGGCGGAGATGGAGGGCTATCGCACCTATCAGACTCTGGCCGACCGCGACTCCGACCCCGTCCGCGCCCAGGTCCTGCGCCATCTAGCGACAGCCGAGTTGGAACACGCAGCTCTCTGGGCCAGCCGGATTCAGGAGCTGGGCGGAGCAGTGCCCGTCTATGAAGGCAGCCCCGGCGGGGAAGCCGACTCCCTGGCCAACCGTGCCGGCGGCGTGCGCATGGCCCTGCGCCGCCTGGAGATCGAAGAGAGCCGCCACATCGCCAGCTATGGCAAGCAGCTCAAGGATCTCGGCGACGAAGGCTCCATCGCTATCCTCGACCACGTCATCGAAGACGAAAAGGACCATCACCGCGAACTCGGTTCGCTGCTGCGCGGCCATTACATGGCCCCTCCCGGCGCTCCCGGCGTCGATCCCAAGGCTATTCTGGAAGAACTTTTGGCCAAGCGCGACAAGGGCCGCAAACAGCCCGGCAGTTGGATCGGCGACGCCGTCTACGGCGTCAACGACGGCCTCGGCGCCATCTTCGGCATCGTCAGCGGTGTTGCCGGAGCCACAGCCGGCGACAGCAAATACGTGCTCCTGGCCGGCCTCAGCGGCATGATCGCCAGCGCTCTCTCTATGGGCTCCGGCGCTTACCTCGCAGCCAAGAGCCAGCGCGAGATCTTCGACGCCGAGGTTGCCCGCGAGCGCGAGGCCATCCGCATGAACACTCCCGAGGCCCGCGAGCTGGTCTCTCTTTACTATCAGGTCAAGGGACTCCCCGAAACCGACGCCGACCGCGTCGCCGACCACCTGGCCCGCGACCCCGAGCAGATGCTTCGAGTCCTGGTCAGCGAACGCCTCGGCACCTCCGAAGAAGCCCTCGCCAACCCCCTCGTCTCGGCTGGTTCCGGCGCGCTCTCCACCGCCATCGGGGCCCTGGTCCCAATTCTTCCCTTTTTCATCTGGCACGGACTGACCGCCGTCATCGCCGCCGCCGTCGTCTCTTTGGCAGCGCATTTCGCCGTCGGCGCCGCCAAGAGCCTTATCACCGTGCGTTCCTGGTGGTCCTCCGGCCTGGAGATGACCGTCGTCGGCGCCATCGAAGGCGCCGTCACCTACGGCATCGGCCTCCTCATGGGACAGACCGGGGTGTAATGCCTTCGCCGTCCCCATGCACAGCGTTGAGACGGTCCCTTTACACCGCAATCCCGTGCCCCATCCTTGTGGCGTTCTCTGTCGCAAGGGTGGGATACTTGGAAAGTTTGAGCGCCGGATCGATAATCCCTGGAAGTAGAATGGTTTCGGCCCTCTCCGTCCAAGGAACGGAATCTCCATGCTCAAAAGAATCCTCTCTCTGCTTGCCGTCCTTCTCCTTTTACCCGCGTTTACCTGGTCGCAGGCTCCCGCCCCGCAGGTCGAACGCAATGTCGGCATGAAGACCCGCGACGGCGTCACCCTACGCGCCGACGTCTATCGTCCCGCCGGCGAAGGACCTTTCCCCGTTCTTCTGCAGCGCACCCCTTACAGCAAGGACAACGCCATCGACTTCGCCCACCGCGCCACCGCCCGCGGCTTCATGGTCGTCGTCCAGGATGTGCGCGGCCGCTTTGCCTCTGAAGGCGATTGGTACACCTTCAAGGACGCCATCGAGTGGGCCGCCGCCCTGCCTGGCTCCAATGGCAAGGTCGGCATGTTCGGCGGTTCCTATGTTGGCGCCACCCAGATGCTGGCCGCCATCGGCAGGCCGCCCCATCTGGCCGGCATCTGTCCGGTGGTCACCGCCAGCAACTACCACGAGAACTGGACCTACCAGGGCGGGGCCTTCGAGCAATGGTTCAACCAGTCCTGGACCTCCGGCCTGGCGCAGGACACGCTCAGCCGCACCGTCCGCCAGAACACCAACGCACTGCCCAACGACGGGATTCTGCCCCTCAAGCAGTTTCCGCTCTTCAATCTGCCCGTTGCTCTGAACAGTCCCGGCCTCACCCGCCAGATCGCCCCCTATTACCTCGACTGGGCCAGCCATCCGCTCTACGACGATTATTGGAAGCAGTGGTCGATCGAAGCCGATTACAGCCGCATTCAGGTTCCCGCACTGACCATTGCCGCCTGGTACGACATCTTCCAGGGCGGCTCGCTGCGCAACTTTGTTGGACTTCAGAAGAGCGCAGGTAACGAGGCTGCCCGTAAGGGCCAGCGTCTTTATGTCACCATCGGCGGCCACGCCGGCAACGGCCAGAAGATCGGCGAAGTCGACTTCGGCCCCCAAGCCCTCCAGTACAACGAAGACAGTGTCACCCTCGACTGGTACGACTATCTCTTCCTCGGCAAGCAGAACCAGTTCGCCGGCGACAAACCGGTGCACATCTTCGTCATGGGCGAGGACAAGTGGCGCGACGAAGCTGCCTGGCCGCTACCGGAGGCGAGGGAGATGAAGTATCTTCTCCGCTCCAGCGGCAAGGCCAACTCCGTTGCTGGCGATGGTGTTTTGGTTGTGGCGTCCTTAGGAAAAAGCCCCGCCGACACCTTCACCTACGATCCCGCCAACCCGGTCCCCACCGTCGGCGGCCCGCTCTGCTGCGACGCTACGCATCTGCCCCCCGGCCCACGCGATCAGAAGGACGTCGAGGCCCGCTCCGATGTTCTCGTCTATTCGACTCCGGCTCTGGAAAGCGATGTGGAAGTCACCGGCCCGGTCACGCTCGACCTCTTTGCCAGCTCGACCGCCGTGGACACCGACTTCACCGCCAAGCTGGTGGATGTCTGGCCCAACGGATTCGCCCAGAACCTGACCGAAGGCATTCTGCGCGCCCGCTTCCGCAACTCCACCGCCAAGGCCGAGCCCATCGTGCCCGGCCAAGTCTATGAGTACAAAATCGATCTCTGGTCTACCAGCAACGTCTTCCTCAAGGGCCACAAGATCCGCCTGGAAGTATCGAGCAGCAACTTCCCCCGCTTCGATCGCAACCTCAACACCGGCAAAAGCGCCGCCGCCGACTCGACCTTTGTCAAAGCCGTCAACACCGTCTTTCACGACACCGCCCACCCCAGCGCCCTGATCCTGCCTATCGTGCCGCGCTAGGCTTGCCAACCCGCCAGTGAAGCGGGCAGTCGAAGGCAAAGAAAAAGGTTCCACATCTCGCTGCCGAGATTTGGAACCTTTTTCTGCCTGTCTTGATTGGCCGTCGCGAGCCAGGTTGGGAGGATCTGAAACGGAGTAAGCAGCCCCGTGCCCCATCGTCGATGCGTTCTTGCATCAAGGGTGGGAACCCACAAACCTCATTCGCGGACCCTTTCACACGCCGTATGGAGTTCGGCATTCTCCGCCACCAACTCCTTGGCCGCCTTGCGTCCCAGCCGGATGCAGTCCGGAATCCCGATCCCATCGTAAGCATTCCCCGCCAGCCGCAATCCGGGCAGCGCCGCCACGCGTGCGTGGATGCGCTTGATTCGCTCCCCATGGCCCGGCGCGTATTGCGCCATGGCGCGCCGCCAGCGCGCCACCTGCGTCCGTACCGGATCAAGCGCCTGCGGAACCACCTTCGCGCCCAGAATCTCTTCCAGTTCCCGCCGCACCGTGGCCACCAGCACCTCGTCGCTCTCCGCCAGCAGCCCCTCGTTGCGCATGCCGCCCAAAAATGCCCGCAATACGGCCTTGCCGGGCGGCGTGCGCCCCAGGAACTTGCGGTGCACAAAGGTGCAGGCCAGCATCGCCCGCCCTTCGCTGGCCGGAACCAGGAACCCGAATCCATCCGGCAGTTTGCCCAGCTTCGCCTCGTCGTAGACCAGATTCACGGTGATTGACGAGGAATAGGGAATCTCGCCCAAATCCGCACTCAGTTCCGCATCTACGCCGCCAAGCAGTTTGCTCACCGCCCAAGCCGGCGAAGCCATAATCACGGTGTCGTAGTGCTCCGAGGTTCCATTCGCCTCGATCTTCCAGCCACCGACGGTACGTTCCAGCCCATCGACCGTCGTCGAGCGCCGCACCCAGGCCGGATTGATGCGCGCCTCCAGCGCATCCACTAACTGCTGCAACCCTCCCCGCAGGGTGGTGAAGATCGCCCGCGGAGCCGGTTTGGCCGCACCCGGAGCGGGAGCCTTGGCTTTCAACGCGGCCCTCATTTTGCGGTGGCCCGCCAACATTCCCCGCGTCAGCGACCCGTACTGCTCTTCCATCTCCACCATGCGCGGCAGTACCGCCCGCGCGCTCAATTGCGTGGCGTCGCCGCCATAGATCCCCGAGAGCAGGGGATCGGCCAGGCGCTCCACGGCCTCCTGGCCGAAGTGCCGCTCGACCAGCGCCGCCACCGTCTCATCCGCCAGCCCGCTGGGCCGCGGCGGCAAAAGCAATTCCAGTCCCATGCGAATCTTGGTGGGCAGGCTGAACAAACGGGTCAAGGCCGTGGGGATCAGCTTGGTTGGCACCAGAAACATCAATCCATCCGGCAGCGGCACCAGCCGATTGCGCACCACAATGTAGGTCTTGCGCGCCTCGTCGTTGGAGGGCGTCAACTGGCTGCCCAGTCCCAATTCCCGGCACAACACCGCCGCCGCCGGCTTCTCGCTGATGAACGAGTCCGGTCCCCGCTCCAGCACGACACCATCGAGAATCTCCGTAGAGAGTGAGCCGCCCAGCCGTTCCCGCGCTTCAAAAAGTGTGTACTCGAGATCGGCGCCCGCCGCCCGCGCCTGTTCCAGCTCATAGGCGGCTGCCAGCCCCGCTATGCCGCCGCCAATGATTGCCGTCCGCATCGTCAAATCCTTCTCTCCTTCACCCTGTTGGGGAGCAGTGCGCTTCATACTACCGCATCCGGCGCATTCCTCTGGGTTCTTCTTGCCATCATTTTTCAGAATAGAGGGCCAAACCTGTCCAGAAGTGGCTAAAATCACTAAAGTCCGCCAGCGCAGACTTTCGGTTGCCTCTAATCGCAGCGATCAACCCTCGTCAAGCGCACCCGGCGACGACCGGCCGGTGTGGCCTTGTCCCTTTGCGCTCAGTCACCTGTACCTGGAGAGTCGTCATGACCCCTGAGTTGATTCACCGCCTTCATTTCGCCTTCACTGTCACCTTTCACTATCTCTTTCCCCAGCTCACCATGGGCCTCGCCTTGCTGATCGTGGTCTTCAAATCCATCGCCCTCAAAACCGGCGAGGAGCAGTGGGACCGCACCGCCCGCTTCTGGGGACGCATCTTCGCCATCAACTTCGTCTTCGGCGTGGTGACCGGCATCCCCATGGAGTTCCAGTTCGGCACCAACTGGGCCCGCTTCGCCAACCTCTCCGGCGGGGTCATCGGCCAGCCCCTGGCCATGGAGGGGGTCTTCAGCTTCTTCCTCGAATCCGCCTTTCTGGGCCTCTTCCTCTACGGCGAAAAACGCCTCTCCAAGACCCTGCACTGGTTCGCGGCCTTCATGGTCTTCGTCGGCTCCTGGATCTCCGGCTTCTTCATCATCGTCACCGACGCCTGGATGCAGCACCCCGTCGCCTACGACCGCTTGCCCAACGGCCAGTTCCAAGTGCTCAGCTTCTGGCAGCTTCTGCTCAATCCCTGGGGACTGTTCCAGTACATGCACAACATGACCGGCGCGGTGGTTACCGCCAGCTTTGTCGTCGCTGCCGTAGGCGCCTTTTACCTCCTCGACGGACGCAATCAGCAGTATGGCCGCATCTTTCTCAAGGTGGGCGTCATCGCCGGCGTCATCTCCTCCGTTCTCATCATCTTTCCCACCGGCGACCTGCACGGCAAGTTCGTAGCCCGCTACCAGCCCGCCGCCATTGCCGGCATGGAAGGCCTCTTCAAAACCGAAAACGGCGCCGGTCTGGTCCTCATGGGCCAGCCCAACGAAGAGACCGGCTTGATCGACAACCCCATCGTCGTCAACGACCTGCTCAGCTTCCTCATCTATGGCACAACCAAAGCGGAAGTCACCGGCCTGGACCGCATCCCCCATGACCAGTGGCCCACCGCCCTGCCGCTGCTCTTCTACGCCTACCACATCATGGCCGGCCTGGGAACCTGGTTCCTGCTCCTGATGGGCGTTTCCGCCCTTCTGCTCTGGCGCCAGCGGCTCTTCACCGCCCGCTGGGCGCTGTGGGCGCTGCTGATCAGCTTCCCGCTGCCGTACATCGCCAACACCGCCGGCTGGATGACCGCCGAGCTGGGCCGCCAACCCTGGCTCATCTATGGCCTGATGCGCACCAGCGAGGGCTTCTCCAGCACCGTCTCGGCCGCCAACGGCCTCTTCACCCTGCTCGGCTTCATGGGCCTCTACGCCCTGATGGGACTGCTCTTCACAGTCCTCATCTACCGCGAGATCGACCACGGACCCGAGCCCACCGCTCTCGCCGCGAACCACGCCGACTAACCAACCAAGCCCCGTGCCCCATCCTTTCGATGTATTTTGCGAAAAGGGTGGGAGCCCATAAATCTCGATGATTGTTCTTTCTGGAGCTTCCTATGATGGGTTTTATCTGGTTCTGGCTGGTGGCCGTGATGATCGTCGGCTACGTCGTCCTGGACGGTTTCGATCTCGGCGTCGGCGTCCTGCATCTTTTCCTGGTACGTACGGAAGCCGAGCGGCAAACCGCCCTGCGCGCCATCGGCCCGGTATGGGACGGAAACGAAGTCTGGCTGCTGGCCGGCGGCGGCACGCTCTACTTCGCCTTTCCGCTGCTCTACGCTTCGGCCTTCAGCGGCTTCTACCTGCCCCTGATGATCGTTCTTTGGCTCCTGATCCTGCGCGGCATCACCCTGGAGCTGCGCAACCATCTCGACCTCGGCGTTTGGCGCTCCCTGCTCGACGGCCTTTTCGGCTTGTCCAGCACCCTGCTCACCATCTTCTTCGGCGCGGCCTTGGCCAACGTCGTACGCGGCGTGCCCCTGCAGGCGGACGGCTTCTTCTTCCTGCCTCTCTGGACCAACTGGCAGCCCGGCCTGCATCCCGGCATCCTCGATTGGTACACCGTCATAGGCGGTCTGGTCGCCCTGGTCGCCCTCACCCTGCACGGCGCTCTCTGGCTCACCATCAAAACTTCGGGCGAACTGGAGCAGCGCGCCCGCCACGTCGTCACTCCCCTCTGGCTGGCGCTGCTGCTCCTCACCGTCGTCAGCCTCATCGCCACCATTGCCGTTCGCCCCGAGGCTCTCTTCAACTACTTCAATTACCCGCTCACTTTTATCGTTCCTGTGGGTGTGCTGGCCGCCCTGGCCGGCATCTGGCTCTTCAACCTCAATCGTCAGCCGGTGAAGGCCTTCCTCTCTTCCTGCCTCTATCTCTTCTTCATGCTGGCCGGCGCCTGCTGGGCTCTCTATCCCACGCTGCTGCCCGCCACCACCGGTGCGGAGCGCAACATAACCCTCACCCGCGCTCTCAGCGGCCCCCACACCCTGGCCGTCGGCCTGGTCTGGTGGATCGTGGGTATGATCCTGGCCATCGGCTACATCGTCTTCGTCTATAGCAAATTCCGCGGCAAAGTCGACATTACCGCGGCTTCCCACTGATCCTGCTTAAAAACGGAAACGGGTACTCCACCCTCGCCGCGCGCTTGTTGTTGCGGCAAGGGTGGGATGCCAAGAAAATCCCCCTCTACACTATTTCCGACCCGACGATGGAATTCCCCTTGCAGCGGTAGGCGGCCTCGGCCATCACTCCATCTCAGCCGGCTTGGCTGGGTTCACCCGCGGGTGGAAGGAAAAGTGTTTATGCCCCAGGAAACTGAGGATGATTGTCAGTACCGTCATGATCGCGGCAGCAAGATACGAGGCCTGCTCCGGGCGGCGCAGGCTGCGCTGTAAAACCGGGACCAACACCGCCAGTCCGGCCAGGGAAATCAACATGCTGCTGCCATAGACACACATGCAGCGGGCCCATTCCCCCAGATAATTGCCTTGGCTGCGGAAAACGAGTTTCTTGTATCCCAAAAAGGCCACGCCGATCGCAATTACATTCGCCAACAGCGCCGCCAACAGGTAGCTATGCGCGCCCAGCGGCCGCAGCAACCAGTTGAGCAGCGCAAACAGTCCGTAGCCAAAAACCGTATTGAAGGCGCCAACCAGGAGGTAGCGGGTCATTTGCAGAAGCGGATTTTGAGCGTGCTGCTTCATCGGCGATGCCGCCCTTCCGCAGTGAGTCCCGCCCTCGCGAGCGATGGCGCGGTATGCAGAGGCTTAAAAATTGATGCGCTCCTTCTCGATAACCAGAGGGCGGTTCTGCACGATGGTGTGGATGGAGCCGATGTATTCGCCGATGATGCCCAGGGCGATCAATTGAATCGATCCCAGGAAGAACAATCCCAGCATCGCCGGCGCCACCCCGGCATTGAAGGTCGTCCAGAAAACTATCTTGAAGATCAGGTAAAAGATTCCCAGAAGGAAGCTGATCAGGGCAGAGGCAAAGCCGAAAAAAGTCACCAGGCGCAAGGGCACCTTGGAGAGATTGGTGATACCCAGCATGGCCAAATCGTAGAGCGTGTAAAAATTATTCTTGGTTTTGCCGCGCTCGCGCCGTTTCTGGTTGTAGAAGACTTCGGCATGGGGCAAGCCCAACTCGGCAATCATACCGCGAAAATAGGGGTAAGGATCGTGAAAGTGGTCCGAAAGCTGCTGCACCACCGTGCGATCGTAAAGACCGAAGCCGGTAAAATGCTCCATCATATTGACACTGGTCAGGCTGGCGATGAGGCGATAGTAGGCGGTGCGAATGCGGTACATCAGCCAGTTCTCATCGCTGGAGTTTTTGATGGCGGCCACGATCGGAATGCCCTTTTCCCATACCCCGATCATCTCCACGAACAACTCAGGGGGATCTTGCAGATCGGCGGCGATGAATCCAACCGCATCCCCTTCGGCCTGCAAGAATGCGTGCATGGGCGAACGCAGGTGGCCAAAGTTTCGCGCGTTGACAATCACCTTTACGCTCTTATCCTTGCCGGCCAGTTCCCGCAATACGGCAAGGGTGCCGTCCTTCGAGTCATTGTCTATAAAGAGAAGCTCGAAGCGGTACGCGGGCACTTGCGCCGCCATGGCCTTGATTCTGCGATAGAGCTCGCGCACATTGAGCTCTTCGTTATAGCATGGCGTCACGATCGTAATTAGTTTTTGAACCATTCCACCCTCGAATGAGATACTCTCGAATGTTGACCGCAGCCGGACAGCGATCCGCCGACGGTATCAAGGACAAAGTTCTGGCGGGGTTCCTTCAGGCCGGGATAGACGCCAATCCAAACCACATTGCCATGGGAAAGTCGCTGTTCATAAAGCCCGATACCTGCCTATGCTCCCCGCTATTATAGGCTGAGCGGAGCGCCAGCTCGCCCGGTTTGGTTTGAGGTCAAGGGGATCTTCACAAGTGCCCCATTACGAGGCTCGCAATGCTGTTGCGCCTCCGTCTCGTTGTCCATCTCCTGCTTGGCCACCGGCGCACTGGCCATGTTCTTGAAAACATCGTTGGCAACGAAGGGGTTCGCTGCCAGCGGCAGCCGCCGCCCGCGCTCCGTATAATGAATGTGGAGCAGCAGCGATACTTGCTTACCCGTTCTCTTCGAGGAATTTATGGCCGCACTGATTGAAGCCATCGACGTCAAGCGCAAGATGTTCTTTGAACTTGAAAACGTCCCCTACCACTGTCTTGAGGTGGAGATCTCCACCCCCACCGCGCGCGGCGGCCAAACGCTGGTGCGCCTCAAGATGCGCAACTTGCTCACCCGCGCCGTCTTTGACAAGACTTTCAAAGCCAACGACAAATTCAAGGAGCCCGATCTGGAAATGGTCGAGGCCTCCTATCTCTACAGTGACGCCGAAGGCTCCCACTTCCTCGACCAGGAGAGCTTCGAGACTCACACCCTCAATTCCGAGATGGTGGGCGATGCCCTCGACTACCTGCTGGAAGGCGTCCTGATCCAGTTGCACAAATTCAATGGGAATCCCATTGGCCTGCAACTGCCCCAGCAAGTCGAACTGGAGATTGCCTACACCGAGCCGGCCGTCCGCGGCGACACTTCCAGCGGCAGCGTCACCAAGCTCGCCAAACTGGAGACCGGCCTGGAGATCAAGGTTCCACTCTTTTGCGATATTGGCACTAAGGTCAGGGTGGACACGGAGACCGGCCTCTTTGCAGGCCGCGCCTGAGCCGCCGTTCCAAGCTCACTGCACACAAGAAAGCCCAGCCGGAAACGACTGGGCTTTTCATTGCTCATCTGCATCTTTTAGAGCATTTCGCCTGTTGGCGTAGAGTGCTGCGGGGTCCGGGAGGTCCACGCCACAGCCGGCCAGGAGGCCAGCGCTACCTGTTCTTGCAGCAAACTGCAGCCTGAAGCCGAGCAGGAAATCTACTCGATACCAACAGGGAAAATGCTCTAACATCTGACCTTCTCCCATCCTCCGGAGCGGGCGGATTTGAAGATAGCCTCGATAACCCCCATATTCCTGATCGCCTCTTCCAGCGGCACGGGAACCTCGCCGCCTTCCAGCACTGCTTTGGAGAATGCGTCGCCTTGCAGCGTGTACTGATCGCAGACGGCAAAGCTCTCCGTCTCGATTCTTCCCTCAAAGAGGCTGTGGCCATCGTCGATCGAGATTCGTCCTGGCCGGTCGGGCGGCGCGTTAAAGGGAATCTCCATGGTGATGCGCCCTTTGGTTCCCATGAACTGAAGCATCTGATAAGGAACCATCTGCGTGCTGCAGGTAATGATGGCTTGCCCAGCGGGAAACTCCAGCAGCGCCGAGGTCAAGCGGTCGGTGTGCATGGCCGGATCGCGGTCTATGCTGGCCACCACTCGCAGCGGCTCCTGCGCGAATCCGTACCGGGCTGCCTGGATCAGGTAGCAGCCGATGTCCATCAGTGCGCCGCCGCCGTACTCGACCAGATTGCGAATGTTGGCCGGGTCGTTGTTGAAGTAGCTGTAGAGGCCCACCACCGCGCGCAGATCGCCAATCCGTCCCTGATTCAGCAATTCGCGCAGGCGCAACCACTGCGGATGACAGCGGATCATGAAGGCCTCGCCGATCTTCACTCCGGTCCGCTCGCGCACCGCCAGCAGGCTCTCCGCTTCGGCGACGGTCAGAGCGATGGGCTTCTCGCAAAGAACATGCTTGCCCGCCTCGGCCGCCTTGATCGTCCAGGGCACGTGAAGATGGTTGGGCAGAGGATTGTAGACGGCGTCGATATCCGGGTCGGCCAGCAGTTCCTCGTAGGACCCGTACGCGGTAGCGATGCCCAGTTCGGCCGCGGCCTGCTGCGCTTTGCCCATATCGCGCGAGGCAATCGCCGTCACGCTCGTGTAGACTCCCCGCTGCATGGCGGGAAGAACCTTCTTCAATCCGATGTTGGCGGTGCTGAGTGCGCCCCAGCGAAGTTTCTTTGTCATGACCGAAATGATAACTCCGCCGCGCCGCTCACGCCGCCCATGTACCATTTGGGCATGGCGTTGGTTGAGGTCGAGGCGGTCTGGAAGAGCTATCCACGGCGCGTGGGGCTGCGCAGCCAAGAGCAGATCGTGGTCGAGGACGTGTCGCTGAGCATCGAGCCCGGCGAGACGCTGGGGCTGGTGGGCGAGTCCGGCTCGGGCAAGACCACCGTGGCGCGGATGATTCTGGGCCTTGTCGAACCCACTCGCGGCCGGGTGCTGGTCGACGGCATCGACCTCGCCCGTGCCTCGTCCGGCCAGTTGCGCCAAATGCGCCGCCAGATGCAGCCCGTCTTCCAGGATCCATTCGCCGCCCTCAATCCACGCATGAAAGTCCTCGCCATCGTCACCGAACCATGGTTCATCCACAACACGTGGAGCGACAGAGTGGTCGGTATGGGCGCGGAGGGGCAGGGAAGCAAGGCGATCCGCCTGGATGCGGGGGAACTGCTCCGCCAGGTGGGGCTTGACGAGTCGGCGCTGGATCGTTATCCGCACGAGTTCAGCGGCGGGCAGCGGCAGCGCATCAACATAGCCCGCGCCCTGGCGCTGCGCCCCCGGCTGCTGATCCTCGACGAGCCGGTCTCGGCGCTCGATGTCAGCGTGGGTGCGCAGATCGTCAACCTACTGCGTCAATTGCAGCGCCAGCACGGGTTGACCTATCTCTTTATCTCCCACTCCATGCCGCTGGTCCGCTACCTGAGCACGCGCATCGCCGTCATGGAGGGCGGCCGTCTGGTGGAAACAGGCGAAGCCGTGGCCCTGTGCGCCAACCCCCAACAGGACTACACCCGCCGCCTGCTGGCCGCCACCCCGGAACTGCCTCTCCGTGCCCAGGATTGATCCGCGGCGGCCTCACCCATACCGTGCCCATCCTCGCGTCGATCTCCTGACGCGAGATTGGGAGGACACGAATCCATTCGAGCACTAGATCGAAGATCGCTATCAAAAAGAAAACCCTCCGGCCAGCGGTCCGCTCCTTGCAGAGGTGACCGCCGAACCGGAGGGCTCGGATGGGAAATGCGCCGCCTTACTTGGTGGGCGGGGTTGCGGGTGCGGCCGGAGCTGGCGGTGTTGCCGGCTTGGCTGGAGCGGGAGCTGCTACCGGAGCCGCGGGTGTTGCTGCCGCCGGAGCAGATGCGGGGGTAGCCGGAGCCGCAGGCGCGCCAGGTGTTGGTGGCTTGGCTCCAGGCGCGCCTGGTGCTCCCGGTGCAGGGTGCATTCCAGGCGCTCCACCCATACCGGGATGACCGGCGGGCATCGGCATATCCTCAACCGCGACCAACTCCACGTCGAAGATCAGATCTGCCTTGGCCGGAATCCCAGGATGCTCGGGGTTGGGACCGGGCCGTCCCTTGGCGCCGTAGGCCAACTGCCAGGGAATAAAGAGACGGCGCTTGCCACCGATCTTCATGCCGTAGAAGCCCTGATCCCAGCCGGCAATCAGGCGGCCATAGCCTTGGGGAAACTTGAAGGGCTGCGGATCGCCCATGACCGGTTTGCCGTCCTTGTCCAGAACCGGCTTGTGGTCCTTGTCCATAACGGGGGAGCGGTGGTCGTCGGAGGCATCGAACTTGGTCCCATCGCTTGCCAGCCAGCCGGTGTACTTCACCGTGTATAGCTTGTTGGGCTCGGCATCGGCGCCGGTGCCAGCCTGGATGTCCTGGTAGCGCAGCGTGAAGGCATCCTGCCACGGAGCCTTGATCTCGGGCACTCCTGGAGGCATCTTGATGGCGGGCGCCGCTACATTGGCCGCAGCCGCGGACTTCGCGCCCACCGTCGTGCCCGGCTTGGCGCCCGTGGTGGTCTTGGCAGTGGTGGCAGCCTTCGCTCCAGTGGCCGATGTAGCCGGCTTGGCTGCGGTGGCGGACTTGGCGGCAGCCGCCGGAGCAGCCGACTTGGCCGTCACGGCAGGCTTCGTGGCAGTCGTCGGGGTTGCCGGCGTGGCCGTGGTTTGCGCGCTTGCGGCAACAGTGCTTGCCGCCAACAGCAGAATCAGAGATGTGATTTTCATTGCGGTGTCAGGCTCCAGCTTTCTTCTTCTCGGGAGTGTATCAGGCGAGAAGGGCTTTTCCCTTGCGGAATACACCAATCCTGCCTTCACAACTACGGAAAATTGAGGAAAAATGACAGCTTCCTCTCAATACAGACGGCTTGCCCCGGCAAATCGCTCGCCTCGCAGGAGCAAACCTCATCCCCGGCTCGCCAACATCCCGGCCAGCAGCGCCGTGCGCGGCGCCAGATGCTCTAGGAGGATCGATTCATGGCGCGCATGAGCCCCTTCGCCGACCGCGCCCATCCCGTCCAGCGTGGGAATGCCCAGCGCCGAGGTAAAATTGCCGTCCGATGCCCCGCCCGTGGCCGCCTCATCGAGCACCATGTCCAATTCCCCAGCCAGCGCACGGGCCTGGCGAAACAGTTGGATGGTCCCACGTGTGCGCTCCATCGGCGGGCGGTCCAGCCCGCCCATCACGCTGATCGAGCAGCGCTTGTCGGCAGGTTTCAAGGCCGCAAAGCGGCGCTCGATGCGCGCCCAGTCGGCCTTGCGGGCGATGCGCACGTCGATCTGGGCCCAGGCCTCACCGGCCACTACATTGGATTTCGATCCTCCGCCCAACAGCCCAGCGTTCACCGTCAATCCGCGCTCCAGATCGGTCCAGCCGCTTACCATCTCAACCACGCGCGCCAGTTCCAGGATGGCGCTGGCCCCTTTTTCGAAGTCCACGCCAGCGTGCGCCGCCATCCCTTTGATCTCGATCCGCCAGATTCCTGTGCCCTTGCGGGCAGTCTTGTAGGCCAATCCCTGCGCCGCCTCCAGCACATAAACGGCGCAGCACTCTGCCGCTAGCCGCTCGGTGGTGGGCCGTGAAACCGGGCTACCCACCTCCTCGTCGCTGTTCAGCAGCAGCACGATCTCCCGCTCCAGCAAGCCGCCCTCGAGGAGCATTTCGATAGCGGTAAAGGCCATGGCCACGCCGGCCTTCATATCCAGCGTTCCCGGTCCCCACAACCGCCCTTCACCCAGGCGGCAAGGCATGGTCTTCAACGTACCCAGAGGCCAAACCGTGTCCAGATGGCCCAACAGCAGAATCGGCTTTTCGTCTGCCGCCTTGGCACCGAAGCGCGCCTCCAGAATATTCCCAAAATCACGCTGACGATGCACCTTCACCCGCCCGCCCAGTGCCTTGGCTTGGGCCGCGGCCAGCCCCATACATGCGTTCACGGCAGCTTTGTCGTCCGTGGGAGACTCGACCGTCACCAGTTTCCGTGTCAGATCCAGCAGGGCTGTCTGCTTGCGGCGGGCGGCCACCAGCAGCGCGCGCATCGGGACCGACGCTTCAGTTTCCCTTCCCACCTTCAAAGCAGCTCCTTTCCGCGCATTCTCCGCGCCTGAGTCGGCGATTTTTTGATTCTACGATGGTTAGAGACAAACCAACGCCCGGCGAGCGATAGGGCGAGGATGAATCGCCCTACCACTCCGCCTGCAACATCTCGCCGACCAACTCTCCCCGCACAGCGGAGACTGACTTTCTGCACTTGTCTCGATCTTTTCGCGACCTTCCAACATGCTCGATCGAAAGCGACTGGCGGGAGAAGATTTTCTGGCAAAAGTGTTCCATATTTGGCAAATTGTGGCAAAAATGCCACAGGACGCACTTTCCCCCTCCCGTCTAATCTAACGTTGCACCGAGATCGTCCCCGAGGAGATCCCCAGACTTGGCTCAGCCCCTGCACCTGGAACAGACCATCGCCGCACCGCTCGAGTTTTCCGGCATCGGGCTGCATTCCGGGGCGCCGGTCAAGCTGCGCCTGCTGCCCGCTCCTGGCGGCTCGGGCATCGTCTTCCGCCGCACCGATCTGGACAACTTCGAAATCCCCGCCAATGGCCGCAACGTCGCCAAGGTCAGCTACGCCACCAGCCTGATGCGCCAGGGCGTGCTCATTTCCACTACTGAACACCTGCTCTCGGCGCTGATCGGCATGGGCGTGGACAACATCATCGCCGAATTGGACAATCTCGAATTGCCCATCCTCGACGGCAGCGCCTGGCCTTACGTGGAGGCGTTTCTACAGGCAGGTATTCGCACCCAGCGGCGCAAGCGCGAGGTGATCCGCGTCCTGCAGCCTGTCGAGGTTCGCGAGGGCAACAAGTTCATCGGCGTCTATCCCGGGACGGGCTACAGCATCGAGTACAGCATTGACTTTCCCGCCCCCATCGGCAAGCAAAGCGCCCGCGTCGATCTGGCCACCGAGACCTACGGCGCCACCATCGCCCCGGCGCGCACCTTCGGCTATCAGGCCGACGAGCAGAGACTGCGCGATATGGGCCTGATCCGCGGCGCCGGACCGGAGAGCGCCATCATCCTCAACGCCCAGGGGCCCATCAACGGCCCGCTGCGGTTTGGCGACGAGTACGTACGCCATAAGATTCTGGATCTCGTCGGCGACCTCGCGCTGGCTGGCCGCCGCATCGAAGGCCATGTGGTCGCCGAACGCGCCGGACACGCCATGCACACAGCTCTTGTCTCCCGCTTGATGAAGGACCGCGCTTCCTGGGAACTGGCGCATGTGTCGGCTGCGCCCGCGGAGTCCGAGAAGACGCCGCAAACCGCGCATCTTGCCGCCGATCTTCTCCACCATCCTGCCCTGATCGGCGCTTGAACGTTGCACCATTCTCTCGCCAGTCCGGATTCACCTCACACAAAGACAATGCACATCGGTTTGGCCGCGGCAAAGCTCTTGCCCTCCGTGGCCAGTTCTGCACTTTGCGGATTGCGGGCGAAGACGGTCACCAGGTTCGAATCCTGATTGGCCACCAGCATCCAACGCTCCGTGGGGTCCAGGGTGAAGTTGCGGGGAATCCTGCCCCCGCTGGGAGTTCGCGCCATGGGCGTCAACGCGCCGCTCCTGGCGTCGGCATGAAAGCTGTAGAGAAAATCGTTGTCGCGGTTGGCAAAGTAGACCGAGCGGCCGTCGCGGCTGATCACCGTATCGCAGGCGCGGGTGATCCCCTTGTAACCCTCGGGCAGCATCTCGATGCGCGTGACCAGCGTCAGGCTGCCGTCGCCCGGACGATAGCTCAACACATCCACCGTCGAGTCCAGTTCGTTGACCGAGTACGCCGTGCGCCCGTTGGGGTGAAAGTGCAGGGTGCGCGGCCCTGCGCCGGCGCGGGCACGATAGCTTCCCGCAGCCATCAACTCCGCCGTCGCCGCATTCAGCTTGTAGATGTGGATGCAGTCGCTGCCCAGATCGTTGATGTAGGTGTAGCGGTTTTCCGGCGAGAAGGATGCGAAGTGCGCGTGCGCGCTCGCCTGGCGATCCGCTACCGGACCATGGCCGCTGTAATGCTCGCTCCACACCGCCGGGCTTAGCCTGCCCTGGCCGATCAGAAAGCTGGCCGCGGAGCCGCCGCCGTAGTCGGCCGAAACCAGTACTCGCCCGCTGTGGTCCAGGCCCACATGGCAGGTCCCCGCCGCCGCCGAATTCTGCGCCGAGAGCGGCGTCAGTCCCCCCTTCTCCACGCGAAAACTGCTCACTTCGCCGGTGGGCTTGCCGTTGAAGGAATCTGCCTCGGTGGCGGCATACAAATACTCATGGCCGGGTGAAAGAGCGATCCATGTGGCGTTGGGCAGGGTGGCAGCCACACCCGCGGCGGTCAATTCACCTTTTGCCCCGTCCCAGTCGTAAGCCAGAATTCCCTGATCGGTTCCCGAACCGACGAAGACTCGCTGTTTGCCCACGGCAGCAGGCGCGGCCGCCAGACGAGGAGCGACGGAAGCCACCAGAGCGGCAGCAGAAGTAGAAAGGAGAAAATCGCGGCGATTCAGGTTTTTCATGGCGTAGACGATTGTCGCCGATCGGAGGCAAAACGCGCCAGAAACCATGGTGTGCTATGGTGATTGGCGATCATGTCGCACTTCATCAGCTTCATTCGCATTCCCGCTCTGGCCATTCGCCAGCATCTGCGCCCGCTCCCGCCGCTCTCCGTCCTGGGCGAGGACCGCTTGCGCATGAGGGTTCTGCCCAACGACATTGACATCAACCTCCATCTCAACAACGCCCGCTATCTCAATCTGATGGACTACGCCCGCACCCATCTGCTGGCGCGCACGCGCTTGCTCGAACACATCATCCACGCCCGCTGGCAGCCCCTGGTGGGTGCAGTGTGGATCACCTACCGCCGCTCCCTGCCCCTCTTTGCCGGCTTCAACCTCTCTACGCGGATGGTTTGCTGGGACGATCGCTGGTTCTACCTCGAGCAGACTTTCACGGGCAGCAAGGGTCTGGCCGCAGTGGGCTGGGTCAAGGGAGTCTTGCGCAACAGCGGCGGCATCGTCGATCCGCAATCCGTCATCGATGGCGTTTCGCCCGGCGTTCTCAGCCCGCCCATGCCCGAGGCCATCGCCGACTGGAACAACCTGACCCGCGAAAAACTCGCCGCCGGATAATACCGATTCCCGGCGGCGGCTCAGCAACCTGTTTTGTCAAATGAGCTTGGGCGCCCCGGCTTCGCCGCGTACTTGTCTTTGCGGCTAAGGTGGGAGACACATGGTGTAGGCGATTCAGTGTAAGCCGCTTCACCTGCTCAGCGCGAAAATCACATTGACCGTGGTCTCGACCTCCACCGGCTCGCCGTTCAGTTCATAGGGCCGATAGCGCCAATCTCGCACCGCATCCAGCGCTGCCTGGCGCAGCATCGCCGGACCGCTGGCCACGCGCAGCTTCTCGATGGTCCCGGCGGCGGAGATACTGGCCTGCAAGACCACCGTGCCCTCGACATGCGCGGCGCGGGCAATGGGAGGATAGACCGGCATCGTCTTGCGAATGATCAGTCCCTCCACAATCGTGGAAGGGAGACGTGTCGGGCCATTGGAGGCGGGGCGCACATTGGGCGTGCCCCGATTGCCGATGAAGAAAGGATTGGCGCCTCCCGGTCCTTCCGGGATGCCGATGACACCAATAGCGTTTCCCACGCCAGCTTCATCCCTATCGTTGACCGCCTGAATGATGGGAGGAATGGTGCGCGGCGCAAAAATCTCGCCCGTATTCACCAGGATCGTTCTTTGCGCGGGGTGCGCCTGCAGCGGTTGCGGCTTGGCCGCGGGCGGCGGCGGAGGCGGAACACATATTGAATTGATCGCACCCATCCGTGTCAGCGCCTCGGGATAAATCAGCGGGATCAGAACCATCATCAACAGGATGGTTCCGTTGAAGCACAGGGCCCCCAGCATCCAGCCGCGGCTGTGGGTGTGGATTCTGCCTGTAGATTCGAAGGTGGAGTCTTCAAACATGGCCTGCCTCCCTTATTCACGACTTAGTCGCGCCGTCCGGGAGTTAGCTATTGCCTTCTGCAAGGCGCAGGGAGCGTGGCCGCTCCGCGCGCCTGTTCAGCGCGGAAGCGGGGCTCAAGGCACTCCGCCAATCCCATTCGGCACCACTGTGCTTAGATAGACACCGCATAGTGGGAAACTGTTCCCCGATGCTTTAGCTATGCCTATCGGATCTTCGACGAGCAAAGAAGCAGCTATCGGCCACGGGTCTTTTGGATAGATGAAGGGTTTTTTCGCCGCAAATATTACACCGTCTTTGTCGACGTTGAGGCTGGTAACATTGTGCTCTCCCATTGGGTGACCCTATAAACACAGATACTATCCCTTCACTCTGCTCAGCGTCAGGAAGACAAGTCCTTGGTGAATATGTGCTTGATTGAGCATCCTGGATTCGGCCCCGGAGGCAATCTGCGGTTTTAAGAGTTAATCGGGCGGGAGAATTTTGGCTGATTTGGATGTAGGCCCAAGGCGCAACTACCTCCGCTCCAGAGGCATTTCTGCGCCTGTCGGATTCTGCTTGTAAGTTGTTTGGAATTTTGGAGGCGCGGGCCGGGATCGAACCGGCGCATAAAGGTTTTGCAGACCTCTCCCTTACCACTTGGGTACCGCGCCTTGGCAGGGCTGCCTTAGAACGTACGCGCTCACTCCACTCCTGCGCAGCCGAACCGGAAAAACCGGGGGGACAGAATGGAGC
>Ga0326728_10011251_pt1 | contig 20546 bp, 20 predicted proteins | sample MB3enrmetagenome_FD_207602 | JGI IMG/M metagenome (GOLD analysis project Ga0326728, IMG submission 207602) | Lab enriched peat soil microbial communities from McLean, Ithaca, NY, United States - MB31MN | ecosystem: Environmental > Terrestrial > Soil > Wetlands > Peat | place: USA: New York... | reverse complement strand
GACTTGGGCTTGTATCGCTGTTAGATCGGCTACGAGTGCTTCAATATACTTCATGAACCGCCGTGTACGGAACCGTACGCACGGTGGTGTGAGAGGACGGCGGGAGCGATCCCGCCTCCTACTCGATCTCCGAAAATCCTCGCCAGGATTCTTCCGATCTGCTCACCATGAAGACACGGCATCATTCATCAGCGGATAAATCAATTTTCCCGGTGCGTCTGCTTCTTTTGACACCAATGAACTCTTGACCATGAACCTGGGTCCAGGTTTAATAGAAGATATGGTTCTAAGGTAGCTAAATTCACCTTTTGAACAACGGAGTCGCACATGAAAGTACTGATTCTTGGTATCTGCCTTGCCGTTCTGTCAGCGTTCACGGCCATCAATGTAAGCGCGCATCCTCCTTGCACCGGTAAGATCTGGGTTGAAGGCCATTACAACAAACAAGGTAAATGGATCGAGGGTTATTATCGCCACAGACATTGGGTTAGAGGCCATTACAATCGTCACGGAGAATGGATTCCCGGACATTGCAGGTAATCTCCCGATCTGCCCGGTAACCATCGAGGCCGGGCAGACGTTTCCCATACTCAGTGCAAATTTCTCCTTTGCTCACTGGAAATTTTAGGACGGTTCTCATCCCTTCTCAAAATACATTGCTGCGTTAGCCGATGATCCCGGTTACGGGTTTGACCTGGTCCATAGGATCGCAAGCCTTTTCCTCAGGCGTCGATGAACCGTTGAGATAGCGATCTTATATATTTATCCCTGCGCGAATGCTAAAAAAGTTGCTTTCATTCGTCGTGTGTTCTATGGTCAAATTGGTTAGACAGATAACCCAAAAGACCCGGCTTTGATTTGCCTCCCGAACCAGCAGGCGCCGATCATGCGAAACCAATACCAGGACACAGATTACTTCGTACCGGTTTTGGCTCCTTATGTGCATTGGGTGAGCGCGCACGCAGAGCTTATCCCATCGCTCTACGAGAAACACAAAACGGTCAGAAGAACATGGAAAGCCTTCAAGGAAGCAATACCGGGAGTTGAGCAGCGGCTCGAATTCAGCGTATTCGAACAAATCCTTCTATTCAGCCTTTTTCTGGCCGAATGGTACGAGACCTATGGCGCCCTTCCCGGTCAGAGCGTTCAGACGGTTGCGGAACCCCCGGATCATTCGAAGCGGTCACAAGAGCCAGAACCTGATTCGGTTATACAGGAGTTGCGCAATATTTCTGATGAGAGAGATAAGCTCTTATGGAATCTCAAGGATCTTGAAGAGAAGTTTGGAGAGCTAAAGACTCAGGAAGAGCGCCTCGAAGACCGGATAAAAGATCTTGAGGCGGAACTGGATATGCGCAGGGACGAGTTGCATGCGTCGAGAGACAGTCTTCAAGAGGTTGTCCATGAGTTAGACGCACAAAAAGATGAGAACGAAGGCTTGAGGCTGGAAGTGGCCTCCTTGTGTAAAAAGCAAGTATCCATGGAGGAGCGGATTCGAAAGCTTGTGCAAAAAGCAGCCAGATCTCAGTTAATTCCCTCCGATATACTTGATCCCGCACAGGGGAGCCAAGGGGGTTTACAAATGGTTATACAGTGGGCGGGACAAACTGACCCCGAAAAGAGAGTGGGCTGGGGCGTTCAAAACCTCGACCCCCAATTCTTTCCCAAGAAGGTGGGCAGATGGAATGCTCAACTTTCTAAAGACGGATATTACCGGCTCTACAGAAAGATCAGGGGCAGGGTCCATTCCATCTATCTGGGAAAAGAGCTCGATTTTGACAAGGCTCGCGCAAAGATAGCCGAAAAAGAGAAAAAATTGCTGGGCGTCACCTATATCGAGACATAGAAACAGTACATACGGGCGTTCTACCCGCTTTTGCATTTGGTGGAATCATCGTGTGATTGGGACTCGCGGGACGGCAAGTGGTTGGCGGCATAGAGCGCCCCGGCCGACATAACAATAGTAATGAAGGCCACCAAGTATGCGAGCGACTTGCCGTGCCATAGTCCACTGAACCAGCGCCTCAGCTCGTCCATAAGCACATTGGCAGTCCCGCCGTATAGTTCCAGGCCTCGCAGGTATTGCTTGGAATCATCAGGCATGATCGGATATTCAGATCCACCTTCACAATCATATCCAAGCACGTTGCCCGTTACATTCGGGACCTTCAGATAGATCAAGACGGCGCTGCTCAAGCCAAGCAGCAGGATGATCGCGCTTAAAAGCATCAGGCGCTCACGCGCCCCTTCAACATTCCACTCCATCCGCCCGGCCTTTTTCATGTTTTAACACACGCGCACGTACGCGACTCGGGCCAGTTTATCCGGAGCACCTCAACTTTCCACAATTGTTAAGAACTCATCAACAGGCAGGGCTTTGTAGACCTCATACAAAACCATCCCATGTTCAAGCGTATTGATCATACTCTTCACCCGTGCCACTTCGTCGGGGAATTCGGCGATGATAAGATATTCACTGCGGGACACGATATAGTAGGCCGAAATTATTTTGCCGCCGTGGCCTTCCACATTCTTTTTGCCCATTTCGAACCGTTCGCGCGATTTCTTTATTTCCCGGTTTCCCTCGGCCGTCGATTTCAGAAAAGACACATAGACTGGCATTGTTTTCCCTCCATTTTGAAAGAGTGATTTATCCGGCCGGGATGGCAGATATGGCCGGAGCACTTACCTGAGCAGTCGCCGAAGAAGCTTACCGGTTGGTGTCCTCGGCAGCTTATCCACGTATTGAATAATCCGGGGCAGCTTGTATATGGCGATATAATCCTTGAGGAAAGTCGTTATCTCATCCGTCAACAGATCGGATGCGGTGAAGCCTTCCTTCAGTGCGATAACCGCCTTGATAATCTGCCCTCTGTCGCGGTCCTCAACCCCGACCACGCCGACATCAGCAATCGCCGGATGCTTTGCCATGGCCTCTTCGACTTCGATGGGCGCCACCCGGTAGCCTGAACTCTTGATCATGTCATCCTCGCGGCAAACAAAAAAGATGTTGCCGTCCGCCGCCATGTGAACTGCGTCACCCATCTGATTCCAGCCGTTAACAACGCTTTCTTTCTGGGACTTCAGAAGTCTTTCGCCATTTTCATAAGGTTTCCAGTAAAGAGTTCCGGAAGGGCCTTTCAACATCATCCTGCCCACTTCGCCGGGTTCGCAGTCTTCGCCGGATGAGTCTACCACCCTGACTTTCACGCCGGGCAGAGCCCTTCCGATTGAATCCAGGACCGGTTCTTTATTCATGGTGTTGGAAGTCACCAGGTGAAGCATTTCCGTTCCTCCAAGCCCTTCCCATATCGGCATTCCGGTCAGCCTGATCCACCCTTGCAGTGTCTCAGCGCCCAGACTATCGCCCCCGGATGTGAAGAGCCTGACCGAACTTAGATCGTAGCTCCCGAAATCGGAAAATTTCATAAGCGCTCGGTATGTTGTCGGAAGTCCGGTAAAAACGGTTATTTTGTGCTTGGCGATCAGTTCCATCATCTCGGGCGGAGTAAACTTCGGTATGAGTGAAATGGCCGCCCCGCCCTCGAAGGGAATAAGAGTAAAGGTACCAAAGCCGGCCGCGAATGATATGGGCGCCGCCCCCCCCAGCACGTCGCCGACTCCGAGTCGATACACGTGCCTGTTGACTATTTGGGTCTCCACAATAATGGGACGAATGAAATGAATACAACCCTTGGGCATCCCCGTGGTCCCGGATGTATACAGAATCACGCCGATATCGTCGGCTTCCATCATGGTTGCTTCAAGATCCGGCGACCCATCGGCAAGCATTTCTTCAAATGCCATATTGCCGGCGACCTTTATTTCATCGGCGACTCCGCCTATTACAATAACTTTGACGTCGAGTTCGAAAGCCGGTTTTGCCGCCTCGACCTGCTCCATCAAAGGTGTATTGACTACCAGAAACTTCGTTTCGGCATTGTTGACAACATAGGCGATTTCTTCCCTGGACCACAGGGGTGAGGTCGGGACCGGTATGGCTCCTATTTTTTCAACGGCAAAGATCGCAACCAGCGACTCAGGGGTATTTACAAGACGAATACCCACCCTGTCCTGAGGCTCGAGGCCGGCTTTCTTAAGTGAGTTGCCGAACTTATTGACCATCTTCTGCAATTCTGCATAAGTGAACGTGCTGTCCATGAATTTGACGGCGATGTTCTCTCCCCTGCCCTCCCGTATGTGACGATCAAGCAGAAAATCGGTAAGGTTCAATTTCTCCGGAGCACCTGAAATTTGCCCATCCAGGTATTCGGGCCAGGTTCCTCTCTCCGGCAGATAGTTTGGGGGTATTTTGCGCATGGCTGCTCTTCCTATCGCTCAGTTAAGCTCACAATTCCGGTATTACTAAAAATAACCGAGCAGAAGATGCAAATAACAAAAAATCTGCCGAAACAGGACTACCGCCGCGAAGTGCGCCGCATCCGTCCTTTTCGGCAAACCGGATGCGATCAAGCTATGAACTTAATAAAGACTAACCAAAGATATTTGAAATTTCAATCAAGGAGCAGGGAGCAAGGAGTTGGGGGAAAAAATGTTTTCTCTTTTCAGTGCGCACTGTTTCCGGACGCTTCCAGTCTCTTCTCCTGCCATGTTGTCCCGTGTGAGAGAAAAACTCTCAGAATGGGTTTGTTAGAATCTACCACCATGGCCGCAACGGATGCAACGAAGTTTACCGGCTGAATTAAGTCTCGTGCTAATGTGCTTTCGGGCATTCCCCTTGAGATAGGCTTGAGTACGCAACCACTCGGCACTATTATATCTCATACGCAATTTTTTCATTCAGAAATTAACGGACCAAATCTTTTTGAGGTCATTTTAATGTTTCATTTTGGGAAACGAAATACGCTTACCGGCTTATCCAAAACCTGCGGCTGAGCGGCCAAAATCGCTCCAACAGTTTTGTTGGAGGTCCTGCAAGTGCTGCCCGTCCCATCCGACCCCAACCTGCTCGTTGGATTCGACAGGTATGATGATGCAGCCGTCTATCGTGTGTCAGATGACATCGCCGTGGTATCGACCGTCGATTTCATCACTCCGCCCGTTGACGACCCGGTCTGGTTCGGCCGCATCGCAGCCGCCAATTCGCTCTCTGACATCTATGCCATGGGAGGAAGACCCATAATTGCACTGAATTTGATAATGTTTCCTTCGGGAAAGCTGGACGCCGAGATACTGAAAGGTATCATCCGTGGGGGCAGTGAGAAGGTCACGGAAGCAGGGGCGTCGCTCGCGGGAGGTCACAGCGTGGAAGACGATGAGCCTAAATACGGTTTGGCCGTCACGGGCATCGTAAGTCCCGAAAAAGTCCTCACCAACGCAGGCGCCAGAAACGGTGACCTCTTGATTCTAACAAAGCCGCTCGGCACCGGAGTCCTTTTCAACGCCCACAGGTCTGGAAAGCTTTCATGGATAGAACTTGAGCCGATCCTGCCCGAGGTGGCCGCTTTGAATAAAACGGCCCTGGAGATCGCCCTCAAGTACGAGGTGCACGCCTGTACCGACATCACAGGTTTTGGAATACTGGGACACAGCCTGGAGATGGCTAGGGCAAGCTCTGTACGGATCGATCTCGAATTCACCGCCCTTCCCTTCTATCCAAATTCTTTGGAAATGTACCGCAAGGGTGAGACGACAGGCAGCAACAATGCCAATTACGCACTCGTCCGGGACTTTCTGGACATCACGGCCCAGGTCTCCGAGGACCAGCACAAATTGCTTTTCGACCCCCAGACCTCCGGAGGTCTTCTGATTTCAGTTCCTGAATCACAGGCCGACGGCCTTTTAAAGGAACTGACCGCCGCCGGAGTGTACTCGGCATCCCTCGTGGGAAAAGTTCTGAGCGGCCCAAGTCCTGGGATTAGACTCACCTAACGCCTGCTCTCCGGACGTTCATGCAACACTGAAAATGGCAGCATTCCAAAACGTCGCGATTACCCCGAAGGGATTGGCGAAAAGCGTTTCCAATTCAGTCTGGTTTGAAGCTGTAGGTTTTCTCAGGTCTGCGGTTTCAATCCCCTTTTGCGTCGATGGACCACTTTCAGGGTGTGCTCGCGGGATCCCTCCTCTTCCAAATCCAGGTGAAAACGAACCGGCCCTCGTGAATTGCCGGTGTCGCACGGGGCTTTGTCGTACCTCATGTGGAGCGCGCATTCAGCGGCGGGCGTAGACCATGAAACCGCGATCGACGAATGCCCTTTCGGAAACCTTGTCACCTCGGCGTCAACATAGTCCATCGGTGCCAAGGCCGCAGCTTCCTCCACAAGTTCGTCCTTTTCGGCCACACAGATAAGCCATTTGATCCCTCTTTCCTTCAACCGCCTGAAGTTGAGTTTTCGACCGAAAAGCGTAACCGGGAGAGTGCCGTCCATGGCGACCGGTTTAGTATAAGACTCAAAGCTCAACCTGGTAATTTCGACCGGGAGGTCTGTGATGTCATAAGTCATCCAATGAGTGATTGCAGCAGCCACCTTATTGATCTTGGGAGCCCTGCTGGTGTCAGCTCCAAACATCCGGATATCCCGGTAAAATGTGAACATTGGGGATTCTTTCTCGATACTTCTGAGTTTGAACACCCAGCTCATAAGCTTTCCGTCAACGACCCTGTTTCCATTTGGCAATACTTTGGTGGCATAGCCCAAATCCCTGAAACCATACGGAAGATGCTCAATATATTCCACCAGTCCCTTGCTTCGCGAACCGTCCATGGGAGCCACGCAGGTAGTGAGGGCGTCGACCAGTCCGTCCAACTCTCCGGATAAAATGCCAAGCACGGCCATGAAGCCCCCCTGGCAATAGCCGTTCAGTGTCACCGGCCTTCCATGTCTTTCCACGAGCTTTTCGCAGAAAAGCCGGGTGTCCAGAATATCTTCTTCGCCTTTCATGAGTTGCACGGCAGGATTCTTTTCTATGTCTTTGACCAAACGGATATACGTTGGAATTCCACGATTTGCAAACGCGTGTACATAGCTTCGGTTCTCGCCGGGAAGAAAGGCCAATATGTTCGGTCCAAGAACATAAGGCGGGATTATTAAGACAGGCTTTCCGTGCTCGCGTGGTTTCACGTTTTTATCGGTCGGAAACACCTGGTACAATTCAAACCTGTCGGTCTCGGCGACTTTGGCATATCCGTCAGAATCCAGATGGAGCCCGTACTCGGTTTCAACTTCGCGTACAGCCCGAGGATAAACATTGACAACGGTGTCCATCAATCGTAGCTGTCTTTCCGAATAGCGCACCAGGTCTTCATCTTCGTTTTCGAAAAGAGTGTTTTCTGCTGCTGACAATAAATCCAGCATTTCGTGAAAATGGTATTGACTCATTGCCGACATGTCGGCCCAGGTGCCTTTGGTGGTGAGCTGGATTTCGAACAGCAGAAGTTCAATGAAGTCAAGTGCCCTTCCCCACGCCGATCCATTCGAGATCCTTTCCCTGTCATTGAACACGTTTTTCAGGACGTTCCAGAAAGGCGCCATAAAACCTGAGGTATAGCGCATCATGCCCAGAAGCTGAAACCAGCGGAGCCTCGAGGTATTAAAATATGCCTCAAGCAATTTCGAATTGAGCGTCAACAGAAGTTTTGGAGAAAACATCGGGTATGGTTTCAGATTGGCAAATGATCGTGGCCGGTGAGTCATCTCAAAAAGAGCTTTTTCCAAAGCGACCTCCATCTCTGTCTCGTTAATTTGTGGAAAGTGCTCTTCATAACGGGATCGTCCGTTCTATTAACGTATAACGTAAGATTTCTTAAAGATTTGGCCATACCCCATTGGAGAACCAAATCGCAAAGACACCGGCGTGGCCCATTAGACTTGCCTTTGAACGCAGACATCGATTGATTCGCTTTCTGAAGCGACCTGATTGGAAATGGAATTGTTCTGCCGAATTGAGGTCAGCGAGGATGCATCATCAGGTGACGCATCCCGAAACCAGCAGATACAATAGGGCTGCATCTATAGAAGTTATTCTTTTTAGGTGCTATACTTATCGGAAGCCGATGGCGGACGGTGCTGAAGCAAAGCCGCCGACTCCTAAGATCAACAAGAGAAGCAAATGGATAACTTCTGGACCACGCTAAAAGCGCCCTTTTTTGCCATGGCTCCCCTGTCAGGGATAACGGACAGTGCATTTCGCCGGATATGCAAGGGCTTCGGGGCCGATGTGGTTTACAGTGAGCTGACGAGTTCCACAGCTTTCTCTTATAACCCGGAAGTCTCTTTTCGCATCCTTCGTTTTCATGAATCCGAGCGCCCTTATGTCGTGCAGCTTTTCGGAAACAATCCCAAATACTTTGCGGCCGCAGCCGGCCTTGTGACCAGGGAAATAAGACCTGACGGCATAGACATCAACTTTGGGTGTCCCATTCCAAAGGTTTTCAACTCAGGGGCGGGAGCCGCTTTGATGACCAACCTGCCTCTGGCGAGAGAGGTAATCCGCAGCGTCATCGACAACACCGACCTGCCTGTGTCAATAAAGACCAGGACCAGCGTTAAAGGAGTAGATCTCCTCAGGTTCCTCGACTACGTATCCGATCTGAACATTAGGGCTGTGATGGTTCACGGAAGATCGTATGCCCAGCGCTTCTCTGGGCCGAATGACATCGAGACGACCCGGGCCGTTCACAGCAGTTTCGGAGGCGTTGTGCTTGCAAACGGAGGAGTCAATACTCCGGCGCAGGGTCTTGAACTGTTAAAGGAAACGGGCGCATGCGGGCTTGGAGTTGCCAGAGGAGCGCTGGGAAATCCCTGGATCTTTCAACAGTTGAAGGCAGCATACATCGATAAGCCGATCAGCAGGCCGCCGGGTGATGATGTTTTCAGGACCGCTCTGGAACATGCAAAGCTTTTGTCTGATTTGAAAGGAGACCGGGGGATTATACAGATGCGCAAGCATCTTTGCTGGTACTTACAACAAGTGCCCGGCACAAAAAAGCTGAGGCAGATGGCGGTCAAGGTAACCAGTGTTCAGGACGTCGCGGACCTTTTGCGACAGACCTTGTGAACGGGTCTGCGACCGGGCGGCACAGATGATATGCCGATGTAGTCGAACCTTCAGCCGGGGATCTTCCAATCGATTTCGGCCCACACGGGGACATGATCGCTCGGGGTCGGCTGGCCACGAAGCTCGGCGTCCACCTTGCAATCTGTAGAAACACCGGCAACCGTTTCGGTGGCAAATATCAGATCGAGTCTCCAGCCCAGGTCTCTTTGGAAACTCTGGGGCAGCCGATAATCCCAGAAAGTGAACTGTTTGACGGAAGGGTGATGTTTTCGAAAAAGGTCCGTAAATCCCCAGGAAACCACTTCTGTTAGAGCCTGTCTTTCCAAGGGGTGAAAGCCGATTTTTCCATCCATCCTTCTCGGAGAAAAAACGTCCAATTCATCCGCGGCCACATTAATGTCCCCCGTCCAGATAATAGGGTCGGAGGGCGTGAATTCGCGTTGGAAGAGATCCCGAAGCCTTGCGAAAAAATCCAGCTTGCTGTGGAAAGCGGGGTGTTCGGGACTTCTGCCCTGCGGCACATAAGTGTTGAAAACCCAGATCCCATCGATTCTTGCGCCGATGAGCCTGGCCTCTTCATCCGTCCTGACATCGCCGAAGCCGCGCCGGACCACTTCAGGCGCGCGCCGACTAAGGATTGCCACTCCATGGAAAGATTTCTGTCCGCACACACTCGACTCATAGCCTAGAGCACGCAACGAATCCACCGGGAATTCCGAATCCCGGCACTTGATTTCCTGAAGGCACAGAACGTCAGGTTTGTTGCGATTTATCCAGGATATAAGAACATTCTGTCGTGATCGAATGCCATTGACATTAAACGTCGCGATCTTCCATTTCACCTCAAAAACACCTCTTTATTGGAGAATCGAATCCGTGACCAAATGTTCCCAAGGTCCGCAACCTTGATATCAAATCGCCTGCCACAGATTTTCTTGACCGGGATCATAATGACACATTAACGTATAATATACGGCGTTTGCAAGGCGATATCTTCATGCAATCACGATCACTTTCCAGGCCGGGCACGAGGATTTAAACCTTTTTCGATTGCCCGAAAGACAGGAACATGTTAGAAGATTTATTTTAATTAAATTCACACTCCCCTTTCCTTTTGGTGTCCGGAGTCATCTATGCCTCCGGATGCGAAGGGGTGGAGGCAAACCAGAAGGAGCTTGATTATGGCAGTTGTCGGAATGAAACAGTTGCTGGAAGCCGGGGTCCATTTCGGTCATCAGACCCGCCGCTGGAACCCCAAAATGAAACCCTTCATCTTCGGCGCTCGCAATGGCATCTATATCATAGATCTCCAGCGCACCGTCAGACTCTTCAATACCGCTTATCAATTCGTAGTAGAAACCGTGGCCGCCGGTGAAAGTGTTCTCTTCGTCGGAACCAAGCAGCAGGCCCGTGACACTATCCAAGAAGAAGCGGATCGGTGCGGCATGTTCTTTGTTAACCAACGGTGGCTTGGCGGCATGCTAACGAACTTCAAAACCATGAAGCTGAGGATCGACCGTCTCAAAGAACTTGATTCGATGGTCGAAGACGGCAGTATAAACCGATTTCCCAAAAAGGAAATCCTGGGCCTTCAGCACGAGCGGGAAAAATTGGAAAGGAATCTTGGTGGCATCAAGAAGATGAACCGTCTCCCAGGCACGCTCTTTGTCGTGGACACCCAGCGCGAGAACATTGCCGTCATGGAAGCTAATCGGCTGGGGATTCCGGTTGTGGCAATTGTAGATACAAACTGCGATCCTGATGTGATCGACTATCCTATTCCGGGAAATGATGATGCAATCCGGGCCATAAGGCTGGTTACCGCCAAGATAGCCGATGCCAGTGTAGAGGGCCGTGAGAAGCTGGCCGAGAGGCAGCAGGCCGGTGTCGATAAGGGGCTGGAACTCGAAGAAGTACCTGCCGGACAGATCCTGGGGCAAGAAGAAAAGGGTCCGGTCGTCGAGATCATAAATCCCGTGCAGACCGAGCAAGGCGAAGAGTAAACAATCGGGTGCTTCCCAATGCGGAGGAAACCTGACGCGGAACCCACGACTTCGCTGTATACAGCACTGCAAGAACAAATGCACTTCGTCCGCGCATAGTGCCGCGGAACGCTGAAGGCCGACCGCGAATGTGAGTCCATATGTGTTGAGCTTGCAGCGGGAGGTCTTCCAAATACCGGTTCACTCGTCCTGGGGGGATCTGCGTTTGTGAGTCGTCCGGGGCTTGAGATTCCATCGCAAACCCTACGAATCTTGAATCTGAAAATAAGCTGGTTTGCTTTTCAGGAGGTAGAAAATTGGAAATCACATCCAAAATGGTAAAGGAACTCAGAGATAGAACAAACGTGGGCATGATGGATTGCAAAAAAGCCCTCATGGATTCCGCGGGCGACATGGAAAAAGCGGTTGATCTGCTGCGTCAAAAAGGTCTTGCCAAGGCAATGAAGCGAGCCGGCCGGGAAGCGGCTGACGGATTGATTCATTCCTACATCCACAGCGGCGGCAAGATCGGAGTGCTCGTCGAGGTAAACTGCGAGACCGATTTCGCGGCCAAGAGCGAAGACTTCGGTGAATTTGTTCGCAACATAGCGCTGCAGATAGCGGCCGCGAATCCACTGGGGGTTAATGCCGAAGATATTCCACAAGACATCGTCGAGCGGGAACGGGGAATTTACATGGCCCAGGCCGCTGAATCAGGAAAGCCACAGAATATTCTCGAAAAAATGGTTGACGGGAAAATGCGGAAATTCTACGAAGAAAACGCACTGATGCAGCAGAAATTTATTCGCGATCCCGACAAGACCATTCAGGATTATCTGAACGAGTTGATCGCAAAGATTGGAGAAAAAATTCAGGTTCGCCGTTTTTGCAGATATCAGCTTGGCGAATAAGGTTCGCGAATTGGCCTTTACAATCAAAAATGGAGTTGGCCTCGGTGAACGAAGATAAAAAGCCCGTTTACAGCAGAATATTGCTGAAACTGAGCGGCGAAGCGCTTATGGGCTCCCAGCCTTATGGCATAGATGCCGGAGTGCTGAGGGAAGTCGCCGAGCAGTTGGCCGAAGTTCATAAACTGGGTACTCAAATCGCCGTCGTAATAGGGGGAGGCAACATCTTTCGAGGCGTTTCCGCCGCTTCCGGAGGCATGGACCGTTCCACGGCAGATTATATGGGTATGCTCGCAACCGTTATGAATGCCCTTGCGTTGCAGGATGCCCTTGAGAAATTCGGAATAGCCACCAGGGTCCAGTCTGCCATAGACATGAAAGAAGTTGCAGAGCCCTACATCAGGCGCAGAGCGGTCAGGCATTTGGAAAAAGGCAGAATAGTAATTTTCTCCGCCGGCACGGGGCTCCCGTTTTTCACCACGGATACGACCGCTGCGCTTCGGGCAAGCGAGATAGGGGCCGAGGTGTTGATGAAGGCCACCAAAGTCGATGGGGTTTATGATTGCGATCCGGTAAAAGACCCTCGCGCTGTGCGTTATGAACACATCAGTTTTTCCGAAGTGCTCGCCCGCAATCTCAAAGTGATGGACGCTACCGCGATATCTTTGGCCAGGGAACAACACATGCGCGTAATTGTCTTTAATCTTAAAGTTAACGGCAATATAAGGAAGGCCGTTTTGGGGGAACCGATCGGTACCGTGCTGGAGGACACCTGTTATGCTTGATGATATTTACCGCGATCTTCGCGACCGCATGATTAGAGCTGTACAAACCCTCGAATCCGACTATAAAAGGCTACGGACCGGCAGGGCTTCCATATCGCTGATTGATGACATCAGGGTTGACTATTATGGGGTGGCCACTCCGCTCAGCCAACTGTCAACCTTAACGATAGCCGATCCGCGCACCATAGTTATTCAACCGTGGGACATCTCGGTTGTAGGTGAGATAGAGAAGGCCATACTCAAATCAGACCTTGGCCTCACCCCGATGAACGATGGAAAGGCAATCCGCATCAACATTCCACCGCTTACCGCCGAGCGGCGCCGCGACCTGGTCAAGGTTGTAAAGAAAAAGGCCGAGGAAACCAAAGTTGCCGTAAGGAACATCAGACGTGATATAATCGAAAAGACAAAAGAGCTTAAAAAGGACAAGAAAGTCTCTGAAGACGAGCAGTTTCGTGCTCAGGACGAAATTCAGAAAGTTACGGACGATTACGTTAAGAAAATCGATACCATTTACGGCGCGAAGGAAAAGGAAATCCTGGAAACTTAGATGGAACTCGATTTGGAGCGTCTTCCGCGTCATGTGGCCATTATCATGGATGGCAACGGGCGGTGGGCTAGACAGAGAAAGCGGAACCGAATTTACGGGCACAAGAAGGGCACTGGGGCCGTTCGCTCTGTTATGACCTGTTGCCGCAGATTAGGTATCCGTTATTTGACGCTGTATGCCTTTTCCAAAGAAAACTGGAGCAGGCCCGAACATGAAGTTAAAGCACTCTGGGGGCTGCTGACGAAATACCTGAAAGCCGAACTCCCCGAACTCATTAATAATCAAATACGATTCCGGCATATCGGCGACGATGACGGGATCCCCGCCTCTGCATTGGAACAAATTCGGATAGCTGAAAAAGAAACAGCCCATCTGGAGGGACTTATCCTCAATCTGGCTTTCAACTATGGTGGCAGACAGGAGATAACTCGGGCCATAAATCAGTTTATGGCCGACTTAATGAATAACGGCGGATACGCCACAGGTGAGTTTTCCGCTGAATCTTTCTCGCGCTATCTCTATACTGCCGACCAACCAGATCCTGACCTCGTCATCAGAACGGGCGGCGAGATCCGGGTGAGCAACTTTCTGCTTTGGCAGATCGCATACGCGGAACTCTATTTCACGGAGATGTTGTGGCCCGATTTTGGGGAGGCTGACTTAATTGAAGCGCTCAAGGAGTTTCAAAGCAGAGAAAGACGATTCGGACGCACGGGTGAACAGGTGCGGGAGCAGCCAGAATCTTCGGGCTTCACGGAAGCCGGGGCGGCACGCATCGCCGAAGTTCGATCCGATAATAAGTAAAGGACTCCATTGCTCTTATCGCGAATCCCAAAGAATGAGTAGTTTTCGTGGCCTAAAGGCACTTTTCGTATCGAAAACAGCCGGTCCCTGTCCGATGTTATCGGACGGACATCAAATAAAAGTTCATGCCTGATACTCTCAAATCCAATCCGCATTTCCAGCGTTGGTTTACCGGCGTATTTATTGGCTTGCCTGTCCTGGCTTGCGTGGCAGCGGGTCCATCATGGAGCTGGTACCTGATTGTAAGCGTCGGGGCGGCAATAGGCCTGTGGGAACTCCATGGGTTGCTTTTCGATGATGCTCTTTCGCGCAAATGGCAGTGTGTGTCGTTTGCCGCTGGAATTCTCCTGCCTCTCGGGACGTATCTCTGGGGCATCACCGGACTCAATTTTGCCCTTTTTGTCTCGTTTTTCGCCGCGCTTTTCATTATGATGGTTTCCGCTCCCATCGATCACGATGAAATCGGACGTATTGCCCTCCTGACGTTTGCCTGGCTTTACCTGCCCTATTTCATCTCCTTTGTGATCCTGGTTGGGAATGCGCCTCAAGGGAGATTGTGGATCTTATTCGTCCTGGCAGTAATCATATCGGGAGATGCCGGGGCCTACCACATCGGGGTGCGCATGGGCCGCCATAAACTATACGAGGTCGTCAGTCCCAAAAAGAGCGTGGAGGGGGCGATCGGCGGTCTGTTTTCGAGTTTGCTCGCCGGAATGATTTTCGGCTCGATTTTTTTCAGGAACATTTCATCGACGAAGCTGATGCTGTGCGCATTTGTGCTCGCTACAGCAGGACAAATCGGTGACCTGATCGAGTCCATGCTCAAGCGTAACTCCGGCAAGAAAGATTCAAGCCACCTGCTTCCGGGCCACGGGGGAATTCTTGACAGGCTGGACTCAATGATTTTCGCCTTCCCTGCCATGTGGGTGCTCTTGAAATGGATCGCCGCCGATAGTCTGAAGGGGTTTTGATAAGGCTTTGACCATGATCAGGAAGAAAATATCCATACTGGGCAGCACAGGGTCGATAGGACGAAGCACGCTGGAAGTGATTCGCCAGTTTCCTGACCGCTTCGAAGTTGTCGCTCTCGGGGCCGGCTCCAATGCGGCACTTCTGACTGAACAGATAAGAGAGTTCTCGCCTCGCGTTGTTTCAGTTATGGACTCCAAGGTTGCCTCGAGTCTCCATGATCTGCTTGGCGACAAGTCCTGCTGCTTGCCCAAGATTCTTTTCGGCGAAGACGGGTATTGCAGGGTGGCCTCTTTATCGGATTCCGAAATGCTCGTATCGGCAATGGTCGGAGCTGCCGGCCTTCTGCCTACTCTTGCCGCTATTGAAGCCGGCAAGAACATTGCTCTGGCCAATAAGGAGACGCTGGTCGCCGCAGGCGAAATAGTGATGGCGGCGGCAACAGCGAAGAACGTGAAGATTCTTCCGGTTGACAGTGAGCATAGCGCAATTTTCCAGGCCCTTGAAGGCAATCACAGGGAAGCCCTCGAAAGGATACTTCTTACAGCCTCCGGGGGGCCGTTTTTCAATATGCCGAGGAGCGAACTGGAAACTGTGACACCCGAGGCCGCCCTTTGCCATCCAAATTGGTCCATGGGGCGAAAGATCACAATCGATTCGGCCACACTGATGAATAAGGGACTCGAGGTTATAGAAGCCCACTGGCTGTTCGGAGTGCCTGTCGACCGCATATCCGTGCATGTGCACCCCGAAAGTATCGTGCATTCCATGGTGGAGTACGTCGATGGGTCGGTTATTGCGCAGATGGGATTGCCGGATATGAAAACCCCGATAGCCTATGCTCTGGCCTATCCCGAACGTATCCCCCTTGCCTGCCCGAAGCTGGATCTTTTCAGACTCCAGAAACTGTCTTTCTACCCGCCTGATGAAGAAAAATTCCCCTGTCTGCGTCTTGCGTTCGACGCCTGCCGAATAGGATCGACAATGCCCGCAGTGCTCAACGCTGCAAATGAGATAGCGGTTCACTCCTTTCTCAAGAAATCCATTGCTTTTTACGATATACCTCAAGTGATACAGCAGGTAATGGCTGCTCACGAACCCACTGCAAAACCGGATCTCGGAGCAATTCTTCAGGCAGACTCGTGGGCGCGCGAAGAAGCATCGAAAATTATTGCAGGCGGTGGCAAAATAGACGGGTAAATTTACAACTAAGAATTATATTTGGCCAAATGACTTTCTTTAAAGCGAGGAATTATCGTGTTGACCATATTGCTTGCTACCGTAATAGTTCTTGGAGTTTTAATATTTGTGCACGAACTCGGGCACTTCCTGGTAGCTAAACGCGCCGGGGTGACCGTACTGCGCTTTTCGCTGGGTTTTGGCCCGAAACTATTCGGAATCACCCGCGGAGGGACTGAATACTGCCTGTCGCTCATACCTTTGGGTGGTTACGTAAAAATGTTGGGAGAAGACAGGGAAGAAGAGTTGCAGCCTCACGAACGTGCAGGCTCCTTTTCCGAACAGAGCGTAAAAAAGCGTCTGGCAATTGTGTTTGCCGGGCCATTCTCGAATTTCGTTCTTGCTATTGTCATTTATACGCTTCTTTTCACGTTTTCGGGTATCCACGAATTATCGACCGAAATCGGAGCCGTAAACACCGGATCTCCGGCGGAACAGGCCGGCCTCAAGGCTGGTGACAAGGTGCTGTCGATAAACGGCGCCAGCGTCAGGACATGGGAAGACCTTTCCCATTCGATTGAAAAACTTGGTCATGAGTCTCTCGAGCTCAAGGTGCAACGGGGTGATTCCGAAACCGCGATTACAGTGACGCCCAGCATCAGCGAGGTCAAAAATTTATTCGGGGAAACCATCAGACGGCCTCTAATCGGCATCACCGCTTCTGAGACCACTGTGGTCAAAACAGTGAACCCGCTCGCTGCAGGTTATTACGCCGTGGCGCACACCTTCAACCTCAGCAAACTCTTTGTCCTCACGGTTGTTAAACTGGTGGAGCGCATAGTGCCCCTCAATACTCTGGGAGGACCGATCCTGATCGCGCAGATGGCCGGGAAACAGGCACAAAGGGGTCCCTCGGAATTTCTGAATTTCATGGCGCTCATCAGCGTGAACCTGGCAGTGCTGAACCTCTTGCCAATACCAATTCTAGACGGTGGCCATATTTTCTTCTTCCTCATCGAAGCAATCCTGGGCCGGCCTCTCTCACTGAAAAAGATCGAACTCGCCCAGAAGGTCGGACTGATCGCCCTGTTGTCCCTTATGGTGGTCGTCTTCTATAATGACATAATGAGGCTGGACTGGTCATCGTTTACCTCATGGTTTCAAACTCTATGGTCCAAACTGTAAAGAGCCCCGAAGGTGAGTAGATGAACGTGCGTCTGCTGATCATCTATTTGATTTTGTAATGAAAATCCTTGCCGCAGACACCTCGACTATGTCCGGCAGCTTGGCGTTGCTCGATGGAGAAACCCTTACAGCCGAGTGGACGCTCAGGTCCGCCCAAACTCACAACCGGCGATTGCTCAAATCCATTGATTCGATTCTAAAGCAAGCGAACTGGGACCTGCACCATGTTGATGCCTTCGCTGTGACCGGCGGTCCTGGAAGCTTTACCGGTCTACGGATCGGGATGGCCACCATGAAAACGCTTGCATGGACTACCCGCAAGCTTTATGCGGCTGTTTGCTCTCTTGATGCGCTTGCCCTGCCCCTGTGTTTTTCGGCCAATCCGGTATGCGCCCTTCTCGACGCCCGAAAGGGTGAAGTTTATTACGCGATCTACCGTAAAGACTCAAGAGGCGGCATCACACTCGAAGCTCCATATGCGGCGATCACCCCTGCACGGCTTGCCGAAAGTCTTCTCCACACAATATCAGGACCAACAGTTCTTTGCGGCGACGGTTGGACAGCCTATAGGGATTTTCTAAAGCACCGGCTTGGGGACATGGTTTTGGAGCCGCCGCCTGGTTTTCACCTGATCAGGGCCTCATCAGTTGCCGAGTTGGCCAGAAGAAGATTTGCAGAAGGCCGATCCGACGACCCGAAAACAAGCGCGCCTTTGTATCTGCGGCCCTCTGAGGCAGAAATCAATTACCCGGACTTCGCAAAAAAAAGCAGTGGAAAACCGGAAATTATTTGATTCGAACCGGCTGAAGCGCCGTTTGAAAAGAAGAGGCGCATCCAGAGGCAACAAAGCCGTAAGGACGATGTGCGCCCCCGGGTTCCCTCTTTACTATGTCCTGCGCAACCTCTTCTGGCTAAAACACGAACAGTGGTGGACGGCCCTGTCCCATCGCGCCAAGTGTGGCCGTGCTCTCAAAATCATCTGTGCGCGGATCGATTTCTTTAACCAAGTAAAAAAGTCGAGAAATGAACTTCAGGAGGTGCAAACATTGAGGTCCGGCGAGGTGCCGATGAATGTGCCGGTCTATTGCAACAAATGCGGTTTGTGCTGCGAGGTTGCAAGCGGGAAACCGGATTTTCCTGTTCCCGACGCGCTTCCGTTTCGGTGGCGCGAAATATTTGCCGACGGTCTTGGACAGGGCCACCGCTTTTGCCCATTTCTATGGGAGGATAATACATCGGGCGGCGGACTGTGCTCCATCTATCCTTACCGCTCCAATCCCTGCCGGTTGTTCGGCCCGGAGGAGTGCGATTTTTTCTGGAAATCAAATGAACCGGATGAACTCTCAGATGCCAGGAAAATCATGCTATTGGGGCGATGGCTCGTCAAGTTGGTTAATACCCGCAAGCTGCCATTGGCGTTCGCCAATGGAACGGCTGAACGTCCAAAATTCCTGGAATTTGACCGGGCTTAGCCTATCTCCGCTGATGACTTTTCCGGACTTGTCGTCAACCGTGTAATCCAGCAGATTGGCGGTAAACAGAACGGTAATGTAATTCCGGCCGGATTCCTGCCATACTTCGGCGGGTTCCACTTTGCGAACCGCAATGTTTTCAAGGCGGTTGATCGTGTGCTCCCGCTTCATTCTTGCAAACTCAGTGCTGAAATACTCCTGCATTTCGTCAGTGAGCAGGTGCTCGACGCCTTTCAACGTGCGATTCATCCATGCGGCCTGGATCCGGAAGAAAAGGTCTTCGGCGGTTTCGAGAAATTGTTCGGGACTAAACGAACCATCAGCTCTCCTGATCTCTTCCATGCCCCTTTCAACCTCGTTCTGCTGAGGCAAATAATCCGCCTGCCCGCCGTAATAAGGCGAATTGTATGAGATATTTTCCTCGTAGTATCCCGATTGGCCCCTTCTTCGAATAAAATACCTGTAGCCGAAATAGATCAGCGCTCCGATAACTATCAGATCCAAGAGACCAGGTCCTCCGCCGTAGCCCGTGGGGCCATATGCACGACCACCGAAAAGCATACTGCCTACGAACCCTCCCAGCATACCTCCTGCAAGCCCTGACCAGAATGGACTTCTGCCAAAGCCCACTCCCGGACCAAACCCGGGAGTCGGTGTCACTCCGGGTGCCTGGTATGGACTCCCGGAAGGGGGCATTGATGGGGATGAAAAGCTCCGTCCTCCACGACTTCCGGACGAACCTCCTCCACCCGCCCTGGCCCAGGCCGAAGATTCCAGCGCCGAACATACCATTAAGAATATAAGCCCCAAAAAAATAAGAGCGCCGAGCGCCCCTTTTGTCCCCCCCATTGTCAATTCTCCTTGATGGTAGTACTGGCCACCGAGCACGCCGATCACTTCAACCGATCAGGCCCTAACTACCTTAAGATATGAAAAGATGGCAGAAAAGCAACAGTCACCTAATTAATCGGGCTCACCTTCCCTGATCGGCATTTTCGCGACAGGCCATAAGCGTTCGCGAAATCAAGACAAACTGATTCGGACAGAGCCGCTCTGAGGCGCAAACAACTATCCCCTCAGCGCCGGGTAAAGGCGAGAGGGGATCATATATGAAGGGATGAGGCGGCGGCGTCCTACTCTCCCACGCAGTTTACCCGCGCAGTACCATCGGCGCAGAGGAGCTTAACGACCGTGTTCGGGATGGGAACGGGTGTGGCCTCCTCGCCATAGTCACCGCCTCAAAAGAGCAGTCTTTAGTCTTCAGTCGTGAGTCGTTAGTAAAAGACTAAATCCGAATGGGGGCGCTTTGTTTGGGATCGAGAGCTTTTCCTGGATTTGATCGGTTGTCCCGAAGGATCAGAGGATGGTCAAGCCGCACGGCCTATTAGTACCGGTTAGCTCAAGACATTACTGCCCTTACACACCCGGCCTATCAACCTCGTAGTCTACGAGGGGCCTTTAGGCAGGTTGCCCTGCGGGAATTCTAATCTTGGGGTGGGTTTCCCGCTTAGATGCTTTCAGCGGTTATCCCTTCCGGACGTAGCTACCCAGCGCTGCCCCTGGCGGAACAACTGGTACACCAGAGGTCCGTCCATCCCGGTCCTCTCGTACTAGGGACAGATCCCCTCAAAATTCCTCCGCCCACGGTAGATAGGGACCAAACTGTCTCACGACGTTTTAAACCCAGCTCACGT
>Ga0326728_10011249_pt1 | contig 20549 bp, 21 predicted proteins | sample MB3enrmetagenome_FD_207602 | JGI IMG/M metagenome (GOLD analysis project Ga0326728, IMG submission 207602) | Lab enriched peat soil microbial communities from McLean, Ithaca, NY, United States - MB31MN | ecosystem: Environmental > Terrestrial > Soil > Wetlands > Peat | place: USA: New York... | reverse complement strand
ACAATCGCTTGTATGATGTAACACAGCGAATCGAAACGAACAAGAATGAGGCGTATTATTACGACCAGATCTATCCGGAAGAGATCACGCTGAGGTTCAGGAAAAAAAATGGTTAGGCCTGTCATCTACCTGCTGTGCCTCATTTTCCTGATCCTGGCGGTTCAGCAGGGCATAGCCCGGCACCCCTTTCATCATCCCGGGGGCGCTGAACAGCTTCACGCCAGCCATACGCCTCAGGGCACATTTTTAGAGACGATCGCCTTCTGGCAACAACAACTCAAGGAAAAGATGGTGCCCCTAGTCCGGGACGCCAGAACAACGCATAATGTCGTACCGCTGCTGGCAGCACTCATGATCGCCTTCGGATACGGGGTTCTCCATGCCGCTGGTCCCGGGCACGGCAAGGTGGTGACGATGTCGTACGTCCTCTCAAGGAACGCATCCATGGGCAGCGGGCTTTTGTTTGGTACCTTGATCGCTTTTTCCCATGGATTTTCAGCAGTGATCTGCGTCCTTGCGATACGATACATTATTCAGAAGGGATTTTTTGGGACATTCGAGACCATTTCCCACACCACACAGATTGTGAGTTTCAGCCTCATTGCCCTTATCGGGCTTGGAATCCTCCTGAAGAGCGGCTATTCGCTGTTCGGCATGGCCGGACAAGGGGCAAGATCCTATAAAATAAAACCGGCGGAATCCAAAAAGGCATTCGTGCCATGGGCCGTTGCAATAGGCTTGGTACCCTGCCCGGCGGTAGTAATGGTACTCCTCTTCTGTCTTTCCATGAATATGCTGTCCCTCGGTATTCTCTTGGCCGGATTCATCTCTCTCGGCATGGCATGCACGATTTCCACAGTGGTTGTTGTAGTGATCATGGGGAAGGATCTTTCTCTGACCAGGTTTCCGGAGAAACGGATAAAAACGGTTGAAGGTCTCCTGGGCATGGGCTCAGGGATAGCGGTGATGGCCCTGGGGTTGCTCTTCCTCGGTGCGGTCATAGCGTAAACCGATGCCGGATGCTACGACAGGGTTGCGTACGTACCTGCCTATCGAAGATTATTTACTGATAGCTTTAAGACCGGCGGATCACAGCGTATTGGCGATCTCGAACTTGTCCTGGACATTGTCTCTGATCCAGTGGGGATCCCACCACTCCTTGGGATCGACAAAAACTCCCCCGGCAAGTATGCTGAAGTGAAGATGGTCGCCTCCGGCAAATCCCGTTACCCCTGTATTGCCTATGATCTGACCTTTTGTAACCTGTTGCCCTGCCTTCACGGCAATCGAGCTCATGTGGCCGTACTGGCTGGATATCCCCTGGCCGTGGTCGATGATCACACAGTTGCCATAGATTCCCATGTTGTCGGCGTACAGGACAATCCCGCTGTTAGCCGCCTCTATGGGGGCATGGGTGGTGGATGCGAGATCAATTCCGAGATGCACGCTGGTCCCCATGGATTTTCCCTGGTACTGATAGGTACGCTGATCGCCGAAGAGTGCCCTGGGTGCTCCTTTTTTCAATCTGAGAAAGGTCCCCTGCCAGAGCTGTTTGCCGCTGGTCTTCGCACAGACTTCTTGTATCCTTTTATCGTCATACATACGAAGCTGGGTATTTACGTATGTAAAGACCTCTTCAGCGGATTTACCAGCCAATTTTGATTCTTGTTCCTGAAATTCTACTGCCTTTTGCTGTACAAAGGAATCACTCACCGTAATCGTGTCCCTGCGAAAAGGTCTTACGCTGCGGATATAGAAGGGGATACCGACAATAGCATGATTCCCTGCCTTGTCCTCTACAGTTACCGCCATGGGTGTGCTGGTTTTCACCTCCATCGGTATGGCAAAAAAGCATACATAGTATGGCTTGGCCTTCCCTTGTACAAGGTAGCCGGGGAAGAATGTATTACCACACTTTACCCCACTTACCTGGACTGCCTTGGTTACCCGGTATACAGTCAGGCATGTCCCCCCGGGATTTATATTATGTGCCCTCGTTAATAGAGCGATGCGCGGAGGGATGGAGTCGATGGTGACCTTGGCCTGCAATAAAGACGAATTTCTCAAAGGGGAGAAGTCCGTGACCTCTATTTTGAAGACAGCCTCGCCATCTTTGATCTTGAGGTCTTTGGGTATGATTTTTACCGCGACCACCTTCTCATGGGTCCCCTTCGAGGGGATCTGCTCGGAGGCTAACACGAATTCTTGTTTGTTCTGTTCAATGGCCACGGTATAACTCCTGATGCCGCTTCGGCCATCCCTCAGGGTGATGGTTACATCCTTTTCCTTTCCAATGGTGTCAAAGGGTTTATCCTGGCTGATCGTCGGCTTCTCCCAGTCAAAGTAATGGTATCCTGCTCCAATGATCGACACAACAAGCAGGAACAAGAGTATAAGCTGGATAGTCGCCTTTTTTGAACCTTTCATGAATTCCTCCCTGTGTAGGAACTTCCCACGGAACATGCGTACCTAAATATGACTCTTGTGTATGTATTCGCTCACATACCAATTCTACACCGCAAGCAGCGGGGAATACAACCCCTAGCGATTTAAAGTGTGAATAAGGTAGATATCTGATAGCTTCAGATATAATTGCCTCTATTTTGTGTATCGACCGGAGATGTTTATATTATAAAGGACTACGTTGAGTGTACTAAAAATATCAACCAGAATGCAACTGCCATAGGAAACAACGTATGCAAATGACTCAAGGAAACAAGAAACTCAACGGGTTAGGAGGTTGGCTCATCCTGGTTGGAATAGGTGTACTTGTTGCCCCATTCAAGACAGGTGCCGTTTTAATAAATACATTTCTCCCGATTTTTTCTCATGGAATGTGGGCTATATTAACGGACCCAACCAGTAATGCATATCACCCGCTATGGGGTCCATATATACTATCGGAAGTCATTACCAACATCGGTTTGTTTGTTGCTTCTTTGTATATCATTCTTTTATTCTTCAAGAAATCTAAAAGCTTTCCGAAATGGTTCATAACAATATCTGTCTTGTCTTTACTCATAATAATTGTAGACACTTTTGCAGTCAAATTGATCCTGCCGGGAAAACCTGTAATTAATATTGTCTTTATTAGGAATATCAGTGCCGCTTTCCTGACATGTTTGATTTGGGTTCCGTATATGCTTGTTTCAAAAAGAGTTAAATCGACTTTTGTTCAGGAATTGGATTTTCGTTACTTTCATGCTCCTGCATCGAGGCTGCAGAAATTCTCAATAGGGTTAATCATCGTTTCCTTGTTCGTTATGATTTACCTCTGGGCTGCCGGATACGGGATTTCCGCTTTCAGCAGGATTAATTATGAGCAAGTGAGCAGCCTTGAGACTCTCTTCTTAAGTGTCATTCTGGAATCACTCCCCTTTCTCCTCATCGGGGCATTTGTCTCTGCAGTAATTGAGGTGTTTATTTCGGAAGAGACAATAGCCGCTTTATTGCCGAAGAGAACTCTTCCCGGTCTGATCGCAGCAGCATTCATGGGGATGATCTTTCCCATATGCGAATGCGGAATTGTCATGGTCGCAAGCCGTCTCATAAGGAAGGGGGTACCCCTTCATATCACTATTACGTTCATGCTGGCCGCTCCGGTTATCAACCCGGTTGCTTTGGTTTCCACAATAATGGCTTTCCCCACAGGGTCAATGGCGGTTTACAGGATTGTCGGAACATTTATTGTGGCCGTCTTTGCCGGGTTGATAACCAATTTGCACTTCGGCAATCAAAACATCTTAAGAGAAGATATCTGCGACAACCATAACTACGGTGATTGTTGCGATCACCCTGATAACCACCACTCTCAGTCATTGTCTGCCAAGCTCAATGATGTTCTCTTGCATACCTGCAATGAGTTCTTTAATATGGGTATGTATTTTATCATCGGCGCTTTTCTTGCCTCCCTTGTTCAGGTCGTCATTCCAAGAAGCGCAATAGCAAGCGTGGGTCATGGAATGGTTTTGTCAATACCCGTGATGATGCTCTTTGGTTTTGGACTATCAATCTGTTCAAGTGCCGATGCGTTTGTAGCAAGGGCAATGTCCTCTTCGTTTTCAACAGGGTCAATTGTAGCGTTCCTTGTTTATGGCGCCATGATTGATTTGAAAAACACCCTGATGATGTCCAGTCAGTTTAAGGCATCTTTTGTATCGCTTTTAATCCTGATTGTTACCCTTTTAACGTTCAGCTATGCCCTCATCAGCGTCAATCTCAATCTGTTCGGAGTCTAATTTATGGTTTTTGCCAAACTAACAGGCCTCATACGCGCATTGCTTTTGTTAGGATTCGGATATTTTTTAATGCACATTGTTTCGAGTGGTGATGTCCTTTTGTACATTCATCCCAGGTTTATATTGGGACTCAAGATTTCCTATTGGTTTTTTTATGCACTAGCGCTGGCTCAATTGATAAATACATTGAACCCGCAAGAAATTCAGAATCATGGGTTCAAAAGAGGATGGGGAATGTATGTTATTTTTATCGTTCCGTTAGTCATTGGATTGCTCATACCTCCTAAGGCTTTGAGTTCATATATGGTAAACCAGAAGGGTATCAACCTGACGAATAACCAGCAGATAAGCGGGAGATCTGTGGGGTCTGCAACGGTTTACAATTATGCAGCCAATTGGAACCCTGTCATTACCAACAATACATTCATGTATGCAATGTATATGCTTGCTTTACAACCTCAAAGCTTTGTTGACAAAAAAATCGACTTTGTAGGTTTTGTGTATAAAAATAAAGAGTTCCGCAAAAACCAATTTTTGGTTGCCCGTTTTGCTATTACCTGTTGTACAGCTGATGCACAGGTCTTGGGGCTTATGTGCATATATGATAATGCTGATGCTTTTGCCAAGGATGATTGGGTAAGGGTCAAAGGTATCATCAAAACACAACATGACCTGACAGGGGCCTATCCAACGGTTGAGGTCTCTTCGATTGAGAAGGTACCTCCACCAAAAATGCCGTATGTATTCTAAGGTATCCTGATTCTCTTCAGCACATCCAATGAATGCGAGGTGATAGCGGCTTTTCGGAATGTATTTTGAGTTACCTTATAGTTTTTATGCCTTTTTTTTCTTTAGTTCTTCACCACAACAAGAAAATGTGCATCCACTTACGCAGCATGAAGCGGAAGAGCCTTCCGGCTCCTTACATTCTTTGCATTCTTGAACTATTTTAATCTCAAGGCCACATTCCTTGCACATGTAGATCTCACCTTTTTTCATGGTAGCGCAACTCAGCATAGATACCTCCTTCATTTTTCTTATGAGTTGATAATAATTGTTGAACATTCAGAAACAAGTACCCTTGCGTACTCTGTCATGCGGATTACTATTGTTCTTGTTATCAGGGGTCCATTTTTCTGGCAGCCTTGACTTACATGGGAATCGTATTACTATGCCAAGCTGGTGGAGCAGATAAAAAAAGACAATATCATTTCTTGATATTCTAAAAGAGGATCTTACTCATTTGAAAGTCGGGCTCCAAGCCCGGCAGTAAGACCCGGGTAATGTTCTCATGGTTGACACCAACTTCAAGGGGAGGAGATGGCATGAAGAGATCAATGCGATGGCTGCTTGGGGCCCTTGGTGCGGTCGTTGTCCTTGGCTGTGGTGCATTCACCTTCCTGATGCTCGAAGTAGCGCCCGTGGGCACGGCCTTTACGGCCAAGCGCATGTGCTCGTGTGTCTTTGTAGGGCATCGCGACCCTTCCCCGGTGCTCCGTGAGGAGCTCGGCAAGTACGGCTACATTGGTACGGACATAGATTACAAAAACAAGACCGTGACCGGTTCCATACTCGGCATGGCAAAGCGCACGGCCGTATACCGCTCTGGGCTTGGTTGCACCCTTGCCGTGGGTATGAGTGTTGATTCTCTCAGAAAACAATGTTTCGGGTTTACGATCCTCCATCAGGATAGGGAAAATATCCCCTGGCCCGACGGCGACTTGATTCGGGACGAACCTCTGCCCAAGATCATCGACGCCTCGAAGCTCAAAAAGATCGTAGAGGCGGCATTCACAGAGCCCGACCCTGCAAGGCTGCGCAGGACCCGGGCCGTGATCGTGCTCTATGACGGCAGGATCGTTGCCGAGCATTACACGAAAGGCTTTACCAGAGACACCCCGCAGCTCGGCTGGTCCATGACCAAGAGCGTGACGAACGCTTTTGTGGGCATCCTCGTCAAGCAAGGCAGGCTCAGGCTGAAAGACCCGGCTCCTGTCCCTGAATGGCGTTCCCCCGGCGACCCCCGCGGCTCCATAACCTTAGACGAGCCCATGCGCATGAGTAGCGGGCTCAAGTTCAAGGAAGACTACAAAGACCCGTTATCGGACGTGGTTCAGATGCTCTTCTCACGGAGTGATGCCGGGGCCTTCGCCGCCTCGATGCCCCTGGAGGTCGCGCCTGATTCCCGCTGGCAATACTCGAGCGGGACCGCGAACATCATATCCCGCATTATCCGTCAAACTCTGGGCGGACCTCTGCGCGATTATTTCGCCTTTCCTTACCATGCACTGTTCGATAAGATCGGTATGGCTGGTGCCGTCATGGAGCCCGACCCCTCAGGTACCTTCGTGGGCTCTTCTTTCATGTATGCAACCGCGCGCGACTGGGCGCGCTTCGGCCTGCTCTGTCTTAACGACGGTGTATGGCACGGTGAGCGCATCCTGCCCGAGGGGTGGATGAAGTACAGCACAACCCCCACGCCCAAGGCCCCCATGCGCAAGTACGGCGCCCTGTTCTGGCTGAATGCAGGTGATCCGGGTAATCCGGATGAAAGGTGGATGCCCGAGGCCCCGCCTGACATGTACTCAATGTGGGGCTTTGAGGGACAGTATGTATCCATGGTACCTTCGAAAAAACTCGTCATCGTCCGCCTCGGGTTGAGCGACCCCGATGAGAACTGGGACCAGGGCCGGTTCATAGCTGATATCGTGGCTGCGGTCAGGTAGGAGCGCCTTTCGTCGCGACCCTTTTTTGGATGTCGCGGCTAAAGCCGCTCCTACCCCTTGATGTGCCTAGTAAATCTCTCCTGCAGCCTCCCCGGGCGAGATCTTTTCCCTGAACACCCGGTACACCCAGATCTTGTATGCAATGACGATGGGCACGAAGATGAGCGCGACAGCGGTCATAATGGCCAGCGTCAACTTGCTGGAGGACGAGTTGTAGATCGTCATGCTGTATGTAGGGTCAAGGCTGGACGGGATAAGATTGGGAAACAGCCCGATGACGCCGGTGAAACATACCGTCACGATGGTGACACACGAGGCGGCAAAGGCCTTCAGGGCATCACCCCTGGCCAGGAAGACCTTGATCAGGATGAGGGCGGCCACTGCGATGAGGGGAACCACGAAGAGAACCGGGGTGCTCATATAGTTCAGGAAAAGCCCGGTGGCAAAGGCCGTGTACACGAGGAACGCCACGGCAACGATCAGAAGCACCGCCCATCCCTTATCTGCAACATCCTTGGCACGGGCGCTTAAGTCTTCGCCGGTCTTGACAGAGGCATAGATCGCCCCGTGCACCAGGAATAATGCCACGAAGAGAATCCCGGTGAGAAGCCCGTACGGGTTCAGCAAAGTGAAGAGATTCCCATGAAAGCCCGCCGCATCCATGGGCAGTCCTTCAAAGATGTTGCCGAATGCCACACCAAGGAGCAATGCGGGCAGGACGCTGCCCAGGAGGATACCCGTATCCCAGAGCCTCTTCCAGGCGTCATTGGCCACCTTTCCCCTGAATTCCAGAGACACACCGCGGATGATCAGGGCGAACAGGAGCAGGAGCAGGGCGGTGTAGAGGTAGCTGAACATGAGCGCATATGTCGTGGGGAAGGCGGCGAAGGTGGCACCCCCCGCGGTGATGAGCCAGACCTCGTTGCCGTTCCACACAGGTCCTACAATGGCGATCATGGCCTTCTTTTCATTTTCATTTTTCGCCAGGAAATTGTGGAGCATGCCGGCACCGAGCACGAAACCGTCGAGCATGAAATACACGGCCCAGAGGATACCCCATAATGCGAACCATGTTATCTGCAGTGTCTGGAGCACTTCCATGTCACACCTCCTGTGCCCGGGTCATCACAACCCCTTCAAGACCCTTTTCAGGACCCTGTTTCGCGTATTTCACAAGGAGATACACATCAACGATACCAAGGAGCCCATAGACTACGGTGAAGGCAATGAGTGAAAGGATGACCTGAGTGGCGGTGATGGAGCGGGATACCGCATCCGAGGTCTTGAGCATGCCGTAGACGATCCAGGGCTGTCTGCCCACCTCGGCTACTATCCATCCCAGCTGCACGCCGATATACGGCAGGGCTATGGCATAAAGCATGGTCTTCAGAAAGCGGGGGGATGATTCCAGAGAGTCCTTTGCCGAGAGGTAGACCGCCATGATGGAGAGCAGGAGCATCACCATGCCCAGGACCACCATGACACGGAAGCTGTAGAACGTGAGCGCTACCGGCGGCCTCAGGTCTTTCGGTATGTCCTTGAGCCCTTTGACCTCGGCATCGGGGTTGCGGTATGCCAGAAAGCTCGTCAGCTTGGGGATGGTGATGAGCTCGAGGGCATTCCTTTCATTGGTGCTGTCCGGCACGGTAATCAGACTCAACCCGGCCCCTTTCTGCGTCTCCCAGACGGCCTCCAGGGCGGCGAGCTTGGCTGGCTGAACCTTGGCGATCTCGACGGCATGGAAGTCACCGGTAGCCGTAACCAGCAGCCCCGAAACAAGCCCGAAGACCGCAGCGGCCTTGAAAGACCGTTTGAAGAGCTCCACCTCGTTCTTCCTGAGCAGATGCCATGCCGCAACCCCGGTTACGAAGAAGGCGGCCAGCGTGTAGCCGGACAGGAGCGTGTGGAAGAACTTGATCCATCCATAGGGGTTTGCCACCACGGCCATGAAGTCGGCCATCTCCGCCCGTTTCGTGATGAGCGGGTTGCCGGTGATCTCCGTCAGCTTGGCACCCACCGGGTTCTGCATCCAGCCGTTGGCAAGGAGTATCCAAAGGGCCGAGAGGTTGGTGGCAAAGGCCACGATGGTGATGGCCCAGGCGTGTGCCTTCTGTGACACCTTGTCCCAGCCGAAGACCCACACCCCGATGAACACAGACTCGAGGAAGAATGCCAGTGTTGCCTCCACGGCCAGGGGTGCCCCGAAGATGTCCCCCACATACTTGGAGTATTCGGCCCAGTTCATGCCGAACTGGAACTCCAGCGTGATGCCCGTGACGATGCCCAGGGCGAAATTGATCAGGAAGAGCCTGCCCCAGAACCTTGCCATCCTCAGCCATGTCTCGTCCTTTGTCTTTACAAAACACCATTCCATCCATGCAACAAGTACGGATAGCCCCAGCGTCAGCGGGACGAAGATGAAATGGAAGGCACTTGTTACCCCGAACTGCAGCCTGCTCAGCGCCAATACATCCATGCAGACCTCCTCAAGAAGTATATTACGGACAATGTCCGCTTTTGAATCTCCCCTTGTACATGTTAATCCCTGTTCTCTTAAAATCTAGCCGCCCGCAGTCAGCGTTTTTAAACTGACCTCTTCCAGGAGGCCCCTCGTCACTGTCTGGAGTCTCCTCCATACGGGATGGACAGGACAGGTTTTTTGAAACGAGCACACCCCTTCTCCCATGAGGCATGTGTTGGGCATGATGGGCCCTTCGATGGCCTCGACGATCTCACGAAGGGTAATCTGCTCGGGCCGCCTTGCCAGGACAAATCCCCCGCCGGTCCCCCTTATGGACTTTATTAGTCCTGTTTTCACCAGATCCTGGAAGATCTTGGCCAGGAATGTCCGCGGAACATCCATAGTCCCGGCGATATCTCCCAGCATGGCTATCTGACCTTCCGTCTGCCTGGCAAGATAGAGCATGCCCCGGATTGCATACTCGGCCTTCCTTGTCAGCTCCATCATACCATCTTCCTCAACAGGATCTATTATATCCTATTAATAATCTTATCCGTTATCTCGTCAAGGGGTATTTGAAAATATCATCTTAATCACCCGGACATGTCCGCACAATTGCCTGGGTACCTTGACATAAACAAGGAAAGGGGCTAGTCAATCGATATATCGATGACAATCGAAATATGCACATGATCCGCACCATTGAGGAGATAAAATGCCAAGGGCAAAGTCTGCAGACAAACAGTTTGACAAGGAGCTTCTCGTTGAGGCATTCAAGGCCCTTTCCAACAAGAACCGTCTGATCATCTTCGAGCAGATAAGGATGGGCTGCGGCAAGGGCAGGCTCGACGGTGACAACCGCCTGGCAGTGTGCGCAGTTGCAGACGCCGTGAACATTGTTCCCTCAACGATCTCCCACCACGTCAAGGAGCTCAGGCGTGCACACCTGATCCGCTGCGAGCGGCAGGGACAGTCGATCCTCTGAACGGCCAACGAAGAGACCATCAGTTCGATGGTCCAGTACCTCACCGGCAAGACAAAGCCCTGACCGGGGACAGGCCTCGCCACAGCTTTAACGCCGATAGAGTCCTGCACCAAAATTATTTCACAAAAAGTATTGACAACCACGTGCCGAGAGACTATTAGATATTTCGATATGTTTCGAATTATCTAATATCAACTACCTGCACCCATTAACCAAGGAGGTGTATTATGATGGACAATGCAGGAAAGAAAAAGATGTTCGGCCTCATGATGGACATGTGCTGCAAGGGCATGTCCGAAGAGGATAAGTCGAAGATGAAGGAACAGATGGAGGCATGCTGCAAAAACATGGAATCCATGATGTCTCAGTTCAAGGACATGTGCAAGGGCATGCCCGAGGGATTCAAGTCCTGCTGCAGCCGGATGGACTTCTCTGAATTCATGAAAGGCTGCTGTGGGGGAGAAGGCAGTGAAAAGGCAAAGGCCTGATGCAGCGACGGCCAATGAGGTCTCCATGAGCAGGATCAAGGCCACTATGCTGTTCTATGCAACCTTGACTATCGGCCTAGGTTCAATGATCATGTTTTCCCTGTTCCTCTTCCTGGGATCGTTCACCGTGATCGATCTCGGGCTTGATAGATCACAGGCTTTTGTTGCTGATGCGCTACTCTCCCTGCTCTTCTTCCTCCAGCACAGCATCATGGTCAGAAAGGGTGTCCGGATGGGACTGGCAAATCTCATCCCCGATGATTATTACAATGCGTTCTATGCCTTCTCATCCGGGATCACCCTGCTTGCCACAATGCTTTTCTGGCAGAGAATACCCGGCTCGATAGCAGCAACGGGCGGGGTGTTTCACTGGATGCTCCGGGCCCTGTTTTTCCTGTGCTTCGCAGGGTTCCACTGGGGGTCGAAATCATTGGGATCATTCGATCCTCTCGGGGTTAAAAAGATAAAACGCCTTATCCAGAACAGGGACACAAGGGCCATGCCCCTGACCGTACGGGGTGCATATACATGGGTGCGCCACCCGCTCTACTTCTTCTCGCTGGTCATGATCTGGTCCTGTCCTGAGCTTACCCTAGACAGGCTGCTGTTCAATGTCCTGTGGACCGTATGGATCGTCATAGCCACGCTGCTTGAAGAGAAAGACCTCGTAATCGAGTTCGGGGATCAGTACCGGCAATACCAGGCAAGGGTGCCCATGATCATACCCTATAAACTCCCTGTCCGAACGGATTAGGATTTTATATTGGACCGCAGGCAATTATAAAAGTGATTGTTGATCAGGCAGGATAAAAATGTTGCAAAGTCGGCATGGGATTGGTACATAATTACTAAATTACTATATAGTAATTTAGTAATTATGAGAATGGAGACGGCTGCCCATGAAAAGGGTGCGAGAAAAAAAATCGGATGCCGCCATAAACAAGGCAAATATACTCAAGGCGCTTGCACACCCGGTGAGGGTCAGGATCTTCGAAGCCCTTGCGGGTGGAGAGAAAACAGTGGGTGAGATTGTTCAGATCGTTGAAGAGAAAGACGCCAACACCTCCCGCCACCTTGCGGTTCTCAGAACAGCAGGCCTGGTAGCCACGAGGAAGGAAGGCCTGAATGTCTATTACTCGAACAAGATGCCGTGCCTGATCTCCATGCTTTCCTGTGTTGACCAGGCAATATGCACCATCGCTGACGAGCACATGAAGATTGCATCCTGCGTCAGGAAGTAAACAACAGACATCATTTGAAAATAGAGATCCTTGAAAGGAGGATATATGCAATACACATCTTTCGGTTTCATAGGCGGCGGGAGGATCACCCGCATCATCCTGTCAGCCTTCAAGAGGACCGGGAATCTGCCCGGCAAAGTAGTTGTGAGCGACACGAATGCTCATGCCCTGGCAGATCTTAAAAAGTACTTTCCCAGTATCGAGGTCGCGGTTGATGACAATAGGAAGCTTTCCGTATGCGATATGGTCTTTGTCTCACTCCACCCCCCGGTCCTCATGGGTGCCCTTGGCCAGGTCAAGTCTCTCATCAAGCCGGATTCAGTGGTTGTCTCTCTGGCCCCGAAGATCAACCTGACAAGGCTTTCAGCAACCCTGGACAGGCATGCCAGGATCGTGAGGATGATCCCGAATGCGCCTTCCATTGTGAACAGGGGCTACAACCCGCTTGCCTTTTCCCGTGGAATCCCGGCAGACGAGAAGGCGGCAATAATAAAGCTGTTCGAGATTCTCGGCGAGTGCCCGGAAGTACCCGAGAAAGACCTGGAGGCATATGCCATCATCGCAGCCATGGGCCCCACCTATTTCTGGTTCCAGTGGCAGACCCTTGTCGAGCTTGGAAAATCCTTTGGCCTCACAGAGGCATCCCTCAGGGTGGGGATAGCGAAGATGGCAAGCGGCGCGATTGATACCTTGTTCGGATCATCTCTTTCGCCCGAAGAAGTCATGGACCTTGTACCGGTAAGACCACTGGCCGATGACGAAGAGGCCATACGGAATATGTACAGGACACGACTGTCCGCCTTGTTCGAAAGACTCAAAGGGTAATTCATGCAGGAGGTTTCTTATGAGTAGTTCATCAAACCCGGGTATCATAAAGCGGTTGTCATTCCTTGACAGGTACCTTACCCTGTGGATCTTCCTTGCCATGGCCTTTGGCGTCCTGCTGGGGTATCTCGTGCCTGGGGTTGCAGGGTTCTGGGACCGTTTCAGCGTAGGCACGACCAACATCCCCATAGCAATCGGGCTCATCCTCATGATGTACCCGCCCCTGGCCAAGGTTCGCTACGAGGAGTTTAACAAGGTCTTCAGGAACTACCGGGTCCTGTCTTTAAGCCTTATCCAGAACTGGATCGTGGGGCCTGTTGTCATGTTCTTTCTGGCCATCATCTTCCTGCATAACTATCCCGGCTACATGGTGGGTGTTATCCTGACAGGCCTTGCCCGGTGCATCGCCATGGTGCTCGTGTGGAACGACCTGGCAGAGGGCGACCCGGAATACGCCGCAGGCCTGGTGGCCTTAAACGCCGTGTTCCAGGTGCTCTTCTACTCGGTCTATGCATGGATCTTCATCACGGTCCTGCCGCCGCTCTTCGGGCTGTCGGGTCAGATCGTAGAGGTAACCATCAGCGCGATCGCGAAAAGCGTTTTTATCTACCTGGGAATACCCTTTTTCGGGGGGATGTTTACCCGCTATATCCTGATCCGGGTCAAGGACAAGACCTGGTATCACGAGCGATTCATCCCCAGGATCAGCCCGATAACCCTTGTAGCTTTGCTCTTTACCATTGTGGTCATGTTCTCGCTCAAGGGCAGGTATATCGTGGAGATACCGCTGGATGTGGTGCGCATCGCCATCCCGCTGCTGTTCTATTTTGTCTTCATGTTCCTGGTGACCTTCTTCCTGGGTAAAAGGCTCGGGGGCAATTACCCGCAATGTGCCACAGTCGGTCTGACCGGATCATCCAATGACTTCGAGCTGGCCATCGCCGTGGCAGTGGCCGTGTTCGGCATCCAGTCCCAGGCGGCATTCGCCACGGTCATCGGCCCTTTAGTCGAAGTGCCCGTGCTCATTATGATGGTGAACCTCTCGCTCTACTTTAAGAAGAGGTATTTCAGCGTATAACATGATATGAAGCCTTTATATGGGAAGCATGTTTCGAGTATGAGAGCACATCCACAGATGATTTATTGTTTGGATGCCCCCTGCGATCAATGGAATTCAAAGCAATGTCCGATATGATAATAAGCGGGATGAGGAAGTCAAACAGTGGAGATTATGATTTCAAATATTCAATATGGCTACCCTGTTGTGTTTGGAACTCTACACTAAGGAGATATTTCAAGATCTTGTTGAATTTCGATATCCTTGATCATCCGATTGATTTCAAAAAAAATACGTATTAATTAGGATTAATAATGAATAACTTCATAGCAAAAGACTATGTAAATAGATATGTTATACTTGGCTTTATCGCTTGGACAATTATTACATGTTTTAGTCGGCTGGGTGATGCACCAATATATATCGGACATGAGGCGCGGGAAGGTATCTATGTCAGGGCGATGTTTGATACAGGTAACTTCATCCTCCCTGAAGTACCCAATCATGTTGATGCTGGGGAAATTGTTCCCGATAAACCCCCCTTGTTCCATTGGATAGCTATAGGAACTACCATCGTTCGCTCTATTATTACTACGGGCCGATTGCAGAGCAGGAGAACTCTTTCACGAGAATTCGTCGATGAATGGTCACTACGCTTTCCTTCGGCAATATGTGGTTTTATCACAGTATTCAGCATCATCATCTTAGGACGTAAGTTTATCAGCAAACGTGCAGCTTTCATCTCGGCGGCCTGCCTTCTCACAAGCTGGATGTTTATTCATCAGTCAAGATATGGCCGTGTTGACATGACAATGACCTGCTTTGTGACAATGACCATGCTTTTCGCAGGATATGCTATAATAGCTCCGGCAAAATGGTATTTGTTGGTAGCAGCAGCAATGTCGGGGCTGGCCGTTCTCGCTAAGGGCCCCCTTCTCGGCTTGGTCATGCCGGGTTTTGCAGGCCTTGTTTGGGTGATGTTGGAATTTCGCAGAAGACGTTCAATACGATGGCTTGGTCAGTTCCCCTGGGTTTTAGGCTTATTGGTATGGGTGCTGGTTGCACTGTCTTGGTACCTAGAAGCATACCATCTCAGAGGTATGGCAGTGGTCCGTTCACAGCTCATTCAGGAGAATTTAGTACAGGAGGTTCTTGGTCTTGGATTCCAAAGGAGAAATTTCTACTACATTGTGCCATGGCTTCTAAATTCTATTCCCTGGAACCTTCTTGCATTAGCTGGCATATGGGAGGCTTGGCGTCGCCGAGACAGAGGTGCTTTATTCTGTGCCGTGTGGTTTCTCAGCTTCATGGTGGTCTTCCAAGCTGCTGCATTTAAGCAACAGCATTACCTGCTACCAACGTTACCGGCCAGTTCTATGCTGGCTGGCTATTGGCTGGATATCAAGTTACCAGCCCTTGGAGAGACTCTAAACCTTATCATTTCATGGTTAAGGGTGAGATGGAAGTATTTGGCTCTTAGCGTTCTTATAACATCCGCAATCGGGGGATACATAGTGAGTTTGCCATTTGTAACCGCTCTTGCAGGTATAAGAGTGCCTCTTAACGAAGGAGTGATCACAGGTGCAAGTTTAACGCTGTTAGCAGTTGCGGTAGGATGTATGATTCATGCCTTCCGTATGCATCGCGCATGGTTATTTTTATTAAGCCTGTGGTTCGGGCTCAGTGTATTCTTCTTGGGCATTGTAGTGAGCGGAGAGATAGTGACAGCCCTTAAATTGTCCCCACTGCCGTTGGTTAAGCATATTCTGCATGATTTACCATCAAATGAGAGCATAACTTTACGAAACGTATTTATGGACAAGTTGGTATTATTCTATTTTCCAGACCCTGATCGTATTCATGTTACCCCTGATGGTACACCTATGCCAAAAGCTTTTGCCTCAGGATACTATCTCTTCTCGCAGAAGGAATTTGATAATATTCGAAAAGTAATGCCGAAGGATGTATGGGAAAAAATTTGGGTAGATTTATTGAATGGACGTGACAAGCCGGAAACAGTTGTCATGGTGCGAAAAAGTGTACCATGAGCATTGGTTTGCCTGTTGGAGATTTCATGAGAGGCTGTTGCCCATTAAAAGGTTCTGTCAATGAGAAAATAGCTCTCCCAATACAAGAGTCGTTTTTCTCTTGCAGAGTTTACCGTATCGCCAGCATGGACGATTATCTACCTCCGATACCACACCAGTTATTTCTTTCTTATGTGGTTACGATTCATTTATCCTGAACCGCACCGGTCACCCATCGGGATCAAGGTTGCCATGCCTGGCTGTTGCGGAGCGGAGAGACAAAAGGGATCTCGGAGCGTAGCAACAGCCAATGCCTTAGTAACCCCTGGCCTGATTTTCAGGCCCCAGAAAATCGTCTGTTCCCTGGCATGTCCAAAGTGTTCATTTCAAAATCCTTGCTCTGCTGAGCGCCTGCGGGTAAAACATCAGGAAGTTGCTCTGGGCCATTGACCGTTTTTTTGCCCTTATTTTTACCTTGCTGTATCCGAACTATAATCGGCCTGCCCTTAAACCAGTGTGAATATTGCCTGCTCAGAAAATTATAGTTGACCGCTTAATGGACTGAACCGGTGATAAGCGGTAAAATAATGGTAGAAATCTTGTGGTGAAAATTGGGTTATTCAGGATCGACTAATTTAAGGGAAACCTGCCTCTAGATTACATTTGCAGGTGAAAAGAAACTAATTGTCATTTCTGTAGAAATTGTGATTGACAATAATATGTTGGGAAGATACAATATAAATTGTTGGATTGTTATTAATTTAAATCCCTAAAAAAATAATATGGTTCATGCATGGGGTAGGAGGTTACATATGTCTTCACCATAGCATGAGATCTATATCCTAAACGTCAGATATGTATGCGGTTTTCATCAAGAACATCCATCATAATCCTTCATGGTAGTGTAGTAAATTCTGTTCTTTTGGAGTGCTGATGTACGGATATGAATAATAAAATCGAGGAGGATTAACAGACATGTCAAAAAGCAGCCAAAACTTTATCAATGAACACTTAAGGAAAAGAGGACCAAACGCTACAATAATAAGCATAATGATGGCGATGATTCTTTTTATGATGATAGTTGTTGATGTATCGCCGGCTTTTGCCGGGTTTACGTGGACAGCGCAGACAGCAGCAGGCAGTCGTGACTGGATCGCCATTGCCTCGTCATCCGACGGCTCGAAGCTTGCCGCTGCTGTGGATATGGGATATATCTACACCTCGACGGATTCCGGGGCAACCTGGACAGGGCGGACAGGCTCAGGCAGTCATCGCTGGAATGACATTACCTCGTCATCCGATGGGACGAAGCTTGCCGCTGTTGAGTGGAGTACTCCTCAATATATTTACACCTCGACGGATTCCGGGGCAACCTGGACAGCGCGGACAGGCGCAGGCAGTCGTTACTGGGTCTACATTACCTCGTCATCCGACGGGACGAAGCTTGCCGCAGCTGCGAATGCTGATACTATCTACACCTCGACGAATTCCGGGGCAACCTGGACAGCACGGACAGGCGTAGGCGATAGTTGTAGTACTTGTATGGACTGGAATGGCATTACCTCGTCATCCGACGGGACGAAGCTGGCCGTTGATTCGTTTAATGATTATATCTACACCTCGACGAATTCCGGGGCAACCTGGACAAAGCGGACAAGCGCAGGCAGTCGTTACTGGTATGACATTACCTCGTCATCCGATGGGACGAAGCTGGCCGCTACTGTGTATGGTGGATATATCTACACCTCGACGGATTCCGGGGCAACCTGGACAGCGCGGACAGGCTCAGGCAGTCGTAACTGGTTCGTCATTACCTCGTCATCCGACGGGACGAAGCTAGCCGCTGCTGTGTATGGTGGATATATCTACACCTCGACGGATTCCGGGGCAACCTGGACAGCGCAGACAGGCGCAGGCAGTGGTGCCTGGGTCGCCATTGCCTCGTCATCCGACGGGACGAAGCTTGCCGCTGTTGAGTATGGTGGATATATCTGGACTGGCGTACAGTAAATAAAAAACTGTTTAATCGGGGAGGGGAATTTATACCCTTCCCGGCTCTTTATAATTAAATATTAAAGGCACCACTAAAAATTCTTCCAGTGCAGTTATAAAGTGCATTAACTTATTGAATATGTTATATAGATGATAGGTTGGGGGGTGATGATGAAACAACTGGGATTGTTCGACAGGGAAAATCTTTATGCAAGAATCAATAAAGGTGGAGACCCGTTAGTGAAGCTGAATAAGGTCATTGAGTGGGATACCTTTGTGATGCTATCTGAAAAAGTGGTGTTTGAGGTGGCCTTATGCTTTTTTCATAAGATTATTTTTATCAGAATGAGCTGATCATGAGACCATTTTTTGTATGGATGAAGGAGGGCAAAGTATGAAAACTGAGACTATTAGAAGGACAACCTTTTTTCTCATGGTATCTTTGCAGTTGTCATTTGTCCTTATATCGTGCGGTGGTGCCTTAGATGATAATAATGTTGCGTTCAAGGTGGTTGATACATCCCCGGCCAATGGGGATGAAGATGTTCTACCCAGCGCTATGGTATTAATTACATTCTCAAGCTCAGGCGACATTGATACAACTTCTGTAACATCCCAAACAATTGTCATGGCTGACAGCGCGGGAAATTCTGTTCCCGGAACCATTTCATCTCAGGGCATAACAATAAATTTTACCCCAAAGGATAAGTTGGATGCACTCACTAAGTACATCTTTACAGTAAAATCAGAAATAAAAGATACCACTGGGAAGACGCTTGGTTCCGATTATACCTTCAGCTTTACCACGAGCTAGGGTTCCACGACTTAGGCTGCCTTGATAGAGCAGGATCAAGAGAGGTTATTATCCCCTCAAGTAGAATCTGATCCTCTGGATGATTCTCCAAAGCGGTGATGCCCGATACTGCTGCAAGCTATGTAGATGGAACAGCAGTGTTGATAATTGATGAAGGACTATTGAACAAGGGCTCGTTTATGGTCGGTGACATCCTGAGTATAAACAGCTGTAGTTGCTGCAATCTGATCTTACAACCTTATGAAAAGATAGACTTTGTCAGATCAAATTGCAGCTAATGTAAATTTTTATATCAGAGCTTCAATCCCTTTGCGATCCAAGATGTTGAGCAGTTTAAGGGATGGTCCACTTGGATGTTTCTCGCCGATCTCCCATTTCTGAACTGTTGAAAGACTGGTATTGAGCATAGATGCAAGTACTGCTTGGCTCAATCGGTAGCGACCCCGCAACTTACGTATCTGTTCAGCGTTATATTGGGGGACCGGTTCAATGCAAAGCGCATCATAGGACCGTAAAGACCGCTTGTCTATAAAACCAAGTGCATGGAGATCCTGAGCCGTTTCATGTACTGCTTCGAAAATTCTGCTTTTATGTTTCATCGTGTACCTCCACTAGCGATCCTTGCCGGATTGCCTCAATCATCTGCTTGGTAGTCAATCGGAGCAAATCCGCGGCTAATGCTCGTAGTGCTTCCAGTTCCTTACTCGTGATGTTATCCCTTTCATTTTTCTCGAAGCCGAAAACAAAGAACCAACGGTTGTCCCGATTGGTCGCCAGTAAAGTTCTTGTACTGCCTCTCTTTCCTCTACCAGGAAGCGCAACCCTCTTTTTAATGATTCCGCCACCCAGATCTGCATCAAACAACCCTTCTTGTATTTCTCGAATAGCTGAGATCAATACTTTATCTCGTATTCCCGCCTTTGCAGCCCATCTTGAGAAATGCCTTGTTTTACAATAGAATACCATTTGACATTCATCTATATCACTTAGTGATATAGAAGTCAAGAGTGTTCAAATATGTTACATTGTGTAGGCACATAATGATAAGTGCCCACATAATGTAACAGAATATTGGAGATGAAAAGAGCCCTGAAGAAAGGAGTGTGCCTATTTAGTGCCCACGACAAATAAACTTGACCCGATTCCACCCAACTTCTACCAATATGCCATTTCCGATAACTCTTTGAAATCCTTTACTGGAGCGTTTTTACAGGCTATTGATATCAATGGGTTAACGCTCTTAAAATCCCTCGGAACTTGGTTCTGTGCCGGTTCGAGTCCGGCCTCGGGCACTGTACTAAAGCTATTCTATGATTATCTGTGTTTATATTTATATATAGATCAGCGATAGGAGCGGATAGCATCTCCGGGGCAACCTGGACAGCGCGGACAGGCTCAGGCACTCATCGCTGGAATGACATTACCTCCATCAGACGGGACGAAGCTGACCGCTGTTGAGTATGGTGGATATATCTGGACTGGCTATGATCTCAGTGTCAAGAATGATGTCAATAATGATTTCAACTCTAGAAGTAAATAAAAAAACTGTTTAATCGGGGAGGATAATTTATGCAAGAATCAATAAGGGTGGATACCCGTTAGTGAAGCTGAATAAGGTCATTTGACTGGGATACCTTTATGATGCTATCTGAAAAAGTGGTGTTTGAGGTGGCCTTATGCTTTTTTCATAAGATT
>Ga0326728_10011248_pt1 | contig 20550 bp, 18 predicted proteins | sample MB3enrmetagenome_FD_207602 | JGI IMG/M metagenome (GOLD analysis project Ga0326728, IMG submission 207602) | Lab enriched peat soil microbial communities from McLean, Ithaca, NY, United States - MB31MN | ecosystem: Environmental > Terrestrial > Soil > Wetlands > Peat | place: USA: New York... | reverse complement strand
CATTGTCCTCTCCTGGGCCAAGGCTAGCATCATCCTATTGTGCTGACAAGCCAAGGACGAGGTTGGCACCCCGATCCATCGGGGTTCTATTGAAGCCAGAAGCGTTCACTTGACGCCTTTGAGATAATATGTAAATCTGATTCTATGAAATTACGCATTTCCGCAACGGAAACTGCCCGCCGATTTTCCGAACTGATGAACCGGGTCCGCTACCGGGGGGAGAGTTTTGTAGTGGAACGCGGAGGCAGGCCCATCTGCGAAATCCTGCCGGCCCAACCGGCGAAGTTCAGCGGCAGGGAGTTGGCGGACCTGCTCCGTTCGCTACCCAAGCCGGATGAGGACTACCTCGCCCTGGTGGATAGGCTGGCGGCGACACAATCGAAGGCGGCAGAGTCGCAATGGCCACGCTGATCGATTCCAGTGTCCTGATCGCCGCCGAGCGGGGAGATCTCGCCCTGGACGCTTTCTCGGCTCGTTATGCGCAGGAGGATGTGGCGATCTCGGCGGTGACAGCCTCCGAACTCTTGCACGGCGCTCATCGGACCAGGACGGCCGCCCAGCGCCACCGTCGTCAAGCCTTCGTTGAGGGGTTGCTCGCGCAGCTTCCCGTGGTCGCTTTTGATCTCACCGTAGCCAGGGTGCATGCCTCGCTGTGGGCCGACCTCGCCAAGCGCGGCGTGGCGGTCGGTGAGCGTGACCTGATGATTAGCGCCACCGCCATCGCCAAGAATTACACCGTGGCCACCCGCGACGAACGCAGCTTCTCAAAGATACCTGGGCTCAGCGTGCAATTGCTATAAGACGGCAGCAGCACCCCAACGCGTCGGGGTGCCCAGGGCTGATGCATTCCCTGCATGGGGCACACCGATGCATCGGGGTGCCACGGAAGCCAGAACCGGCCACGGATGGGGCGTGGTGACAGAGATGTTGGCCGGGTTCGTGGGGCGCCCCGAGGCATCGCGGCGCCAGATGATACTGGTTGCGCGTGGATGCATGCCGTCGTACCATTGCTAAAGGTACCCTGGGGTCGGCGAAGGGGGATCTGCGGATGGCAACGACTAATATCAAGGAAGAGGCTCGAAGGCTTATCGAAAAAATGCCGGACGACTCCACCTGGGATGACCTGATGCGTGAGATTTATGTGCGGCAGGCCATCGAATCAGGGCTGGCGGATAGTCAGGCCGGGCGCACTACCAGCGTCGAGACGCTGCGCGCGGAGTTTGGCCTCGAAAAGTGAAAGTCCACTGGACTGACACGGCATGCGACCATCTGCGGGCCATTCACGCCTACGTTGCAAGGAATTCGCCGGAGTTCGCCCGGCGCATTGTTGACAGGCTGACCAGACGCTCACAACAAATTGCTTTGTTCCCCCTGTCAGGGCGCGAGGTCGCGGAATTCGGGGTCCCCCAAATCCGGCAGGTAGTCGAAGGCCCCTTTCGAATCATCTACTACATCAAACCTGATCAAATCGACGTGCTGGCTGTCATCCACGGCGCACAGCAAATTCCACCGAGTGAGTAGCAAGCGGCGTAGCACAGGCACTCTTGCCTGTGTCCAAGGCTGATGCATTCCATGCATAGGGCACCCCGATGTATCGGGGTGCCACTGAAGCCAGAACCGGCCACGGATGGGACGCGGTGACAGAGATGTTGCCCGGGTTCGCGGGGCGCATACAAATTAATGTACGCGCCGCCCGCAAGTGGGCGCACCGCGCTTGCTAGGGGTTCTCCGGTGGGGGCACCAGCGGCGCGATGGACTGTATTAAGGTGGGGAGATGGTTTTGGACGGTGTCCCAAACTACGGCGAGATCCACGTGGTCATACTCATGGATCATCAGATTCCGCATGTTGATCATTGCTGACCAGGGAAGGCCAGGCAGCCTGGCGCGCGTTTCATTGGAGATTCGGCGCGCTGCCTCCCCAATGATTTCCAGGCGCCGGATTACGGCGTCCTGGCACTGAGTGTCTCGTAGGAATTCTTCCTTGGTTTTTGCGGAGACGTAAGTGACAGCCAGTCTGGCAGCTTCCAGGATGTCCAGCAGATAGGCAATGTCACGCGGCATAGAAAACCCGCGCCGAATCCAAAATGGCCTTTCGACGGATGTAATTCCGGCTGTTTTCAAGACCCCGCCGGCTCACCAAATCAACTTCGCGCGCAAAGATTTCTTTGAGCTCTTCCTCCATCTGGACCAGATCAAACAGGCTGGGGTGGGAGTCCGGTGCAAAGGTGACAAGCACGTCGACGTCGCTCGCGGGGCCAAAGTCCGGCCGCAAGACCGAGCCGAAAAGGGCGACCTCGGCAATTTTCCACTTCTGGCAGAATTCGCCCATCCGTGTCGGGTTTACCTCACTGAGCACGCTCATCCCTATACCCTCCCATTGCCTTACCTGAATAATATCACGCTACCCTCGCTTTTCAACGTCGTCAGACGGAGGGGTTTGCCCGCCCCTTGTCACGGGCCACTCGCCACTGGTCACTGTTTTGAGCATGGGCGCAGGCGTCTGGAAAGCGCCGTGCGCGCCTATTTGACGGTGATTGATCGGAACCCGAAAGCCGTGGAAAAGCCCGGCGCGAAGCCAACCCGCACCCCGGCGCATGATCCGCGTTGGACCGGCAATACTAAACACTTCCCCGCCACTTGGCGCGAGACCCGAATTGTTGCGGCCCGACAATTCTTGGAAACCATAGCCAGCGAACCCGAACAGCAACGCCGCCGCGATAACGATTGAAATTCACAAACCGGAGTTCTTCCGTAGGGAAAACCACAAATCTCCAAAACAGGAAGAACCGCAGACCGCAAAGGCGGCGGTCTACGCTACGCTCGCTGATGCCTCCCATGCAGAGCGCACCGGCAAGAGTGCCTGTGTCACTTAAGCCAGAACCGGCCACGGATGGGACGCGGGGACAGAGAGGTTGGCCGGGTTCGTGGGGCGCCCCGATGCGTCGGGGCGCCACCCGCGAGACCCGCTGATGAGATGCCGCCTTGACAATGCAATGATTAAGAAGTAAGAATTCGAACGAAGGATCAACGACTAGTTGGGATTTGGGCTGTGCTACCTGCGTTAACACGGGCCGCAGGGGCTAGCGATGTCATATTTGACGCACCTTAACAATGAAGATCGGGGGTGGCAGGACACTGCGTTGGTATGCCTGAACGGGCACATGGTTAACCACTCGATGAAGAGGGACCCCGAGTGCAGCACCAAGTTCTGCAAGAAATGTGGCGAAAAAACCATTAGCCAATGCACCCACTGCGGGCACGACATCCAGGGTAACTACCACTATCCTGGCGTTGTTGCCCTAGGTCCCGACAAGCCGCACGGTTTCTGCCACAACTGTGGCCGAGCGTATCCGTGGACCGAAAGGACACTGGAAGCAGCAAAAGAGCTGATCGGCATGGCTGATGGCCTTTCGACAACTGAAAAACAAGATTTTAACAGGAGCGTTGGTGAGTTGATGAGGGAGGGTCCGCGAATAGTGGTCGCCGCTGAGAAAGTCAAGCGTTATTGTAAACAAGCTGGCAAAGTGGTCGGTGAGGCTGTTTACAAGATGGTGATTGATGTTGCCTCCGAGACTGCGAAAAAGATTATGATACCGGGACCGTAGGTTGAAAGGTGCTAGCCACGGTCGGTGCAGCTTTGCCCGTGGGCTTTGCTTTTTCCGGGCTGGACTCATATGAAGCAATTCCCGTAGGCCGTGCCATTGCCCATAATGTAAGAACCCACAGTCAACAAACCGCTGACCGTGGCTACACGCCACGCTCACCCTCGGTAATGGAGGGTACTTAGTTGAGCCTCAAATATGAAGAATGCAGGAACAACCTCGACCAGTTCGTGCGGCGATTCCAAACTTTGAGTGCGTCTAGGAACGAGGCGACGACGCGCTTGCAGCTAATCGATACGCTTTTTTTAGAGTGCTTGGGTTGGTCAAGGGACCAAGTTGTGTGTGAAGAATCCTATGGGGGTGAGTACGCAGATTACACATTCTATACGTTTAGGCCAGCGCTGATTGTGGAAGCGAAGCGTGAGGGCGACTACTTTGAGCTCCCTGCCGGTACCACTAGACTAGAGCACTCGATACCGTCCCTAATGCGAGATTATCCCAGATTGAGCGACGCCCTGAGGCACGTAGCCGACTATTGTCAACCCCGTGGCGTCCCGTACGGGGCCGTGACGAACGGTCATCAGGTCGTAGCCTTCGTGGCCACTCGTGTTGATGGAAGTCCTGCACTCGAAGGGAAGGCGCTTGTCTTTGCCTCGCCAAGCATAATGCTTGCCCACTTCCTCGACCTTTGGCAAGCCCTGTCGAGGTACGGTGTGGAAGAAAACAGGTTGAAGTTTCGCCTCATCGGCGGCCTACCCGAATTGCCAAGGAAGCTATCGGCGACCATAACCAAATATCCCGGCCTTAAGTTGCGGAATACGCTCCAGACCGACCTTCAGATACTCAGTGAGATCGTTATTGAAGATTTGACCCGCTCTCCCGAACTTGAACCGGAATTCCTCAAGGAGTGTTATTGCCAGAGCGGTGCCTTATCTCAATACGCGCTTACCAGCAAAGCTGTTCTTGCTGCCCGGTACGCGGCGCTGTTTGATTCGTCGCAATCTGGCCCGACCACGGTTCCCGCCACGAGCAAATCCGGTACGTCGCTGGAATTGCTCGCTGTAGGCCTCGCGCGTCGGCCTATACCTTGTTAGGCGATGTTGGTGTTGGTAAGACGACTTTCATTCGTCACCTGATTAGTATCGAAGCCGCTACCGTTTTTGACTCGGCCATCGCGCTGCACTTGGATCTCGGCCTTAAGGCGACGCTTTCGACCGATCTCCGATTGTTTGTTATCGAAGAGATAGAATCGCAGCTTAGAATCTTGCACGGGGTCGACATATATGAGCGAAACTTCGTTCGCGGCGTTTACAATCTCGACCTCAAACGGTTCGCCGGCGGTGTCTATGGCGATTTGAAGATTTCCAATAGTGAAAAGTATTTGGAAAGGGAGATTGAATTTCTCGAAGGCCTTCTCAAACAGAAGCCTGCGCATCTCAAGCGGGCGCTGGACCATATTTCGAAAGGTAGACGGAAGCAGATTGTGCTGTTCCTGGACAATGCTGATCAGCGTGATGAACGTACACAAGAACAAGTTTTTCTAATGGCTCAGGAGTTCGCTGAGAGCTGGCCTGCTATGGTTTTCGTTGCTTTGCGACCGGAGACGTTTTATCGATCGAAAAAAGTTGGGGCATTGACGGCGTATCATTCGAAGGCCTTTACGATTTCGCCTCCACGCATGGATCTGGTGATTGCGAAGCGCTTGAAATTTGCCCTCAAGATAACAAGTGGTGAGATCCCTATTCCCAGTCTGAATACGATTGGAATCAAACTCGAAAATCTGCCGAAGATTATTAGCATTTTGCTTTACTCTTTCGTAAGTGACGACAGACTGATGGAATTTATCGACAACATCTCTGCGGGTAATGTGCGGTTGGCATTGGATTTTATCAAGGCGTTTATTGGGAGTGGTCATATTGACACTCAGAAGATGTTGGACATTCTTGAGGAAACCGGCTTCTACACCGTCGCCGTTCACGAATTCCTTAGAGCAGTCATTTATGGTGACCATGAATATTACGACCCAAGCGCCTCCGTTATCGCGAACATATTTGATCTTTCCTTTAAAGACGGCAGAGAGCATTTCTTGTTGGCCTTGGCTATTGCGGCCCTTCATCAGTGGACCGGGGCTGACGTCAAGGACGGTTTTGTGGAAACCGACAAGGTGTACGAACGCCTTCAAGGTTTTGGATTTACACCCGATCAAATAGACGCGGCTATCGCTAGGGCTTGCGAGAAGGGCCTCATTGAAACCAGTGCGCGGCGCATTCCTGAACCAGGTCAACAGATGCCGTCATCGCTTCGTGCGACAACGAAGGGTGTGTACCACGTCGAGCGACTGGCGGGTGAATTCCAATATTTAGATGCTGTCGCCGTGGACACTCCAATTTTAGACCAGACATACCGGATAGCGATAAGGGATGCTCGCACATTGGAGGAGCGCCTTCAGAGGGCTGAGGAATTTGCCACCTACTTCGATCGACAATGGTTACCCTTAGAGGGACACCCGATTGGCTTCGATTGGTGCGAAGCATCCAAACACTTAAGGGAGAACATTGGGCGAATTCGCAGGGCACGGGAACGATACTGACACGCCGCGGGGCGCCCACCAGGGGCGCCGCTGCGTCGTCGGGATAAGTCAGGAAAATATTGTCGGGTTTGAGGTCGCGATGAATGATGCCCAGCTTGTGGGCGGCGTTCAGTCCTCGCGCCGCTTGCTGGAGAATTTCCGCAACCTCGGGCACGGGGAGCGGCCCCCGCCGCGTCAAAGCTTGGCGGAGGGATTCGCCTTCCAGGAATTCCATGGCGATGTAGGGAGTGCCGTCATCGGCCTGGCCGGATTCGTCTATGGTGACGACGTTGGGGTGATGAATGCGACCCGTGGAAGCCACCTCATTCTGGAAGCGCAAAAGGAAATCGGGGTCGTCCAGCAGTTTGCGGCTCAGGACTTTGAGCGCCACCGGGCGGTTGCCCACTGCGATCTGCTCGGCAAGATAGACCGCGCCCATGCCGCCTTGACCCGGCAAACGGATCAATCGGAAACGGCTTGCAAGACTTGACGCAAGATGGGGGTCGATCGGCTTGAAGGGAAAGTCGTCAGTCATCAGTCCTCAGTAAAAGCGGCCGGGATTTTTGGCTGTCACTGAAAACTGATTACTGATAACTGACAACTGTCTCAGTCACAGCGGCAAATCCTCAGCGCGGCTGTTGTAGCGGCGATCTCCGATCGCCGGACGGCGGTCGGAGACCGCCGCTACAGAAGCGGCTCTTAAGGTTCCCGAGTATACAAGCCGCGGAGTTCAAGAACAACTCCAAGGGCAGTGACAAGTGGCGAGTGACGAGCAACGGGAAAAGGCAAAGCCCTTGCGCCTCAGGGCCCTTTACCACGCCACCGGACATTTGAGGGGGAAAACCCGCCCCTCCGCGACAACGGGGGCGTAGGGGCGAGCAGCGCTCACCCGGGCCGAACGCCGTTCGGCCCGATAAGAAACCGCACCCCTGCCATAGTGCTCGAAGGGGGCGCCCATCGAGGCGGGCGATAAGGATTGGCCCTCCAGGTGCTAGCCTAAAGTGAATAGTCCAAAATGCGGGAAAGGGAAGCCCAATTTGGACAAGCCTGGGAAGGTGTCGCCTTTTGGGGCTGGGCAGGGGGGCGGCGCTCAGGCGGTGGCTCTCTTGCGGCGGAGGTGGGGGATGGCGATGAGGGCGGCGCCGTAGAGGAGCAGGGAGAGAAAGAGCACGGTTTTGCGATCCTGGTGCATATCGTCGGCGACCAGGCGATACGCTCCCAGGAGCATGAGGGGGTAAACCATTTGGGCGAGGTCGCGAAACCTGGGGCGGGAGCCGGCGAACGCCAGCAGCACGGCAGCGCCGGTCACGGCGCCAGTCCGCAGGGTTGCGCAGTACGGGCCTTGACCCGCGACGCCGAACACTCCGTGATAGAGACCGGTTAGGCCGCCTGCTGAAAGGCCCAATACTTCCCAGACCAGAATCCCCGCCAGCGCCAGCCGGAGTGCGTGGAGGTTCCAGCCCTCACCTGGGGCGGGAGCGGAGCGCATCGCCAGCAGGTAACACGTTGCCGCCACGGCCGCCCCGCTCCAGAGCGCGGTGTGAGCGGAGCCAAGCCAGATCTCGGCCCCCAGCAGAAAGCCCGCGGCCTGTTGCAAGGCTCCCGTGAGCGCCAGCGCCAGCACCAGGTAAATGCCGCCGTGGATTTCCAGCGTCAGGCTGGTCCAAAGTCCGCCCGCGCCGATGCACGCCACCGCCAGCACGGACCAGACGATTCCCGCCGCGCCGCCGTTCGACAGGATGCGGCACCCGATCAGCACCAGGAGAATTCCGAAGGTGGAATAGGTATAAAAGTTGCGGCCGTGCGAGCCATGGCGTTCCAGTCCCATGAACGAAATCGCGTAGCAAGCTGCGCCGCACACCAGGGCGAACACCCCGATGGCGGGAGCGAGGGATGTGCCCCCGGCGGAGAGGCGAAGAGCGCCGCCCAGTCCGAGCACAAAGGCCAGCGCACATTGCGCGATCTCGAAGTTGGTGAAGGCCATGCCACGCAGCAGCGTCCTTACCATCACGCTGGAGAGGTAAATGGCCAGCAGCGCCAGTTGCGCCGCGAACAGTTGGCCCGTCGGGATGGGCGCATAAACCTCCGGAAGGCCTCGGGGGTTGGTAACCAGCCAGGTGGCCAGCAGGACGGAAAGATCGGCAGCGACGGCCGCCAGCCACCGCTCCGTCAACCAGTGGTTGAAGCACGCGCACACTTCCACCGCCCCCGCGACGGCCAGAAAAACAAAAGTAAAGGGCATCACATCGTGCGTGGCAATAAGCAGCGCCCCGGCTGTGACCAGTCCCGCCAGGATGGAGATGGTGGCCACCATCAGCAAATCCCTCTGCCATGACACGGCCAGCCCGACCAATGTGAAGGCCACCAGAATCACGCTGGCCTGCGCGGTCGAGATCAGATGAAAGCGCAGCGTGGATTCCCAAAGCAGCGGCGAGAGGATGAGCACGGAGGTGAGGCTGTACAGGGTGCTGGCGTGCCGGCGTTCCACCGGAGCCCGCGCCGCCCAGAGCAGCCAGGCCACGGCATAGAGGGTTCCCATGGTGAAGACGGCCTGGGCGGGAAGAACTCCAGATTCGGCAATGGCCCGAAGCAGGTAGGCGCCCGCGAGTCCCAGAAGCCCCGCTCCCAGGACGGGGAGGACGGAAGTGGTGTCGGGCATTGGAGAGACAACGTCAGGGATTTCGGGCAGGTCGGCGGAGGCCGCCTCCCGAGGGAAAGTCAATCCCTCGCGAGCCGCGAGCGATGCTTCCAGGCGGGAGATGCGGTTCGCAAGATCGCGAACTTGACGGCGTAGTTCGTCCAGATCTGCCTGCGACATGGCAGCTCCCTTGGCGGGATTGGTCACCAACCCGAATTAGATCTTGCTGGTTTCCCCTTCCCAGGGGGGCAACAGCTTCACCAGGGCAATGACGATCAGGAAGGGCAGAATCATTAATCCGATAGCCGGCAGCAGGCCTTCCTTCGCGGCGAAGGATACTTTGTAAGTCGTGTATCCCAGGAAACTCTTGGAAAACAATTGGCCCCCGATCACCACGTTCCAGCGCATGGCGAAGATGCCAACCAGGGTGAGCAGCGAGGCGACAAGATACATCGTCTTGCGGCGAATTTCCGAGAATCGCCAAAGCTGGTTGGCGGCAAGCAGCGCCAGGGGCACCAGCGTACCGAGGATAATCTGGAGAATGACCTGCGACCCCCACAAGCGCGTGTGCACCATGAAATCCAGGGTGCGAAAGGATTCATCGGCCTCGTAGGTACGGTGTACCAGGTCCAGCATCTCCAGCGAGAAGTCGATAACGAAAGTGTAGAAGAGGTACTTGGCAATGGTGTCGAGGCATGGCATGTCGATGGGCTTTTTCTCGACCTTCATTAAGACCATGTACAGCACCAGAACCGCCGCGATGCCGGAGACCATGGCCGAAAACAGGAAGACGACGGGCATGAGAGGGGTGGACCACCAGGGGTTGGCCTTCACCGAACCGAAGATGAATCCCACATAGCCGTGCAACAGAAACGCTGAAGGGATGCCGATGACGGTCACGATGTAGCTGACCTTATCGTCGATCCGCCGCGCCTCCGGGCTGACGTTATCCGAACCCAGTGTGAGCACCCGGTAAAGGATTCGCCGTAAGCCGGTGGTGGATTGGGCAAGGCGCACAATGTCCACGCGGTACTCCAGCCAAACCTCGACCAGCAGCACCACCATCAGGTACCACAAATACACAAAGCCGAACATGGCCATGGCCGAGGACCGGTGGGGGGTGAGGTACATCTCCACCGAGCGCTCCGGGTGGCCCAGGTGCAACTGGAGGGGCAGGGGTGCCACCAGCAGAAACCCGAGCGCCGTCAGCAGGGCCAGGCGGTAGGTGGGGCGCACGGCTTCCACTTTGAAAACGCGCTCCAGCGACGCCAGGATGAAGGCGCCGGCCACCAGCCCAGTGATGTAAGGGTAGAGCACAATGAGCAGGCTCCACTGCAACTCCACTTCGTTGGGGTACATGAATCCTTCAACGCCAGGAACCATTGCTCCGCTCCTTTATCGCACCGCTCAAACGTTCGTAAGGGCCGGCCTTGTGCCTGCCCGGGGCGACCACGAAAGTCGCCCCTACCGCACCGCTCCATCCAGATTCTTGTAGTAGACCTTGGCCTGCGTGGCCATGTAGGGCTTCAGCACTTCGACTTTGTTGTTGCGCAAAAACTCGTGCACGGGGTCTTTGGGGTTTTTGAAATCCACCAACTGGCGCGCTCCGGTGGGACAGTTCTCGCAGCAGGCGGTGGTGAGTCCCTTGGTGATGCGGTGATAGCAGAGCGAGCACTTGTCCACCGTGTGTTTGACCGGATGCAGGTAGCGGCAGCCGTACGGGCAAGCCTGAATGCAATACCGGCAGCCCAGGCAATAGGTTTCGTCCACCAGCACGACTCCGTCGGGGCTCACGAACGTCGCGCCCACCGGGCAGACCTGCACGCACGGGGAATCCGCGCAGTGGTTGCAGAGCTTGGGAACAAAGAAGCTCTTCACGCCTTCGCGCGTGGCGATGGGGAACCCCTGCATGGCGCCATCGGGCGAATCCACCTGGGGCTGCTTTCCTTCCTCGATCTGATAGCGTTCCACCCAGGTCCGGTAATACCCGGCGGGCACGTGGTTCTCCTGGGAGCAGCCGCGGACGCAGTTTCCGCAACCAATGCACTTGTCGATGTCGATGATCATGCCCCACCAGTGGTCGGCCCGCCGGTAAACCTCTGGTTCAGGGGCAGCGCCCATGAGTTCTTCGAGGGTGGCGCCGGCGGATGCCAGCACCAGGATTTTGCCGCCGATCTTGAAAAGGTCACGCCTGCTGAGTTCCATGCTTCGCGCTCCTACCTTAAAGGTGCGGGTTATGCGGCTGGTGACAAGTGTTGCAAACCATGCCCTGGGAGTGCGCCACCGTATCCACCTGGGGAAAACTCCTGGGCTTGGCTGCGTCCTTTTCATGGCAGCGCCGGCAGAGGTTGGCCACGTCCGGCAGTTTGGGAACATTGGCCTCGGGGTCGTCCGCGTGCTTGGCCAGGGGACCGTGGCAGGCCTCGCAGTGCACGCTCGCATGCTTTCCTGCATCATGCACTTTGGCTTCATCTTCGTGGCAGGGGGCGCATTGGCTTGACCCCGCATAGGAAACCGGGAGGGCGGCAATCATGTCGAGCGCACCCGGCCGGTAGTGTCCATACTTCCCAAAGTCCTTGGGTACCACGGCGGCACGGATGATGAGGAAGATAACCACTCCCGCCAGCAGAACCAGCGCGGGGCGAATCAAATGTCCAGAATCTCGGAGAAAGCGACTCAATGCCAACCCCCACCCGAAGCGGTAAATTTGACCGCATTTGCAGCGGGATAAGGGTCACCCGCAAGCAAATCTATCGCACTGGGGGCAAGATTGGGTCCAAAGTACCCGAGCGCAGGTATACGGCAAAATGACCGTTTGAGGGATGCATCTGTTCAAAATTTCGATACTTTAAAGACTTGATAGTGGACTTTATTGTGCTAATTGACCCACTCCGCGTGGAAAACCTCGTCAGGATAACTCGCCGTGGGCCGCATGACTCCGCCACTCCGTGGCTGGATGCATGCCATACTTCAGCGCCGTGAAACGCCCAAGAATCCGCTAATTCGGACAACCCTGTGGGCAAGCCTTATCCTATGACCATAATAGGCTGGGACCCATCAGGGAAAAACTAGTGCCCTTGACTCCCTCGCCGGGTATATACTAGGGGCCGATTTCAACCAAAAGGTAAATTCCGGGCCAAGGGTCAATTTCAGGGCCAAGATGTCCCTAGGGGAAGGGGGAAATCTGTCGTTGTCCCCGCGCGAATCTGCGCATGTTTGTCGGCACTTTCGACTCAATGGAAATCTCCGGGGGTCGGCTGGCCACATTCGCAAGGCGAGTCAAGGAACCAATTTGCGCAGGTGGGATGGTTCCCGACGCGGAAGATGGAGGAGTGAGATGAAGCACACCAACGCGAAGTTCTCCGGAAGTGAGAGCCTCAAGTTCGCTCTGCTCTGCGCGGCAATTTTGATCAGTGGGTTATTGATATCGTGCCGAAAGCACGGCCCGGCGGAGATTGTGGGCGCCGCGCCCGGGGTGGCGGTGGAGAACACCGCGAAACTGCTGGTGGCCCTGCCGCTCGATAATATCGGGAAGCACGATGCCCGCGACGTCATGCTGAATGACGCAACTCTGAAGGGGGGGACGCGCGAATTGCCGGCGGCGCTCCCGGTGAATCTCGGCAACATGCCGCCCGACGCGCGCGACGTGGTGCAAATGCGCTTTGATGTTCCGGGCCTGGACCCAGCCATTACCTATCAATTGACGGTGGAAGGGCGCTACCGTGACAGCCACGACGATTCGCGGGACTTTACTTATCAGACGGAACTGCATGTTCCGCCGCTGGGGCCAGGGTCCTCGCCCGTAACCACCAAGACCGGCGTGACCCATCACACCCAGGGGCCCTATCCGGAGCTGCCCCAGCCGCCGCAAACGGACACCAACGAAAACCGTCCCCCCACCCCGGTGGGCACAGTGCTCAATCTCCACCCTCCGACTCCCACTCTGGCGGGAATCCAGGATCCGAAAATCACTTCCTATCCGGGCATAGCCAAAGGCGCCGCGGCGGTGGGTTTCACCATCAACCAGGAAACCAATGGGGTCAATAACCGGTTTCCGCCCGATCCCAGCGCCATGGGATCGGGGTCAAGCAGCAACGTGGTTCTGGCCACGGGGAATTTGTACATGAAGTATTCCATCAACGGTGGACAGACCTTTACCACCATCAATAATCTCTCCACGGTTTTTGGCGACCAGCCCGACGGAGGTTATTGCTGCGACCAGGTGGTGCATTACATTCCCAGCATCGACCGCTTTGTGTGGCTGATCCAGACCAATCAAAAGACCGACTCGCAGGGGAACGTGACCGCCGCCAACAGCGACCGCGTGGCGTGGGCCAAGCCCGCCGACATTGTGAACAATTTCTATACGGCCTGGACGTGGTTCGACGTCAGCTCGACGTTCCTGGGATTGGGCAACGACGCGCTCGATTATCCCGACGTTTCCACCTCCAACGGCAACCTGTATATCTCCACCGATGACACCGCGGTGAACGGCCTGGTGGTGTCGCGGATAACCTTCGCGGATTTGCAGTTGCCGGCGGGAAGCACCATAACCTGGAGGTTCACGCACCCCCACGACGCCACGATGGCCATGGGTTCGCACTTGACCCAGAATGCCGGGGGCACGATGTACTGGGCGGGTCACAACACCACCAGTTCCATGCGGGTTTTTTCCTGGAGCGACAGTTCCACCAGCTACAGTTGGACCGATGTGAAGAACACCTCGTATTCCACGTCGGATTACACCTCGGAGGCGCCGGACGGGAATTACTGGCTCGATATCCGCGTGCGGTCGGACGTGGTGACGGGGTCGGTGTTCAAACCGGCGGTGGGGCGTGCCAAGCCGCCCAACCAGATGTGGTTTGCCTGGACGGCGGCGCGCGACAGTAACTTCAAGCAACCCTACGTGCGCATGCTCTGGGTGGACGACCAGCACTTCAACAACGTGGGTGAGTTCGAGACCTGGAATTCCGATTATGCGTTTGCCTACCCGGCGCTCGAGGCGAACAGCGCCACCTCGGAAGTGGCCATTTCGCTGATGTGGGGAGGCAACGACCAGCACTTCATGAATCACGCCTGCGGCTTTCCGCTGGACTTTCTGCTCTACATCACCACCAACAGTAATGTGACGTTTACTTCCAACCCGGCCACCTCCACCGGTTGTGACGATGCATCCGGGGGGAAGGTGTCAGGACGCTGCACGCGCTCCGGCGACTACCTGTCGCTGCGCCGCGTGGGCACCAACAGCGGGCTGTTCGGAACTCTCGCCTATGAGGCCGACCTGGTGGATTCATCGCAGTCCACCGACTGCCTGAAAGCGCCGGGATGCCTGCTGAATGTGCGTTGGGTGGAGTTTGGAAGGCCTTCCGACGTGACGGGAGGCTCAGGTATCCAGGTCCGGCGGAGATAAACGCCGGTCGGGGGCACGCCTTGGATTTTCCTGGGGGAATGGCAGCCCCCCAGGAGTGGTATTCCGATCACCGCAGCATTAAGTGAAACGGACCCCCTCACCCGGCCCGCCCCGGCTGGAAAGAACACCGGGGGCGGTCCACCCTCTCCCCTAAGGGGTCGAGGGTGGGAGCTTAACTCTCCCCTCGCCCCCTTGGGGGAGAGGGTGGTGCGAAGCGCCGGGTGAGGGGGTTCATCCGTCACTGCATTCAGCAGAACTCCCTAGAATGGCCAGGCGAGCCAGGGGGTGGAGGTCACACCTGATCCGACCACGCTCGCGCATCCGGTGGCGCCCGGCCCGGCAAAGCATCCCCACCAGTTTTCCGTGGCGTCGACGGTGCCGCTGCCGAGGTTATCGATGCCGACGCCGCGGCCGGAGAAGGAGTTGAGATGGGCGTCCACCTGCGCGGCGGTATTGACCACAATATCGTCGGCCTCGTCCTTGATCTGGTTCTGGGAAATGACGATACCGGTGATCGGTGAATAGCCGTAGATGTTGATCCCGGTTGTTCCCGGCGTCGCCGCGTCCTCGGTGTCCGCCCCGTTGCCGGAAATTTCGTTGCCGGCGATGATGTTGTCGTTAAGGACCTCGCCCCCCGGGTAATGCCCGTGCATGGCCACGCCCGGCAGGCCATTTCTCGTCAGCCGATTGTTGATCACCACATTCCCGGATACCGTGGCGCCCGGAATGAAGCCGAACATGCCGACTCCCGCGCCTGCTCCCGGCACCAGGTACCCATTGTGGGTTGACTCGTTGTTGGAAATTGTGTTGTGAACCATACCCAGCGTGGTGCGTGAGTAGGGCGGGTGCGAGGCGAGGGTGATTCCGCAGTCGTAAGGATTGTTGCGCACGCTGTTTCCGGTCAGCAGATTGTCGTGGGTCGAGCCCGTCTCGTCAGTGAGCAGGATTCCACCCGAGTTGTTTTCCGAGGTGTTATTCGCCACGATGGAGTGATCGACCCCGATCAGGTGAATTCCCTCGCCGCAGTCGTCGCCCTCCGCCGTCTCGAAGGCGGGCAGATTGGGGCACGAAATGTTTGTAGACACCACCAGGCCCTTGTCATTGCTCGTGACCTTGTTGTCGGTGATGGTCACCCCAGTGGCGTTGGTAACGAGGATTCCCTCGAAGTTGGCGTTCTCAACCGTAAACCCTTTGACCACCACACTGCCCAGGCCGGGATAGTCGAGGCCGTCGATGTAAATGCCGTTGTTCAGGCCGGTGGCGTTGATGATGGTACCCCACGAATTGGCGCCAATCAGCGCGAGCGGGATTCCGATCACCACATCTTCGTTGTAGGTTCCGGGAGCCACGTTGATGGTGTCGTAGGGTGCGGCGTTCAAAACCGCCGTCCCAATCGTGGCATAACACCCCAACGTTCCCCCCGGGTTGACACACAAAGTAGCGGCGGCGGCCGGCTTCCCGATTCCGGCCATCAGCGCCACGCACAGCGCGACAGGCGAAACTATGGAAAGTATGTTCCTCTTCATGAGCATCCTCCTTCTTATTTGGTTTTTGATGGGTATTGCCCCGAGTTGGAATGTTATCACCAAAGGGTGGGTTGTTGTAAAGAGTCCGAGCGCTTAGCGGTTCTTGGCGCGCCAATGAACGCCCAGGAGCTCCCTACAGGGATAAGTCCTGCGCCCATTGGCCATTGACCGTGGCCTGACGTGTTTATAAATTCTTCACAAATTTTCCACAGATTTTTCTTGACTCAAAACCCATAGAATGTTATTAATCCCCCCGTCAGGAGGTTGCTGTCCCAGTCACCTCGCAAAACTGGTTCGGAAATTTCGACTGAACTGCAAGCTCAATATGGCGATTGCGTAGTCTAACCCTGGCACAGTTGAGGTTTAGTGTGCAGCGCCCTTTATCCCTCCCATATCGTCGACCGCAAGACTGAAGTATGCGCTGGAATGCGGGATCATACCTGCACCTCTATCCAGCCTGGCAAATCGGGTTTTGGGTCAATCCAATCTTCTATAAGTCGAGGTGCCTATGCATCGTGCGTTTATCCTACTGCTAGGGGTTTGGTTGTTTTGCACCGTCCCCCTGTTAGCGCAGGTCGATCGGGGGACAATTACCGGAACGGTGACGGATACCACGGGTGCGGTTGTCCCGGGGGCCAGCATCACCGTAACCAATCCTGCCACCGGGGCGACGGTCGCGACCCACAGTACCGACTCCGGAACTTACACCGTGGTCGACCTTCCGGTGGGCGTCTACACAGTACAGGTTGAGAAAGAGGGCTTCAAACTCAGCGTGCGAACCGGCGTCATCCTGAATGCCGCTTCCGAAGTGCGAGTCGATTTCTCCCTGCAAATCGGATCGACCCGCCAGGTGGTGGAGGTCAAGGGCGGCGTCACTCCCCTGAATACGGAGACTGCCAAAGAATCCGCCACCATCAGCAACGTGATGGTGCAGGACCTGCCGATCGTCGTGGGTGCGGCTCTGCGCAGCCCCTTGGATCTGGCCTCTCTAACGCCGGAAGCCAAGAACTACAATACCAGTGTTGCCAATGGAACTGTCCAGCCCGGAACGAACACCTCCGATAGCTTCTCGATTGGCGGAGGCCAGCCCCGCGCCTTCGGGATTACCCTGGACGGGATCTCGCTGATGGCGGGCAATTCCACCCCCAATTCCTGGCTGACCTACAACACCCCGCCACTCGATGCCATCACCGAGTTCACCGTGGAAACCAACGGTTACAAGGCGGAATTTGGCCATGCCCAGGGCGGCGTGATGACCTTCTCTTCCAAGACCGGAACCAACGGCCTGCACGGTTCGGCCTTTGAGTTTCTGCGCAATACCGACCTGGACGCGAATACTTTCTTCGGCAACGAGAAGGGCCTTCCGCGTTCCATCTATAAGCAGAATGATTTCGGCGTCAATGCCGGCGGCCCGGTGATCATTCCCCACATCATCAACGGGAAGAACAAGACATTCTTTTATGCCGCGTACGAGGGCTTCCGCAACCGCGTGGGCGCAAACGGTACGGCCTTCACCCTGCCCACCGCCCAAATGTTGCAAGGAGACTTCTCGGGTTGGGTCAATAGCGCGGGGGCCATGATTCCGATCTATGACCCCAATAGCACCGCCCTCAACCCCACCACGGGTCTATACACACGCTGTCAATTCGGGACTTGCCCAGGGCAAACGGGTGGCCTCAACGTCATTCCCTCTACCGAGTTCGATCCCCTGGCCTCAAAGCTGGTGGGAGTGTTTGCCGGCGGCCCAACCGGGCAATTACTTCCCAACACCACTGCCGCTCCAGGGACCGTGGGCGCCGTGCAAAGCAATTACTTTGTCACCAAGGGAACCGTCGTAACCCCCTGGAACAAATTCAGTATCAATGGCGATCACATCATCAACGATAAAAACAGCATCTCCGGTTACTATGGCCGGACCCGGGAAACGAATACCGGCGGTCCGGATGGCGCTCCCGTCCTGCCCGGCTACTACAGCAGTTACCAGCCCCAATTCAACCGGAGCGATGTGTTTCGCGCCAGTTGGACCCATACCTTTAGCCCCACCGTGTTGAACTACGCCTATATTGGCGCCAACGTTTGGAAGCAGTTTGCCGAACCCTACCAGGAGATTCAAGGGAATTGGCAAAGTAAGTTCTGCTACCCCAACGTGCCCAACTGCAATCTGAACCTGCCAAACTTAGGGTTCGGAGGCGATGGTTACTCCGCCTGGGGAAGCGGCTCGGATAGCGGATCGAATCAACCCGTCTATAGCTACAATGACAATCTCACTTGGATCCACGGACGCCATACCTTCAAATTCGGCGGGACCTACCAGAGGAATTCCTATGACGGGCTCGGAGACTCAGGGGCCGCCGGCACCATTGATTTCGCTACCGGCGAAACCTCCGTCCCGGGTCAAACCAACTACAAGACCGGCGGCGGAAATTCCTTCGCCTCCTTCCTCCTCGGGCAGGCCGACAGCGGGAGAATTGATACCCACCGTCTTATCGACCAGGTTTATCGCTATATCGCGGTTTTCGTTCAGGACGATTGGCATGTGAGCAGCCGCCTGACCATCAACGCGGGCCTGCGTTGGGAAACCGCTCTGCCTGACGTCAATCCCTTCAACGAATTGACCAACTTTAATCCCACCAAGCCCAACCCTGACGCCAACAACATCCCCGGCGCTCTCGACTTCGCAGGGGTGGGGCCGGGACGGATTGGAAGAAGCGATTTCGGAGGATATAATTTCCTCGGTTTCGGGCCCCGCCTGGGCATTGCCTATCGTCTGGACAGCAAGACTGTGATCCGAACGGCCTACTCCCGTTCTTTCGGCTTTGATGTCACCGCGCAGGGCTCCGCCCACTATTCCGGGTTCTTCCAGATCTATCTGCCCGTCAACACCACCTCGGGAGTTGAGCCCACGTGGATCTTCAAGAATGGGTTCCCGCCGTACCCCTTGCCCCCCATCCTTGATCCCGGCTTCGCCAACGGCAACGCCGTGCAATGGTTCCAGGGCCGGGATGGCACACTTCTCCCCACGCTCGATTCCTGGACATTTTCCATCCAGCGCCAGTTAACTCCCACCACCATGGTGGAGATTGCTTACTCCGCCGATAAGGGTACCCACTTGCTGAGTGGGGAGGATAATTACGATCAGACGCCCTTCTCCGATTTCACGGAGTATGGAGGCACCTTATTGAACAGCAGCGCCACGTCCCCGGCGGCGATTGCGGCGGGCATCACGCTGCCCTATCCAACCTTCACCGGTTCGGTGTCCCAGGCCTTGCGGCCCTTTCCGCAATTCACGGCGATTGACACCGAGAGTGGCGGGGGCGACCACAGTGGCAGCTCGGAATATGAGGCGCTCATCCTGCAACTTCAGAAGCGCCTGGGGAGCGGTCTGACCGTTCAGACCTCCTACGTATATTCCAAGCTCGAGGACACTTCCGAGGGAGCGGCTCAGCAGGTCTACGCCATGAACACGGCTCAACGTTATCTGGATAAATCCATCAGCGGGGATGATCTGACCCACAACTTCAAACTCGCCTGGGTTTATGAATTGCCTTTTGGGAAGAACAGGCGGTATCTCACGAGCGGAGTGGCTTCAGCGCTTCTGGGCGACTGGCGAGTCTCGGCAATCCAGAATTACTCCAGCGGTTTTCCCATTGCTTTGGCCACCACCGTCAGCTTCCCCATCTTCGCGGGGTCCAACCGTCCCACCGTCCCCTCGAATTCCGGGTGGGGGTGCTCGGCGACGTCGAACTTCGATCCGTCCGTTGACACCTTCTTTAAGCCCGAGTCCTTCTTCGGACCTCAGTCCACCACTACATTTGGCAATGCTCCGCGTTATAACGGCGCATGCCGTCAATTCCCCATTTACAACGAAAACCTTTCCTTGAATCGGAAAATCCGGCTCACCGAAAAACTGAACCTGGATTTCCGCATGGAAGGGTATAACATTTTCAATCGCGTGCGCTTTGGCACCGGATCAACAACCTTGCAGAGCGCAACCTTTGGCAAACTCACCTCCAACAACGATATCTTCAATGCGCCGCGCCAAGTGCAGTTCGCGATGCGACTCAACTGGTAGTTCCTCCTCGGGCGGAAGTCCGCAACCCTTTGCCCGCGCGCAAGCGCTGGCCGGGGGAAGCGGGCTTCCGCCTTTTCTTTTCTCACCGCCATCATGCCCCGTTGCGCCAGCCTGCGCAGCGGGCGTAAGATCGTAGGGAAAATCGGCCCTCCCCGCCACGCGGGACAAACCGCAACGGCGCCCCTCATCTGTAAATTCGGGGGACGGTTGAAGTCGTGTTGCGCAAACTCTCCTCCATTAGCGTGTTATCCAACGGAATGTCCCTGCTAGGGTGCGCGTGGGATCGAACCACGGGAAAGAGAATACCCTTATTGGAGCTGGCGAAACCCAGCGCGTTGACGGCCAGGAAACCATCGGGATCTTTGCTGAAGTAAAGCGTGTCGTTAGGAACGCTTCGGCTAAAAGTGGCATACTCGCCCTGGACGGTGGCCACAACACGCCCCTTTCGAGAGAATGTCACCGTAGCGCGAGTGCCCTGAAGGTCCCACCGCACCGTGTAAACAGCCGCCCGCAAATCAACCCCCGCAACCACCATCGTGCGCGGCAATTTCAGGTAATGCGCCTCTGCCGCTCGCAACTCAGTGTTGGCCGTCAGCACCACTCCGAGTGCCATGCCGGTCAGCCCCAGTATCTTCATGATGTTCATCTGCGCATCCTCCCGACCGAGATTTTTGGAAAGGGGCCGGGGGAAAGGCGGCTTTCCCGAAGGCCCAACGGGGAGTTCTCCACCTC